>Ga0187873_1002310_pt1 | contig 14670 bp, 14 predicted proteins | sample June2016WEW_16_1_2_FD_133012 | JGI IMG/M metagenome (GOLD analysis project Ga0187873, IMG submission 133012) | Peatland microbial communities from SPRUCE experiment site at the Marcell Experimental Forest, Minnesota, USA - June2016WEW_16_100 | ecosystem: Environmental > Terrestrial > Soil >... | reverse complement strand
GTACCGGTACCTCCTCCCATACCTGCTGTGATGAACACAAGGTCTGCAGATTCGAGTAGTGCCTCAAGGGTGGGGCGGGCCATCTCGGCTGCACGCTTACCGACATCGGGATAACCGCCGGCACCGAGACCGCGGGTCAGGGATTTCCCGATGAGGACACGTTTGTCAGCCTGGATCATGTCCAGATGCTGCTTGTCCGTGTTGATCGCAATCGTTTCCGCACCGGAGACACCCATGTGGTGGATACGGTTTACCGTGTTGTTCCCACCACCACCACAGCCGATGATCACAATTCTTGGCTGCCCGAGGAAGTCGTCATCAGGTGCATTTGATCCGGACTTGCTTACCTCTTTTTCAAGTTCGGCATTTTTTAACGCATCGTTAATTATGCTCTGCATTTCTACCCTCTCATACCTTGAATGAAACCTGGTCATTATCTTTTAAGACACGGCCCGCTCGCTTCTCAACAAGTTCACGGACGGCAGCCCGGACAGCTTCTGAAACATTGGGATACTCACCTGCGTCCACCATCTGCTGGAGCAGGTTGATTTGCTGTTCAGGTAACCGAAGCGTGATTCGTTGCATCATTGTATCTCCATTTCTGACATATGTCGGTTAAATGTCATTCATATGTCTGACAGGGGGAACCCTTGTGTCTGATTTAACCAGATAACCCAAAATGATACATAATGGTATAAATACATTTTGCTTTGATTTTTTGAAAGTCTCCAAACGCATTTATGACATCCCGGCCAAGTAATTTTAAAAAAGACGGACGATTCGATGGCTGTTGATTTTCCCAGATCTGTGGTGCATGGAGGAACCGGAAAGCGGCAGCGTGAAAATACCGGAAAAAACCCGTTGGATTTCAGCGCGAGCCTCAATCCCCTGCCCCCCCGGTTCACGTGGCACTGCGATCCGGCGTGTCTTTCATCGTATCCGGATAATGAATACGTTCAGCTCAAGGAGTGCATCGCACACACATTCCACCGCGAGCCTGAAGAGATCTGCGTGGGGAACGGTTCCATTGAACTGATCCGTGTCTTCTGCTCGGTTATGCTCTCCGGAAAAAAGACCTATTTTGCCGAATCTCCCACGTTTGGCGAATATGCGCTCTCCGCCCGTCTCGCGGGTGCATCGGCAGCGCGTACATCAGAGGCTGCCAACGTTTCCTTTGTCTGTAACCCCAACAACCCGACCGGAGAATTGTGCAGACATTCCGATCTGATGGCGCGTATAAAGGCGATATCATCGCATGAGGGGATGCTCTTTGCTGATGAAGCGTTCATTGAACTTGCAGACCCGTCTGAGAGCCTTGTTGATGTACGTGCAGTTCCACTTTTTGTCCTGCGCTCGCTCACCAAGAGTTTTGCGGTCCCCGGGATCCGGTTCGGGTACGGTTTCGGCGATCCGGACCTGATTGCGAAGATCGAGACTGTCCGCCCGCCCTGGAGCGTAAATGCATACGCAGAGGCATTTGCCCTTCAGGCATTCAGCCATCTTGATGAATTGGGGAAATCCCGGGACTATATCCGAAAAGAGCGGGACTGGCTTTCTTTGCGGATCGAAGAACTCAGGTTGCGGTGTCCCCCCTCGTCGGCCAATTACCTGCTTGTGGACTGTGCCTGTAACGTGGGGCCGCTGTGTACGCAGCTGGAAACGCACAACATTCTCGTTCGTGACTGCACCTCATTCGGTCTTGCTTCCTGCATCCGCGTGGCCATACGGACACACGAGGAGAACGAACAACTTGTTGAGGCGTTGTCTGCATGCGTGCGCTGATCATGGCCGGTGGCACGGGGAGCCGTCTCAATCAGGGTGAAAAACCACTCATCCTTATTAATAACCACCCGATGATCCGGTATGTCATCGATGCGTTTTTCGGGGCTAGGTGCGAAGTGGTTGTTGCAACGTCACTCAAAACACCCATGACCCGGAACTGGTGCCGGGTAAACGGCATCGATTCATACAATGCCGGGGGGGTGAATTATATCCTTGACATGGTCGAAACGGTGAAGGCACTTGAAGAAACACGGCCACTCTTTGTGAGTGTTTCGGATATCCCCTGCATTGATGCCGGGATTATTACTGATATTCACGAGGCTTACGTGCGTTCGGGAAAAGAGGCCTGCTCAACATGGGTGCCGACCCGTATTGTCAAGGCCTGCCGTGGCGGTATGACCTACCGCGAGACGATCAAAAACGAGGATGTCTGTCCGACCGGTCTCAATATCTTAAGAGGGGACCGGATCGCAGAATTGCAGGATGAACTGCAGCTGGTGATTGCCGATCCACGTCTGGCCCTCAATGTCAACACGCGTGCGGACCGGGCCGCTGCAGAAGCATTTTTAAACGAACGTTCCGGAAGACCGTAGGTTTTTGCGGTGAAATTTTAAAAAAGGGCACCGGGTTAACGGGCAATTAACCCCAATTTGTGCCGTTACGCCCAAAAAATGGCAGATGCTGGCGTATTTAATACGAATGCATATTAAGGTGCGGGGTCAAATACAGTTGTATTATGGTGGAGTCGCAGGAGATCGAACTGCAGGGTCATATCATTGATTCGGGTATCATGACCCAGCTTTTTGATCGAGTCATGGACATGGGGGGGAATTTCGAGATCCTTGTCTTTGATGTAGGTAAGAAAAAGACCGATCCCAGTTATGCCCGTCTTAAAATTATAGCGCAGGATAAGGAGAAACTGCGTGCTATCCTATCGGAGGTCCACCGGTTCGGCGCCCGACTCCCAACGGTAAAGTCTGTCCACTACGTGGCCGCTGCAGGCAACCGAAACGTACCAAAAAATTTCTACACGACCACCAACCACCCGACGCAGGTCAGGCTTGCAGACGAATGGGTTCACGTCGACAGTATTGAGATGGATTTTTTGATCGTAGTCGATCCTGAAAAGAAGAAGGCTATATGCACGCCCCTTGGGAAGATAAAGAAAGGCGATCTGGTGGTTGTCGGTGAGGAAGGGGTGCGTGTGAGTTATCCCGACCGGCCCCGGACAAGCAGCACGTTCGAGTTCATGCACGGCACTGTCTCTTCGGAACGCCCCAGCGAGACTCTGATCGCCCAGATCGCAAAAGAGATCATTGACGTCCATAAAAGCGGTGGAAAAATCATCCTTGTTGGGGGCCCTGCGATCATCCATACCGGTGCGGATAAGGCTGTTGCAGATATGATCCGGAAAGGATACATCAATGTCCTGTTTGCGGGTAACGCGCTTGCGACCCACGATGTGGAATATAACCTCTTCGGGACATCGCTCGGGATGGACATCAGGACCGGAAAACCCGTGATGGGCGGACACCGACACCATATCTATGCGATCTCCGAGATCATGCGCGCCGGCTCTCTTAAGAAGGCGGTGGAGAAAGGTGTCCTGAAAGGTGGTATCATGTATGAATGCGTGAAGCATGATGTTCCTTTCGTGCTTGCCGGTTCGATCCGTGACGATGGTCCGCTGCCCGATGTGATCCAGGATACAATGGTAGCGCAGGATGAGATGCGCAAGTATATCCCCGGCTGCAAGATGGTGCTGATGGTCGCGACCCTCCTGCATTCGATCGCGGTTGGCAACTGCCTGCCCTCGGGTGTAAAGACCGTCTGCGTGGATATCAACCCTGCATCTGTGACCAAACTGATGGACCGGGGCACGACCCAAGCAATTGGTATTGTCTCTGATGCCGGCACTTTCTTCCCGCTCCTCGCCGAGCAGATCGAGAAGCAGAGTAAGGGAAAAAAGTAGGACCATCCTTTTTTAAACGCTTTGGGAGACCGGTTCTCACTACCGTGGCACATCAAAATGATGACTGCCCACCCGGATAGGTCGCCCGGGGGCCTCAGATCCTCGCTGGGCAAGTGCGTTGATCCTTGAAAAAACCGGATAAGGATATGGTGTCTTCATCCGCACCATTCATTTTTTTATAAAAAGACGCCTTCAGGGCGTCCTTTCAGAGGCGACGACAAACATCATTTTTTTGGATCCGAGACATCAATGGGCTTATTTTTTTTATACTTCGCATTTTGGCGTGTAAAAAAGGCCGGACTTTATTCAGATCCATAAATCATTCACTGTGTCAGCGGCATGCAGTACGGCTGCTCGCGGGCGAGCACGTATTCCCACTCGCTCTTGCAGGTACAGTCTATATCCTGAAGCGCCCCGATAAGGTCTCGGTCGGCGGAAAGTGAATAATCGCGGATGCCTTTTGTAATCTCATAATCGCATATCCCGCAGTTGTGCGGTCCCCGTTTCTGCCCACCACCCAGCGGATCGCAGGTCACGTGCATGGGTGCATCTTTCAGGATCGAGAGCACGCTCCAGAGGTACGGTGGGCGATAGGCTCCCTGTTTCCAGTACAGTTCGAGTTCTGTCCGCTTCTGCACCGTGCAGGGATTCATCGACACCATCTCGACGGTTCCTGCGAGATCGGCAAGCGATGACCTCATGTCAGTAACAGCCTCTGATTCGGTCAGGAAGGGCGGCTTGAAAAGGAGGTATACCTTCACCCCAGCCCCGGCGGTATGGGCAACAGCAGCGGCTTGTTTGAAATCCGCGTACGTGAATCCCTTGTTGATGCACTTCTCCCGTATCGTATCTCTCGTGGTTTCGAGGCCAATGGCGCAGTAAAGCGGGGTTGTATGGGTGCCATCGTTGAGGTCTGCAAGAAAATGTTCGATGGAGTCGGACGTTATGTATTCCGGCCGGCTCTCCGCAATCACGATTTTTCCCATAAATGCCTGTGCGACCTCTTTCTGGAAGGAGGGAGGGACCTCGGCAGGATCAAAAAAACTTCCCGATGTAAAGATCTTTATCATCAAAAATTCGTCAAGGCTGAACTGCGATCGTACCCATCCAAGCTGGGCGTGCAAATGGGTGGCAAGTTCTTCGCAGGACTGCGCCCGGTACCTCTCGTGCCGGTAACTGCACATCCTGCACCGCGCCCATGAACACCCGCCGGACTCAAAGATAATGGTCAGGCATTCGACCGTTCCACCGTTGTACCTCTCTTTTCCGCGCCAGCACGCAAGCGGTTTTTTCAGATTTTCAGAAATCATTAACAACCTCATAGTTGATCTTGTACATAGATGAAGAGGATCGTCCTGCTGGTGCTGGTTTTTTTTATGCTGATCAGTGGCGCATCGGCATACCAGGTCTTCATTTATGCCCCCGATACCCTGACGGTTGGAAAGCCCCTTGTGGTCAACGGGACGACCACATTTGGCATCGGGACCCCGATTGATGTGGTGCTCTACCGGCAGGTGACCACCAGTACTGAAGTCAAACGCAAGATTGCATATGTCCAGTCTGACAACACTTTCCGCGTGGTCTTTGATACGACCAACCTCCAAACAGGGCTCTATAAGGTGGAGGTGCCGGCGAGCGGAACGGGTGATTCTATCTCCATGCGACAGGTCCGGCTCATCGATCGCTCCGATGAGATCACCCTGACCTCCCAGATGACCCAGACCCTCTCAGGCAAGATGTACATTGACGGAAAAATTACCGAGGATACAAACTCCGGTGTCCAGATCGCGGTGATCGGGCCGGATAACTCAGTCATCTATGGTCCCATGTACGTGGACACCGATTCTCTGGGGGGATTTGACGTGGTGGTCCCCATCAGCCAGACCGGCGATTATGAAGTCAGTTTTACCGATGATCAGGGGTACGTGGGTTCAAGAACGATCAGCATCATCGAGGGACATGAGACGATCGCTCCGGAAACGACCGTAACGACTACTACCATTCTGTCTGCCCATGGGAGAACGTCCCGGGATAACCCGATTTATTTTATTGTCCAGCCAGTTGGTGACGCCCCGGTCACCATCTCCACATCGACCTCCGTTGACTGGGTGGTGGAATATGTTGACGCAAACGGAGACCTTCACACGATCAATGACCAGGGCGACATTACACCCGAGAAAATTGTCGCGAATGGTGTGGACAAGCCCCTTTACTTCAAAGTATATCCCTACAAGTATTCGGTCAGCGCGGAAGTCTATCTCTACACGGAGAATGCAGACTCCGTTATGGTAAGTCCAACGGTACCTGCGGTATTCGGTGTGACGACACTTGCCCCGGTATCTCCGGCAGAGAGCCCAAAATCCCCGCTTGCGACGGCGGGCAGCATGGCCGCCGTGTGCATGGCCTCACTCTTTATTCAGCTGCGCAGGCACTGATCTTTGCGGGAGATCTTTTGTGATTCCCTGTTCACGGTGTCTCCCAACTCCGGCACGTACCGGGAAAACCGCACAGGTAAAGAAGCCTTTTTTATATTGCACGGCCAAAAGAGTAAAAACACATGCCGGGGTAGTCTAGTCCGGTAAGGCGGTGGCCTTGAAAGCCACTGGTGCCCTGCACCTCAAGAGTTCAAATCTCTTCCCCGGTGTCTGATTTTGTTTTTTTCTGTTTTTAGCACTTCCAAGATTGTGAATGAAAGTATCCCGAGGACCAGGTATCCGGCCGCGCCTTTTAAGGGACTGTGAAATTTAAAACCCGGCCGGCACAGGTTATCTTTTCCGTGTGGTTGGTGCGGAACTGGTTGTCAGGCACAGACACGGGGTTCTCTCGTAAGGGTGAAGCCGAAAAAAATAACGACGGGTTGCCGGTGCATTATCACTGTTTTTATGAGTGAAGAACACCTAATCAGTATAACCGGATATGGGTGTGAACCATCGATGTGCGTTGCAGTGCCTGCGGAAGTGCTGGAGATCAAGGACGGGAATATCGGAGTTGTGGACTATGGCGATCTCAAACAGGAAGTCCGGCTCGATCTCGTGGATGTCAAGGTTGGTGAGTTCGTGCTCGTGCATGTGGGTTTTGCAATCCAGCGTCTCTCCCGCGAAGATGGTCTTGAGACCCGGGAGATTTTTAAACAGGTCTATGCCGCCCTGGAGGAGTGATGCACGAATACAGTATCGCCTATGATCTGTACGCAACTGCAAAAAAAGCAGCGCTTGATCACCGTGCAACGCGGGTAAAAAAGATCAATGTCGATGTGGGGAAGATGGCAATGGTGAATCCCGAGCAGGTCATCTTTTTGTTTGATACGATAAAAGAGGACGACCCTCTCTTTACAGCCGCCGTCCTTAATTGCACTGAGGTGGAACCCGAAACGAAATGCCCCTGCGGGTATGCAGGAAATGAGATCTATGTATGTCCCCGCTGCGGTGCGCTGCCGGAAGTGGTCCGGGGCCGGGAAATTGTCGTAACCAATGTCGAGATCGAGGTGGCGGACTAACCATGAAAGTCAATATGATGCATGGCGCCGGGGGCGAAATGATGGGCGAACTGCTCCAGACGCTCACGAAATTCACCCACAACAATGCCGGTGGGATCGGCCTTGAATCGCTCGATGACGGGGCAGTAATCCCCATCAACGGTACGAACATTGTCTTTACCACGGATTCCCACGTTGTGCGCCCGATCTTTTTCCCGGGCGGGGATATCGGCCGGATCGCGGTGAGCGGTACGGTGAACGACCTTACGATGATGGGCGGGCGCCCCATCGCGCTTTCGTGCGGGATGATCCTCGAAGAGGGATTCGATGTCGCAGATCTCGAAAAAATTGTCCGCTCAATGGACGAGGCGCTCGGGGAGGCCGGGGCGTGCCTTGTAACGGGGGACACGAAAGTTGTTGAGAAAGGGGCGCTTGACGGGATCGCGATCAATACGGCTGGGATCGGTATCGCAAAGACCATCGTGCGGGACAACGGCCTTGTGCCTAGCGATGTGATAATTGTCTCGGGAACCCTTGGCGATCACGGCATTGCGATCATGGCCCACCGCGAGGGCTTCGATCTCGGTGAGCAGATCCTGTCCGATGTCGCCCCACTCTGGGGGATGATGGAGCATGTCCTTGACGTGGGTACCATCCATGCGATGAAAGATCCGACCCGAGGTGGGTTTGCGAACGCAATAAACGAGATGGCAAAGAAGAGCGGCGTTCAGGTCAGGATTGAGGAGGAACGCATCCCGGTCCGCAGGAACGTAAAAAGTGCAGCCGGGATGCTCGGCATCGACCCGCTCGAAGTGGCAAATGAGGGCAAAGTGGTGATGGGTGTCCCGGCTGCCGATGCCGACGCGATTCTCGCGGCGCTCCGTTCGCACAAGTACGGCAAGGATGCTGCGATCGTCGGAAGAGTTGTTGCCGGTTCCCACGTGATCATGGAGACGGCGATCGGCGGCGATCGGTTCATCGAGCCGCCTATAGGCGACCCGGTGCCCCGGGTGTGCTGAACGGTTTTTGTTTTTATTTACGGGAAAAAACCTGTTTTCCTGAATTGTTACCTTTTGTAACTGCGGTTTACCTTCCCCGAATAGTATGCCATTTGCAATTCACGTTTTTTTATGTTTAAAAAAAGTTCCCTGGGGCCCGGATTTCCTGATCCGCTCACTCCCCGACATACCCCATCAGCAGCTCAAGTGCTTCAATCTCCTTTTTCCCGCCGCATTTCTGCACGATATCCGCGTGGTAATCGATCAGGTGCCGGAGTTTTGTCTCATGGTTCACCCGGTACCGGGTCGCATGCACGGTTGCATCGATAATGCTGTTGAACCCCCGGTTCACCGGGTGCACTGCCACCTCTTCGATGATTTCTTTTTCCTGCGTGAGCCGGACCATCATTGCTTCATGTGTCTTATGCTCCACTGTTGCGGTAAATGCGACCCAGGCCTCGGCACCGGCAAGCCGGTACATCATCCGTCCCGACACCGGCTCTTCTGCAAACGCATCTTGAGGGAGATCCTCAAACGCGGTCCGCACGTACAGCACGGGATCGTGGATGATGTTTGCAACCACCCATCTGTCCCGCTCAATGTTTTCTGCGGTGTGGCTGCCGGAGAAAAGTATCATGCTTGCCTTTTTGTCCCGAAAATGGATACCGATCGGCGCCGCGTTAAACGCGGTAGTGGCGATCACTTCGTTGATGCCACCTTTTATGAGTCCCATTCCCACCCCTCGTCAAGAGCGATAAAGATCGCCGCAATCGTGATATCTGCGATCGAGCCCGGGTTTATGCAGGCCTCAATGCATTCCGTATCGAAGGTTTCCAGCACCCGCCGGCCGTCAAGCACCTCACGGGCTTTGGCCAAGGTCTGTTCAGCGACCGCCCGGCCGTGCTTTTTGATGATGAACGTGTCGGGCTCGGTCGCAAGCAGGGTTAGAAACATCTCCACGATCGCCTCCCGGCCCGGCCCGATCTGGTGGAGAATATCGGCACCGCGCCGGGTCAGCACAAAACCGTTGATCCATTCGCGGGCGATCATGTCGTTTGCGGAAGAGTGCTGCATCACATCAAGCAGGGTCATATTACGCTCGCGGAGTTCGTCTAGTATCTTTGGATCGTTTACGTCCAGCTCGTCCTTTGCGTTCATCCGGACGCAGGTGAGACGAAACGCCTTGTAGAATGCGACCGCATCGGAGACATCGGTTGTTGCGATCGCTTTTACGGCACCCTCGATACCGCCGCCATACACAAGCGGGATAAGGAGGATAAATGCACCAAAATGTGTGTTGCCTCCGGTGTGCACGTTTGTCTGCCGGACTGCGTGCCCGATAATCTCACCGATCCTCCCTTTACCGGATGCAGCCTCTTCCAGTGCCGGCCGGGCAAAGATCGTGGACGCAAGGAAATGTTCGAGTCTCGTGTCAGGGTAATCGTGGCACCGGTCCACGTTTCCTGGCTTGGGGAAGGCACAGACCTCAAGCATCATCGCAAGCTGTGCCCGTTCAGCAGCACTCATCAGGTGGGACGTCATGGAACACACGGCTCATTACGATATCTGAGAGCTCGTGTTTCCGGCGCATATACTCTTTCTTTGGGATGCCGGCCTGTGCAAGCGTCATATCCCGGAACATACAGGGAGAGGAGGCCTTGCAGCACCACGCAAGGCTGCCAAAGCATGTGTGGGGGCCTCCTTCAAGTGGCGTACCTTTCACTGCACCCAGTTTTAACCGGACATACTCTTCCTTAGAAAGCCCGATCCGCGAGAGCGCCGGAATGAGCGGGCACTCCTTAACCGGCATACAGCAGAACGCGAGCGCCCTGAGATCGCCGCCCCGGCAGAGCTGCTTTGGGGAGTTATACCATCCCTCCTCATCGGCGTACCGCGTGATTGCTGCGTCAAGGCCGGCGAGCGTGTGCTCATCGGACTGCCGCGCGAGCGAGACGATATCGGCGCCGTGGGAGAGCATATCCCGCATTTTATCGAATGTCGTAATGGAGTTGTTTGCGATGATAAGGAGTGGACAACTGTTCCGGATCTGCCGAAGTTTTGCAATGCCGGTATCCATGAGATCGACATGCAGGATATCGGCACCGGCCCCCCATAGCATCCGTACGAGCGCCCGGTCGTTTGCGGCGACCCCGGCGCGCATCTTCACCGAAACCGTGACTGCCTTTGCCTTGAGGGCCTTTATGACGGCGACAAGGGCCCCGGGATTTTTAAGATAATATTCCCCGGCGCCTGCAGCGACCATGGGCGCCTGCCGGCAGTGGGCATCAATCTCGTAGACTACGTCATCCCCAAGTGAATCCGCGATGGCAGCAAAAGAGGTCGGGGAACTACCCCGGAGGTTGATGCCGGTGACCACATCGCAGGTTTTGAGCTGATCGATCTCTGCACGGAGCGCGGCCACCGGATTGTCATAGAGAAATTCTTTGCGCTCCCCGCCGGCTGCTATTGCCTGCGCCGCATCTAGGGTGGGTGCATCGATCGCAAATCCGCCCATAAATGCGACCCCTGCATGCGCTTTCCGGTCGAGCACGTACCTGGCATCCACGATACCCGCCATGGATGCAATCGCTACCGGTGTCCTGACCACGTGATCGTTGATAATAAGGCCGAAGCGCTCGAATGCATCCATCATAAGTTCATATCTGTTGCAGGTCGCACCAGAAATGTCTTTGGATTTGACATGCCGGGATTCTGGTGAGAACTATCCTGTTTCATGAAGAATTGTGATTTTTAAGGTGAAATACGGCAGGGAGTCACGTAAATACTCAGCCCATCCCAGACAAAAAACAACATACAATACGATTTTTTTATTGTTCTGGATATGGGTGGTATAAAACGGAGTTGGAACTAAAAAAAAAGGTTATTTTCGTTTGGCAGATACGATTGCCAGCATCGCAATGACAGAAGCAACGACGGAGACTGCCGCTGGCAGGGGTGCCTGGGTAGTCATCGGAATCGTGGTGGCCACAACAGTTGCCGCTGTTGTCGGAGCAGCGGTAACGCTTACTGTTGTCGGGGCAGCGGCAATCGTGGGCGCGGAAATGCCGGATTTGTATGACGTGTCACTGCCATACTGGTTTGTTACTGTCAGGCTGACGTTATACGAACCTTCGGCCTGGTAGATGTGGCGGGGATTCTGTTCAGTGGATGTAGCCGAGTCGCCAAAGTTCCATTTCCATGAGGTCGGGTTGTTGCTTGACATATCCGTGAACTGGACGAGGAATGGTGCATTGCCAACACGCCGGTCCGCCGAGAAAGCGGCAACCGGTGCAAGTGTGGTTATGATGTAATTGACTTTGGTTGTTGAATCCTGTCCGTTCACATTTGAGGCAGTCAGGGTCACGGTGTACGAGCCAAGGGTGGTATAAGTATGGCTGGGGTTCTGGTCAGTAGAAGTTGCACCGTCACCGAAATCCCATTTCCAGGAGGTTGGTCCATTGGAGGACTTGTCCGTGAACGTCACATTCATTGGTGCACCGCCACGGGTCTTGTCTGCAACAAAGTCTGCACGTGGGATATTGAGGACCGTAATATATTGCTTTTTAGTAACGCTGTCGGTGAAATAGGGGCTTGATGCAGTCAGAGAGACGTCATAGACCCCAATAGTATGATAGACGTGATCAGGTTTCGGGCCGAGACCTGTGGTCCCATCTCCGAAGTCCCAGCTCCATTGCGTGGGCGCGAAGGTGGAGAGATCCGTGAATGACACGATCCAGCCAACCCCGACCGTAGTCGCGCTGGCAGAAAAGTCAGCACCTCCGCCGTTACCAACAGAGATGAGGCCTTTTTTGACCATGGTGTCAGAACCAAAGGTATTCTTAACTGTCAGGGTGACCGTGTAGATCCCCTTAGTCTGGTAGACGTGTGACGGATTCTGGTCAGCAGATGTTGATCCGTCGCCGAAGTTCCAGTTCCAGGAAGAAGGGAGACCGGTAGACTTATCGATGAAGTTAACCGACATCGGTACCTTCCCTATCACGTACGGGGCGATAACCGGAATGAAATCCGCTGTGGGTGGAATTCCGACATTGATGTAACCTTTCTTTGTCTCCGTACCTATCCCATTGGTATTCTGTGCTGAGAGGGTGACCGTATAAATACCCTTTACCTGGTATGAGTGGCTGGGGTTCTGGTTGGTGGATGTTGCCGTGTCGCCAAAGTTCCAGGCCCAGCTGGCGGGCGAGTTCAATGAGGTATCCGTGAACTGGACCATGTCACCGGTACTAACTGATCTGGGATTGCCTACGAAATCCACCTGGGGTACGCCGCCAACATTCAGGGTTTGGATCGAAGAATCTGTGTCAGTACCGCGGGTAACTGTCAGATTGACCTTGTACAATCCCGCGGTTTTGAACGTATGGCTTGGGTTCTGCACGGTGGATGTCATATTGTCGGCAAAATCCCAGTTCCAAGTGGTCGGGGTACCGAGAGATAGATCAGTAAACGTGACAGTCAGCGGAGCTTTGCCGGTTGCCGGGTTGGCGGAAAATTTCGATACTAGGTTACCGACAATCGTGATATACTGGTTTTTCGTGCTATACGAACTGCCGTAATCATTGGAGACTGTCAGGGTTACGGTGTAGACACCTGCAGTCCAGTAGGTGTGGGCCGGGTTCTGTTCTGTTGAACCTGTTCCATCACCGAAATTCCAATTCCAGGTGGTTGCAATGCCCGTGGACTTGTCGGTGAATGCGATGTTCATTGGAACATTGCCACTTGTCGGGTTTGCAACGAAATCAGCTTTTGGGGCCATGCCAATAGAGATGCAATCTTTCTTGATCGCGGTGTCGGTCCCATATGCGTTCTTAACGGTAAGGGTCACAGTATAGGTTCCACGCTGGATGTAGGAGTGCGTGGGATTCTGGTTTGTGGATGTAGACCCGTCGCCGAAGTCCCATTGGTATGTCATCGGGGTTGACCCGAGAGAGGTATCAGTAAATGAGACTAATGTCGGAACGACAGAATATGCAGCATAGTGTGCATCGAATTGTGCGACCGGCATTAATCCAACAGTGATATAGCCCGGCTGCGTGCTATCCGATGCGGCAGCCCCGGGTATTGCCAAGACTGCGAGAAGGATAATCAATCCTACGAACAGGGAGTACTTTTTCAATCTCATCATAACGATCACTGCATCATATCCATCGATAAGGTATTTAATTTATTCATTTTACAATTTCCTGTCAATCCATCCTCCTTTTTTATAAACGTATTCCCATAAAAATAATGCTGCAACGTTCTGGTGCATTATCGTGACTTTCAGAGTTTCTTTTAAAAAAATAGTTCCTGACTTCACTGTCTGTTTTTTAAAAACCACGAAAACCCCAAATTTTCTGTGTTCACGTCGAAAGACACGACAACACACCAGAACCGGGATGAATAACTTCCGTTCGTTTTTCGCGCAAGCTGTACTCATTCTGCGCAAACCGGATATATGAGATGGTGAAGGATTCGGAAAACTTCAATACTGCTTTTTGTATCCTGCACAGGGTTGGTGTGTCCATGAAGTGAAAGTGGTGGGTGTATTCAAATACGCTGAGTCTGGAAATATGATGGAGAATGCCTCTATACCCCCTTCACCATCGCATCTTACCCTGTGTTTCTGCTCCCGGTTCTCGTGACTGATGGGTGGATGTAACGGATCAAATGAAAAGAAGACCTGTTTTAAGTACTGAAGAATCAATGACTGGTAACACGAATATAAAGATCAAAACGATAAAAATTATTACGATAATGCTCAATTTGTCATACATTACGTATTCGTTGTTCTAAACCAATAGTGAACCATCTGAAAAAAAACATAACATTGAGGTTATCTACATGGTTACGAAGGGAATGTTACTTGTAGGCCATGGCAGCACAATGCCCTACAACAAGGAACTCATTGAGTCTACCGGAAAACTGATCGCGGCTCAGACCTCCGAGTTTGTGGTCAAATGCGGTTTTATGAACATCAATAAACCTTCCATCAGGGATGCACTTACCGAGTTCAAAAAAGAAAATATCGACGTGCTTGTGGTCGTACCGCTCTTTCTTGCAAAAGGCGTCCACATCGAAAAAGACATTCCCTCTGAAATAGGCCTTCCCGAAGGAACAAAGAAAGGTACGTTTGTACTCAACGGAAAATCCATACCCCTCGTCTATGCCGATCCCATCGGAATCGATCCGCTGCTAGCAGAGCTGATGGTCAAAAACGCACGCAAAGCGCTCACGCTTATCTGACACGGAATATGCGGATCCTGGTAATTGATACGATCCATGGCGGCTGCGAGATTGGTACAGCGTTTGCCCGTGCCGGTCACGCTGTTGACATGGTGGACGTATACCGGGGTACGACACCGGATGCGGCAGAACGGGCTGCACAAGAGACATACGATCTCATTGTTGCCCCGGTCCACCTTGACCCTGCGCACCCGCTACTT
>Ga0187873_1002301_pt1 | contig 14717 bp, 9 predicted proteins | sample June2016WEW_16_1_2_FD_133012 | JGI IMG/M metagenome (GOLD analysis project Ga0187873, IMG submission 133012) | Peatland microbial communities from SPRUCE experiment site at the Marcell Experimental Forest, Minnesota, USA - June2016WEW_16_100 | ecosystem: Environmental > Terrestrial > Soil >... | reverse complement strand
GATGATGCGCCCGCTCGTCATGGACTTCCGCACGGACGGGCCGGCGGTCGGCGTGTCGGACCAATACATGTTTGGCCGGGCGCTGCTCGTGAATCCCGTGGTGACGCCGGGCGCGGCGAGCCGAAAGGTTTATCTGCCGGCGGGCCAGGACTGGTACGACTTCTGGACCGGCCGGCGCACCACCGGCGGGCAGACGGTCGACGCGCTGGCGCCCATTGACACCATGCCGTTGTGCGTCAAAGCCGGCTCGATTCTGCCGATGGGGCCGGTGGTCAATTATGCCGGGGAGAAACCGGCGGCGCCGCTGGAATTGCGGGTTTATCGCGGCGCGGACGGCGCGTTCACGCTCTACGAGGACGACGGCAACACGTACAACTATGAAAAGGGCGAATACGCGGAGATCCCCATCACGTGGAACGAAGCCGCGAAGAAGCTGACCATCGGCGCGCGCAAGGGATCGTTTCCCGGCATGGCCGCCGAACGCGAATTTCACCTTGTCTGGGTGCGGGATGAGAAGGGGACCGGATTGCCCGAGACCGAAACGAGTGATGCGACCTTGACCTACAAAGGCGCCGCGGTGGAGCTTTCGGCCCCCTGAACAGAGGCCGACGCCGTGATGGGTTGGTGGGTTACCCAGCGCGCCACTGACTAGGGCTGGCGTTCGTTGCCCCAGAGCGTCGGGGCGTTCCCGTGCGCCTTGCGCCAGGCATCCCGCCAGAGATGAATGTCAGACGGCGTAATGGCCGGCATCGGCTGGCGCTCCTGTTTGGAAAAGGTCCGGGGAAGGGGACTGGCGGTGTCCTGATACCAGTAGGCGACCGAGGCCAGATCCAGCGTCAGGTTGTCGTTGTCCCCGTGCTCGATGGTGTAGCGGCAGGACTTTGCGAAGTAGATGGGGTCGGCGATGTGGAAGCGGTAGAGATGGGTGCGCCCCAGCCAGCCCGTCTCATTGTTCACCCGGGCGTAGCCGAAGTACGGATGCTGGAACAGCTCCTTGGGCGACCAGGAAGTGTTGAAATAGTCCTCGGTGCCGGTGCCGTTAAGCGTGGGCTCGACGTCGCCATCGATGAAAATCATCTCGTCACCCTCGCCATACCACATCGTGCTCGGACAATTGACGTAATAGTTGACACCGACGAGGTGGCCCCGGCCCTTGATGTCAGCGAAGACATAGTTGCGCCGGCCGTCGCGGTTGCTCCCGGATTTGCCCAGCAGGCCCCACTCATTCTCGCCCCCGGGCAGGGCCTCGGTGAGCTGATGATTGTACCAGGCGTGAAAGCGGCCGAGAGCCGGGGGCAACTGCGGCACTTCCTCGTAGTCGATATTGAAGTAAAGGGCATCGATCGTGCGTCCACTCTGATTCTCGATCTCGATCCTCGCTCCGGTGGCAAAGGGCATCGCAAAGTAGCTCACGTAGGATTTCCCCCAACCGGGCGTGACGGCCAGGGGCGCGCTGACGAAATTATAGGCCTCGCCCCAGCCGTTGCCAAAGAACGCCCCGATTGGCGCCTCGACCGAGGGGTACAGCTTTCCGTCCCAAAACATCCGGATGATGACATCGTTGCGGTTCAGCGTGTCCGCTCCGGGCGCCAGGGTGATCCAAATGTGGGTGATGATGCCGGCGCCTGGCACATCCATGATGTTCACCTTGGCCCCGTCCGCGACGTGCGAGACGTTGTCCGCGTTGCCGCCGGTGCGGTCATAGCTGCCGATGCGCCGGGATTTTATCTCCGGGCGGATGGTCGCGAGGCCGACGAATTCACTCACCGGTTCCTGGGCCACGAGAACAGTTGCCGCCACCAGGGCCGCGGCGATGGGGAGGAATAGCTGTGTTTTCATTGAAGTGTGCATTGGGGTTTTGCTCTTGAACCAGCGCTCGCTCCTGTCCGAAACCGTCTGCGGGGGAGAATGGATGTCGGTTGGATTTCCGGTCAGGATCAGCCGGACAGCATAAGCATCAATCGGGCAGAGTCAGGCCTTGTCTCTTGACCTCTCGGACGCTTCGCGTGATCAGCGCAATGATCTACCGCCGGTCGAACACCAGGGTCATGTTCTGCTGGCCCATGAAGGAGGTGGTGGAGCGTTGGATCGAAAGCGCGTCCCCGTGAGCGTCCAGCTGCCAGATGTCCGTCACGGTCATCTTGGAGCCGGGCGGACCCCAGACGAGGGACACGGTTGAATCCACCTTGAGCTGCCGGCCGTCCGCGGATATGCGCGCCGTGGTGACGCGCGGCGAGTTCATGAACTGCGATTTCGACTCAGCGCCGTCGAGTGTCAGTTTCTCTTCCGTCACCTGATCGTCCGCATATTCGAGGATGCGGGTGGTCCGGATGGTCAGATCATTGCCGTGTTGGACCACGTCCAGCCGCGCCGGTGCAAAACCCGCGCCCATCCTCCCCAACGTGCTTTGCTCCTCATTCAGCACCCAGGAGCCCGAGAAGTCGGCGGGCGCGGGTTCAAAATGCAGCGGCGGCAGGCCGCAGGCCTTCCGGTAGGACGCCATCACGCTCGCATAGGCCGGATCTTCGAGGCTGAGGATCCGCGGATCATGCATGAGAACGTCATATTGTTTCCGCCGCGTGTTTCGGACCATGCCGGTCCAGGTTCCGTAATAGATCCAGAGGGGCTGCTTCTGCAGGATCTCCGGCGGCGGCGGACTGCCGACTTCGTCGAGCGCCAGGGGTTTCCCCTGCGACAGCGCCACCAAGCTGTCGTAGTACGACTGGACAAAATCATTCCCGTAGACATCGAGGGCCAAGACATCGACATAGCTGGTGCCGGGGAAGTATTTCGCGTGCTCCATCTGCGGATTGTTGACGCGATCCATGCACCACACCCAGATCAGGTTGTTGAGATGGTGATGGTTCACCAGCCGGTTAAAGAGCTGCCGATAGAGGGCGGCCGTGCTGTATTCCCCGGTGCGTCCGCCCCACCAGAACCAGTTGCCGTTCATTTCATGGTACGGCCGCCACAGGACGGGCACATGAGCATCTTGAAGCTGCTTGAGGAACACCGCGACCGCGTCGACTTGGGCGCACCAATGCTGGTAGAGCGCCGTGCCCGGGGTCAGTACCTCCTTGAATTGTTCGTCCGTGAGCCTGCCCTCGACGCTGGCCAGTTTGTTCGGATCGCTGCCTAGCAGCGGGCGGAACGTCACCGGCTCGTCCGCCGTGGGCGGCACGGCATGCCAGCACATGGCCACCAGCGAACCGCGCTGGTGCTGGCGGATCGCCTCCTGCACGATATCCGGCCGGGCCAGATAGGAGTCGGTGTCGCCGGCCTTGGCGAAGCCCCAATCGCTGGCGAAAATCGCGGGGGTCTTGCCGATGTAGTGGGCCGCGAACTCGGAGTTCCGACTTTTGGTATTCGGGAAGTTGTGCTGGCCGGTCAGCGTGTAGTGGCCCGAGATGTCGTGTAACACCTGCAGCAGCGCCCGCACCTCGGGCGAGGCATTGGGGGTGACCGGTTGGACCGCTGCGCCCTCTCCACCAGCCGCCAGGGAAACGACGGCAATCGGGAGAACGACGAGGAGGACGGCCGCGCGAAGAGACATCATCCGACGACAGTTGTCGGCGGACAAAACCTGTCAACCGCGAGAAAGTCTTGGGAAAATCCGGAGGGTCAGGCTTCAGCAATCGATATTTTCCAGCAGTGCTGTTGATATCATATATCCGCAGCCTGCTGCCATGGATTGGCCGGATATCGGCTTTGTACTGGAGGGGGGGCGAGCATCAAGGCGTGACGTTTTTGCCTCGTCCAATTCTCCAAGGGTCTGTCACCCAACTCAAGCTTGCGCGTTGCGGAAGAGGCGCATCCACCCGCCAAGGCGGAAGTTTCAAGTTCCAAATTCCAAGTTTCAAGGGTCGCCAACGAAGCAGGGCTGGCGCCGTGAAACACTTAGCCTACCCAGACCCGGGCATTATAGAATAGTTTCATCCACGGCGAATCTTCGCCCCAGGTGGATGGAGCCCAGCTCATCTGAACCGTGCGGAATACCCGTTCGGGGTGCGGCATGAGGATCGTCACGCGGCCGGTGGTCGTCGTGAAAGCGGGGGGACCGAATGCCGGCCCCTGAGTGTGCCCGCTATGGAGCTTCTTCGATCGTTTCGCGGACTGCGGCCTCGCTGGGGGCGAGGATTCTGCGGGTGCCCAGGTTGGTCTGCACCTCGTAAAGGTTGGTTTTGCCCACCGCTTTGAGAAAGGTGATGGTCTGAACGACTTCTTTGACGGCCTCGGTTTGTGGCTCTCCGATGGGTGAGAGACTTTGCTCAATCACCAGCGCGCCTCCCTTGGCGGACTCAGTCTTCAGGTCAAATTGCGGCAGTTCCTTCCATGAATTGATGATATGGAAGGTGCCTTCCTTGGTGTCCTTGTTCCAGGTGAAGCCGTTGATGACGATCTGATGGCCCACCGGGCCGCCATACCAGGGATGGGCGGCCACGAAGTTTGGCGGGAGCGCCTGCCAGATTTCCCGCGGAAATGCGGCCAGAATGGGACGACCTTTGCGCAGCTCTTTTCTCGCCCATTCGAACGGTTCCTCCTCAGGAGGCAGGGGATGAAGAACCGGCTTTGGCGTGCGGTTCGTTATGATGCTCTGCAGCCCTTCGACATACTTGGGGTTCAGCCAGGGCTGGTCGGGCGGCGTGTCATTGATGATCTTATAGATGGCGGGTAATCCTGCATAGTAGCCTGCTATGTCCAGCCAGTGGATGCGGGCATAAATCATGCAAGTGCCTCCGATTTGATCCCGCATGACGTTGGGCTCGCAAAGCTGCACCGTTTCCACCGGCCCGTCGGTCTTGGCGGTCAGGATGGTGTTTTTCACTTTCACCTCAGCCTCCGCCTTCACGACGACGACCTGCGATTTTCCCGGGGTTAAAGGACTCCGGCGGCTGAGCTCGGTGAGCCAGTCGCGGTCGACGGGTTGGAGCGAGGCCAGCGGCACGAGGCCTTTGGTGCCGTCGGCAAAGAGTACGACGGCGTAGCCATTCTCGATCCGGGCTTTGACGGCTGCTTCGTACTGGGCGGAGACAGCCATCGCCTGAGTGGCGCAGAGCAGCAGGACGGCGGAAAGGGATATTCTGAGAGACATTCCGGTGTGCGATGTTCTCACAATCTTCGGATCATCCGATCCAGGCGCGGGCATTGTAGAAAAGCCTCATCCAGGGAGAGTCTTCAGGCCAATCGACGGGATGCCAGCTCATCTGAACCGTGCGGAATGCCCGTTCGGGGTGCGGCATGAGGATCGTCACGCGGCCGGTGGTCGTCGTGAACGCGGTCATGCCGAGGGGCGAGCCGTTGGCGTTGAGGGGATACTGCTCGGTGAAGATGGGCTCAGCCGCTTGTCCGCCTCCGTCCGCTGGACTACGGCGAGACTGCGCAAGCGCGAGCGCTTGCTTGTTGTCCGCGAACCGCGCGCAAACGAGGCCCGACTCGCTGCAGCGTTTGGCGGCCTCGGCGCTCGCAAACTCGGCAAAACCCTCGCCGTGCGCGGTGGCGATGGGGATGACCGAGCCGGCCATGCCGTCGAAAAGTACGCTGGGACTCTTCTCGATCTTGAGGGACACAAACCGGGCTTCGAAGCGTTCGGACTGGTTCTGCACGAAGCGCGGCCACAGGTCCGCGCCGGGAATGATCGAGCGGAGGGCACTCATCATCTGGCAGCCGTTGCACACGCCCAGGGCAAAGGTGTCCTCCCGCACGAAGAAGGCGGCAAACTCGGCGCGGGCGCGGTCGTTGAAGAGAATGCTCTTGGCCCAGCCCTCGCCGCCGCCGAGCACGTCGCCGTAACTGAAGCCGCCGCAGGCGACCAGGCCGCGGAAATCTTTGAGGGAGATGCGGCCGCTGAGGATGTCGGTCATGTGGACGTCGATGGCCCGGAAGCCGGCGCGGGTGAAGGCGGCGGCCATCTCGACTTCGCCGTTCACGCCCTGCTCGCGCAGCACGGCGATCGGTGGTTTGTTTTTTAACGCGAAGGTCGCCAAGGGCGCAAGGGAAGGAGAATCAGATGCCTTGGATTCAGCACCCTCTGCGTGCTCTGCGCTCTTGGTGTGAAGAGATCCGGGAAGATTGAACGTGATCTTCGGGGTGATGCCCGGGTCGGCGGGGTCGAGCTTGAGCTGGTAGTCGGACTCGGCGCAGGCGGGATTGTCGCGCAACAAAGAGATGCGCCGGGTGACGTCGGACCAGATAATACGGAGGGATGAGAGGTTTTCGTTGAGGAGGACACGGCCGCTCCGACGAACGCGGAAGGAGTAGTCGCGGTTGATGCGGCCGATCGGGCGGATGCAATCCGCCAGGGCGCATCGGTCGAATACGTCGTGGACATAGTTCAGATCCGCCGTGCGGACCTGGATCACCGCGCCGAGTTCTTCCGAGAAGAGTTGGGCGAAGGCATCGGCGGTGGTGGAGAAATCGCCCGCAAGCGGGCTTCCTACAGGACCGGCGGCTGGAGTTTTGAGTTTTGAGTTTTGAGTTTTGGGTTCTGATACTTCTGTTTCCGTGTTCCTTGGAACTGGGAACTTGGAACTGGGAACTTCCGGATCGGCGGTTGCACCCAACTCCAGGGTGACACCCACATGCCCCGCAAAAGCCATTTCGACCGCGGTGGCGAGCAGGCCGCCGTCGGAGCGGTCGTGGTAGGCGAGGAGTTTTTTCTCGCGGCCGAGCTGCTGGATGGCGTTCCAGAAGTTCTTGAGGTCGGTGGCGCTGTCCGCGTCGGGCGTGGCCGCGCCCATTTGCGAAACCACCTGGGCGAGGATGGAACCGCCGAGGCGGTTTTTCCCGCGGCCGAGATCGACCAATAATAGAACGGATTCGGGCAATTGGGCCAATTGCGGGGTCAGCGAAAGCCGGATGTCGGCGACGGGCGCGAAGGCCGAGACGATGAGCGAAATGGGCGCGCTCATGCGCTTCTGCCGGTCACCGTCTTTCCAGACGGTGCTCATGCTCATGGAGTCCTTGCCGACGGGGATGGTGATGCCGAGGGCGGGGCAGAGTTCCATGCCGACGGCGTGGACGGCGGCGTAGAGGTCGGCGGCGTCGCCGGGGACGGCCGGCGCGGCCATCCAGTTGGCGGAGAGGTTGACCTTGCCGAGGTCGCCGATCTGGGCGGCGGCGAGGTTGGTGAGGGCTTCGCCCACGGCGAGGCGGGCGGAGGCGGCGGCGTTGTTGACCGCGACGGGCGTGCGCTCACCCATTGCCATGGCCTCGCCGGTGTAGACGTCGAAGGCGGCGGCGGTGACTCCGCAGTCGGCCACGGGCACCTGCCACGGCCCGACCATCTGGTCGCGACAGATGAGTCCGCCCACCGTGCGGTCGCCGATGGAGATAAGGAAGGTCTTGTCGGCGACGGTCGGATGGGAGAGGACGCGGCGGACGGCTTCGTCGAGTGAAAGTGAAAGTGAAAGTGGGGTGAGGGGACGCTTCAGCGACGACTCCGAACGGTGCATGCGCGGCGGTTTGCCGAGCAGCACCTCGAGTGGCAGGTCGATGGGCTGGTTCTGGAACTGCGGGTCCTCGAGGACGAGGCGCTTTTCCCCGGTGGCCTCACCGACGATGGCGAAGGGGCAGCGCTCGCGTTCGCAGAGTTTTTGAAAGGTGCCGAGGCGGGCGGCGGCGACGGCGAGGACGTAGCGCTCCTGGGACTCGTTGCACCAGATCTCGAGCGGGCTCATGCCGGGCTCATCGTTGGGGATTTTCCGGAGGTTGAAGCGCCCGCCGCGGCCGCCGTCGTTGACGAGTTCGGGCAGCGCGTTGGAGAGGCCGCCGGCACCGACGTCGTGGATGAAGGCGATGGGGTTTTCGGCGCCGAGGGCCCAGCAGCGGTCGATGACCTCCTGGCAGCGGCGCTGCATCTCGGCGTTGTCGCGCTGCACGCTGGCGAAATCGAGATCCTCGTCGCCCGAGCCGCTGGCGAGGGAGCTGGCTGCGCCGCCCCCGAGGCCGATGAGCATGGCGGGTCCGCCGAGGACGATGAGTTGGTCGCCGGGGCGGATTTCGCCCTTGCGAATGTGTTCGGCCCGGATGTTGCCGAGGCCGCCGGCGAGCATGATGGGCTTGTGGTAGCCCCGCAACTCCGTCGCGGGCGCGCCCGCGACGGGAGTTTGGAGTTTTGGGTTTGGAGTTTTGGGTTCTGAGTTTTCAGCTTCCGCGGTACCTGGAACTTGGAACTTGGAACTTGAGACTTGAGACTTGCTTGAAGCGGCGGGCACTTCCGCTTCAAACGTACGGAAGTAGCCGTTGATGGCGGGGCGGCCGAACTCGTTGTTGAAGGCGGCGCCGCCGAGCGGGCCCTCGATCATGATGTCGAGGGCGGAGACGATGCGGCCGGGCTTGCCGTTATCCTGCTCCCACGGCTGGACGGCCCCCGGGAGCTTGAGGTTCGAGACGGTGAAACCGGTCAGGCCGGCCTTGGGCTTGGCGCCGCGGCCGGCCGCGCCCTCGTCGCGGATCTCGCCGCCCGAGCCGGTGGCGGCGCCGGGGAAGGGGGAGATGGCGGTGGGGTGGTTGTGCGTCTCGACCTTGCAGAGGAGGTGGATGTCCTCCTCGTGCGCGGCGTATTCGCCGGTGCGCGGGTCGACAAAGAAGCGGCCGCCGCGGGTGCCTTCGAGGACGGCGGCGTTGTCCTTGTAGGCGGAGAGGATGCCGTCGCGGTGCAGCTGGTAGGTGTTCTTGATCATCTGGAACAGCGAGCGGTCGCGTGGGGCGCCGTCGATTTCCCAGGTGGCGTTGAAGATCTTGTGGCGGCAGTGCTCGGAGTTGGCCTGCGCGAACATCATGAGCTCGATGTCGTTGGGATCGCGGCCGAGGGCGGTGAAGTTTTCAACGAGGTAGTCGATCTCGTCGTCGGCGAGGGCGAGGCCGAGCGTGCGGTCGGCTTCGACGAGGGCGGCGCGGCCCCGGGCGAGCACGGGCACGCTGGTCAGCGGGCGCGGGGTCTCGTGGCGGAAGAGGGCTTCGCAAGCGGCGAGGTCGCTGAAGACGACCTGGGTCATGCGGTCGTGCAACCGAGCGGCGAGCTTCGCCCGCGGCTCGGGGCCAAGGTCTGAGGGCTGACCGCTGACCGCTGGCTCCCCGGCGTCGATCGTGTAGGCGATGACGCGCTCGATGCGCTTGACGCCAGCCAGACCGCAGATGTGGGCGATGTCAGTGGCCTTGGACGACCAGGGGGAAATGGTGCCGGGACGGGGGGCCACGACTTGGACAAGTCCGGTGATGCTGCCGTCCGGCAGAACGGCGGCGCGGCTCGGGCCGTAGGTGAGGAGTCTTTCGAGGACGACGTGCTCGACGGCAGTCAGTTCACCGGTCAGCTCGACCCGTTCGGCTGGCTCAGGGTTGACCAAGTCAACGAGGTGGACGAACTCGGCGCTCAGGGCGCGGACAGGCATTCGGCCATACGGCAGAACGGCGGCGGTGAGATCCTGGAGCAGCTTCTGGAGGCGAAACTGGGAGAGGGCAGGAGAGCCGCGGAGGATCAGCATGGTCGAGTGGAAGGGACGCTTTCAAACATCCCCGGCGTGGTCAAGGGGACTGAGAGTGAAAAGTGAAAAGCGGAAACCCCCAAAGCAGAGTTCTGATACCGGAGAGCGGAGACCGGATACCGGAAAGAGGACAGAATACCGTGAAGTTTGTAGGGGCGTGGTCTTGCCTACGGCCGATTCTTGTAGGGAATGGAGGGCGAGGCTCCTTCCGAGCCGTGGCGGGTTAATAATAACCCATACTACCGTTTTCAGAGGGCGCAGCCGGTATCCTGATTTCCTTGGTTTGTTGTAGGTCGGCTTTACGCCCGACTTGCCGGAGATGAATCCCGATCTACAATTTTCGGACAGGGACATGGTCCAAAGCTGTGTCGCCTGCGTTTTCGGCGGCGGGCGTGGAGAAAGCCGTTGACCATTCCCGAGGTCTCATCGGAATAAGCGGTTTCCCTCACCCATGCGGAAGGAGTGATTGCCGAATGCCCATTGCCCAATGACGATTGAGTTCAAACCAACGCCCGCTGCCACGGTTGTCGTGCAGCCGGCGATCGCCGATCCCCCCTCGGCATTGTCCCCATGAGCGATCCCTTGAGACACGAATGCGGCGTCGCGCTGGTGCGGCTGCTCAAGCCGCTCGCCTGGTACCAGGAGAAGTACGGCACGCCGCTCTGGGGCTTCTTCAAGCTGTTTCTGTTGATGGAGAAGCAGCACAACCGCGGGCAGGACGGCGCGGGCGTGGCGTGCGTGAAGCTCGACGTGCCGGCGGGCGAGCCGTTCATGTTCCGCGAGCGCAACATCAAGTCCAACCCGCTCGACCGGATCTTCAAGGAGCTGCTGCAGCAGTACGAGGCGAAGGTCGCCGACGGCACGATCCATCCGGAGTTCCCCGACACGGTCAAAAAGCATTTCGATTTCGGCGCGGAACTCTATCTGGGCCACCTGCGCTACGGCACCTCGGGCGGCTACACCCTCAGCGCGTGCCATCCGTATTTCCGGCGCAGCCCGTGGCCGACGCGGAATCTGATGATGGGGGGAAACTTCAACATGACCAACACGCGGGAGCTGAACGACAGCCTCATCGCCATGGGTCAGCATCCAATCTTCGCCACCGACACGCAGGCGGTGCTGGAGAAGATCGGTTTCTGCCTCGACGAGGAGCACGAGGAGCTTTACCGCCTGCTCCGCACCCGCGGCCTGTCCGGCGAGGAAATTTCGCGGCGCATCAGCGACGAACTCGACATCGCCCGCGTCATCACCCGCGCCTCGCAGAACCTTGACGGCGGCTACACGCTGGCCGGCCTCATCGGGAACGGCGACGCCTTCGTGGTGCGGGATCCCGCGGGCATCCGGCCGTGCTACTTCTTCCAGAACGACGAGGTCGTCGCGTTCGCCTCCGAGCGCGCCCCGCTCATGACCGTGTTCGACGTCGATGCGGCGGCGGCCCGGGAGGTCCCGCCCGGCCACGTCGTGGTCGTCAAGAAGCGCGGCACGCTGACCTCGACGGCCTTCGCCCCGCCGCTGCCGCGCGCCTCCTGCTCCTTCGAGCGCATCTATTTCTCCCGCGGCAACGATCTTGACATTTACCGCGAGCGCAAGGCGCTCGGCGCGCGCCTGGCCGACCAGGTGCTCAAGGCGATCGACCAGGATCTCCAGAACACCGTCATCAGCTTCATCCCCAACACCGCCGAGGTCGCCTACTACGGTCTCATGGAAGCGCTGCGCCTGTGGCGGCGCGACGCGGTGAAGGCCGCCATTCTCAGCGCCGCCGGGCGCGGCACCCTCAACGAGGCGCTGCTCGACGACCTCATCCTGCGCAACTGGCCGCGCGCCGAGAAGGTCGTGAGCAAGGATGTGAAGATCCGCACCTTCATCGAACAGGAGAAGTGGCGCAACGAACTCGCCTCGCACGTCTACGACATCTTCTACGGCTCGGTGAAACCGACCGACAATCTGGTGGTGATTGACGACTCGATCGTGCGCGGCACCACCCTCCGGCGCTCCATCATCCGCATCCTCTCGCGGCTCAACCCGAAGAAGATCATCATCGTCTCCACCGCGCCGCAGATCCGCTATCCCGACTGCTACGGCATCGACATGTCGGAGCTGGCCAAATTCATCGCCTTCGAGGCGGCGATCGCGCTGCTCAAGGAGCGCGGCCAGGGCGGGCTGCTGGAGGAGATCTACGGACTCTGCCGCGAGGAATTGAAGCGCGAGGGCCTGGCGACGGTGAACCACGTGCGCAAGATCTACGAGCCGTTCACGCCGGAGGAGATTTCCGCCAAGGTCGTCGAGCTGGTCTATCCGCGCGGCCTCGAGTGGCAGGGACCGGTGCAGATCATCTATCAGACCATCGAAAACCTCCACGCCGCCGTGCCCAACCACACCGGCGACTGGTATTTCACCGGCCGGTATCCGACGCCCGGCGGCTATCGCGTGGTGAACCAGGCCTACGTGAATTACTTCGAAAAACACGAGGGCCGCAGCTACTGAACAACCGCTAATCTTCGCTAATCTCCGCTGATCTAGCGGCGAAATTAGCGACGATTAGCGACAATTAGCGGTCAAATGTCCTTATCCTACGAAGAGTCCGGGGTGCGTTACGAGCAGCTCGACGCGTTCAAGCGCGCCTGCCAGCAGGCGGCGCGGACGACGGCCGGCGCCCTGGCGGCCCATGGCTATCGCGAAGCGGCGGCGGCGCGTGGCGAAAGCGCGTACCTGATCGAGACCGCCGACCACTATCTGGCGCATGTCGAGGAGGGCCTCGGCACCAAAAACCTCGTGGCCGACGCCGTGCAAAAGGCGACGGGCCGGTGCTTTTATCGCGGAATCGGCATCGACACCGTGGCGACCATCGTGAACGACCTCGTCACCTGCGGCGCGCTGCCGGTGTCCGTCGCCCTGCACGCCGCCGTCGGTGATGCCGGCTGGTTCGCCGACGCGCAGCGCGCCGCGGATCTCATCGCCGGCTTCGCGGAGGGTTGCCGGCAGGCCGGCGCGGTGTGGGGCGGGGGCGAAACGCCGGCCCTGCGCGAGATCGTGAAGCCGGCGGCCATCGTGCTGGCGGGCTCGGCCGTGGGCCGGATCGCTCCCAAGAATTTGCGGATCACGGGTGATGTCCGCGACGGCGACGCCATCGTGTTTCTCGCCTCGTCGGGCGTGCAGACCAACGGGCTCACCCTCTGCCGCCGGATCGCGGATAAATTGCCGCGCGGCTATCAAACTCCCCTCGGCGACGGCCGCACGTACGGCGAGGCGCTGCTGGCGCCGTCGGTCATCTATGTGGCTTTCGTGCGCGAGTGCCGGCGGCGCGGCCTCAAGCTGAAGTATCTGGCGCACGTGACCGGCCACGGCTGGCGCAAGCTGATGCGCCTGGAGGAGCCGTTCGTCTATGAAATCACGACGGTGCGGCCGGAGCCGGCGCTCTTCCGGTTTCTTCGCGAGGCGGGGCCGATCGAGCTGCCGGAAGCCTATGCGACCTTCAACATGGGGGTGGGCATGGCGGCGTACGGCGCGCCGGAGCTCGCCGACGCCATCGTGGCCGCCGCCAAGGCGGCGGGCTACGATGCGTGGCATGCCGGCCGCGTGCGCAAGGAGGGCGGCCGCAAGGCCATCGTCGTGCCGTCCCTCGGCCTCTCCTTCGAAGGCGATACGCTGCAGGTGCGGTGATGTTCACCACGGACTGCCGGTAGTTCCCCACGCGAAGGCCGCCAAGGTCGCAAAGAGAACAGCTCGTTCAACAGCTCTCCTTCGCGCTTGTGGCGTTCTTGGCGGGAAAAAGTGATTCAGGGACCTCTCCGGCTTATCCTTGAGAAGTGCGCTTGCGGCATACTGAACAACTGCCATTCTGATGGTCATGAGGAACGAGTTCACAGCGATCATTGAACGCGACGGCAAGTGGTTCGTGGCTTGGTGTCCCGAAGTACCCGGGGCCAACGGCCAGGGGCGCACCGCCGCCGCCGCGAAGAAGGATCTTGCCGCTGCCATCAAGCTGGTACTGGCGGATCGCCGTCGTGACGCCCTGCGCGGGTTGCCGGCGGCGGCTTCACGCGAAGTGCTGACCGTGGCATGAAGCGCGGTGACCTGCTACGTCATCTGCGGATGCACGGCTGCCATCTCAAGCGCGAGGGCGGATCGCATTCCTTGTGGACGAATCCACAGACGGGCCACACCGAGGCGGTGCCGCGTCATGCTGAGCTTTCGGACCTGCTGGCGCGGAAAATCTGCCGAATGCTCTCGGTACCGGATCCAAAGCGCTGAGCGGAGGGAGACGTCAGCGCTCCCATGTCAATTCCCGCGAGGGCCCCCCCTTTTGCGTCCCCCTTGGGGTCCACTTCAGTTGCAGGTGGCCCTCCCGTATCGCTCAAGCGTGTCTTGATCTCGGCCCTCACTGCCTCGGCAGCCCACCATAAAAGGCCGTACTCGAAATTGTGAAACGCATACAGGGCTTGGTTGGGCTTGTTAACCTCCGATACATACCTCCAGGACTGGAAAAGGTCCTTGGATCTCTCCAGAGCATCCGGAAGGGCCAGCGACCCCATGGTGTCCCATATCGGTGCACCTAGTGGGAGCGGGCTCGTCGCAAGTGTGATGCTGACTGGGCTGCCAACAGACAGATTTTCATGCAGAGCTATGTCATAGACGTCTTCGATAAGGTTCCTGACTGGCTGAGGTATCTCGCGATAGAGAGCGTGCAGATTGTGATTTTTGGGGGCGCGCAAGTTCAATAGAGTGAGGAGGGCTTTGAGATAGAGCTCGATTGCGAATCCGAGGTTCGTGGCGCAAGCCACTAGATCACCTATTTCGCTTGGCGGCAGCGTTGGTGAGGGCGGTCTCTCTTGAATTGCGCGTATCTTGGGAATGAACGTCTCAGCTAACCTCTGGAAGGCCTCGCCGCACACGAGCGCCCACTGGACATTGAACTGTGCGTTTTTCATGCGTGAATCGTAGCCGCCGAATCTTGTTAAGACCGGTTCGGATTGCGGCAACTCGGAAGCGCCAACAGGTTACCCTGTGTGCAGCGCGGCCTTGATGCGGTCCGGGGTCATCGGCAGTTGAAGCACGCGGGCACCCGTGGCATCGGCGATCGCGTTGGCGATCACGGCGCCCATGACAACGATGGCCGGCTCGCCGCCCCCCTGCGGCGGAAGGTCGTTCGCTTCGAGGATGATGGTCTCGATCGTGGGCACCCAGGAAAAGCGCGGTATTCGGTACGTGTCGTAGTTCGTGTCCAAAATCCTGCCG
>Ga0187873_1002290_pt1 | contig 14767 bp, 21 predicted proteins | sample June2016WEW_16_1_2_FD_133012 | JGI IMG/M metagenome (GOLD analysis project Ga0187873, IMG submission 133012) | Peatland microbial communities from SPRUCE experiment site at the Marcell Experimental Forest, Minnesota, USA - June2016WEW_16_100 | ecosystem: Environmental > Terrestrial > Soil >... | reverse complement strand
TACGCGTGGCGCCGTGCTCACAAGTTTGCAGACCGGGTCGGGCCGGATCATGTTGAGATCCGCTACCCGGTCAACGAGGTGCCCGTGAGCGCACCGTAGCGAGTTTTGAAGGTTCATCGGGCGAGACCGGCCGGAATCGCCTGGTGTTGTAGTGAACCGCAGGGCAAGCCTTCATGAAGGGGCTGCCAGCGTTTGGGGGTTTTCATAGTCCTCTCAGACGCGGGTAGCCCCTTTTGCTTTGCGGTGGACGGTTTTTGAGAGAAGCAAGCCCGCACGCCGGGCAAAAAGGAGAAACGAGAGTATGAGCAAACTTCACAAGCTGGGCGCGGCGGCGCTGCTTTTCCTGATGGCAGTAGCCGTCGTTTTCGCCTTCAACATTCACATTTCGACTCAATTGCTGGTGGCATGCCTGGCCATGGGGATCGCGGGGATCACGGTTACGTACCTCGACCCAAGCACGTCGGCACCAACTAGGGCCCAGGCTGCCAATGTGCAGAGCGTAGCAGCACAGGTTTCCTGGACAGGCACGGAGAGTGGTGCGGCGACTATTACGCATAATTTCAACGCGTCGACGGCTGCGCTGGCGGTCTTGCGGCCCTGGGTCATCGCTTACATGACCGCTGGGGGCACGGCGTATCCGGCGCTGACGTGGGCACTCGGTGCGAACGCGTTGACTGTGACGAAGCCGTCTGCGAATGCCATCACCGGCTCCGATTGCACGTTCAACGTGATTATCCAGCGGCCGTGGACGCCGTTGGCGTCGAATATTCCGTCGATGCCGTAACCGGACGGCGACTTTGATCTGAGGAGGTCACATGGCTGTAGCAACCAGACGAGTTTCAATCGCCAACCCGGCTCGGCGGCGTAAGATGTCCGCAAAGCAGATCCGCTTCTTTGGAACGAAGCGCCAGAAGGCGGGTCTGCGCACCAAGCATCGGACGCGTGCGGCTCCGAAGAAACGCAACACGGCTCACCGCAAGCGCACCTCTCCCCGCGCGGTGAGACGCAACCTGGGAGAGCAGGTGTTACTCACGCTCGGTAATCCGGCGTCGAAAAGGAGACAAGTGGCCAGACATCGCACGAAGAAACATACCACGGCCAGCGTCCATCACAGGCGCCGGTCAACTCGATCCAATCCGCGGCGGCGCTATAGCGCCCGTCGCACCAACCGGGTAGCGCGGCATCACCGCCGCCGCAACCCCATGGGCGGCTCGTGGGGGGCGGAAGTCACCCATGCGCTGTACATCATCGCCGGAGCCATCGGCTCGAAGCTAGGCGCCCAAATGGTCCTCGGAACCAGCAACACCGGTTTCATCGGTTACGGTGCCAACCTCGCGGCCGGTGGAATCCTCGCTTGGGCAGCGAAAGGCATCATGAAGAACACGGAGGCGGCGAAGGGGATCTTTGCCGGCTCGGTGGTTCAAGTGGTGCTCCGGCTGATCACGGACTACACTCCCTTTGGGCAGTACGCCAGCCTCCAGGGCGTCGGGGACTACATGGCGTCGAACTGGGTCACCCCACAGCGGTACGTGGACGGCCTACATTCGGCCCAGATTGAAATTCCCGACGGTTGGGGCCCAGCTGCACCCATGGTCATGGCTTCCTCCGGGGTCAACGCAAACGCGGTGGCTGCCGGCAGCGATGGCATGGGGGCGTTCTAGTCTTCGGACGGCGCGCCGATCCCGGACAACCGTGGCGCACGGTGTGCGTCGGCAGTAAAGAATTTGGGGGCTTGCGAGAGCTTGCCCCGGAGTAAAAAGAAATGGCTGCATCAGCGCCGCAAGGCACAGTAGCGTACGGCGGGGGTTACACCCCGAATGCCCAGTCCGCAAGGGGCATGGACATCAACAGCATCATGAAAGGGTGGGTGGACCGGGGAGCGTGGATCTATTACGACACGCTGACCCAGAACGCCGGCAGCTCGGCGCTGTCGGTCTATACCCCGTTCGCCCAAGGTCTCAACCAGAACGATCAGATCAACACGTCTCTCATCAAGACGAAGCTGCAAACGAACTTGCCCAATGGTGGCATGTTCCTTGCGCCCCGTTGCCTGATTTTGAACCAACTGGGCTTCTACTTCAAGGGCCAGCCGGCCACCTCGACGGCTCCCACGGCTCAGAGCATCGATTCGCTGCTGGTGGATATCCAGCAGTTCTGCTACTCGAGCTACTTCGAGTTCCGCATCGACGACAAGATCTTCTTCGAAGGTCTGCTCGAGTTCCATCCGCCGGGCATCGGCCTGCACGGGTCTTCGGAAAGGCAAGGCGATGTCCATTGGGGCCTCGGGCTGCCTTCTCCGTTGGGTGTCTGGACGTTCGGCAACTTCGCGAAGTACATCGCGCCGTTGCAGAACTTCAGCATGCAGATCAAGTTCCCCGGCTCGACTCTCCCGGCGTGGCAGACGGCTGCCAACGGTGGCCAGGGTATCACCCTGGTGACGATGATGAAGGGCTGGACGGATCGTAGCGTCCAGTAGGGTCTCTCTGGAGACTTTCCGGCAGCCGCGTCCGCGTTGCTCCTTCGCGCGGCTGCCGGAGATTTTGAATGAAAGGCAGGCTTGGCTTATGCTGGTTCCGGTCGCGGCTCCGTTATTGCCGAACGGCGAAACGCCGATTACAAACAATCAAATCTTGCGCAGCCAGGCCTATCTTTTCAGGGTCAATACGGCCATGGATACGGCCAAAGATGCGGTGCTTGGGCAGTGTTCGGGAGGTCCGAACCTGGTAGCCCCGTCCGATGCGACTTCTGCTGGCTCTCCGCTCTTGGATTGGCTCTCGGGAGTGTTCCAGGGGTCTCCGACTGTGCCTGCCGCTCTGACGGCTGCACAGGCCGCGGTTGCGAGTTTGAAGGCTCCGCAGTCGGACAACGGCGGGTCAACCGGGCCAGCGGCCGGGGTTACGATCCCGTCTCCAGCGGTTATGTATTCGGCGTCAGCTCCCGGTTCTCAGACGCTCAATGGCAATGGCTGCGCGGCTGCTGTTAGCTTTCTCGGCGGCGATCCCTGCCCGTCTCCCGATAGCTCTGCTGGCGGGGTTCTGTCGCCACTGTCGGGTTTCTGGACGTGGATTCAGAACAATCCGGGGTGGTCTGCTGCTATCGCTTTGGCAGGTGTGGCGGTAATCTCGAATCGGAGCAAGGCACGAAAGGGGAAGCGGTGACAAATGCCGCCCTTTGTGGTGCAGTACCTTTGCCCGCGTCAGGGTCCGTACTGGCAAGGGAACAAGGTTGTGGCCACGTTTCAGCAGGCGGTCGGGTGGGCGCGGGCCATGCGGCCCAATGGACCACTGGGCAGGGCGCGTGTGGTGGATGCCAGAGGTATGGTAGTGTATCAGACGTGAGGTAAGCATGAGTTTGAGACGCAGGCGTCTGAAGCAACCGAAGTTCGATCCTGCCAATTACAAAGGCGGTCGGCTGAAGCGCTACGATGCGATCGCACGCGATTTGTTGGCAACCTGTGATCGGATCTGGGCCATGTGCGAAGGGCTGGACACTGCCGTAGCCGACGTGACCTTGGACGGCCTCACGCGGCTCTTGCATGTGGCCTACGATTGCCAGTCCTGTTCTTTGGGCCTCGATGGCGCGGCGTTCTCTGCTTTCATCGGCAACAGCACGGCGGAATGGTTTCGTGAGCGTGGCTGCGCGGAATGGTACTGCACGGGTGCTGCAATGCTGTTCAGCACGTCTCGCCCGCGCGTCTTAGTCCACAAGGTGGTCAAAAAAACTGGCAAGCATGTGACGCTGATTCAGTTTCAAGAGAAGAAGACCGCATGAAAAAGGGCGCACAGCTCATTCTCGAAGCCGATTGGGTACTCAGCAAGTGCGGGCGCCCGACGCCGCCTCGGGGAATGTCTTCGGTGTACATCCCGCATTCGTTCTTGCTGCAGACGTTGGACCGCAGCAGCGGGCAGACGACAATTGAGAAGACGGTCACAGGTGACACCACCTGGATGCTGCGGGCGATTTCGGCCAATGGTGACGTTTCGTACTGGCAAGTGATTCTCCCCAATGGCCAGCCGTTCTTGAATCAGTCGCAACTTGTGCAGGAGGTCGCGGGGTACGGCTCTGGACGGCTGCTCATGGCCAAAGAGGTTCCATGCCCGCCTCAATCCAAGATTCAGGTGCGGCTTACGGCATTGAGCGATCCGGTCCAGATGCTGTTCGAGGGTGCATACTGCTATTACGTGAAATCGCAAAAGGCTTCTCAACCGGCCGGGCCCTTGCCCCCGCGCTATCTGGCCAATCCAAACCAGAACATCCTCGCGCCCTGCTGGATGCACGGGGTGGGGCCAGCGACGCCGCCTGGTTATGAGGATGCGCCGTTCACGTACTCGTCTCAGGCGATGGCTCCGGGCTACGGCTTGGAATTTACGGGTCCCTCGGACATCTATCAGTTCGCCACCATTGAAATACCGATTGAAAGTGCTTCGGATTTCGTGGTGCGGCGTTTTCACTTCGACGTGACGCAGGACGCCGGGGTAACGGGTGGCGAAATTTTGGCGCGCATCCGCTCAGCATCTGGCCACGTGTTCTGCGAGGATTACATCGATGTGGCGCGCTACATCGGCGGGGCGCCGTACGCGCATGACTGGTGGCTGAAAGCGCAGGACACCATCATTCTGGATCTTCAGTTGGTGGACTTCGCCGGCAGTGGGCAAATGTACATGCAAGTCTACGTGGAAGGCGTCAAGCGGCGAAAGGCGGGCGCATGAGTTCTGTTCTCATTGGAGCTCCGGTACTCGGGTGCGTGGATTATCGTCCGCAGTGGTTTTATCCGACGCCGCGAGGCTGTCGTGACCAGGCGTTCAACTACTTCTACGATATCGCGAACGCTCAGTACGCCACGCTGGCTGCGGCTTCGACCCAGGAGAACATTCCGCTGATGATTGAGACGGGCTCAAAGTTCATGTGGCGTGGTGTGCGGCTGAACAAAGACGATACCTTGACGGGGATGCCCGTTACGTTGTTGGTTCGGTTCTTTGATCCATTTGGAAACGCGCTCAGTGCCGACTTCGTGCCGGTGATCCAGTACGTGAATCCGTCTGGGAGCGCGGCCGGTGGGCTTCCGATTCCAATCGAGCCTGAAATCGAATGCCCTGCCGGTTCGGGCATCTTGGTATCGTTCAAGAACATCGATTTGAACAACTCGGTTCAGTTGCCTGAAATCACGCTGTACGGCCTGAAGCGTTATGGGGGGGCCTCATGAACCCTCGTTTTCAAGAGCGGCATCAGGACTACGTGCTCCAGATTGCCAGCCTGGCGCCGGGTGAGATCAGGACTGCTGTCCCGCTGGTGCTTGACCTTGACGCGCCGTTCGTTCTGCGCTCACGGGCCTTCCGAGTGAACCCGACTCAAGAGAGCAGCAGCATACGCAATTTGCAGGCGGGCTTGCAATTCTTGAAAACCAGTTTCACGGGGCCGGATGAGAATTACGTCAGTCAGCAGCGCGTGCCAGCGACCTTGCATTCGTACTGTTTCGGCCAGCAGGGGAGTCCTACCCCGGTATTCCCGCAGAGAATCTACCCCGCTGGCGGCATAATCTACGTGGACGTGGAAAACGCAGGCTCGGGCACGTTGACGAATGTGCGGCTGTATTTCCGGGGGGTCAAGCTCTACGTGTGGGGAAGCCGTCAAGCGGTCACGTACGCGGCTCAGCATGGCCCTATCCGCCCGTTCTGCTACCCCGTCATCGCATCTCAGTTGCCGGTGACTACCACGGCGCCGACGGTCATTCCGTTCATCGTGAATCCGGATGCGGATTTCGTTCTTAGGGGTGGGAGTGCAGGCACGGACAACAACCAACAGGGCAACAACGCCGATTATTTCGAGGTTGAAATCACCCTTCGTGATTCGGATGGGAAGCCATACTCGAATCTGCCAATCCACGCGAGTGTGCTGTTCGGACGCCCGAGCCAAGGGACTCTTGCGCAGCCTGCTTTTGGATTCGGAGTTCAAGGCGAGTCATATCCGTGTGGCAGCTTGACGAATGGATTGCTGGCTGAGTTCTGCGGGCCGTCGAATCCTGGCCTTTTGTACCCAGAGATTTATCTCCAGCGCAGCCAGTTCATGTACCTGGATTTCACGCGGGACGACGCGGCGTACTCCAACACAGCTCCGCTTGACTTTCCAGTGCTTCTTACCGGAGTAAAGGTGCTGCCATGAACCTCCCAATCAGTCCCTTGAGTTTGGACCCATTGACGCGGGACACGTGGGGAGCCTTTGATGCGGCTGCAATTCGGCAGCTTGCGCCACTGGCGGACGATCTGTGCTATCGGCCGAGGCTCTACAAGTCGCCGGATTCGCCAAGCGAGGTCATGCCGGCGAATGGCTACGTGTCGCATGGTCTGAAGATCACACCGGGCTCGCTGATTTACGGTTTTTATCTGCCGGCGGAAATGGTCGGCGCAAGTGGTGGAGAGGTGCCGCCCAACTTGACGGCGGTTACGCCTCCCCAGTTCAATGTGCAGATCACGGACACCTCGTTGGGGCACAAGTTTTTCGATGAGCCGGTGCCGTCTCTTTTCTTGGCGAATTTCAAGCCGACGTACTACAGCGCGGTCTTTGTGCTTGCCGGCTCGTTTCCCAACCTGCTGTGCGCTCCCTATCCCGTGGTCGGCTCTGGACTGTTCATGGTTGAACTCTGGAACACGGCGGGGTACCTGAATGCCGGTGGAGCATTCGTCGGAGTGTCACAGCGCGTCGAGTTGGTGATTGGCACTTTGGAACCGCTGCCGGCTGGTGAGGAGGGCTGCCAATGAGTCCGATGCGTAGAGGAAGGCCACTTTACGGTGTGCCAGAGGTGAGCACCGTTGCTACCATGTTGCCGCGCGATCCAAGGTTGCGCGATCCGGTCTGCGGGCCGTCTCTGTCGCCGTCGCAAAACGCGATTGACATTTACGTGTCGAACTCCCTGGCGGCGCCTGCTCCGACAGTCTTGACCGTGCTGCTGTCCTACCAGGTTCCGAGTGGCCACCAGTTCGCGCTCACGGGCGTGATGTGGAACTTTGAAGGGCCTCCTGGCGGGTTCGTACCCGGTTCGGGCGATATCATCTGGACGCTGGACGTGAACAATCCCTTGACGCCTTCGGCTCTGGCGATCGCGGGGCGGTACATTCAGGGGTTCGGCTCGGAACTGGCTCCTATCGGCTCCTACGAGAAACCATGGTGGTTCTCGCGGCCGCGGATCTTCGCGCCGTCCGATTTGATCCAGTTGAAGGTTTTGACGACCATAGCGATCAATCAGAACTCCGGGAACTTCAACAGCCGGTTTATCGGGTATCTCTGGCCGGCCGGGGAATGACGCCATGTACCGGCGCACAGTGCGGCGGCGCGGTCTCGGGGCCACTGCTAGCAGCATTCAGAGCCTTATAACCTCCGTAGCAAACAGCCTTGGCGTCCCTTCCTCAATTGCGCTGGCGGTTGCCCAGAAAGAATCCAACTTCAACCAGGCCGCGGTGGGTTCCTCGGGTGAGATTGGCGTCATGCAGCTTATGCCGGCGACGGCGGCCGGCTTGGGCGTCGACCCTACGGACCTGAATCAGAACGTCACGGGCGGTGTTTCCTTGCTGGCCTCGCTTTACCAGCAGTACGGCAACTGGACACAGGCCCTTGAAGCGTACAACGCGGGGCCTACGGCGGTGAACTCGGGGGCCGTACCCAGTTCGTCTGTGTCCTACGCGTCAAGCATCCTGGGCAGCGTCAATCTGGATTCTTTGCCTTTGGATAGCCTCACAGCCGATCTCACAGACGGGATGGATCTATCGAGCGATTCTGGCACAAGCCCGTGGGTATGGGTGGGACTGGCCCTGGCGGGCTTTGGGTTGCTCTGGTGGGCTATGGGTTAGCGTGGTATGCTTGGGGCTGAGGTGTGTGATGTCGGAAGCGAAAGAGAAAAAGGTATTCGTGGGCGAAAAAGTCCTGCTCGATGCCACGGTGGTGGCAGTGAAGGGTGACCAGGTGTCCGTGACCCTTCAAATCGAAACGACGTTGAAGGACCTGCGGAAATTCGATCAGTCCACCACCAGCATTTTGGACTAACGGAAAGGTGGACAAAACGTGCTCTCTCTAATTCTGATGGTCTTTGCGTTCGTGCTGGCGGTGATCGCCGGCCTACGGCCTCCCAGCAACCCTCCCTTCGATGTGTTGGGGTGGCGGCTGTTCTGCTTTGCGGTGGCGTGTTTCTTTCTGGCCGATATCCTGGCCAGGGCTGCGGGCTTGAAGCTGCTCGGTGGCTGAGCTATGCTGCTGCTGCTGATCGTCCTCTTGCTGCTCTTTGGCGGCCTAGGTGGTGGATACTATGGCTGGCATGCTTACGGTGCTCCTGGGGGCCTGGGGGCTTTGCTGCTAGTCATTTTGGTCGTTTGGCTGCTGTCGCGTTCGGGTTGGTTCCAAGACTGACCATGAAGGCGGCACTGGTGAAACGTCTTCTCATCCTCGGCCTGCTCTACTGCCCGGTGTGGGGGCAGACGCCGGTTACCGTGCAGTTTGGCGGCCTGTTCTGCGGTGCAATCCAGAGGCCGCCGAATGAGGTTCAAACCTACTGCTATATCTACCCACAGAGTGCGAGCGGGTGGACGCTGGTGCAAAACAGCATTCTGACGCTGCCAAGCGGGCAGATGACGGTCTCGATTCAGGAGTACCTGGGCGAGACAATCGTCTGGATGCTCACTAATACTGGCTCAAGCATCAGTTACCAGTACTCCACCAGCAGTGTCAATGGGCTGAAAACGGGGATATTGCCAACCGCTCAAGTCATCGTGGATTGCAACACTGCTGTACTTGGATGGTGCTGTCTGGTCCTCCCGTGCTGTGCGCGGGCGGACCTTTGCGGGAAGACGGCAGAGCAAGCGGCCCAGGATGGATGTACGGGGGGATGACGTGTTCAGCGTTACTGGAGAAACAAATGAGTGCAACGGATACCGAATTGGCTGCGATCCAAGCGGATCTCAGCGCAGTGAAAACGGGCGTGGCTAACCTCCAGGCCCAGGTAGCGACCCTTACAGCCGAGCTCGCCGCCGGGGGCTTAACCCCTGCGCAGCAGACCGCGCTCGACAATGTGAAGGCCACGACGGATACATTGGCTGCCGTATTTGGGCCGCCGGTCCCGCCGCCGCCTCCTCCACCCGCATCCTCTCGCCGGGCTTGACATCGCCGGTATTTGGGTTTAAGCTGTGGTTTCGCGTCTTCTGAGGAGTTTGAGACGATGTGGGCGATCATGTGTTGCCACTGTCACCGCGTCATGTCGGCTGAAGGCGTGGCTCTCGAAATCGGTTCTGGTTTCGTTTCTGCGTCCTTCAAATCGTTCTCGGCGGCCGATAAAAAAGCCCAAAAGCACGGCTGGCAAGTGAAGAATGAAGCTGGAGAAACAGACCACCGCTGCCCTGAGTGCATCGGCAAGCCATTTCAGCCGTCATCATTGTACGCCGACGCGCAAGGGCGTGGAGCTTACGTCCGCATCCGCAAAGGCCAGGTGGTCTGAGCAGTTGAGACACGGATGTCTTTGAAGCGAAATCGGATGCTACTACCATAAAACCCACTGCGAAGGTGAGGGCGATAGACGGCTACGCGGAAACGGCGCTGAGGCTGCCTTTGAGGCACAAGCTGAGGCGCAATGGGGCCAAGCGTTAAACAACCCTGATGCCGGAACGCTCGTGAAATCCGCCCCACCATAACCCCTTATCCCACCTGAGTTTGTGGTAAGATCCTCCCTTCCTGTAATCGGCCATTATGTAAACTTTTTGAGACGATTCTAAAGGACTTGCGCGTTTTTGCAACGGTCGGCTGCAAAAGCACAACCTGTTGGGGTTGAAGCCTGTGGAAAACGCGACTTTGGACCCGTTGGAAAAGCGGGCAGCACTTCAGAAAAGTGCGCTTGGGGTACAATGGAATCGTGGCTTTGAGGCTTCGGCCTTGCCACCTCCCCGCCGCCTCGGTTCCCTCGATGGGCTTCCTGAAGCGGCGGGGCTAAACCCCTCGGAACCTCTCGGAAGGGCGTGTACGGACCTCCCTTAATCACCCTTGGCTTGCTCTTGAGGTTTCGTGGGTGTATGCTTGGTTCATGCCCATCGAGCATTCCTGGAGGCACAGAACCCTATGACAGTACCAGAAGTGAAAGCTGCCGCGGTGACATTGGCTGCGGCGATCACGGCCCTTGTTCAGAGTTTCGAGGTCGAAACCGGATGCATTTTGCATTCTCTTCCCGTGCGGCCGGCGACGGCGGAAGTGAAAACAATCGTCGATGTCAAAGTTCAGATTGCCGGATAAGGACGGTGGAGGCGTGAGCGCTGTTTTGCAGCATCCGAACGTCCATCAGCCATGGTCCCAATGGTCTGAAGACCAAACCCTCCACATCGTCGGCGCATACTCCAATCCGTTCCGTTGGCGGTCCCGCCGTCACCTGTTCAATGATTTTGTGCGACACCTGAGGGCTACTCCGAACGTGGCCTTACATGTGGTCGAGCTTGCTTACGGAGATAGGCCGTTTGAAGTGACCGACGCCGGCAACCCGCTGGATATCCAGTTGCGCACCGACTGCGAGATGTTCCACAAAGAGAACCTCATCAATATCGGGGTGTCGCATTTTCCGGCCGGCTGGAAGTATGGTGGGTACTCGGACGGGGACTTTCATTTCACCCGCTACGACTGGGCGCTCGAAGCGATCCACATGCTTCAGCACCATGAGTTTGTCCAGCTCTTCTCAAACTATGCCGATCTCACTCCGGCGACGGCTACCAGCGATTACGGTCATCGGATGTACCGCTCGAATTCGAGCTTTGCCTGGAACTACCTTCACCAAAGCGAGTTCAAAGCGCTGAAACAAGCGCAACAGGCTACGGACCCGTACTATGGGCAGGCGCTCCCGACTGCGGGGTTTCCGTTCGGCTTTCCTCCTGGCGCTCCTGGCGGGGCCTGGGCGTGGCGCCGTTCGGCATTCGACACGGTGCAGGGTATGCTCGATACCTGCATCATGGGTTCTGCCGACTGGTGGATGGCGTTTGGGCTGATAGGGCAGACCTCGATGCTTCGGGGAGACTCTACCATCCGGTCCTACAATGACGATATCCGAAACTGGCAGAAACGCGCGTGCGCGCTCACGTGCAACATCGGCTGCGTGGACAATTTCGCCATTCACAACTACCACGGGGCATCGAGCAATCGAAACTACGGCACGCGCGAAGCGATTCTCATCGACCACAAGTTTGATCCGCGGTACGATCTCACGCGCGACTGGCAAGGGGTCTACCGTTGGACGGGAAACAAGCCGCGGCTGCGGGATGCGGTGCGCAAAGTTTTCCTTAGCCGGAAAGAGGACTCTACGTTATGACCGACTTCAAAAACCTGAAACTCGGCAAGAAGCGCGCGGTATTCGATCCGCGCACGTTCAAGCTCTCGAAATACCTGCGTAGGCTCCCGGTCGCTCCTGACGCTGCCAACTGGCTCAAGCTGCCGACGTGGCCCATGTATGGGAACGACACCTTGGGCGATTGCGTAGAAGCGGCGGCGGGCCACATGGTTGACGTCTGGGATTCCTACGTCATGCGGGGAACGCTCATATCGTCCCCGCCGCCGCGATCAACGCCTTGCCCCGCCCACAGAAGGCCACCGCCCCCGGCGTATCGCCGTCGCTCCCGGCGCACCAAACACCTGGGATCGTCGGGATATAACCGCCGCGCACCCAGTTCAGCGCCGAGACCACGCCCGACTGCCCCGCAATCACCTGAGTGCGAATGGTCGCCAGCGCCGCCGGCTCCCAATAACTCATCCAAGCAGCGCCGACCATCGGTTCTTGCGCCGATGCCGCCGTGTGCGCCGTAGTGCATCTCCAGTTGATCGTCGCCCCGCCGTATATGCCCCCCGCCGAATCGCTCACCAGGTCCCCCACGTTATAGGTTCCGTGCGATCCGCTCCAAGCCGTAGCCACGTTGGCACCCAAAACCTGCTGATCGTAGAGCAGCAGACGGCGCGAGGTATCCACCAGGGGAGGGGCCGACGCAATGTGCGTGTCGTGTGGCCCCGGAGGGGAGGGCGAGGCGTACTTGGCCGTCGCCGCTGTGTGCGTGTAGGTATCGGCGCTGGCGGGAAGGTTGTAGAACCAGTTGTAGTCAACCCCTGTAAGGGCACCATCGTTGGCCGTGCCTGTCGTCACGGGCGACAGAGCGGCTGTACCCGCCAGGCTGGATGCGTGCCAAAACAGATTATTCGAGAAGGCCGTGATCGTGCCTGCGGGCCACGTCGTCGGCACAGCTCCGTTGTTTTCCACCGTGGCGCCCGCTCCATTGGCATCTACGACCGACAGCACTTGGGTATTGTGCTGGATCTGGTACGTTTTGACTGCCGTTGTGCCGCTCGTATCGACGGCCAATATCCCGCCGGTTCCCCCATTTGGAGAGGGCAAGACCAACTGCCTAAGATACTCCACTGGATATGCTGCATTGCCTTCTGGCTGCGTGAGCGCAGTCCCCGTATCGTTCGAGGTTGACTCCCAGACCCAGGTATCCAACACCGTTGGCACCGAATAGCTTTGTGCAAATGATTGATGCATGCGATCTGAAACGCTGTTGCTCCAGGTCAAAACATACGTGTTCGTCATCGTTCCGGAGGGCAGCACGCTGCTTAAGTCGATGTTCGCCAGCAATACCGAATCCCAGGAAGCAATCGACCCCCCGGTGTTGTAGGACGCAAATGGTGCCGACGAAGGGGTTGTCGTCAAAACCACATTGGCCAGCGTCAGTCCACCCAAGCCCAGCGATTCGCCACTGAGGCCACCAACAGTGCTGTTCGCAATCATTCGCTCGCCTGTGGACGGCAGCGCCGACCCCATGATGTACAGAGGTCCCATGCTCGAATTCTTGACGTGCAGCACCGAGGTAGCGTTGCTGCCAACGGTCGAAGACGCGCAGGACACGCAGGTGCTATGATCCATCGTCCAGGACCCGGTGCTGCCCGGATAATACATTAGAAAAGCTTTCGTATTACCGATGTGTGAAAAGTCAGCATACGACGAGAGAACCTGCCCCTCTCCGGTGCCATACGTGTCGCTCCCGACCAGCCCGCTCTGAGCACTGCTCACCGTCGTCCAGGCAGCGTGCGAGCCGCTCGTGCCCGACAAGAGCAGTCTGCCCGTGTGCATGTGCCAGCCGTAGTAAGCCGCGCCGCCGGAGCCGGAATCGTCATACCGCACCGTCGCCCCCGCGCTGATCGTCCAATCGGCTGCGCAGGATTCCACCGAACCCTTATAGACCAGCGTTCCGTTTACGACCAACACCCCCGTGCCGGAAGATCCGGACGTGCAAGTCAGCGCCCTCGGCGTTCCATCGGACGCCGGGGACGTGCCTACCCCGCAGGTTTGCCCGCTCTCACACGTCACAGTATGCCCGTTGCCGATGGTGACATTCTGCCCCCCAGCATCGGCTGGACAAGTCACGCCCGAGCTGCACGTACCCGCGGAGTATCCCCAGGTGGTAGGATCGTGCCAGTTGCCGGAAGCCGCGCTCGAGCAGCAGGGAGGCGGTCCGGAGACTGGGGCGAAGGCTGCGATGAGAGCAGCCGCATCATCAGTGCCGGAGATCGACCATGTCGGATTGCGCGCGGTAGCGGTGGTTTGAATCTCATAAGCCAAGGCTACTCCGACGTTCACGCCGAGAGGATGCAGGTTCTGTACCAGGTGTGAACTGAACGGCGCGTCGACGCCAGCTAAAATTGTCCAAGAAGAAGCCGAAGTAATGAGCAATTCATCGTTGGCGGACGGAGTAAGGCTCCCTGGCTGAATCGTGGTCACGCCGTTCTGCCCAGCACCGGCTTTTGTGTCGAGCACTCCGGACGCGGCGGTCCCCGAAAACGCAGCGAACACCATGCCCATGTAGCCGCCATCGAAGGTAACCGTGTGGCCTGGGCCAACACTCGTGGGAATACTGTACCAGAGCGTCACGCGCGCCGCGCCGTTGGGCGATTGGTAGTCCGTGCCGAGACAGGTCCATGCGTTACCCTTCGAGTCGGTGGGCGTCGAGTACGTGCATCCATTGGTAGCGTACCCGGACTTCACGATAAACAGCGCCGTTGCGCCGGTCGTATCGATCGGCGAGCTGGTGGTAGTGGCGGTGTTAGCGGGATTGGCGACAGACGTGCTGGCCACGTAAGCGATAGTGGCGTGGCAAAGAGATGAAGCGAGGAGCAGCAGCGCGAGCCTACGCATCACATGCCCCCCTGAACGCTGAACGCGAGCGCGATCAAATCGAACGGCCCCGTCAGACTGTTGGTGTTGGTGTCGATCGCGAGCTTGACCATCGCTCGATTGCCCGCAGCACAGGTCGGCGTAATTGTGCCCGTAGTCACCACGCGCCCGCTCGTTGCGGCCCCAGTGATGTTCACCGTCGAGATCGCCGTCCACGATGGAGCGTCCACCTTGGCCGTCGAAACGCACGCCCATGACGGTGTAAGCACCGCCGCATGAGTGGAGTCCGTTGACCGCGATTCAATCGAGTAGGAGATTGCGGCGTTCGAGGTATAGCCCGCGGGCAACACGAAAGCCCACCAAGCGTACGGCGCCGCGCTCCACGTCGCCGCGCAACCGCCGCCGGTATAGCAGGGCCATTCCAAAACGCCAGCCGGATCTGTCCCTCCGGCATCGGTCGGCGACGGTGCATTGCTGGTCGGCAGATTAGCCGCAAAGCCAACCGGCCCGTATTGGTAGACTCCCTGGAAGCTCCAGGACCAGGTGCGCGTCGATGCGCCAGGGCCGCCACTCCCGCTTCGGACGCTAGCCGATGGCGAG
>Ga0187873_1002288_pt1 | contig 14781 bp, 17 predicted proteins | sample June2016WEW_16_1_2_FD_133012 | JGI IMG/M metagenome (GOLD analysis project Ga0187873, IMG submission 133012) | Peatland microbial communities from SPRUCE experiment site at the Marcell Experimental Forest, Minnesota, USA - June2016WEW_16_100 | ecosystem: Environmental > Terrestrial > Soil >... | reverse complement strand
ATTGCCTGGGAGTACTTGTGTTGGGCTCCCATGGCGTTACATGGTTCAATACTCTTCAGGTGCCGTATATGCTCATCGCGCCATGTTTTTTGGCTGCGCTGGCGGGATATTACCTGGTGTGGAAGTACATTGTGGGCTTCCTGAATCGGGTGCTGGGGATTGCGTAAAAGCAGCTAACAGCTATCAGCTAACAGCTTTTCGGTGTTAGCTGATAGCCTCCAGCCTTTCTTTGGAGAGTAACCATCTACGGTGAGGATGAAAATGTCCTGGGAGACTACTGTGAAATATGCCGTTGAATTGTTTTCCAGAATTGCCCTTTTTACATTCGTTGTGTTTCTCATGTGGCGAGCGGTCGATACACCCCTTTCAGATGTGATGAATCTATCGATCATTCTGGGAGGGATGTTGCTAGTATTTCCTGTTGTCTGGCTGGCGAGGAAGATGCTCGACCGGCACCCGACAAAGAACGGCGTCGTTTGGATCACGATGTTTGTCCAATTTGCAGTGGGGAATCTGTTGGGCGCGGGCGCCATTCGAGCAGCAACCACTCATCGGGATTGGTCAGACTGGGTACTCCCGGTACCAAGAGAGATCGGCTTGGTGTTAGTCATAGTTACCGGTGTGGTGGTTTTCCTAACAGTGGCAAACCTTGCTTTGAAGGGCTTCGGCGCGCCCTTCTTCATCGTGCTCAGCCGGAAACTGGCGGCGGATTGGATGTATGCCTGGACGCGCAATCCCATGGTGCTTGCAGTTATGGCGTTTCTTCTGTCGTTGGGAATCTGGTTTCAGTCGGTGCTGTTTGTGCTCTGGGCGCTGACCCTGTTTTCGCCAGCGTTGCTTTTCTTGATAAAAGTGTATGAAGAACGGGAACTGGAGTTACGCTTTGGGGCATCGTACCTGGAGTACAAATCCAGAACACCGATGCTGTTTCCAAGAAGGCCCAAAGGTTGAGCAATCTGCTGCCCAACGACTATCAGGCTATATCCGTCACGTGTAGCTGTTCCAAAGGACGCGGCCCTCGGAATCGAGTAGGAGACAGCGATGAGTTACCGGAATCTGATGTGGCTTTTTCCGATTGTCCTGACTCTGCACAATGCCGAAGAGGCCATTTGGCTTCCGGGCTGGTCGAAACGGGCAGTTCTCTGGCATAGCCCCGTTACGCCGGGTTTCTTCCGTTTTGTCGTGACGGTCTTGACAGTCCTGGCCTTCGCCGTCACGTGGCTGAGCGCAGAATCGGGCAAACAGACGGTCTGGACCTACTTGGCCTTTGGATATATGGTTGCTGTGTTGGCCAACGTCCTGATTCCGCACGTCGCGTTAACTGTGGCGCTGCGAAGCTATATGCCAGGTGTTGCAACGGCCGTGGCCTTGAACCTGCCGGTGTTATCCCTGCTGGTAGTGTTGGCCATCAGGGAAGAATACGTTTCCGGCTGGAAGGCCGCAGCCTATTCCGCAGGCGTGGCTGGATTGCTTCTGGCATCCATCCAAATACTCTTCAACAAAAGTAAGATCCTGAATCTCTAGGCGCCGGGCTTGAAGAAATCTACGAGTCCAGCACGCTGGGCGTGGGCGGCCATGGAGGCTTGAATTTCCAGGGCCAGAGCAAGCGCCTCGCGGCCTTGGCGGGCGGTAACCCTCGGCGAGCGTCGCGTTCGTACCGATTCCAGGAAAGAAACAATCTCCAGCCGCAGAGGCTCGCCGGGCGTGACCGGGGGCTTGGAGAAGCTCAGGCCTCCCTTCGATTCCGCAGGGCTGGTCAGTTGCTCGATTACGGCCGGATCGATTTTGGCCATGGCGGCAAACTTGGCAATCAAGGCTGGGTCAATCTTTGCGAGATCGATCTTGCCCGATGCGATTCCCTCGGCGATGCCCGGCGGGAGCAGGCTGACAACCTGCGGAGGAAGCGACGCAATTAATTCGGCTGGGGAAGCTTTGCCCGCGCTTTCATCCACCTTGATGATCAGCAAGTCCTGGCGGGCATAGTCGATGGAGACGTACTGGCGCGGCTCAAAGAAGCGCAGCTTGCGGACGCGCTCGGTGGAGACGCGCGAGGCGGTGAAGTTGGCCACGCAGCCAGACTCGAATTCGACGCGGACGTTGGCGATGTCCACCTTGGGCGAGAGAATTGGCAGGCCCACGGCGCGCACCTCGCGCACCGGCGAGGCGGCAAAGGCGAGCACGATGTCCAGATCGTGAATCATCAGATCCAGTACCACATCTACGTCGAGAGCGCGAGGCGTGAAGATGGAGAGCCTATGCACCTCGAAGAACATGGGACGGCGCAGTTGCGGCTGAATGGCCAGAACGGCGGGGTTGAAACGCTCCAGGTGGCCGGGCTGCAGGATGCGCTTGCTTTTGGCGGCGCGTTCGATCAAGTCGTCGGCTTCGGCGAGTGAGGCGGCCAAGGGTTTTTCGACAAGCAGGTCGAGTCCCGCATCGAGCAGAGCCGACGCGACCGCATGATGATGCACGGTGGGGACGGCGACGCTAGCTGCGTCGAGCTTTAGGCCGGCGGCCAGCAACTCGTCCACGGTGGCAAAGACGGGAATCGCGTATTTTGCCGCAGTTTCGGCGGCGCGGGCCGCATCCGGCTCGACGGCGGCAACCAAGGCAACGGGCGGACTTGCCGAGACAGGGCCAGCCGTGGCGAATCCCGCTGTTTCGAGCTCGCGGTAGACGCGCAGGTGGTTTTTGCCGAAGGCTCCGGCCCCGGCAACAGCAACGCGCAGAGGGGCTTGGCTCACGACTGCGGCATCCAGCCTTGCGGCGCTTTGCCGGACTTGCCGGGTTCTCCACCTTCGATGGCCTTCAGACAGCGGCTGTAGAGTTCCAGCAACTGATTCACGTGCTCCTCGGGCTTAGGTCCGGCGGCGCCGCTGAAGCCGGTGGAGGGCGCCGCGGGCTTGCCTACGCCCGCAGTGACGGAGATGAATTTGAGCAGGTCGAGGGCAATGTCTTCATTGCGCCGTGCGCCGAAGCTCATGTTGGGTTGGGCATCCATGTTGAAGTTTCTCCATAGAGGATGCTAGCAGAAAACGGTCAGGCGCCGCTCCATTCCTTCATCCATGGCATTTTCCCTCAATACCTGCTACGCTTTTTCTATGCAAGTCACATTCGACATTCCCGATGAACTTGTTGCGCGGATTCGGGCTCGCGGCCTGGAGCCGCAGAGCTTTGCCCAGGGAGTGGTTGACGATGCCGTAGCCCGTGGAGGCGTTAATGCGGAGGATTCAAAGCGCCATGAAGCTGTGGATGCGATGGTGAATTTCTCCGCTAAGCATGGCGCGACACCGGACGGTATCAATCTGAAAAGCATGGTTCACGAAGGGCACAAATACTGATGCCGTTCGTACTTGATGCTTCGATTCTTACACAAATTGTGCTTCCCGGAACTTGAGAGAGCGTATCATAGAGGCGGACACGGCCGGAGTCCCAAAATTATCACGGAGGACGGAAAACGATCTTGAGTGAAAATTCTAGGCTTGTGCGGGACGTGTCTGTTCAGATCATTCACCATGACCTCTGGGTTTCGGACGATATTTTTAATTGTCATCCACCGGTGGATAGTCGAGTCGAACTCGGCAAGGGGCTTTGGATTGGACCGCTGGGACATGAAACTATAGAGGATATTTTTAATGCTTGTAGCCCGCAAGGTCTGAACTTCAAACCCACGCGACAATTCTTCTCCAGGTATTGCTTCGTTAGAGAGCAGAATGTCACATCTGTCCCGTCATTAAACTGGGATGATGACCGGCAATTGCAAGACTGCATCGCCTTGTCTCGTCTTGTGCACCCCACTACAATTTCTACTTATTATTCGGCTCGTCTTTCTTACGATGCTGGTAAAAGTGATCGTCCTTCAATGATCGTCCCTGGTCCAACTCATGGTATAGGAGCTTTTGCCTGGGTCAATGGCGCAGACTGGCGTGATTGGCTTACAGGTAACGAGGCTCAGGAACTTGCGCGGCTTGTAGCTATTTACGATTTTGATTCTATGCCGGATCGTGTGAGACGAGCGATGAGACAGTTCGAATCAGCTTGCTTGACATATTATCCGGATGCCCGACTCACCCTGGCAGTAACGGGACTCGAAGCCCTTGTAAATACTTATCTGTACCAAGCCACTGCTAAGTTCCAAGCGAGGATTGCATCTATTTCAAAAGAAGTCGGGCTGACTGTTTCAGAAAATTGCGCGAGAAAAGCTTATGAATATCGTTCATCTCTGGTACACGGGCAGGGGTTAGACGGGCAAAGCATCGACCAGGAGTTTAGTGAAATATATGAAATTGTTGAAACGTTGCTTCGTAAACTTGTGAGAAAGTGCATTGAGGATTCGAGTTTTTCAAAATGTTTTGAGTCAAAAGAATCAATTGACGCATATTTCCAAAACTTAGTCAGTTCATGATGACTCACTCCAACACCATTCGCGATACCCTCTAAGTATGCACACGGCTTACATCGGGATGGGAGGGAACCTGGCCAGTTGGGCGGGCGCGCCGGAGGCGACTTTAGCGGCGGCGGCGCTGCGGCTGGAGTCGCTGGGGCGGGTGGCGCGCCGGTCATCGCTCTACTCGACCGCGCCGGTGGGATTTGCCGAGCAACCCCGGTTCGTGAACGCGGTGGTCGAGCTGGAGACGGAGTTGGGGCCAAGGGAGTTGCTGGAGGGGTTGCTGGCTATTGAGAAGGAGTTTGGCCGCGACCGGGCGGAGGGCATCAAGAACGGGCCGAGGACGCTGGATTTGGACATTCTGCTCCTGGACGATTTGCAGATTTGTGAACAGATTGGCGAAATGGGGCTGGAGATTCCGCATCTTCATCTGGCGGAGCGGGCGTTTGTGCTTGTGCCGCTCTGCGAGATTGCGGCGCAGGTGCAGGTGCCCGGACACGGGAAGAGCGTGGGGCAGCTGATGGATTCCCAGGTTTCAAAATCGAGACTTGGGGCACACGCAGGCTCCAAGGGCGAGTCGGATGCGGTGGTCCGAGTGCAAAGCACCTCTTGGTAGTTATTGCTTCTCGCCGGCCGGATTCGCCAGCTCGGAAGTCATGATTCTTTGGTATTCCTTTTTGAAAGACGACAAAATCACCATCGTCCGGTAGGCCTTTCCGCCTTGCAAATACAAAACCAATAAATGATCGGAATTGAGAAACTTATCGAGCAGATACATCTTGTGCCGGTCAGTTCCCTCCTCCACCAGGCCGAGCGGAACACGAGCCGTACAGGCCATATCATTGCAATCGGTAATAACGAGCCTGTTCGCCCCATCCGCATCGAGATTGATCTTCCGGGAATTGCCATCTTGAGCCGTCTTCGTAAATGCGATGAATATTCCCTGGTCGCGTTGCACACGGGGGTCTACCAGGAATGCAAAATACGCAGGTTTCTGGGTCTTTTTGAAGAGCGCCACATCGATGCTGATGTACTCGCGGAAGTCCCTGGGGTCTGGCGGGTCACCAGACTCTCCTCGCAGCACATCGGTATGCATCAGGCAGACCACTGGATAGCAAGTAGTCTTCCATTTAACTAAAGCATCTGCTAAGGCGTCTCCCCGATCGTTGGCTGGACCGATACTCTGGGGAAATGAAAGGGGCGAGAGCAACAATAGAAGCGGCAACATCGTGCGGGTTGCAATATTCCGGATCATGTTGCAATTGTCGCTCACTTTGGCCCGCTAAAATCATAGCGTGGAACAAATATTCAGCGTACTGGCGACTACCGCATCCGGCGGGCGGCGGGGGAGGATGCAACTGCCTCATCGCACCGTCGAGACGCCGGTCTTCATGCCGGTGGGCACGGCGGGGAGCGTCAAAGCCGTAGCACAGGACGTGCTGGAATCGCTCGGCACGGAGATCATTCTGGGCAACACCTACCATCTCTATCTGCGCCCCGGCCACGAGGCCATTCAACGCATGGGCGGACTGCACCGCTTCATCAGTTGGCCGCGCGCGCTGCTGACCGACTCGGGCGGCTTTCAGGTTTTCAGCCTGAGCGGACTGCGCAAGGTCACGGACGATGGGGTGAGTTTCCGCTCGCATCTGGATGGCAGCAGTCATTTCTTCACTCCGGAACACTCCATGGACGTGCAGATCGCGCTGGGCGCGGACATCTGCATGGCTTTCGACGAGTGCACGGAGTACCCGGCTGACCGCAGCCGCGCCGAAGAGAGCCTGCGGCTGACCATGGCATGGGCGCGGCGGTCGCTGGAGCACTTTCGCGCGCATTGCAACGAGGTTGTATGGGGCAAGGAACAAACCGGCGGGGAGTTGGGCGGGCGGACGCAGAGTTTATTTGGCATTGTTCAGGGGGGAATGTATCGCGATCTACGCCGCGAGAGTGCGAAACGGCTGGTGGAGATGGAGTTTGACGGCTATGCCATCGGCGGCCTCAGCGTGGGCGAGCCGCGCGAGTTGACCATGGAGATGATCGCCGAGGTGTTGCCGCTGCTGCCCGCGGATAAGCCCCGCTACGTGATGGGCGTCGGCTATCCGGATGAGATAGAGCAGTATGCGCGCATGGGCGTGGATATGATGGACTGCGTGTTGCCTACCCGCGCCGCGCGCCATGGGTTGCTCTTCACAAGCGAAGGGCGGCTGAACATCAAAGGCAAACGCTATGCCGAAGATCAAGGTCCGCCGGACCCGGCCTGCCAGTGCATGGTCTGCCGGCGCTATACGCGGGCCTACCTGCGCCACCTGATGCAGGCCGGCGAGGCGTTGTCTGGAACGCTGAACACCATCCACAATCTGGCGTACTACCTGGGGATCATGGAGCGGGTGCGGGAGAGCCTTGGCGCGGAGTGAGCGGAGTTAGCCGCGCTTCGCACGTGTGAGCGGAGTTAGAGCATTTTTTCTATTTGTGTAAAGTGCGGCGTGGACCGGGAGGTCCACGCGACAGCCGGCCAGGAGGCCGGCGCTACCTGTTCTTGCAGCGACCGACAACCTGGAGCCAAGCAGGAGATCCACTCTATACCAACAGGCAAAATGCTCTAGCCGATGGCTTCTCCGAGCAGCTTTTTCAGCGCCTGGACGTATTCGAGAAACGCCTGGCGGCCGGTTTCGGTCATGCGATAGACGGTCTGCGGCTTGCGCTGGACAAACTTCTTCTTGACCGATACGTAGCCGGCTTCTTCCAGTTTGGCGAGTTGCGCGCCCAGGTTGCCGTCCGTCGAACCGGTCTTCGAGCGCAACCAGGTAAACTCCGTCTCTTCCACGCCAACGAGCAGCGAGAGCAGGGCCAGGCGCAGCTTCCCGTGGATCACAGGATTCAGCTCTGGCAGCTCAGGCATGGAGAGCCCCCTGTCTGCACCTGCGGGCTTCCGCGATCATTCCGTAGATGCCGAAGACGATCTGGCAGAAGAAGATGGCAGCTAGAAACGCAATCGTCAGCCTGTTGCCCCCGCCAAAGCAGGCATAGACAGTCAATGCCCACCAGACCAGCGCACAGGCAAATTGCAGCTTCCACTTGAGGATCATGCTGGAGGCCGCGTTGACGGTAGCGAGCATAGCCGCCATGATGGCTACGAAGATGTTGTAGTCCATAAGTTTCCCGCTCCAGCCAAGAGCCATGAAGAGCACGAACATCGAAATGCCCATCGCGCACCAGATGGATCCGATGGCGCGGGCTGTGGTGGTTGGCGGCCTTTTGCAGCGCTTGCGGGCAATGATGACTACCGTCAGCACGCCTGCGGCTGTCATGGTGATGGGCCAGGCCAGGTAGTCACGGCCAACTCCGGCCCAGAAGATCGCGATGTAATAGGCTACGCCCCACAGGACGAAGGTCCATCCATAGCGTTCGGTGGTGCGCCGGCCTTCGGCGATCATGGTTTCGATCAGGCTGAGCCTGTCTTTCAGTTCCAACTCTTCAGCGTTTGCGGTCATGTCGATTCTCCTCAACTCGGTTCATTGTTTGATTGCTCATTCAGGACTGAATCCACACCTTGCGTGCTTCTGCCCCCTTCTATCAGAACCCGATCAGTTAAATCTTGATCGGATCGAAGACCTACGCTCTCCTACGCCACGCTCCCGAGGCTGCGGAGAGGCACATCCACGGCTCGCATACCAAGTTGATGGCGATGTGCGCTGCGATGCAGGGGGCCATCGACCGTCCGCCGACCAGGTAGACGACAGCCAGCGCTCCGCCAAGCAACGAGGTATAACACACGGCCCAAAAAGCATCGGTCATGCTGCCCCTGGCCAGACCCCAAATGGCATGGGCCACGCCGAAAACCAGCGCGGAAACGAGGACTTGCAGCGCAAGCCCCCAGCCAGAATTCGAGACTTGGTGTGCTACATAATCCATGAGGAATTTGCGAAATAGAGCCTCCTCGAAGAAGCCTGTAACCAGGGCCGCGGGCACAGCCAGCAGACGCAGCGTGTGCCAACGCAACCACCAAGCCTGGATGAGCGGACAGGAGCGGATCGTTTGCCGTGTATATAGCGCGAAGACAATCGCGGCCATCACCCAGGCCAAAGGCGTTCCGACGCCCCAGTTCAACAGCCAGGGCAGTGGATGTTTGGTCAGCAAGGTTAGCAGCGGGATACTTTCGCACAGCGAGCCGACGGCCAGAAAAGATATTGCAGCGCGGATGGCGCGCTTGGACAACGGCTGAGATACAGACATGGCGGCATTCAGACTTAGTCCGTCTTTCAGTTCCAACTCTTCTGTGTTTGCTGTCATATCGATTTTCCTTTTTTTGATCAAAGTTCGTTCGAGGAAAGCCAATCCTGCCCCAGAAGCACTGCCGCCGTCGCCCATAGCGCCAGGCCGTCGATGCCGCAAGCCGCAATGTTGCGCACGTAGCCGGCAGGAATCGCCAGCGTCGCCAACACTCCCACGACCATGACAGCGCCCGTCGCGTAATACAGCGGCAGCCTGAAGAGTTTCCCCAGAGGCAGGAAATGCACGCCGATAATCACGCCTAGAAAATGAGGAATCAGGTCGTAACGCTGACTGTGCGCAAGCCAGTAGGCCGCGACAGAGCATAGCACCCATTCGATCGCAAAGTTGATCCAGTAGGGCTTGGCAATCGCGGCCCAGAACGCGCGGTCGGCGTCTGATTTCTTCAGGCGAGAATAGGAGCAAATCTGGATCACAGGACAGACGATGAGAACCATCGTAAGGATACTGATCACTGTGAGCCAGACAGGCGTGGCAATATTGCCAAAATACAAAGCTTGATACATCCACACGGCGCCAAAAGTGCTGCAAACCACGGAGCCGATCATGCGCCCTTTCAACGAGCCAGTGCTGAAGCGTGAAGAAGCGGGCATCGTACATGTCGTTTCCATGAGATCTCCTATCCGACTGGACATTTCAGTGAACCAATCCTGAAGGCGCTCAAATCGCCAGAGAGGTCCTACTTACAGAGAACTCTACGATATAGAGTATTGAATGTCAAGAACTATTTTTGACTATTTTTAGCCTGACTTTGAGAATTACACCGGAAAGCGCCGGAAAGCCTGCGTTCTCTGTATCTTGCAGTTAGCGAAGGGGAGTGTACGAACGCACTCCCCTTCACTGGTTGATCGTTGCGAGCCTCAGATTGGCAGCACCAGCAGCCCCGTCTCCAGAAGCTTTTCCGTCAGCTTGTCCAGAGCCGCGGGAAACTTGTAGGAGATGGTGCGAACGCCCATCCCCAACAGGATGGCCGTTTCCGCCTGGGTATACTCCTGGAGCACAATGTGGCTAAGCATCATGCGGTCAAGAGAACCCAGCTGGTTGAGGCATTTTTCCACATCGAGGACGAAGATGACCGCGTCCTCGAAGGTGCGGATGGGACGGCTGGAGCACCAGCCCCGGGCGATGGGATCACCCAGGATGTTGGGCGCCCGGCCCACCTGCATGGAGGCGTAGAGGTAACGCCGCAACAGGCTTTCGGTATGTTTGCGGTAGAAGCCCAGACTGACCACCGGCCCGGCGGCCGGCGCTTTTACGGCGGGCTCGGCGACCGGCGCCACGGCCGGCCTTTGTACCCATGTTCTCCCTACCCTCTGTGGACCGCTTACTTCCCAAACCACCGGCAACTGAAGGGCGGCGCTCATTGGGCACCTCCGGTAGCTTCAGCCACTGCCCAGACTCTGACCAGCGTCTTGCGCCCCGGGCGTCCGCGCCGTTTACGGCTTTCCGGAGTTGGAAAGTCCTTCAGTTTTATCTCACATTCCTTGCAGTACACACTCCCTTGGGTCTGGGCGCGGTACCAAAGACAACCGCATCCCTCGCATATTTTCAATTGCACGCGCAAATCCATGACGAAATCTCCGTATTCCCGTTCTCTCCCGACGGCCTTGTATTAAAGTCTTGTTTCCGCGGGGCAGGAAAAACCGGGCATGGCTGCTCAGGGTTCTTTCGCCCTGATAGGGGATAGCCGCCCGTATTCTCTCGTTTTTTGTCATGCTCATAGCGCGCAGATTCTGGAATTTCAGTGGTTGGCCGTCCCTGGACGCCTCTGCAGAACGTATTGGGGTGGGAGGAGAAAGCCGGAAAAGATATTCATCGCCCGGAAATTGTTCATTAACCGCTGAAAGGGGGCAAGATATCGCCCGTTTCAGCCTTGCGGCAATGAAACGTTTCTCAAAAGATTCCCACAGGCCAGCACCGGATTAAGTAAAGCAAATCTAGATAATTCGTTCTTTTGCGTCAATCCACTTCGGCATATTTCCGCTTTCGCACTTTTCATTCCTACATAAAGCGCCGAAAATGAAGGCCAAACAGTCCTTCAGCTTTTCCATCAGAAAATGAAGGCTGTCCCCCTCTATTGCTGGTGGCGGATTTTCCACAGATGAACTTTACCCAGATGCACGAAAGACTCCGCCTGGAACTGCTGCGCAGGATACAGCGGGGGACAGTCAGCGTCTCGCTGCTGGCGCGCCAGACCGGGTTTGGGCAATCGCATCTATCGAATTTCCTGCACAATCGGCGGCAACTCTCGCTGGAGGCGATGGATCGGATACTGGCGGCGCAGCACATGGCGGCCGGCGATCTGCTACCAGTGGACTACCATCGCGAAGCCCTGCCGGCGGACGGAGAGAGCAACTCGGTCCCGGTTGTCAGCCATGCGGCGGCGCTCTTTGAGCCGTTCATCCGGCCCTCGACTGTTCAGACCATGCTCTATCTGCCCTCTGGGATGTTGCAGTCAGTCCGGGCACGTGCCTCGAACCCTCGCCGCGCCTGGCAGCGATTTGTGGCGGTGCGCATTTCAGGGGCCGACGCACTGCCGATGGAGCCGCTGGTGCTGCCGGAAGCCATCACGCTGATCGACCGGCACTACAATTCCTTGATGCCCTACAGGCCCAACCGGCCCAACCTGTACGCCGTGCGCCAGGGCTCGCACCTGACGCTTCGCTACGTGGACTTTGTGGCCAACCGGCTGGTGCTGCGGCCGCACAACATCGCATTTCCCGTGGACCTAATCGAGGTGGATCCCGGCGAGCCGCCCAGCGAGCTGATTGTGGGCCGCATTGCTTTAATTCTGAACGAACCGTGAGTGACCCTAGATACCGTGTTCCGTGTCAGGGTTATGAAAGAGCGTGTAGCGGGAGATGAAATGCAGATGGATGATGCCGGTGGGGCCGTTGCGCTGCTTGGCCAGGATAATCTCCGAATCGGCCTTTTCGTCTTCTGACAGCTCTTCGCCGCGCTTGTAGTAGGACTCCCGGTGGATGAAAGCAACGACATCAGCGTCTTGTTCGATGGAGCCGGACTCGCGCAGGTCGCTCAAAAAGGGGCGCTTGTCTTCGCCGCGGCGCTCGCTGGCGCGGGAGAGCTGTGAAAGGGCTATAACCGGCACGCTCAGCTCCTTGGCCAGCGCTTTGAGGCCGCGGGTGATGGCCGAGACCTCCTGGGTACGGTTTTCGTAGCTCCTTTTGCCGGAGGAAGGCACGGTGGCCGACATCAACTGCAAATAGTCCACCACAACCAGATCCAGGCGGCCCATGTTCTGCTTGAGCCGCCGGGCCCGGGCGCGCATCTCAACCAGCGAGATGCTGGCCGAATCGTCGATGAAAATGCGCGATTCAAGCAGATCACTCAGCGCCTGTTGAAGTTTGACGCGGTCCTCGCGATAAATGTCTCCCGTTTGCAATTTTCGCTGATCAACCAGCGCGTGGCTGGCCAATATGCGCCGCAACAACGCCTCCTTGCTCATCTCCAGGCTGAAAATGGCCACCGTGGCGGAGTGATTGATGGCAGCGTTCTGGGCGATATTGATCGCCATAGAGGTTTTGCCCATTGAAGGCCGGGCGGCAATGATAATCAGCTCGCCCTTTTGCAGGCCGCTGGTCATGTCGTCCAACTCGTAAAAGCCCGTGGCCAGCCCGGTGACCTTATGTTGGCCTTGATTGTAGAGATTGTCGATGCTGCCGAAGGAGCCTTTGACGATCTGGTCGAGCGACTGAAAACCCTGGGTGAGGCCTTGCTCGCTGACTTCCAGCAATTTGGCCTCGGTCTCGTCCAGGACGCCGAGCGCGCTCTCGCCCTGGTCGGCGGCCCGCGCAATGGCCGTCGAGCAGATGAGCATAAGCCTGCGCAGCAGACTCTTGTCCTTGACGATGCGGATGTATTCTTCAATGACCGGACGGCGGGGCAAGCCTTCGGTGAGCGAAGCCAGATAGGCCACGCCGCCGATGGATTCGATCTCCTTGAGGCGGGACAGCTCGTTGGCCAGGGTGACAATGTCCACGGTCCGCTGGGAGTCGATCAACTCGGTCATGCGCCTGAAGATGCGGCGGTGGGAGTCGAGGGAAAAATCCTCATCGGAAAGTTTTTCGGCAGCCTCGGCGTGGGCGGCGTTGTCCAGCAGGATGGCGCCGAGGATGGTCTTCTCGGCGTCCACATTGGCGGGCAGCCCGGAGTCGAAAGCCAGATTGGGAAGCGTGGCCATACCAGAAGAGTGTAGGACGAGGGAGGGCTGTGCAGAAGACGGGCATTTTTGGAAATCTGGAAAACAGTGTTAAAAATGGCTACCGAATGCCGCGAAGATACCGTATTCTCGATGAAAAGTAAGGAGAAACGCATGGCCAAGGAAACATTGAGCGGCGCAAAGCTGAAGAGGGTTCTGGAGGCGCTGGAAGGCAACTGGCAGGCGGAGATGGAGGGGTACCACACCTACCAGACGCTGGCCGACCGGGATCCGGAGCCGGTGCGCGCGCAGGTGTTGCGCCACCTGGCCCAGGCCGAGCTGGAGCACGCAGCGCTGTGGCATGGGCGCATCGTGGAGCTGGGCGGAGCCGAGCCGGTCTACCGTGGCAGTCCCGCGGGCGAAGCCAACTCGCTGGCCAACCGCGCCGGCGGCGTGCGCATGGCCCTGAGGCGCCTGGAGATCGAGGAGAGCCGCGACATCGCCAGGTACGGAACCCAGTTGAAGGAGATGGGCGACCAGGAATCCATCGCCATACTCGAGCACGTCATCGAGGACGAAAGAGATCACCACCGCGAGCTGGGGTCGCTGATCCGCGGCCACTACCAGGCGCCGGCGGGCGCGGCGAAGATTGACCCCAAAGGGATTCTGGAGGAGCTGCTGGCCAAGCGCAGCCAGGGCCGCAAGCAGCCGGGAAGCTGGATCGGCGACGCCATCTACGGCGTAAACGACGGCCTGGGCGCCATCTTCGGCATCGTCAGCGGCGTGGCCGGCGCCACCGCAGCCGATCCCGTCAGCCAGCATACCTATGTGTTGCTGGCCGGCCTCTCCGGCATGATCGCCTCGGCACTTTCGATGGGCTCAGGCGCGTATCTCGCCGCCAAGAGCGAGCGCGAAATCTACATGGCGGAGATTGCCCGCGAACGCGAGGCCATCCAGATGAATTCGCCTGAGGCGCGTGAGCTGCTCTCGCTCTACTACCAGGTGAAGGGCCTGCCCGAAAACGACGCCGACAACATGGTGAACCACATCGCCAAAGATTCCGAGCAGATGCTGCGCGCGCTGGCCGGCGAACGGCTGGGCACCAGCGAGGAGGCGCTTGCCAATCCCTGGGTCTCGGCCGGTTCTGGCGCGCTCTCCACCGCCGTCGGCGCATTCATCCCCGTCATTCCCTTCTTCTTCCTGAATGGAATGACCGCGGTCCTCGCCGCCGCAGTAGTTTCGCTAGCCGCGCACTTCGCCGTCGGCGCAGCCAAGTCGCTGATCACCGTCCGCAGTTGGTGGTCGTCGGGCTTCGAGATGACCGCCGTCGGCGCTCTGGAAGGCGCAGTCACCTACGGCATCGGCATCTTGCTGGGCAAGGGAGGGGTGTAGACAACTTCTCTCAAAGAATGACTAGCTTTCTCCCGGGGCCAAACCGATAAAATGAATTTGGCTTTGGCCTCAGGGGGAACTTCGTGCTGAAAAAGATATTTTTCCTGCTTGCTTTCGTCGTAACTTTGCTGCCGTGCATCCCGATCAAGGGACAGACCGCTGCGGACATCGTCGTCGAGCGCAATGTTGCGATGCAGACGCGCGACGGCGTGACGCTACGCGCGGACATCTACCGGCCGGTCGGAGAAGGCAACTATCCGGTCTTGCTCACACGCACGCCATACAACAAGGACAACACCGCTGTCTTTGCGCGCAAGGCCGTAGTGCGCGGCTACATGGTGGTGGCGCAGGATGTGCGCGGAAGGTTTGCCTCCGAGGGCGAGTGGTACACCTTCAAGCACGAGATCGACGATGGTTACGACACCGTGGAGTGGGCGGCGGCGCTGCCACACTCCAACGGCAAGGTGGGCATGTTCAGCGGCTCCTACGTGGGCGCGACGCAGATGCTGGCCGCCATCAGCCAACCGCCGCATCTGGCGGGAATCTGCCCGGTTGT
>Ga0187873_1002285_pt1 | contig 14801 bp, 10 predicted proteins | sample June2016WEW_16_1_2_FD_133012 | JGI IMG/M metagenome (GOLD analysis project Ga0187873, IMG submission 133012) | Peatland microbial communities from SPRUCE experiment site at the Marcell Experimental Forest, Minnesota, USA - June2016WEW_16_100 | ecosystem: Environmental > Terrestrial > Soil >... | reverse complement strand
CGCCGCCCACCGGATACAGCCGCATCCCCATTCGTTCCGTCAGCAAGATGAACGCGACGACCGCCATCCCGGTCAACGCGCCGATCACCAGCGCCAAAGCCAGAAAGACCTGCCCCTCACGTTGCCGCAGTTCGGCCACGCGATCTGACAGCCAGGTTCTCCACCCGCTCCCGCTCGTCGTCTGGACGCTCTCACTCATCTCTGGGGAATGTCCCACCAAGAGCACACCTCACCGCATTGACTTTGGAAGGCCGAGTCTGCGGACAAATCACGCTGCAACAGGCGAGCGGCAAATGCCCCTGATCCACACCCGAACTCGAATACCGAGTGCGCCGAGTCGAAAGCAGCATGCGCGATTCGTTGCTCTCGAACGCTCACATGCGAATCTTAGCAGCGTCCGCTTTCAGCACGCCCCTTGTTGCTCAGACGCCAGGTTTGGCAAACTGATTGTAAAGCCAAGCAAAGATAGCGCCGCCAACGAGACCGTCTACGACTCCGTAGAGCGTCCCAACGACGACTTCTGCAACGCTGCGAGCTGCATGGTAGCCGGGATAGACCGACGACATTGTCTGGAGGAATTACTGACGTAGGGCTCGCGAAATTCACTCACCTTCGCGCGGTTTCCGTGCCAACCTGGTTTTAGCGACAGTCACTTTAGTCTGGGCGCTGTCGTCGCGAAGTGTAGGTTTGTTCCAGTGCGGTAGAGGATCACGTTCTGCGAGGCGCAACAGGAGCTGCCCCCCCGGTATTCTCATCGAACAGCGTGGGTATGAAGTGGTAGGTTCGATCGACGACACAGCAACCGACAGCAGGGTGGAGGTGTAGCGGAAAAGTTCCTGGCACGTTTTACGGCACACCCAAAACCGCAACCTCAACACAATCAGAGCCAAGCTAATTATGCCTACCGACGCATCACGAAACCGTAATGATAGCCAATTGCTCATTTGCACTGAAGCCGACGTAGAGTGGGAAGCTGCACGGAGAGCCTGTCTATAAGGAGTGGCCGATTGAAGGAGTCTAGGCACACAACCCCGCCACCTATCGCCAATCGCGCGCTGCGGATGCTGGACGATCACGCCGTTTCCTCCTGCGCTTGGCGCTCTTTTTAGCGTTTTCGCGGATAAAACGTATCGCCGCGAACGCAAGGAATGCGACGAACGCAAGCCACAACACCAGTAGAACAACCTCAAAGACTCGCTCGCCTTGATCGAAGAACCGGTCCCACGGAAATGAAAATACTGCCGTGGTAAGGAGCCGAGGTTGATCTGCAGACACTCCATTTGTGTAAACCGGAGTGCCGGAGACGAGAACCCTATCTTTCAGCTCAGGCAATATCTTTCGACTGTTTCAGGCTATCTTTCGGCCAAGTTTTTGAAAGAGACCGGCTCAGAAGACCCTCGCGAAGCCAAGACCCGCTCATAGGTCAATCGACGTGCTCTCCCTCTTCGAACACACCGTCGGCCGGGGGAAGCACGTCGCGTTCGCCCGCGATCCACACATACAACGTGGGTAACAGAAAGATGCTCATCACCAAGTCCGCAATCAAGCCACCCACGATGACGATTGCAAACGGGCGCTGAGAGTCGGAACCAATCGCGTGCGAGAGAGCGGCCGGCAACAGCCCCAAAGTCGCAACCAGCATCGTCATCATAATCGGCCGCAGTCTCAACACGGCCCCCTCTACCGCAGCGTCCTCAATTGAATATCGTCGTGCTCGAAGCTGATTGATGTACTCCAGCATGATGACCCCGGTCTGCACGGATACGCCGAACAGGGCCAGGAAGCCCACGCCGGAGGAAACACTAAAATTGGTGCCGGTGACCAGGAGAGCCAGCAGACCGCCGATGCGTGCCATGGCAACGTTTGCCAGGATCAGCAACGCCCATTTGAAAGATTTGAACATCGTGTAAAGGATGATGAAGATGATGAGGATGGTGATCGGGAGTACGATGAGCAAGCGCTCGTCGGCTCTCTTTTGGCTCTCGTATTCCCCCTCCCAATCGATGTGATATCCACGCGGCAATTGCATTCTCTCGTTGACTTTCTTTATCGCTTCTTCTACTGCACCGCCGAGGTCACGGCCGCGGACGCTGTACTTGATAGCAATATACCGCTGGTTTCCTTCGCGATAAATTTCGGAGGCACCGTCCCTTTCTTCGATCTTGCAGAGCTGGGCGAGCGAAACTCGTTCGCCGGTGGGGGAGAGCACGCGGATGTTCTCAATCGCTTCCTTCTTGTCTCGGTACTGTGGTAGATAGCGCATCACCAGGTCGTATCGGGCCTCGCCTTGCAGAACTTGAGTTAGGGCGTTGCCGCCGACTGCGGTCTGGATCGCATCCTGTACGTCCGCGACATTGATTTGATATCGGGCGGCTTGCTGCCGATCAACCGTCACATTCAGGTTTGGCTGGCCCAGGACGCGAAAGACTCCGAGGTCCTCGATGCCTTTGACCCCGCGCATCACATTGACGATCTGATCGGCCTTTTCTTCGAGAACCTTCAAATCATCGCCGTAAATTTTCGTGGCAAGCTGTCCCTTAACTCCGCTGACCGCTTCCTCCATGTTGTCTGCGATGGGCTGCGAAAAGTTCCAGATCACGCCTGGCATCTTGTCCAGCTCTCGATTCATGGCGGCAATAAGTTGCTCTTTGTCTTCATGGAAGACGGGACGCCACTGTTCCTTCGGTTTTAGACCGACGTAGTACTCGGTATTGAAGAACCCAGTCGTATCGGTTCCGTCATCTGGCCGTCCCACTTGACTGGTGCATTCGGTGACCTCGGGAAAAGAGCAAAGCACTATGCGGGCCTGGTTCGCGAGCCGAATACCCTCGCTCGGTCCGGTGCTCGGCGCAAGAGTGCCTCGCACCCAGAGCGCACCTTCATCCAAGTGAGGCAGGAATTCGGAGCCGATGACGCCGCCGAATGCGAGATAAATCGCCAGAGTAAGCCCGAGCACGCCCACACCCACGGTGAGCGCACGCCGGCGAATGGCCCACCGGACTGCATCGCGGTAGTGTTCAGTCAAGAAGTGCATAACTGGGTTGCGCCATTCGTGCGCTCCCTTCGAGAAGGCAAAACTCGCCAGCACGGGTGCAATCACGATGGAGAACAGCAGCGCACCCAGCAGTGCAAACGCCACGGTCAAAGCCATGGGGTGAAAAAGCCGGCCTTCCACACGCTGCAGGGTGAAGATCGGTAAGTAGGCAGTAATGATGATCGCGATTGCGTAGAACACCGGGCGTTGAACTTCGTGCGCCGCATCACCGATCCGCTCGCTTGGTGTTCTGGTCCCGTTTTCCCGGCCTAAATGGCGCACGATGTTTTCGATCATCACCACCGCGCCATCGACCACCATGCCAAAATCCAACGCACCGAGAGACAGGAGGTTCGCGGGAACGTGTCTCAAGTCCAAGCAGATCGATGCAAACAACAGCGAAAACGGGATCGTTGCTGCAACGATAAGTGCGCCTCGTACATTGCCGAGGAATAGGAAGAGAACGATCGATACCAGGATCATTCCTTCCGTCAGGTTGCGAAACACCGTATGAGAGGTGTAGTGAACCAGATCGCTACGGTCAATGAACGCGACGACCTTTACTCCGGGAGGGAGAATATGGTCATTCAGTTCCTTTACCTTGGCGTGGAGCCCTTTGAGCGCCGATTCTGCATCGGCGCCTTTCCGCATCGGCACCCAGGCCGATACAACATCATCGTTGTCGATGACTTTTCCGTCCTCGTGACGAATCGCCCTGGCGAACTGGCCGAGCCTGATCTTTGGACCTTGCGACACGACAGCGATATCCTTCACACGAAGCGGGGTGCCGCTTTTGGTCATAATGACCGTGTTTTCGATATCGCGCACACTTCTGACTAGTCCCACTTCCCGAACGTTGATTTGCTGCAGACCTGCTTCGACGAAGCTGCCGCCGGCATTCACGTTATTGTTGGTGAGTTGTTGTTCGACCTGGGCGAGGCTGAGGCCATACGCGATGAGCTTGTTCGGATCAACTCGAACCTGGTATTCGCGCGTGGGCCCACCGAAGCTGGCCACGTCAACGATGTCCGGAACAGCCTTGAGATTCTTCTCCACGACCCAGTCTTCGATTGACTTGAGCTCCATGACGTCATATTGCGGATTGGTGCTGTGCAATGTGAAGAAGTAGATCTGCCCGGCCGGACTCCAGTCCGTACCCATTTGCGGTACCACGCCCGGCGGCAGTGTGACTTGGCCCAGCCGCTCCAGAACCCGCTCCCGGTTCCAGTCATTGTCGGACCCGTCCTCGAAAATCAGCTTCAGGTCGGAGAGTCCAAAGAGCGAGAACGAGCGCAGATGTACCACCTGGGGGATACCATTCATCACGACTTCCAGTGGAATGGTGACCTGCTGTTCGATTTGTTCCGCCGAAATTCCTGGCCACTGGGTAATGATCTCAACGTAGTTGTCTGCCACGTCAGGATAGGCGTCCACCGGAAGACGATGGAACGATACGATGCCAACGGCAAACAGCAGTATTGCAAAAGCCAACACGAGCAGGCGGTTGTTGAGGGCAAAATCAACGGCTCGACGGATCATTCATTGCTCCACAGTGTTTTGCAGTACCAGAGCATTCGAAACCACTTGATCTCCGGGCCTGATCCCTGAAATAACCTCCTGTAGGTTGCCGGGAAGCATGTTTCCTGTGACCACTTCCAGGCGTTTGAAATGGCCCGTGCTCACCGGTGTGTAGACCCACTCGCGATCATGCAAGTGCAGAATGGCGGTTGCTGGAACCGCCGCCCGCGTTTCCGGTTGCTTACCGTAGAAGGTCGCAGTGACGAACATGCCAATCCGCATCATTCCCGGGTTGGCGACTTCGAGCCGGACCTTTGCAGTGCGGAGATTCGGATCGAGAACTGGCAGGATGTTATCGATCCGCCCTTTCAAGACCCTGTTGGGATAGGCGTTCAGGCGGATATCCGCGTACTCGCCGACGTGCACGGCGTCGAGATCATTTTCGTAAACGTCGCAGATGATCCAGACATAAGAGAGATCGGAGATAGTGAACGGATTCGGGGAGCCCAATCCTTGCACGCCTGACGCGTTGGTGACTTGTTGGTCGCTGATCACGCCCGATATGGGTGCGAAGATGTCGACGATCCCCGATGGATGGTCCTTGTCCACGCCGAGAAGCCGCAACTGCTCGGTTGTTGTATCCAGGTCGACTTTGGCGTCCTGTTCAGTGTCTTCGGCTTGTTCAAGAGCGCTCTTTGCGATAGCGCCCTTGTCGTAAAGAATCTGCGATCTTTGAAGCTGCTGACGGGCCAGCCGCTCATCGTTCACCGACTTCAGATACACCTGGTAAGCTCCGGAGACATCGTTGCTCCGGACTCTCAGCAGCAACTGGCCTTTCTTGACGGCGTCGCCCAGCCTAGCCTTAATTTCTACAACTCGTCCTGCGGCTAGCGAGATCACTGGCACAGCGCGCGTGATATCGGGCTGCACCACGCCGGTGACATTCAGGGCGGGCGCCGCTTTATGCTCAACCGCTACCACCAGTGGAAACTGTTCCGGGTGGTCCACTTTGAAGTTGTTGGCGTCCAAGTCAGGCTCGACGGTTGCCGGAGGCGGCGACTCCGCTTTCGGGTCTGCTTTGGTTTCGCCGCAACCAAGAAGGAGTAAGCTCAAGGGCAGGCAAAGAATTGCTACTAGGATCAGGCCAAGAAATTTGGTTTTCATGGGATAACCTCCCGGCCCACGGCTTGATTCAATTGGGCCGCAGCCGTCAAGTAAGAACCGACTAAGTTCACGTAATTCAACTGCACGGTGCGGTACTCCGCCTGTGAATTCAGGAAATCCAGCAACGAGCTCCCGCCGTGTTGATAAGAAAAGAAAATCGTGTCCCGCACCCGGACCGACTGCTGCAGGTACTTGGTCTTGTATGGCCGCAATAGAATCAGATCGCTTTCGAGTGTGGCGTAGCCGGAATCTACGTCACCCAGCACTGCTGCTTCGGCGGCGTCGCGCAATCTTTCATTGCGCCTGATATCGAGTTGCGTGCGCAGCTTCTCCCCCTGGTTGCGGTCGAAGATGCGGAGAGGGATGGCGATACTGGCACCCAGCGTTTGGTGGGCAAACGGGTTGTTGAACGAGGGGTTGTACGAATACCACGCGCTGAAGGTTGGATCGGTTGAGCCGTTCGCAACCGCCAGCTTGTGGTCGGTTTGGGCTTTGTCCACGGCTTCGACGGCGGCCTTCAAGTCGGGCCGCGTGTTCAGAGCAATCTTCCGGAACTCGTCCCGCGGCAGGAGTTGGTCATTGAAATCGAACGGCCCGGTCACGTCCAACTGATCTACCGGAGTTCGGGAATTCAGCAGCGTGAGCAGTTGGATTTTTGCGGTTTCCAGGTTCTCCTCGGCAGCTTGCAAATCCGATTCATACTGGACCCGCTGCAGTTCCAGGCGGTCGAGATCAATCTGCGCAATGTCGCCAGCGTTGAAGCGATTTCTGCTGATATCGAGCACGTGGTCGTAGTAGGCAAGGTTGTCTCTTGCCAACTGGAGCACCGTTTTCGCCTGCAGCGTTGACACAAATGCGCTGCGTAAGTTGAAGAGCATAGTTCTTTCCAAGTCGGCATGGCTCGACTCGGCAATCAGGGTCCCCTTTTTCGCACTCTCCAGGCGTAACTCCCGCTTGCGCTGCCGTTCGTGCAGATAGCTAAGGCTGGGCGACTCAAAAGTGCCAGCGAACGGTCGCCAGACGCCCTTATCAGGAGCGATTTGGGTCCCGTCAGCCGACAGAGCGAACGTCGGGTTCGGGCGCAGGAAAGCCGTGATCTCCTCCGCCTTTGACTCTTCAATAACCAGCCCCCCCGCCAGCAGCGTGGGGTTATTCTGCTCAAAACGCAGGCGGACCTGTTCCCAGGTCAGGGTCTGCTGCGCCGACGCGCTGAAGGCCGCTGCGACCAATAGCCATGCGACCAGACTGAAATTGTGAAACTTGAACATCGCGCACTCCATGCGCATGGGGAAAAGCGGACCGCCCAATGCGCGTGACTGCAGAAAATCCTCAGGATTTTCCGGACCAAAAAAATAAGAGTGACTTCGGATTTACAACGAAGTTGGATGCGCGAAAGGAGGAGCGCGGCCCGTCGGTGCGGGGACAGAGAAAGTTCCGAGCGTCTGCGGCATGAACGCGAGAACCGTGCCGATCTGCTCGAACGCGGGCGTCAGAGAAACGGAACTGGGCAAAACGGGTTGCGAAGAATGAGTCAGCGCATGAAGTGTGCAAGCGCAACGGTTGGCATCGCGGAAGCCGCGTTTCGACTCTTCCATCTCGGGTCGCATGGCGTGCAGGTCGTCGGTGGCCGAGATCACGGGGAACAGCAAAATCAGTGCGCAGCCGAGAGCGCAGAGGAAGACGAGCTGGGGTGCCGCCGGACTTCCTGCCGGACTACCCGAACCGGTCGGAGAAGTCCGTTGCCGCCACAGCAGATAGGCGGGCAGCAGCAGGGAGAGCCAACAGAGATTAAGAAAAAGCTCCATACTAGATGGCCGGGTCTTTTGGAGGAGACAGCAAGCCTATGACCCGGTGCAACTGCCTCAAGATCATCAGGATAGCACAGAGACGGCAAGTGACTTGCGTACCTGGCAGGGCGGGCAAAAGCCGCTACGGACCCTGCGTGACCTGCAGAGGTTGAGGTGTTTGGAGTCTCTGGCGAAGGATGGCCTTCCGGGTGGGGATTTCAGCAATGGCATCGGCGTGAATCACGTAGGCGCCGTGGGGTAGCGTGTTGCCAAAGGAAATGTGAACGCTGGTCGCGCCGGTTTTCAGCGGAAAATGCTCGTAGCCGATTGCCGTCGCTCGCCCGTTGTCGGCGACGGCCACGATGATGACGGTCAGATCGAAGTCGTCCTTGGAACCGTTGGAGAGCTGGACGACGCCGTCAATCCGGTTGTCACGGACCTTTGGAGGTTGAAGCCATTCGATCAACAGAGAAGCGGCGACCACGGCCCGGAACTCCTTGTTGATGCTGTGCGCGGGATGGCCGGAGTCTTCGACTTTTAAGGTGAACGTGAAAGTCCCGGGCTTGGCGGGGTGTCCAGCCAGCAGGCCTTCCGGCGTGAGCGTGATTCCTTCCGGGAGATCGCCACTGGCCACGCTCCAGACATAGGGCAGAACGCCGCCGGTGGCATGCAGAAGCATGTGGAATTCCACGCCTGCGTCGAGCGGGGGCAGAGCTTCGTCCACGACGGCGAGTGGGGGAGCCTGCGCGGCCAGCAGACTGCAGAAACAAATCAGGATCGCCAGGAGCCGCATGATCTTGGTGAAATTCATCTTGGTTCGTTTGATTTTACGCTGGGCACGGCGTAAAAGAACTGCAATATGTTTTATCGTGTGTCGCACGTTGTGGTTGGCTTCTTACTCGTTTGCTCGATCGTCTGCTCGTTCGTCTGCTTGACGACCGCGGATGCTCTGGCGCAGGCCGCACCTTCATCTTCTTCCAAGCCGAAAACGAATAACGCTGAAGAGGCCGCGGTCTTCGAACGAATCTTGAATCGTGTCCGCTTTGAAAACGACGGAACCGAAGTGAGTGAGACCGAAGCCGTGGTTCGGATTCAGAGCCAGGCGGGCGTGGAAGAATTCGGCCAACTGGTTTTCGGATACTCATCGGCGACCGAGAAGTTGGAGGTCGAATACGTCCGCGTGCGCAAGCCGGATGGGCAGGTGGTGATGACGCCGGAGTCGACGGCGCAGGATTTCGCTCCCGATGTGCTGAAAGAAGCTCCGATGTACAGCGACTACCGACAGCGGCATATTTCCGTGGCAGCGCTGCAGCCCGGGGACACGCTGGAATACCGCACTGTGACGCGAGTTCTCACGCCGCTGGCCGCGGGAAACTTCTGGTACGAAGCCACATTTCCGAAGGGGGTGGTAGTCAACGAAGACCGGCTGGAGATTGACGTCCCGAAGTCGCGCGAAGTGAAGCTCAAGACGCCGACGCGAAAGCCAGAGATTCAGGAGGCCGGAGACCGCCGCGTTTACACCTGGGTGGTGAAAGGCATCCAGCCGGAACGCGACAAGGAAAAAGATGAGATGGACGAGGAGACCGGTCCGGATGTGCAACTGACGACTTTCACCGACTGGAAGCAGGTCGCGCAATGGTATGCAAAGCTGCAGGGCGAGCGCATGACGGTTGACGACAATGTGCGAAAAAAAGCCCTAGAGCTCACCAAAGGAGCGGACACGCCCACCGAGAAGGCGCGACGGCTCTACGATTTCGTGGCGCGGAATGTGCGTTATGTGAGCATCTCCCTCGGGGTCGGGCGGTATCAGCCGCACTCGGCCTCGGACGTTCTGCAGAATGGTTACGGCGACTGCAAGGACAAGCACACGTTGTTTTCCGCGCTGCTGCGAGCGGAGGGAATTCAGAGTTATCCGGTGCTGATCCACAGTACGCGCAAACTGGATGTGGACGTTCCCTCGCCGGCACAGTTCGATCACGTGATCACGGCGGCGCGTTTGGGAACGGGGCTGACCTGGCTGGATACGACTCCTGAAGTGACGCCCTATGGGCTGATTCTTTACCAACTGCGAAACAAAGAAGCAGTGGTGGCGTCGGAGGATAGCGAGGGAGGATTGCAGCGGACGCCGGCGGATTCGCCGATCAAGACTTTCATGCACTTCACGCTCGATGGCAAGTTTAGCGAGTTCGGCGCGCTCGACGCGACGCTTGAAGTCACGGCTCAGGGAGATCGCGATTGGCCGATGCGCGCCAGCTTTCGACGATTCTCGCAGGCGCAGTGGAAGGACTTTGTCAAAGCCCTCTCCGCGAGTTGGGGCTTGCCGGGTGACGTCGATGACGTTCAGCTCGATCCCATCGAGGACACGAGCAAGCCTTTTCATCTGAAGTATCACCTGCACCAGGACCGGTATTTTGTGGTGCCATCGACGAGCGTGAATTTTCGTCCGATCCCGCCGCTGGGAATGCCTGCGATTCGAGCGTCGGAAAAAAGCACGGAACCCCTGGACATCGGTCCCGCGGGTGAAATGGACTACCGGGTCCGCTTGCAGTTTCCCTACAACTACACGGTGCGCACGCCGACCGCGGTGAAGATGACGCGAGATTATGGCGACTATTCATCGACCTACTCGCAGAACAAGGGAATTCTGGAAGGCGAGCGCAAACTGAACGTGAAGATGAATGAGCTGGCGGCGTCGCGGCGCGCGGACTACGAATCGTTTCGCAATGCAACGCAAAGCGATCAAGACCAGCTGCTGTCGTCCACGATATTGACGCCGTCGGGGCGAGGGGCGGAGACGGCGGCTTCGAAGATGGAAGGAACCCCCGCGGAGCTGCATAAAGCGGGAGTGAAAGCGCTGCAGAGCAAAGATTATCGCTCGGCGATTGACCTGCTGAAGCGCGCGGTGGACGCGGATGCGAGCCTGGCGAATCCGAGTATGGCGAATCCGAGCATGAAAGACGGCTGGTATGACCTGGGACTGGCATACGCCGGAGCCAATGATCATGCGGAGGCGATCGGCGCCTTCCGCAAGCAAATCGAGCTGGATCCGAATCACAAGCACGCGAATGGCGACCTGGCGATGGAGCTGCAGCAAACGGGGAAGACCGACGACGCGATTGCGGCTTATCGCAAGCAACTGGAGACGGCTCCGTACGAGAAAACGACACACAAAAATCTCGGCTTATTGCTGGCGCAGTTGGGACGGGATGCCGACGCTCGCACGGAGCTGGAAGCGGCCGCTGCGATTCCTCCCGATGATCCGGAAACGAAGATGGCGCTGGCGCAGGTGTACGTGCGATTGGGAGAGAACGCGCAAGCGCAAGAGTTGATGAAGGGACTGACGGGCAGTACGGGCGCGGATTCGGGTCAGGATATTTTCGCGTCGGCATTGAAGATGAAGAACGACATTGATCCGACCGAGACCGAGAACGATGCGCAGCAGGTTCTGTACGACATTGGAGGACAGTTCGACTCGGGCGAGTTGGACCGGCTGGGGCCGTCGGCGTTTTCGTCGATGCGACTGGTGGCGCTGGCATGGGCGCGGATGGGATGGGCGAAATTTCAGCGCGGCGAAAATCTGGCAGCGATGCAGTTTCTAACGTCGGCGTGGCTTTTGAGCCAGTCGGGGACGGTCGGCAATCGGCTGGGCCAGGTATTCGAAAAGCAAGGGCAGCCGGAGAAGGCGCGCCATATGTATGCGCTGGCCGTGGCGGCGGGCGGAAGCACTAATGATGTTCAGGATTCGCGGGCGCGCTTGGCGAAGCTGGCGGGCGATCCGGGCGCGGCGGAGAAAGATCTCGCACAGGCGCCGGTGGAGTTAGTGCAAGCACGCACGGTGAAGCTCGGGCCGATCACAAGCAAGCCAGTTTCGGCACGGTTCAACCTCGTGTTTGACAGCTCGCCTCGTCCGGAGCGCGCCGAGTTTGTCGACGGTGACGAAAGCCTTCGTTCAGCGGCCGAGCAACTTCGGGAGAAGGACTTCCCCGTGAGATTTCCGGATGTGTCGTCCGTGAAAATCGTTCGCCGGGGGCTGTTGAGCTGCGGCGGTTCGGGGTGCGGCATTGAGCTGCTCCCCATCGAGAAGGAATCTTCGTCGGGAACCGCGCCGGATTCGAAAAAGTGAGGCCGCGTCCCCTCGACGCATCTGCATCGACTCCGATAATCTAGTGAGTCTTGTAAGGGAGGTCGTGCCCATGCGGGAGGCCGTCGAACGACTGTGGCCGGAAATTCAGTGGATCAGCGATTCCAAGCTTCGGGAGCAGGTAACGCAAGCTTGGATTAAGGCACTCGAGCGCAGTCCGCTGAAGGCCGATGATCTGAATCAGATTCCTTTTACTCTACTCGTTCCGAATTGTTCGATCACCTTCATGGAGCACAAGCGCTGCGTGGTGCATATTGCGCGGGACAGTGCGAAAGCTATGACGGACTTCATGGGGCGAGCGCTGCCGATCGACCCGGACGTGGTGATTGCAGGTGCGATTCTGGCGGACGTCGGCAAGTTGCTGGAGTATGAGATCGGTCCGGACGGGAAGAGCCGGCAAAGCGAGCGCGGAGAAGCATTGCGGCATCCGTTTACTGGAGTCGCGCTGGCGATGGAGTGCGGCGTGCCGGACGCAGTTTGCCACATCATTGCCGCGCACGCGGCCGAAGGCGACCTGGTGAAGCGCACGACCGAAGCGTTCATTGTGCATCATGCCGATTTCATGGCGTTTCTGCCGTTCAAGAATCCGAAGAATGTGAAAGTGAAGTGAAGAATAAAATTCTTGAATTGTTTGTCATCCTGAGCGAAGCGAAGGACCTGCTTTTCTGGCAAACCGGATGAAAGCAGGTCCTTCGCTTCGCTCAGGATGACAATTCAATTGATTGGTTGAGGAGAAACCAGTGTCCACGGGCATGCAAGGCAACACCAAAGAAACCATCACCGCGACCATGTCCCGCTGGGCTGCGGGGCTTGAATACAAGCAGCTCTCGCAGGACGCCGTGTGCCAGGCCAAGCGCTTTCTGCTCGATTCGGTGGGTTGCGCGCTGGGCGGATATCAGCAGCATGACGTGATCATTGCGCTCGAAGTGCTGCAAGAGATCGCCGGGCGCGGGCCGGCGACCGTGATCGGCACGGGTCAGAAGATGGACGCAGTTTCGGCGTCGCTGGCGAATGCCCTGATGATCCGCTGCATGGATTACAACGACATTTACTGGAAGCAGGATCCGTCGCATCCCTCCGATATTTTTCCGGCCGCGATGGCGTGTTGTGAGCGCGCCAAAAGCGATGGCAAGGAATTGATCGTTGGATTTGTGTTGGGCCACGAGTTCGAAATGCGTTTGTGCGAGGCGGCTTTCCCGGGCATCCGCGAGCGCGGCTGGCATCATGCGACGCTGACGGCTTTTGTCTCGCCGATTGTGGCGGGACGCGCGCTGCATTTGAGCTGGGAACAGATTCAACATGCGATCGGAATTTCGGCTTCGCGGCATTGCACGATGGGCGCGGTGACTGCGGGCAAGCTGACGATGATGAAGAACACCGTTGATCCGATGGCGACGCAGAGCGGAGTGCTGGCGGCGCTACTGGCCGAGCGGGGCTACAGCGGCCCCGAGCACGTCATCGACGGCAAGGAAGGATTGGTGCACTGTTTCGGTCCGGAGTGGAAACAGAACCTGCTGACCGACGGACTCGGCGAGTCGTGGCGCATCACGCAATGCGGAATGAAATTTTTCCCGAGCGAGGCGCTAACGCACGCTCCAATTTCGGCGATGCTTGACTTGGTCAAGAGCAACGATCTGCATCCGGAACAAGTGGAGAAGATTCAAATCCGGTCGCTGGCGCGCGCGGCTGACATTCTTTCTGACCCGAGCAAGTACGATCCGCATACCAAAGAGACGGCCGACCATTCGCTGCCCTACGTGATCGCAGCGGCGCTGGTGGACCGGCAAGTGACGCCGGCGCAATTCGAGCTGAAGAAGATCATGGACCCGACGATTCGCGCGCAACTGAAAAAAGTGGAGGTCGTCGCTGATCCGGAGATCGAGAAGGTTTTTCCGGCGCTGCAGCGGGTGATTGTGAATATCACCTCCACCGACGGGCAGAAATTCTCGAAGCAGCTCGACTATCCGAAGGGCGATCCGCGAAATCCGCTGAGCGATGCGGAAATCGAAGAGAAATTCCGGGCGCTGGCGGAGGGCGTACTTTCGGCGAAGGCGCAGGCCAAGCTGATTGACGCGATTTGGAATCTGGAGAAGTGCGGGTCGGTTTCGAAGCTGATGGCGCTGATGAAAGCGGATGTGAAGAAGAAAATGGCACATGGCAAAGCGAAGGCGGCGAAGCCCAAGGCAGTATCCCGGAAGAAGGCATCGAAGCGTCGTTAGCGGTTTGCAGGAGTGACTTATGGCGGATTTGAAATCGACGATTGCAGCGGGCCTTACGGCGCGTTACAAGAAACTGGCGGGCGTGCTTCGCGAGCTGGCGGCGCCACTGAGCGACGAGCAGTTTTGGGCCAAGCCCTTCGCATTCGGCAACAGCTTTGGCCACCTCGTACTGCATCTCACGGGGAACTTGAATTACTACATCGGGGCTCAAATCGCGGGGACGGGCTATGTGCGGGATCGTCCGCTGGAGTTTTCGGAGGCGACGCGGCCATCCAAGGCAAAAGTCTTGAAGGAGTTTGATCAGGCGATTGAGATGGTAATCGGCGCGATCAACAGTCAGTCAGCGGAAGACTGGTCAAAGGAATATACGGCAGTGGGTGCGGAAGCACGCGACAGGTTCGAGATGGTGCTGCAGTGTGCGACGCATCTGCATCATCACGTTGGGCAGATGATGTATTTGGGATTCGAGTTGAAGCGAAAGGGCTGAGTAATCCGGGAGTTCATCATGGGTCAGACCATCGTTGAAAAAATCGCGCAGAAACACATGACCGAAGGGCCGGCGCGGCCGCTTCGGACAGGGGATTTCCTGTCGATTCGTCCGCATCGATGCATGACACACGACAACACGTCGGCGGTGATGAGCAAGTTCAAGGGCATCGGCGCGAAGAAGGTGAAAGATTCGCAACAGCTAACCTTCGCACTCGATCATGACATTCAGAATCGGGATGAAGCGAACCTGAAGAAGTACCGCGCGATTGAAGCGTTCGCCAAAGAACAGGGCGTGGACTTCTATCCTGCGGGATCGGGCATCGGGCACCAGATCATGGTCGAGCGCGGGTATGTGGTTCCCGGTTCGTTCGTCGTTGCATCGGATTCGCATTCCAATATGTATGGCGCGCTGGGTGCGATCGGAACGCCGATTGTCCGCACGGATGCGG
>Ga0187873_1002282_pt1 | contig 14805 bp, 18 predicted proteins | sample June2016WEW_16_1_2_FD_133012 | JGI IMG/M metagenome (GOLD analysis project Ga0187873, IMG submission 133012) | Peatland microbial communities from SPRUCE experiment site at the Marcell Experimental Forest, Minnesota, USA - June2016WEW_16_100 | ecosystem: Environmental > Terrestrial > Soil >... | reverse complement strand
TTCACCGATAGTGTAAGGAAGCTCCGTGCCCCATCCATTTCACGTTCTGTGTGAAATGGGTGGGAAACCACAAAATCAGCCTCACAGAAACTGTGAAAATGCTCTAGCCCTTATAAGAAGCCCATGCGCGCGAATAGCGAGCGACTGGTCGCACCACAGATGCCTTCAGGCCCGGGCCTTTGTTTGTGTTCGCCGTGCTACACCTGAAAGAGATGAACATGCCCGCCCTCACCCCGCAGATGCTCTCCCTGCTCTCCCGCATCCGCGAACTCACCGCAACTACGTCCTCTCTCGATGCCCTCGAGAAAGCCATCGTCGCGGCCATCGCCGCCGGGTTCCCCCATTACAACTGGACCGGCTTCTATATGCTCGACCCCGGCGACCCTCAGACGCTGCTCCTGGGCGCCTTTGTCGGCGAGCCCACCCCGCACATCCGCATCCCTGTCACGCAAGGCATCTGCGGTGCCGCTGTGGCCACCGGAGAGACCGTTGTCGTGGACGACGTGAACGCCGACTCCCGCTATCTCTCCTGCTCCATCCGCACAAAATCCGAGATTGTCGTCCCCATCCGCGCGCATGGCCGCGTTGTCGGCGAAATCGACATCGACAGCCACACCCCAGCCGCCTTCACCGAGGCCGACCGCAGCTTTCTTGAAGAAGCCGCTCGCATTGTCGGCGCCTGGATGGAAAGTCACTCTTCCTGCGCGACTACGGGCAATTGATCAACTGACTGCAACACTGTGAAAGGTATTTGTTATTATCGTCGGTATTCGTGTAGCATGTGCGGCTCTTGCTGGCGTCGCAGCTGTTGACCACGCAATCATATACCGCCGTTGCTGGACAGCAGTGTTTGTCGTCCGCGCAGACGTGCATCCCCGCCGGGCAACCATTACTGGCATAGACATGAGCTGTAGTCCCATTCAATAGCCCCGTTTGCGCAAGCGCCAGCGTGACCATCACGCCCAAAATCAACGCCGTGGCGCCGCCCAGAATCCGCATGATCCATTGACTTTTCATTTCGACCTCGCCTTCTGTTTTTACGGTTAATGATTTGCAATCAGCTTCATAAGTTCACTGTACGACACAGACCCCTCATGCCGCTCGTTGTTGATGAAAATGGTGGGAGTCGCCGCAATTTGCAGTTTATCAGCTTCGTTTGCTTCGTCCTGAACAACCGTTCTGAACCGCGCGGATTGAATGCATTGCATCAACGCGGCCGGATCGGCGTGTACCGCTTGCGACAACGTGTTGAGTTCCTGGTCGATGGCCTTCGATGAGACAATTTCCGCCTGATTCGCATAAAGAGCATCTGCGAATTCCCAGTACTTCCCCTGTGCCCCCGCGCATTGCGCGGCTTCAGCTTCCCTGAAAGCAAATTCGTGCATGGACAGCGGATAATCCCGGTACACCCAGCGAATCTTTCCTTCGCTCGCCGCGGCCTGCAGCGTAACGTGCAACTGCCGGCAATAGGGACACTGAAAATCCGCGTATTCAATCACCGTGATAGGTGCATTCGCGCTGCCGCGAACGTGATCATTGGAGCTGATCGCCGCGGGGTGAAGCCGGCTCAGTTGGAATTCCCGCCAAAATGTCGGGTGGGATATGTGCAACACCAGAATCACGTTCAGGCAGGCGCTGCACAACGAAAACACAACCAGAAAACCAAGCAGAAAATCCCGCCGACTCGGCCGATTCTTATCCATTCTGGACTCCCGTGATGCTGACATTGCCCAGTGTCAGCATTATCGTTTGCCCCATCTTATGATTGTCAAATTCAACGATGAAGCGATTACGCGGATTACACAATTTCACGCACTCCATTGATAGGGTTTAGCGCCAGGCCTCTACACAGTGGTTTGCATTGTTGGAGCCTAGATGGAAAGTCACGACATTTCATCATCTAGTGTTAATTTGCCGTAGAAAATGCGCTTCCAGTGCGGCAGAAGCGCGAAATGAGGTCTCGGTGAGCAACCGCCGATAGGCTGACGCTGGTTCAATCAAACTCAACTCTCCAGCACTCAACAAAACGCCCAACGTTCCGGTCGTTCTGAGGCCGCGCCGCTTGGCTTCCAAGCGTCCCTTGCGTTCATCCATCAGCAGCAGGTCTGCATGTCGCTCTTCGGCAAGCTGAATTGCTTCTTGTTCCCCTAGCCCCAAGAATGCAAGCTCTGCGTTGGGCAAGGAACTGGTCAGGCTTACCTCGATCCAGGCAGGAACTTTCGTCAGCCACACACGCACCGCCGCTGGGGCGCCAGGATGCCCCAACTCCTTCATCACCCCTGAGGGAACAACGATACGTCCGTAAAGCTGAGGAAGGAGATTGTCGCAAGCGATTTGAATCAGGTAGTTGAGGGGAGAAGTGTCGGCAACAAAGATCATGCCCGGAGAAGTCCCTTGGCCTGGAGTTCGCGTAGGGTCTTGCGATCCTCATCCAGGTCATCCGCATCGTAGGCGTGGTCGTCGATATGCCGCTCCTTGAGAAAGCTGTCGAACTCGAAACGCGACATTCCCAGCACTTGGCTCGCCTGAAAATGAGAGAGCGTTCCCGCGCGGTATCCCTCTATAGCCAGCGATTCCAGAGCCTCGCGTCCTGGGTTGGGGTGCTGGACCAGATCGTCGGGAAGTTGAACGGTGATCTGCATAGTTTGAGAGTAACAGTATAAAGACAAAAAAACCACTCAAACCCTACAGGTGTGTGTGCCAGTCATGATCAAGTTCTTATCCCATCCTCGCGACAAAATATTGCTAGGATGGGACAGTTTCATTTCAGCATATTCCAGCCAACGGAACTAATCTGGAAATACCTGCGTACTATCGCAATATGCCAGGCGTGGGTACATTAAGCTGGAGCGAGGTTGAGCTGGAAACGCCGGCTCTCCACCCCACGGACAGCCTGTCCGCGGGAGCCCCGGCTCTTGCGCCAGCCGTTCGTCCGTCGCGCGGGGAGGCTGCCTCTCTGGAGATCGATTGGTCCCAAATCGTCCGCCGCTGCATGGACGGTGATTCCAGCGCCTGGACCGAGCTGGTCCGCGCGCAGCACCGGCGCGTCTACGGGCTTTGCTACCGCTTTACCGGCAACCCCACCGACGCCGAGGACCTCGCCCAGGACGTTTTTCTGAAGATTTACTCCAACCTGTCCAGCTTTGACACCGGGCGCGGCTCCCTGCAGGTGTGGATTACCACCATGACCCGCAACCTGCTGGTGGACAACTACCGCCGGACCCGCAACCAGCGCGTAACTTCTTCATTAGACGATGGTTGGGAGTCGGCCGATGAATTCAAGCCTATCGACAGGCTCACCGCCCGCGGCATCTCGCCCCATGAGGCGGCCGCTAGCAAAGAATTGGCGAAGATGGTGCAGGACGCCTTGGCCCGCGTCTCGGTCGATCTCCGTGAAGCCGTCATTCTGCGCGATTTACAGGATATGGACTACAAGGAGATTGCCTGCGTGCTGGGAATTCCCGAAGGAACGGTCAAGTCCCGCATCAGCCGGGGCCGCGCGGAACTTGCGAGGCTCCTGGAACGTAATAGACGGGAGGTAATGTAATGGCAGAGCGCAATCACAATCCGAACTCCCCCGCCTGCGGCGAGTGGGAGATGCTTTTGGCGGACGCGCTGGACGGGCTGCTGAAGCCCCAGGACGAGGCTCTCTTTAACGCTCACAGGGCCGTCTGCCCGGCCTGCTCTGCCCTCTTTGAAGAGGCGCGCAGGGGCCGCGAGTGGCTGGTGTTTCTTTCCCCGGAACCGGAGGTCCCGGCCGGGCTATTAGACAAGATACTGGCCCACACCGGTCCGGGACAGGTAGAAAATTACCGGCTGGCTACCGCCGGCAGTAATGTAATCCCCATCCGTCCAGTCTCCGTTCCGCCCTGGCAGCGTCCCGGCCTGATGGCCCGCGTCCAGCGCTTTGCCGAGCCCCGCCTGCTGATGACAGCGGCCATGGCCTTCTTTTCCGTCGCCATGACCCTCAACATCACCGGCGTCCGGTTGAGCAGCCTGCGGCTCAGCGATCTGCAGCCCAGCACGATGCGCTCCTACATGGAGCGGCAGCTCACCATGGCCTCGACCCCCATCATCCGCTACTACGACAACTCGCGGCTGTCCTACGAGGTGCAGTCCACGATGCGCGAGCTGCGCCAGACCACCGGCGTTGGCGAGCGGGGAGAGGGCGAAGACAACCCGCAAAAACCGCAAGACCTGGCGCCCGGTGAATCAAAACAGGGCCCTGGAAATGGGGGCCAGCAGACAGTTCCTCCGCAACATCCTGACAGTCTGGCTGCTGGCCCTGCTGTTCAGCCACCTCTCATCAATTCTGACTTTTTAGAAACTTCCCTGATCTCTCAGTACCGGTCCGCGCACTCCGGCGGCTCCCGAAGCGAAACATGGGAAAGGAGCACAAAATGGATTGCGTAAATCACAGTGGTATCAACGCGACGGCTTACTGCCAAAGCTGCGGCAAAGCGCTCTGTGCCGGTTGCGTGCGCAACGCGGCAGGAGGTCAGCTTCTCTGCGAGCCTTGCTTGACGGCATGGCAGAGCTATCAACAGCCGTTCATTCCGCCTCCGGCCCGTGGGCCCAACCCCTCGTCTGCCGCGGTGCTGGGACTCATTCCCGGCGTGGGAGCCATGTATAACGGCCAGTTCGTCAAGGGGTTTATCCATGTGGTCGTCTTCGCCGTCTTGGTCAGCCTCGCCGGCTATTACGGCATCTTTGGCATCTTCATCGCCGCCTGGATCCTATACCAATCCTTTGAGGCCTATCACACCGCCAAGGCGCTGCGCGATGGCCTGCCGCCGCCCGATCCCTTTGGGCTGAACGAGTTGAGCAACGTGCTCAACCTGGGCCCGCGGCCGCGGAATCCCGGCCAGCCCGCCGCCGGTCAGGCTTCTCCAGTGCCGCCAACCGGGGGCTATCAGCCTCCGCCGCCTTATTCGGCCCCATTCACGCCGCCGCCAGCCGGCTATGTCGATCCAACCGTGCCTCCGCCGCCGCCCATTTGCTATCCGAGTAGAGCGCCGGTGGGCGCCATCGTGCTGATTTCCCTGGGCATCTTGTTCCTGCTGGGACAGTTGGATGTCTTCCGCGACCGCTTCTTTGGGTTAACGTGGCCGCTATTGCTGATTGCTCTCGGCGTCTGGCTGATCATTCGCCGTATCGAAGATTCAAGAGGAGGTTCCAAATGAGCTATTACATCATGATTCGCCGCCTGCGCGGCCCGGCCATTCTGCTGCTGATCGGATTCGTTGCGCTGCTCGATCACACACGCGTGATTCATCACTTTTGGGGTTGGTTCTTGCCGCTGTTGCTGATTATGATCGGCGTCTTTATGCTCGCCGAGCGCATGGCGCTAGCCGCCGAGGGTGGCTATCCGTTGTGGCCGTATCAGGGCCCACCCTACCCCGGCACATATCCAGGCGGTACACCGCCTTCTCCGGCCGAGAGTTCGGCCACCGTTTCAGCTAGCTCGCAGGAGTTCGGAAAGAACTCCCAGGGAGGAAAATTATGAGCACCACACCGCCGAATATGCCCCCAAATACGCCACCCGGAGGCGGCGCGCCGCCCCCTTATCCGCCCTATGATCCCAAGACCCAGTGGCGGGTCTATCGCGAGCAGCAAAAAGCCGCATGGCGCGCGCAACGCGATGCCTGGAAGGCTCAGCGTCAGGCACAGCACTACGCCTGGAAGGCCAACCGCGTGGCCGCATACGGCCCGCGTGTTCCCTCCATCGTCGGCCCCATCATCCTGATTGCCATCGGCGTGATCGCCCTGCTGTTGATCACCGGCCGCATTGATTCCGGCCAGTTCTGGACCTGGTATAGCAATTGGTGGCCGCTGCTTTTGATCGGCGCCGGCCTGGCCCTGCTGGGCGAGTGGGCCATCGACCTAAGGCGCGATACCCCGGTGCGCCGTAGCAGCAGCTTTATAGGGATTCTCATCTTTCTGGCCGTGTTGGGCTTTTGCGCGGCCGGATGGAATCATGCGCGACCCTGGTTCCATTGGAACGGAGACGGCGATGAGTTTTTCAACGCCTTCGGCTTGCCGGAGCACAACATGGTGCAGCCGTTGCTCAACCAGCAAATTCCCGCCAATGCCGCTATCCAGATCGAGAATCCGCGCGGCGATGTAAGCATTACCGCGGGCGACGGCTCCGCTATCACGGTGCAGGCGCACGAAGTAGCCTACGCCAACTCCGATGCGGAGGCTAAGAAAATCTACGATGCCGTGGCGGCGCATGTGACTACAAGCGGCAGCGCCGTGTTGCTGAAAACGGAGAGTAACTCATACGGATTTGTCAATCTAACCGTTACCGTGCCCAAGACCGCCAATGTGACGATAAACGCCGGCAAGGGCGATGTGTCCGCCTCCGGCCTGGGCGCTGGGGTCACCGTCACCGCCCGCGGAGACGTGCAACTTAACTCCATTGCCGGACCGGTCGAGGCGCACTTTACGCATGGCCATCACGACTTCTCCGCCCATGATATTCAGGGCGACGTGACCATCGACGGAAACGTGAGCAATATTACCCTCTCCGAGATCAAGGGCAGGGTCTCGCAGAGCGGCGAAATCCTTTTCGGCGACGCGCACGTGGAGAACGTTCATGGGCCGCTGCATTTGCACACCTCGATCACCGACGTAGAGGTGGCGGAGTTGCCCGGCGACCTGACCCTCGACTCTGACGACCTGCGCATCAACCAGGCCAAGGGGCAGGTGCGCGTGGTTACGCGCTCCAAAGACATCGATCTCAACCAGATCTATGGCGACAGCTACGTGGAAACCCGCAACGGCCGCATTGCGATTGAGCCGGCAGGCGCTTATTCAGTGGACGCGAAAAACAGCAAGGGTGACATCGAAGTCACTCTGCCGCCCAATGCCTCCGCCACCGTCAACGTGCGCACCCACAACGGGGACATCGTTTCCGATTATCCCATCCCCGCGACTGAAGGCGAGAACAAGACGGCCACATTCACCATCGGCTCCGGTACATCGAGAATCGTGCTGAACGCCAGCAACGGCGATGTGCATATCAAGAAAGGTCCGGGCTTTCCATCCGCGCCTACACCGGCCGCGCCCAAGGTGCCCATGCTGAATGTTCCGCCTTACCACAGGATTCCGCCGGGCTTCGAAGGAAAACAGTTGAAGGAGCCCTCGGTGCCGCCACCGCCGCCGGTCAAGCAATAACGCATCTGTCAACCGGAATGAACAACTCAGGCGCAGGAAGATTACCTCCTGCGCCGTTTTTTTATTTGGCTGCAAAATTACTCGATCCGGAGGGACGTTCAAACGGAGGGAGGCGGGGGTTTCAATCCCCGCATAAAGCCAATAAATCAACGCGGGCTTTAGCCCCGGAGAGATGCTCACCACACAAACGGAATCAGCCTGTACCGTGTCCGCTGGCAATACTCCGGGTAGCCCGCCAATTGCGCGCGCAACACCTTTTCCTCGTTGAGCAGGCGAATAACATAAAACGGGAGGAGCAGCACAAACGCCGGCCATGCAACCCAGGAACCCAACGCCGGCGGCGTGAAAAACCAGAGAGCAGCGCTGCCCGCATACAGGGGATGACGAACAAATCGGTATGGCCCGGTGGTGATGACCTTCTGTCCCGCCTCAACCTGAATGGTGCGCGCGGCATAGCGATTGACATTCATTACCCAGGCTATGAAGAGGATGCTGGCAAGAACCGTGGCCTCGGAAACGATTGCGAGCCAGAGCGGTAGATTGCCTAGCGAATCGCGCGACCAGCCGAAGCGGTGATCGAGGCCGGGAAGCAGAAAAGCAATGATGAAGAGTGGCCCGCTCAATCGAATCAGCAGCTTCTGTTCGCTGATTTGTTCCTTGTTTTGCATCCGGCGCTCAAGCAGCTGGGGATCATGCTTCCAGAAGTAGGCGTAGGCGACGAGTGAGGGAAAGAAGAGAATGGCCAGAAAGACCCAGCCCTGCCAGAAATTCAGCGCGCCCGCGGGAACGAAGAGTATCACCAGGGCGGCAATCAGGCCCAGAAAAAAGCGGACAATGATTCTTGCTCCGAGGCTTCTCTTCGAGCTGGAGTGGAGTCCTGCCGTAGTAGATGATTGCGCCGCCGGCATCTCCTGCGTCCCCTTTCACGATCTCTTTGAATTTCCGTCTGGAATATTCCTCTGAGCAGGCTCTCAAACCGCGACCCGCGCCACGCGCGCCCCAATCCGCGTAAACACCTCCCAGGGAATCGTCCCCGTGGCTTCGGCGTGGTCGAAGGCGGTGATGCATTCGCCGCCCTGCTTGCCCAGGATAACCACCTCATCGCCCGGCTCGACTCCCGCGATTTCGGTCACGTCCATCACTGCCGTGTCCATGCTGACGCGGCCCACCAGCGGCGCGCGCTGGCCCCGGACCAGCAGGCTGAAGTGATTGCCGAGCCGCCGGTCGAGGCCGTCGACGTAGCCCGCCGCCACCAGCGCCAGCCGCATCGGCTCGGTAGCCACAAAGGTGCCGTTGTAGCCCACCACCGCGCCGGCGGGAACAGCGCGCACCCCAACCACTTGTGTCTTCCACGTAAGCACCGGCTGCAATCGCGCGCGCGCGGCGGCCATGGACTCCGGTTCCGGAAACTCGGACGGCTCAAACTTCGGGTCAAATTGAGGAATCAGGCCGTAGAGCGCCAGCCCCGGCCGCAGCATCGCCTTCATCCCATAGCGAGCAGCAATGGCGGCAATTCGTGCAGCCTTTCCGGACAAGAGCGCGGCGGAGTTGCCCACGTTGAGCCACTCCGCGTGAAATCCGGCAGACTTGACCCTGCGCAGCATCTCTTCCAGCAAGACCAGTTGGGCTTCCGTCACCCTGCCGTCTGCCTCGTCGGCGGCAAACAGGTGGGTCATCACGCCCTCCAAACGCAGCAGCGACCCCGGATGGAAGCGCGCCAACAGCGGCACGAGCTCATCCTGACTCACCCCCTGGCGGCTCATGCCGGTGTCAATCTCCATATGTACCGCGACCGTGCCGCCCGCCGTGCGCGCAGCACTCTCCAGTTCGTCCAACTGCCACGGCTGCCAGGCCACGGCGCTCAGCCGGTGCTCCACCACGGCCGCTCCCTGGCCGGGAAATGCGCCGTCGATCACCAGCACTCCGGCTTCCGGGCACAGCGCGTGCGCCGCCACACCCTCCTCAACGCTGCTGACGCCCAGCCAACGGACCCCGGCGCGCACCGCCGCCGGAGCGCACAGTTTGAGTGAATGGCCATAGGCGTCGGCCTTGACCACCGCCAGCAATTCCGCATGGGGCGCGGCCAACTCCAACAAAAATCGGAGGTTGTCTTCAAAGGAACGGGTGTGAATCTCGACCCGGCAGGGGCGTGTTGTCATCAGGCTGTCCAAGCCTTAGTGTAACAACTGACAACTGACCACTGACAACTGCTTCTCTTACTCCAGCAGCGCAAACGCCACCACGGTCTTCTCCTTCAACGGAATCTCCTCCAGTAGTTCCGCCTCTAAATCGGAAGGGATCGTCATCTCGCAGGCCGCCACCTTCTCCTTGCCGGCGCCGACAAAGCACAGTTCGCAGTGGCCAAGCTCCTCGCCGTCTCCCATGCGGACCGGAGGACCGAAGACGCGGCAGGTCATGGGTCGCCAGGCGTAGAGGTCGCAATTGCCTGTATCGGGGTCCAGCAGCGGGCAGGCCGCTTCGTTGTCGAAATCCTCAAAGCGCTCTTCCTCGATCTTGGAATCGCCCAGCACGCCCGTCTGCGCGTCGCCGGGAAACGCCGCCCCATGCTCGGAAATCCATGCCCGCGCGCGCTTCTCAATCCGTGCCGCCAATCCCGGATCGGAGGCCCGCACCGTGTCCATGCCGGCGCGTACCCGTAGCGTGTCTAAAGGATTGAGGACAAATGCTCCATGGCAACATTGGCTACAGCCCGGTCGGCATACCAGCAACTTGCCCGCGCTCTTCGCTGCCTGAGCGAACGCGGCGTCCATGATCTGCACCAGTAAAGAATCACCCGAGGGCAAACGCATATCGGACAGAATAACCGATTGCTATACCTGATTGCTCGCAGAAAATGTAAGCGTTACTATAGGCAAATAAATGAGTTACTATTGGCGTGGAGGGTTTCCGTGCTTGATTTCCACAGCTCCATTATCCCTGGCCATCGCTACCGCAACGCCCCGGCTGCCATCGACTGGCTCTGCCACGTCTTCGGCTTCCAGCGCCACGCCGTCCATGAAGGTGAAAAGGGAACCATAACGGCATACTGGAGCGATCGGAATAAGCTTCGGCGACCGCGTAGGTCTTCATCCAATCGGCTCGTCCCATCCCTCCAGCGCGCGCTTGAACTCGCCCATGAACTTGCCCGCGTCGGCCCCATCGATGGTGCGATGGTCAAAGCCCAGGCAGAAGTACTGCACCGACCGAATCGCAATCGTATCGTGGCCCTCGGCGTCGGTCAGCACCATCGGCTCCTTGCGCAATCCGCCGATGGCCAGAATCGCCGATTCCGGTTGGTTGATGATCGGCGTGCCGAACTCCTCGCCGAAGATGCCGGAGTTGGTCAGCGTAAAGGTGGACCCCGAAGCCTCGTCGGGCAGCAGTTTTTTCGCGCGCGCCCTTGCCGCCAGGTCCGCAATAGCCTGCGCCAGGCCCACGAAGTCGCGCCCCTCGGCCTGCTTCACCACCGGCACAATCAGCCCCCACTCCAGCGCCACGGCTATGCCCAGATCGATATTCGGGTGATACTGAATCGCCCCGTCCACCAGAGACGCATTCACAATCGGAAATTTCCCCAGCGCCTCAATGGCCGCCGTGGCAATAAACGGCATATACGTCAGCTTGACCCCATGCTGCTGCTCGAAGCTCGCCTTCTCCCGCTCCCTCAGCCGCATGATGCGCGTCATGTCCACCTTGTACACGATGTGCACATGCGGGCTGATCTGCATGCTCTCCACCATGCGCTGGGCAATGATGGCCCGCATCTTGGTCAGCGGAACCACCTGCGGTGCGACCGGCTGCGCCTTCGGCACAAAAGCCGTTGGCGTCTCGCTTCCGGGGCCGTGCTGGCTCAAATGCCGCAGCACATCTTCTTTGGTGATGCGGCCCTCCGCGCCGGTGCCGGTAATCCTGCTCAGGTCAAGATTGTTTTCCTTGGCAATGCGCCGCACCAGCGGCGAGGAGCGCTGCTGCTGGCCCAATCCGGCCTGAACTGCGTGCGCATGAGCATTTTTTGTGACAACCGACGGCGGAGTTACTGCTGGCGTAGTGGACGCACTTGCGCCGGAGGTGCCGCCAATCACTGCCACCACCGTATTCACCTCAACGGTCGCGCCCGCTGCAATCCTGATCTCGGTAAGCACGCCGGCCACGGGTGAGGGAATCTCCGCGTCCACCTTGTCGGTGGAGATCTCAAACAGCGGCTCGTCCTTCTCCACCCTGTCGCCGGCCTTCTTGAGCCATTTGGTAATGGTGCTCTCAAAGATCGACTCGCCCATCTGGGGCATGATCACGTCGGTTGGCATGGGGATTCTCCGCGTTGCGGGACGCCTTAACAAGCTCAACACAGGTTTTCGTCGTACAAAGGGAAGTCTCCAAAGTACGCCCGCTTCAAGCCGATTATAAATTGCGCCGCATACGCCAAGGGAACGCGGGCTCTCAGGCGCGAATCGGGCCCTCTCTCTTGCCACGCAGCCGCTCGACTTCCGCCGGAACCTGGAGCGGCGTATCTTCCGCTGGAAATTGCGGTGGCGCTGTCTCCGCCTCGGCACGCAACGCCGCCAAACTCCCCACCGCCACCACCGTCTCACCGAAGACCTGCCCGAACTCTCGTGCCGTCATCCGCGCAATTTCCTCCAGCGTAGGCAACGCCTCCGGCTTCTCAACCTCCCGCGCCAGGCTGGTGACCGCGTGGTCGAGAATCCCGCAGGGAACGATCAAATCAAACTCCCGCAGATCGGTCGTCACATTGAAGGCAAATCCATGCGAGGTAATCCCCCGCGCCACGTGAATCCCTATCGCCCCGATCTTCCGCTCCGCCCCTGCAGGGTTCTTATGGTAGGTCAGTGGCTGGCAGGCCGGGACTTTAGTCCCGGCAATAAAGCCAACAATATCGGTAGGGGCTTTAGCCCCTGAGGTATGCTCTTCGGGAATCGAACTGACCCCTGCCGGGGTCCCCGGCGAGCGAACTATGCTCGCTGGGGTGGTTGATCTCTGATCTCTGATCTCTGTGCTTCCTCCGCACCACACCCCGGTCAGCCCGCAAATCCGTCCCGCCCTCACGCTAAATTCGCCGCACAGCCGGATCAGCGCCTCTTCCATCCCGCGCACAAAGTCCACCGGCCCCATCCGTCCGCCGCTCTCCGTTCTCAGCTTGCGCAGGTCGAAGATGGGATAGCCCACCAGTTGCCCCGGCCCGTGATAGGTCACATCGCCCCCGCGGTTGATCTCATGCACGGTAACGCCGCGCCGTGTCAACAACTCATCCGACGCCAGAATGTTCGCCCGATCAGCATTCCGTCCCAGCGTCAGCACCGGCGGATGCTCCAGCAGCAGCAGCACATTCCCCGCGTGCCCCTCGGCCACCAGCCCAGCCGCCTCCGCCTGCAGTCTCAGCCCCTTGTCGTAGCCCACCCGCCCAAGATAGAGGTACTGAATCATCGTCTTTGATTGTAGCGAGTTCGGGTTTGGCTCGATTCCGGCATTCCCCTCCGCAAAGAGTAGATTCGGCGGTAAACTGGAATTGGGATGAGAAGGAGAACCCGCTATGCGGCCGTCGGAAGTATTGCCAAAGCACCGGGAAACGATCCGCCAGCTTGTGCTCCAGGCCGGCATGGCAAACCCGCGTGTCTTCGGCTCCGTCCTCCACGGCGACGACAACGAAGATAGCGACTTAGATATACTTATCGATCCTGCTCCCAGGACAAGCCTGCTGGATTTGGCCGGCCTGCAAATTGAAATCGAAGCGCAAACCGGAGTCAAGGTGGACCTGCTGACGCCCAAGTGCCTTCCGCTTAAATTCAGGCAGCGCGTTTTAGAAGAGGCCCAGCCGGTATGAACAGCCATCCGGAACGCGCCCAGGATTATCTCGAGCATATTCTCACGGCTCTCGAACGAATCCGGCTATACACCACCGGCAAATCTCAAATCGATTTTTTAGCCGACACGTTACTCCAGGACGGCGTTCTGCGCAACCTCGGCATTATTGGCGAGGCGGCGCACCGCCTGCTGGCCGACGCCCCGGAGTTTGCGGCAACGCATCCTGAGATTCCGCTTGCCAAAATCTATGCAACGCGCAACCGGATCACCCATGCTTACGAAGAAGTAGATGTGGACATCGTCTGGAATCTGGTTGTGAAGGATGTCCCCGCGCTTCATCCAGTGATCACATCGGCGCTGAATGCGTTCAAGAGAGAGGGATAGGCGGAAAGTCCGGCGCAAAAGGGCCGGAAGAGCAGCAAGGAGATCGTAGATGGGAGAACAAGCCAAACCAGAGTTGCTTTTTCACTACACGAGACAAAGTGGTCTTGACGGTATTCTCAAAGACGACTGTATCTGGGCCACTCACTATCGATTCTTGAATGATCTTTCCGAATGCCTGGAAGCCCCTGAATTGTTTGAAGCCATGATTACGCAGCAATCTTCGACAAAGATTCCGCAATTGGAAATATCCAAGACCGTGCGACAAACATATTGGAACAACATTCGAAATACACTCCGAGCACAGATTGAATCGGCCGACGCGTACTTTGTCTCATTCAGTGATGAATCAACATCGCAGGTGGCAGGCGATAATTTGACCTTATGGCGAGGATATGGAGAAAACAGCCGGGGTTTCAGCCTGGGGTTCCGTCGTAACAAACTGCAGCAGAGGGTTCAATTCTTCGAGCAGCAGTTACAGAAGCAAATCCCACTCATGAAGTGCCTCTATGGTGAAACCGAGGAAAGCAGGCTAGAGAGAACGGCGATCGTCGGCACGTTAGTTGGATACTTGGATATGAATAGTCCGATTTTGGAACAGGTCTTGCAGTGGTCAGCAAAGTTCAAGAACAAGGCCTTTTATGAGGAGCGGGAATGGCGATTTGTCTTGCAAATGTCTAAGGCTGAGAGAGAAAGTAATGGCGGCCGTATTGAATTTCATTACGGGCGGTTTGGACGAACGCCACATATCGCTATACCGCTTGATCTGAAAGGCCAAGATTCACCGCTTGAGAGGATCGTCGTAGGCCCCGCTCCGGACAAGGAACAAGTGGTTGCTCGATTGAAGATTGATTTAGTCCAGATGGGTATCCACGGAGTCGAAGTAGTCCCCTCAAAAATCCCCTACCGCAACTGGTAAATCCAAAACTGCGCTACACTAATTACTGGCAGGAGGACCGGGCGGTCGCTGCCGGAGGGCGTGCGCAAGCACGGTGCGCCGGGAGAGGAAAGTCCGAACTCCGCAGGGCAGTGTGCCGGATAACATCCGGGACGTGGGCCTCAAAACCCATGGACGGCCAGTGCCACAGAAAAGATACCGCCGGATGCTCGTGCTTCGGCACGCGCAACTGGCCCGAAGGGCGATTGCCTGGACGGCCAGTCCGGTAAGGGTGAAATGGTGCGGCAAGAGCGCACCGCTCCGGCGGTAACGCCGGAGGCAGGGTAAACCCCACACGGAGCAAGACCAAATAGGGAGGGAAGCGCGAGCCAGAGCCAGGCTCCGCTGCGCATCGGCCCGACGCGCTCAGGCGGCTCTAGCAATTACCGAAACCTCCGGGTAGGTCGCTGATGAGCGTCCGCGGCAACGCGGCGCCTAGAGGAATGACCGCACACGACAGAATTCGGCTTACAGGTCCTTTTGCCGAATGC
>Ga0187873_1002259_pt1 | contig 14905 bp, 15 predicted proteins | sample June2016WEW_16_1_2_FD_133012 | JGI IMG/M metagenome (GOLD analysis project Ga0187873, IMG submission 133012) | Peatland microbial communities from SPRUCE experiment site at the Marcell Experimental Forest, Minnesota, USA - June2016WEW_16_100 | ecosystem: Environmental > Terrestrial > Soil >... | reverse complement strand
AGCTTCAACGGGGCCGCGCTCCGGGGGGGCGCGGAATCGGGTGCCTCGCGGATGCAGCCGGAACGGGCTGCCGGCTTCAACGGGGCCGCGCTCCGGGGGGGCGCGGAATGCGGTTTGGCATGTGCCTGGGCGAGCTGCTCCCCAAGGCTTCAACGGGGCCGCGCTCCGGGGGGGCGCGGAATATCGCGGTGAGCGGCTCGACTCCCATGACTCATCAAGCTTCAACGGGGCCGCGCTCCGGGGGGGCGCGGAATTCGCCGCCCAGGCTGCCAGGCTGACGCGCTCAACTTCGCTTCAACGGGGCCGCGCTCCGGGGGGGCGCGGAATTTGCCGCAGTTCCAGGCGCGTCATCACGATGGGGCCGCGCTTCAACGGGGCCGCGCTCCGGGGGGGCGCGGAATAGCCCTTCTGTAACATGCGGAGCCGCAAGGGCGCAACAGGTTTGTTGCGACCGGCGGGCGGTTCGGAAGGTGGAGGTTGCGGTTCAATCGCATCGGTCTTTTGGATGTGGTTGCCATTATTGTGGTTGCAGTGTGCGAGCGCAGGCGGGGTTTTGCGCGTCACCTCGCCGCTCGCGGGTTAAATTGTCAAAGATCACGGACGTTTCAAACCACGTAACACGGGGCATCCAGCTTCGTATAGGGCAATCCGAGGGCGGTGATGACCCGGTCACCCCGGCCTTCTGCCGGCCCGAGCGCCACAAAGATCACCTGATCTTCGTCGTGGTTGATGATGTCGCCCAAAGCGGTTTCCAATTCAATTTTTTCCGACGGGTTCAGGTCGCACTCGAACACCGAGAATTGCAGATGGTCCCCAAAATTGACACAGGTCTTGAACACTTTTCGCAGCCGTTTGTCGTCGGCGATGTCGTAACAAACCAGGTAGGTCGTGCGCATGGGTCACCTCGTCATCAGCGGGATGTATCCGGCGATCTCCCCCGTCAGCGTTTTCGCCAGCAGGCGCGCCTGCAACTCCAGTGCCCGGCGATAGCTGACTTTGTAGTCGAACAACGGATGGGTAATCAGCGAACTCATGCGCTGCTCGTAGGTTTGGAAAAAGCGTTTGCGTCCCGGCGCCGTGAGGTTCACGGCCTGGCCGGCGCGCACGAAATCCTTCTCGGTCACGACGCGGTTGTTGATGCAGCTCAAGACCGTGGACTCCGCGATGAGCGGCCTGAACTCCTCCATCAAATCCAAGCCCAGTGCCGGTCGTCCGAAACGGGGCTGATGGTAGAATCCCACGTACGGATCGAACCCCACCGCCAGCGCGGCCAGCGTGCAATCTTTGGACAACAAGCTGTAAGCCAGCGAGAGCATGGCGTTGACAGGATCGGTTGGCGGACGGCGGTTGCGGTTGCTAAAGTTGAAGTTGAATGCGGCTTGCCTGTCATCCTTGCGTTGCGTTTCCAGACCAGGCAGGTCGTCCTCCACCTTGACCATGCCGCTGAACTGTTGGAAATACTGGCTGGCGGCGGCACCCTCGATTCCAAGAAGCTCTTCGATGGATGCGGCGGCCAGCGCATCTTCGGAGGCCCGCTTGAGTTTCATGATGATCGGCTCCGGCGGCTCCAGATGGTTTCGCATCAGCAGCGTGCGGTGGTTGCGGATCTTTCCATGCACAAACTGCCGCGCGAGTGACAGGCAGGTCGTTTCCTCGCGCGCCAAGCGGAACTGTTCCATGCGCAGAAAGACATTCTTCATCCCATGGCCTCGAGTAATTCCGTAAAACCAGCCGCCCATTGAAAAGTAGGTCACCGGAACTTCCTGTTCGCAGAGCGATTGAATGGCTTGGGTCGAGATTTGGATGTTGCCAAACAGCGCCACGTGCGAGACGTCCCGCATCCGCACTTCCTCGATGACCTTGTCCTTTTCTTTGACCTGCAACACCTCGTCTTTGCAGCCCACGCGATACCCCTGCGTATTCAGATACAGCGGCCGGGTATCGTCCCGCGCGGCAATCAATCGCCGCGGCGTCCCCGCGGCGTCGGGGCTGGCGGCCAGGGCGCGGGCAGCCCCGGCAAGCCCGGCGTGAGGCTCAGCGAGCATCGTAGCGGCGTCTCGGCAGAGCGCCGCTGGCTCGGCGGCGCCAGCAGGCCCGGCGTGAGGCTGGGCGAGGCCCGGGGACGCCCCGTCGGCGGACAGGCTGGAAGCCTGCGCCACTTGGGCCAGCGACAAAGGACTCGACAAAGGAGGCGACAAAGGGGCCAACGAGGACAGGCTGGAAGCCTGTCCCACTTGGGCCAGCATTCGGGTCTCGTCCGGCAGGCAGACTGGCGCGAGCGAACAGCGCACGCACTTGGGCGAATGAACCAACGGCGCGGGGATCGGCCCGGCGATGGCCCGCCGGGCTGCCGCAACGTTTTGTAGAATCCAATGTTCCAATTCGGGAGTGACCGGCAGGCGAACGCGCTGCTTTGTGGCGCGATAATAGATGACGCCCTCGTTGCAGGTGTAACCGTTGTCACGGAGGATCAGCGCCTGCAACCCAAGCTGCATCTTGTCGGTGTCCCACAATTCGTTGGCCTCCTCCCCTTCCCGGGGCGCGCCCGCCTTGTAGTCAACCGGGCAGACTTCCAGCGCCGTGAACAAGTCTCCGGTGGCATCGGTCGCAACATTGACCTTTGTCGCAACCTTCGTCGCCAACTGTGTCGCCGTGAACAAATCTCCAGTTCCATCGGTCGCCCCATTGGCCGGCGCGGCTCCGGTGGCCAGTGCGGCTCCAGCGGCCGGTGCGGCCTCGGTGGCCAGTGGGGCCCGCACCTCGACCAGGTCCATCTTGGCAACGACGCTCAATCGCTCCGAACCCATTTGCACGGAACGCGAATGAATGGTTTCGGGTTCCGGCTCTTGCGCCCCTGACTCTTTGCTGACGGATTCGACGGCCGCCGCTTTGTCGTCTCCTTTCGGCTTGCCGGCTTCCGGCTTGCGCTTGGCCTTTGGCAAAGCGCCGTTGCCCGAATCAACACGCTGGTGAATGGCGCCGCCGCGCAACGTATCCGCGCTCTCGACAAAAACACCCTCGACGAATTCGTAATAGAATAACCGCTGACAATAAACGAACTCGTTCAACATCCGCGCGGGAAGGATCTCAGTGCGGAGTTCGGAATGCGGAGTGCGGAGTGGCGGGACGCCCTCAGCCCGGCGCCCTTCCATCGGTCGGTCAGGGGTGCTGGCGGAGCGCGCGGGGGGCGGGCGTGGCGAGGCTTCCGCCGGCTCGGCTTCCGGCTCCTGGCCCGCCTGAGGACTTGGGAGGTTGGAGGTTGTACTTTGGACTTCGGCCGGCGGCCCTTCCCGCCTCAGGATTTCGAGCGCCTGCTGGAAGACCGGGTGGGCCTGCTCAGGCGCGGCGCCGGGCTCGGCGGCGGGAGGCTCCCGGCCAACGCGAGGAGTCGACAAAGGAGACGACAAAGGCTCCGACAAAGTTGTGTCGGCGGCGGGAAGTTCCTGGCCAAGGCGCAGATTGCCTGGCGGCCGCGGCTCGGCCGCAAGGCCGCCGTGGCCCGTCATCCGTGGCGCCGGCGTCCCGCCGGCGTCCCGCCCTGGCGTTACCAGGGGAGCTTCCGGGGACACACTACGGCCCCCGCTCGCCGGGGCTGACGCGGGGGACGAGGGGCGAGGGGCGAGGGGCGAGGGGCGCGACGCCCCGAGGGACGGTGTTGGCGATGGGGGAGATGACGCATCCGATTCGGGTTTCATAGCTAGGCAATGGTCTTTTTGACCAGCGCGTAATGGCGGCGGAACGCCGCCACCACTTGCGGGTCCTTTATGATGTGATCGAAGACCTTCAGGAACCCTTCCGCGTGGGGTCCCTGTTCGGCAAAGGGTTCCAAGGTCGCGCCCGCCATCTCGCGCCCCACCTCCGCGTCCCGTACCCACGCCGTGTAGAACCAGGCCGTTTCCCAACCGTAATTAATCGAGGCCCCGACCCGCGAGGGCTTGGCGTCCTCGATAAACTGCACCATCACCCGCCGGCAGTCGCACCCCCGCTCCGTGCAATAGAACTCGCGCAGGAAGTACTTGCCCCGCGGCCCGGGCGCGGGAGGCCCCGGCACCTCGCACACGCGCATCTCCGCCAGCGCAACGTCGTGGCAAATCACGTCAAACGGTTCCAGCGGCATAATTCATTGGAAGCACCGCGTCGTCAATCTTGTCGAGATTTGGGTTCATGAGCCGAGTTTAACCACGAATGAATGCGAAGGTTGCACGGGTTCGAGTATCGTGCCGGCAGGACGGACGTGGCAAGGTTGGATTTCATGGGCGAACTGCTGGCGCTGCGGATGCGCTGCTTGCCGTGAGGTCATCCAGCGCTTCGCGCTCAGGCCAACCCGGAGGGTTGCCAGACGGTAGCCGGTGGTCGTCCCGGGGGCCAAAGGGCGAACGACCACCGGAACGGCGTGCGTCAGAAACCAACGCACCCCGGAGGTGGTGCCAGACCTGAAGCGCTGGCCGGTGCGCCACAGCCCGATCCGGCTTTGCCGCCGGATCTGGCAAGACCCGACAGAGAGCAGCCCAGCGCCGATGTGCCTGGTCGTTTCCGATCCCAATCTGCGCCGAACATGCCTCCGACTCTGGCACCCGCTCCGGGGTGCGCTCGCGCTCCACAGTCTTCCGGTGGTCGTTCGCCCCTGGTCCACCCTTGAACGACCACCGGCTACCGTCTGCCAACCCTCCGGGTTGCGGAGGCCGGTCGCATTCGGGAGTATCCAGACGCAGGTGTCGAGCGGCGAGTGTCGAGGGAACGAAGTCCCGCCCCCCGCCACTCGCCCCTCGACACTCGCCCCTCGACACTCGACCCTTGACTGTGAACCGTGGTCCAAGCAGGAGACACTTCGTGCCCGTCGGTTCGCAGCCAGCCCGGCTGACGAGCGGTTCCAACCCGACTTTCGATGCGACACAATCAAACATTTCAGACAGAAACTTCCCTTCCCCCATCACCCCGTCGGCGCAACTGGAAAATCATGGCTTGGCGAGGGTCTTTTTGTGCAGACGGCGGCTTTCATGGGACTGGCGCTGCATCAGGCGCGCAGCAGGCTCTCCGGGAGTGCGACCAACTCTGCTTGGCTGCCGTCCGGACGCCACGCCACTCGTCCGTCGGGCTGGACACGCACGATGACGCCGCGAGTCGAACCGCGGAGCGTCTTAACGCGATCGCCCGCCTTGAGGTCGGCGGATTGCCATAGGCTTTCGACGATCTCGACCATCGGCTCCCGGTCGAGCACGCCGGCAATGCAGTGGGCAATGGCGGACATCACTTCCCTCCGCCGGGTCGTGGGTAAGTCGGCGAACAGCGCCGCTGCAATCTGGCGGCCAACATCGGCGAAGGTGTTGCCGTTGAAGAACAGGAATGGCGCGCGGCGATGGCACTGCCGCAGGAAGTCTATCGTTTCGGCGAGGGAGAGGGCTTGCTCTTGTTTGGCCGTCCACTCGCTTGCGCACGCTGCTTGAGTCTCGCGATTAAAGCCGTGCTGCGCGCCTCCTCTTGCGCACGCTCCGCGGTTGAGGCTGACGACAAGCTCCCAACTCCGGTTTTTGAGAAATTCGGCTCGGGCTTGTAGCGGTGATTGTTCGCCAGGACCTCCTCCAGGATGTCCTGGTCGCTCAGGTGCTCCAGCAGGTCCAGTCTGAGTTTCATCGGCCATACTATAATGCCTTCAACGAAATGACTCAAGGCCCTTTCCGCGCGCGGGTGAAGACGGGCTCGCCGCGTCCTCCGGTGAAGCTGGCGAGGTGCGGCAGCGCAAGCACCGCGTCGTCAGTCTTGTCGAGATTTGGGTTCATGGTCTGAGTTTAACCGCGAATCAACGCGAATGCACACGAATCATGCGGGGACGAACAAGCCGAAGCCGTGAGGGGGGCGAGTGTCGAGAGGCGAGTGTCGAGGGGCGAGTGTCGAGGGGCGAGGAAGCGAGGCGCCGCCCCCCGCCACTCGCCCCTCGACCCTTTGCAACCGACACTTCGTGCCCGTCCATTCGCAGCCGGCCAGGCCGACGAGCCGTTCCAAACCGGCTTTCGATGCGACACAATCAGACATTTCAGACAGAAACTTCTCTTTCCCCATCACCCCGCCGGCACGAACAGGCCGAGGCCGAAGTGGCTGGAATGGCCTAGGCAAATCGGGCCAGTCACTGGTGCGGCAAACTGAATGCGCACCTCATAGCCGAGTTTCAAATCGTTGGTTGGGCCCCCTTTCAATGGTCGGGGGCGATGGACTTTGACCCAGTACCGTGAGCCTTCATCCACTGTGATAATCGCTCCGCAGAAGCCCACTTTGGCTAAATCATCGCTAACCTGATCCGCAACCGAGCGGCCTGCTCTCGGCTTCCCATTCCGCCCCAAGACATGCCGGGAAGGAACGTAGGGTGTGAGGGTCTGCCAGGTTGAAACAGTCGCGAAGCAGTCATGCGGCAAGGCCGTTTCGTCCGGCAAAGGGACCAGGCGGAGTTGCCAATCGGCATTGCCGTATTGCCAGGTGATAGGCAGCTCCGATGCCGCGAGGAATGCATCTTGTTCGACAGCTTCGAATGGCTTGCTACGGTAACACACAAGGCGCGTCGGTGCTCCAGAATGGTCGGGTAGCAGCCAGAGACGAAGGTGGAGGTGGCCTTGCAGCGCTTCGTTGGCGTCGGTTTTCCCAGAAAGTAGGCAGAACTGAGCCTGCTGTTCGTGTGGCAGGTACCGGAATTTGGCGCGAGAGTCGGCCAGAAGGATTCGCGCGAGCGCGTCCAAGACGGCTCCACGAAAGCGTTCAGTCAGACGAATCCAGGAGTCCCGCGAAGGGAAAACGCGCCCGCCAACGGCGAACTGGATGATGGAAACAGGCGGCCGTGTCCGCACGGGCGGGGTTCTGGGGGCTCTGGGAAGAGCAGGGCGCCGGGCGTACCACCAAGCGGTTCCCGGCGGGATGCGCCGGCCCTTTACCCCGAGATCGTCACTGTGCGCCAGCAGCACATCCAAGTTGAGCGGTTGGCCCGGGTCGGGAATCAGCACGGGAGAGGCTTCGCGTGTGTCAGGCCGCAACTCGCAATTGGGGGCCGGGCATGTTCCGCTGATCGGGATGCGACGCAGCAAAGACAGGGATTCGGCGCGACCGAAATAGGTAATGCGGCGCAACAGCTGATCAAGCAAGAGCAACTCTGCCGAAGACGGCCCAAGATTCACCTCGGACCAAATCCAGAGGACCGGAAGATTGGGCGGAACGCTGGTGAAGCCATCGATCACCAGGGTTGTTTGGGCGCGTTTAACCCAGCGTTCCCCTTGGTTCTTGTCTGACTTTTCAACCGAAGTAGGTTGATAGTGCTTCAGGCCGCGAGCTGGCCAATTGCTGGTTTGCCTGGCGTCAGTCGGCAAATTGAATGCTGGCGGGGTCGCCGCAAGCCGGTTTAGCAGGCTGTCCCGAGGCTCGGCGTCACGGTCACCGGTTTCTCTGGCGTGTTCGAACCAACGAGCCGCCAGCGCGCGCAGGAGTCGCCAAGGCGACGGAGGCCACTCCCCATGCGCGTCCTCGAACGGGTTCTGGTTCCAGCGTGTGGCGTGGAACCGGCCCGTAAGGAAGTATTGTTCCAAAACAAGCGGCATGGTCAGACCTCCGGCTGGTCATCCTCGTTGTCCCCTTCCGGTGGGGCTTGGCCTGCTGCTGGAACGTCCGACGACGACTCCGGATTGAATAGCTCGTTGGCCGGATAATAAACATTCGTCACGGGTTCCGTGCCGAAGGCGCAACCTTTGATTGCGGCAGAGATATCGAGGCCAAATTCAGCCGGAATGAGCGGGGTCATTCCATCCTCTGTAGCGTAGCTAGCCTCCACGCAGGCTAGGTGGCAGCCGGAGCGGAACCGGAACGGCGCAGCGAGCATCCGCTGGACCTTCCACAGAGCCAGTTCGAGGAGCAGGCGCTTTTGAGCGTCATTCAGGCCTTGCTCATCATGGCCGTACGAGCGAAGCATGCCAACATCAACCAGAAAGGTGGCCACGATGCGCTGTGCGGTTTCCTCGTCCCTGGAGAAAATGGGCTGACCGGAAGTCGTCTTGTCCAAGCGGTCGAATTTGACGCCTGCACTTCCGACCCGGCGCGCGCCAAAGGCCTCGAGGTGGGCCGTCAGCAGCCGGCTGATCTTGATCTGCTCTTTGGCGAAGAGGATCCCGTGAACGAGGGAATTGGGGTCGTAGTGGAATATGGTCTCGAAGATCGTCCACCAGTCGTCCGGGGCGACGAAGTAGGTTTTGTCTTTCTTGACCTCGACGATTTTGAATTCCCTCCGCAGCTTCGAACGAAAGCTCTCCCCCTCCCAATGCGCTGGCTCGGCAACGTTTTTCTCCTTGCCTTCTTTGTCCTTTTTTGTCGTTTCCCTGGCGTCTATCCATCCGGGTGCAACCAACGCATCGAGGAAATAATCTGAAGCCAACCGGTGTCCCTCCGAGAGCGTTGTGACGACCAAGCGGTCATGAAGCGCGTTCTTGTCGAGCACGAGCTTGCCCTGCTCAGTCCTGTGGTTCCGGTCAGTCACACAGCGGACGTACGGCAAGCCGGCAAGGTCGGCGTGGAGGATCCCGGCGGGAGCGTTGGCAAAGCATAGCGCTTCCAGGTGGTTCGCCATGCTGGCAGCGCTGTCCACAATGCAGACCGTGTCAGCGGGAAGGGGGCGGCCACCCTTGTCCGCGCGTGGTGCATCGTAGATGACGTGGCCCATCTCGGGGAAACCGGCGGGCTGGAACCGGTCTTGGTCGCCCAGTGGTTTGAACTGCGCTTTGATGATGAGGCAGGCTGGACCGTCGGCAGCGAGGAGTTGGGCAACGGTTAAACCCCTAGGTTCAGATTTGGTAGTTTGCGGATCACTCATGGCATTGCTTTTGTTTCTTGTTTGTGAGGTTCGAGCCACCGGATGACTAAGCGAGCGAGGTCATCCGCCGAAACTGGGAGCGCGAGTGCGGCTGCTACTCGCGCCGCATCAAGGCCGGACGGCACCACCGGCGTAACAATGGGAAAGCCTTGCGCACGGTAACCCACACCTGCGAGTTCTAAGGCCTCCGTCCACGCACCTCGCCTGAGGCAGAAGAAAAGCTGCCGCGAAAAGGACGGTTTAGCCTCTGCAGGTTCGCTGAAGAACCGGCGACCGCAAATTGACAGTTCGTTCCGCGTCTCCTGCGGAGAGAAGAATGGCTTGAACAGAGCCCAGAGGAGCAACTCAGGGTCCGCCCCACGCAGAACGGGTCCTTCTCCCAGGCAGCGGGGAGCCTTCGTCCAGTCCACGAGGGTGAGCGCCGGCAGCCAGCCGTGAACCGTTTCCATGAAGGCTGGGTCGCCGGTGAGGAACTGCGCGATGTCGCTCTGAGCCAGCCGCAGGCGACTGTTCAACGGCGCAAGTTTTCGTTCCTTGTCGGAATCCGTCAAGCGGCGCTGGACGAAATCCAGGAGAACGGCTTGCGCCTCGCCGCCGTGCCAGACTGCGGATGCGGGGCGTCCGGGTTGATGAAAAACTGGCCCGCTCCTCGGCGCTTCGATGCCGAACACGTTGCATTGTGCGGGATAGGCCGTGCCTGAACCCAAGGCGGCAAGCGCGGCGGCAACCCGAACGCCTGGCGGCGGTGTCCCCGGGAACGCATGGCCAAGCCAGCGCCATGACAACCAAGGCAAGGCGCGGCACCGCTTGCGAAGATTCAAATTGCGATCGACGCGCGCTTGCGTCGCGGCTAAAGACAGCCAAAGCTCGCGCCAGGGTTCTGGATTCTCCGGCTCGCGTGCCACTGCGATGATGAGTCGTTCCAACGGGCCGCGCAGACCGGAGAACCTCACCTTGGAGTCCCGACGTGCCGGCTCGGGGGGTAGCTTGTCAAACCATCGCCGCCCAAGGAACCCCTCCAGCAAAGCCGAAGGTTGCGTAGCGCACCCAGCAGTACAGGCCCTAACAGCAAGGGTTTGGCGCGGCAGCGCCTCGTACACCTGGCTGCTGGTCGTTTGGCGCAGCTCGAACCGCACGAAGTGCGTCACACCGGCATCCGCCCCGGCCGCCAGTGCGGCGACCGCGAACTCATGCGGCGCCGTGGCGGCACGTCCGCCCAAACGCGCGAGACCACGTAGGAACAAGGCTCGCACCTCGCCCAAGGTCGCGGGCTGCTCCCAAAGCGGCGCCCAGAACTCGCCTGCTGTTTTCTGCCCGACGTCTTCGTTTGCCGAAGGGCTGAGCGGTTGTGAAATGAATGGGAACACCGCGTAGGGCCGCGAAACCGCGCCGAGTCTCCGTCCGCTGCCCCCGCGAACAAAAAGGGCACCCTCCATCGCCAACAAGAACGACCATGGCGAGAGCGAGCCTTCGCGATACCAGTCGAGGCCGCTGTTGAATGTCTTGTTGTTGTAAACGAACCAAGTCCCCCCATTGGTGAACGGAGGCATTTCAGTGGTCTGTTTGCCGAAAAGCGAAGCCTCCAACCACGATCTGCTGTTTGGATTGTCATGCATATCGGCCGCTTCGCGCCAGGCAGTTTCCATGTTACGTTTGCCGACGTTACCGCCGGTGCCGAACAAGGGGTTAAACTGGTTGCGCCCCACCGGGATGATTGTGCTGTCGGCGACGCGCACTTGGAGGGCAGGACGCGTCGACCGAGCCTGCCAAATCCGTGTGGATGCTTTCGCCTTCGTGTCGGCCTTTTGGTCGGCAGCCCACCATTTTTCATACGGAGTCGGCTGCCATTCTTTGGCGAGGAACTCAGTGATGCGCCCCTCAGTAGAGCTTCCGGCTACGTAAAACAAGCCGTCGTGCCAACAGCCCCGTGTATCCGGCCAGGGGGTGCTCACGGCGCGCAATAGGCCGAGGCCCATGAGGTAGTGTCCCAGGCAAGCGGTGTCGATGCCTGGAAATGGAAGGAGTCGAAATGTTGGATTCATGGCTGAGCGGAGAGAAAATCCCCAACTGAGGCCCGCGCGTCCGCAGCGCGAAATACCGCCTCGAGGAAGGCGAGTTGGAATGGCCCGAGTGCGCGAGGCTCACTCGCCAGCAGTGCAACGTGCGGCACGGCGTCACCGGACCAGGCGGGACCAACGAGTTCGTCAATTATGGAGCCCCACGACGGTCGTCCCGGTTTGAAAGATTTGCTCGCCCAATCCACCTGCCCATCTCCAGCAAAGCACCGTACTGAAAGGTCGACCGCGCAGGGCGGCTCGCCTTGAACCAGTAATGGTTCGTCGTCAGCCCGCCAGCCGAACAGGTTGTCCTCGCGTTTCACGCTGCGCAGCACGGTGCGGATTTTGCCGTGATGGCTGGCAACCAGATAGAGGGCAAGAGCGGTAGGTTCAGGAGCGTTTGCCAGGCGCTGGCGCCATGCGGCGAGCAAGCTGAATGCCTCGTGACGAAACCGTGGAGGAGATGCAAATTCGCCGTCGAACTTGCCCCACGGCCCCGTTCTCCCAGCCGGAGCGGGAGGCAGCGCTTTCTGCCAGCGGGGGTGGGCTTTACCCGCGTCATGCCACCTAGCTGCGGTCGCAAACTCTCGTCGCCATACCGCTGGAAAGCCGAGTGCCTCGGCCAACAGCCCGGTTGCAGCCGCTACGGCTGCCGTGTGCTCCGCCAGTAACTGCCAGCCAACCGCGCTTTCGCGGTCGGTGAACAGCGAAGATCGGCGGCTGTGTGGAACCGCCAAGACCGTTGGCTTATCCTGCGAATTCCCAGTCCAACCGCGTTCGTCCGAGTATCCGCCTGCATCAGCAGGCAGAAGGAGCGTCATACCGGGCACGACTTCTTTGGCGGAAAGGGAGTTCCACCTCTCGGCGTCCTCGTCCCAAAGGAAGGCGGGCCGTTTACGCTCGGCAAGAAAATGGCTCAGCAAATAGGATGGTACCGGAACTATCTCTTCCGCCCCCACCTCTTCCGTAACTTCAGGTCTCACGCCTTTGAGATCGCGCCAGTAAAGTGTCACGTCGCTGCTCAGATCCGCGGACCGGACAAATGGCCCTACGTTGGTGAACCCGCCGGCGAGGTCAGGTTCGGTGGAGAAAAGCCCATGCACGTCGTCGGCACGGATAACGACCGGCGCTGCGAGTTTGAGAGCTTTTTGCGAAGCCTCGGTCTCGAGCACGGCATCAAGGGCAGTGCGATAGTTCTCACCTCGATTCAGGTTGGTAACCACGGCATTGATAAGGTTATCTGCCTGCTTGAGTGTGGTCTTGTCGTATGGACCGTTGCGACCGGCATTGGGCGAATCTTTTCCGTTTTCCTCGTCCTCCGGTTTGGGCATCCAAAATCTCCCGATTGCATTCTGCTGCTTGCCATCGCGGTTGAGGCGACCCAACCGCTGAACCAGCGACGCCCAGGGCGCAATTTCCGACCAAAGAACCGCCGCGGACAGATCTACCCCCGCTTCCACAACTTGAGTGGCTACGGCAACGAGACCAGGATGCTTTTCTGGAGCAGCACCCGTTTCGCGGGTAAGTCCGAGGAACTGCTGCAACCGTTTCATTCGCTCGTCACGGTCGACGCGGCGAAACCGGCTGTGGAGGAGAATGATTTCGGCGTTCGGAGTTGCAGCCTTGCGTTTGGCACCTCGCAGTTTGTCCAGTTGCACTTTGATGTCGGCGTGCCACCGCAAAGCTGAGCGAACCGTGTTGACCACAATCAGTGTCAAGCGTCCCGCCTGATGCAGCCTGAGCACGTCCGTAGCTTTTGGAGGCTTGGCCAGCAGCTCGAGCGTCTTCTCGGCCTCAAGGCGGGAAGCCAACCGTTCGTTTCGACGCTCTTCGGCGGTCAGACCGAAAAACTGCGGCGGCGGGACCGCTAATTCCACGCGGTCTGTTGTCTCAAACACGGCGGCAGAAGTCGTCGCGGACATCCACCAAGTTACGCACCGCTTTGCAATGGGCCACAGCGCAGATCGAAAGGCGTCCAACTGAATGCCAGTGGCCAAGCCATTGCCCATGAGTTGCACCTCATCGAAGACCCACAGGGAATCGTTATTGAGCAGGCCGAAGTGCATCGGCCAGCGGTAGCGGCTCATGCCGTAACCGCGATTGAGCGCCCGGCTCAGGAGCATGTCCTGAGTGCCGACGAGGATGGCGGGTTTCTCGGGACAGATGTCCCATTGGCGGTCCGCCTCTTCGCCGCCCATAAGAATGACAGGCGAGTGAAGAGCGAGCCAACGCAGGTCCGATCCGTCGCGAGGCTTGGTGTGCTGGCGCGCTAGACGCAGCAACCATTTACGGATTTCGCGCTGCGTCTGCTCGACCAACGTGCGCATCGGCAGGCAATAGACCAAGCGGCGCGGCCACTGCGCGGATTTGACGGTTGATGGTTGAGAGTTGAGGGGCGGAACGGCCACGCGGTTCCAGAGCCAGGCGAGGACAACGGCGGCGGTTTTGCCGAGGCCGGTGGGGATATTAATCAGGCGGGATGCACACTCAGTACCGCGGCTGAGCCACCGTGGTTCGGGTTCCCCCTCCAGGCGGTAGCCACATCCGAGCCGACGCTGGTAGTCGTAGGCTTCGTGACGGGTGGCCGTGGTAAAAAACTCCCCGAAAGTCATTTCCATTCACTCTCTCCAGAAATCGCCGCGCGTCCCCCCTTCGCGAGAGGCATGTTTGCAGTCCCCGGGCGTATGAGCGGGGCCTCGCCGTTTTTCCTTTGACATCCTTGTCCCGCTGGGCAATAATGAATCATGTTGTGATTAATGTCCTATTAACGTACTACATGGCCAAGCTCATGTCAACAATAATCTCGAACACTTCCCCTCTCATAGCCTTCTCGGCGATCAACCGTCTTGATCTGTTGCGGGGAATCTTTGCTGAGGTTTTGATACCTGAAGCGGTGCGGCGGGAACTTTTTCCCAGCCATTCCGCTTGGACAGAGGCGAGGGCCGTTCAGGACGCGATTTCCAAGGGCAGTTGGATAAACGTGGTCCACATTGATCGGGAGTTGGTTTTGACCACCCTGCCTGCGCGGCTTGGCCATGGCGAAATCGAGGCCATTTCCCTCGCTGCCGAGAGGGAGCTCCCGGTATTGATTGATGATTTGGCGGCGAGAAAGGCGGCGAATGATTTGGGTCGCGCGTGCGTAGGAACACTCGCAATCCTCGCGCGCCACAAAAATAGCGGCACGCTCTCCGAGGCAGGGCCGCTGATCGAGGAAATGAGGATGCATGGAATCCACTACGGCAATGCGCTGGTGGACAGATTCCTGAAAGCCGTTGGCGAACGACAGGAGTGATTTTCTCCGCAGGCGCGGCCCCATTGAAGCTGATTCATGTCGTATTAGACAAGAAAATGGATCGTGTGTTCCGCGTGCGCAAGTGCGCGGCCCCAATGCAGAAAGCTTGCTTCCTTCCGCGCTTGCGGTAAGCTTTGAGTTGTGACATTGACCGTAGAGATACCTGACGAGGTGGTGCAAGCAAAGCACCTGTCGCCCTCTGCCGTCCGCCTGGAGGTGAGGAAGGAAGTGGCGCTGGTCCTCTATATGCGCGGCCTGATCTCGGTGGGAAAAGCTGTGGAGTTTGCCGAAATGACGCGGCAGGATTTCGAAGGGGTGCTTGCCAGCCGTAGAATTGAACGGCCGTACGACGCCGAGGAGCTGGAGCGCGACCTCGCTTGGGCTAAAGGCCCTGTTTAAGCGCGATTCCCGTTTGCAGCCAGCGTCGCCGCGCGCCAGCCGGTACTGGTAGTCGAACCGATCATGGCCCGTGGCCGCTTTGAAGAAATCCCCAAAGTTCATGTTGCCTTAGTGGTCATGAACACAAATACGGTGACGTTCGTTGCGTCGCATTTGGCCTGTGGCGAGGCGCGACGAGGGAGCATGTCCTTGTGCGGGCCTGTGACCGAGGAGCAACGAAGCCACAGGCCAAATGGGGCGCAACCCGGAGGGCGGCAGGTCTTTTTGGCGCAGGCGGCGTTGCTCGCTCCTCACAGACCCGTGGAGGGTATGCTCGTCGGT
>Ga0187873_1002257_pt1 | contig 14909 bp, 13 predicted proteins | sample June2016WEW_16_1_2_FD_133012 | JGI IMG/M metagenome (GOLD analysis project Ga0187873, IMG submission 133012) | Peatland microbial communities from SPRUCE experiment site at the Marcell Experimental Forest, Minnesota, USA - June2016WEW_16_100 | ecosystem: Environmental > Terrestrial > Soil >... | reverse complement strand
CGCCAGTGGCGGGCCGTGGCTCGGACCCACGGTTGAAGAGACGCTTCAGGCCATCGCCGCCTCGGGCGCAAAGACAGTCTTGCTTCAACCCATAGGTTTTCTCTGCGACCACGTCGAAATCCTCTACGACGTGGATATTTTCTTCCGCGAATATGCCAAGAAACTGAATCTGCGGCTGGAGCGGACCCAGTCTTTGAATGCTTCTGTCCCTCTCGCCAAAGCCATCGCCGATCTGGCGCGGCAAGGACTCAAGCGCCTCAACAGGCCTTGAATCACCCATTTGAGACACAGCTATGCCCTGCCATTGATTTTCAATAGGGATTTCGATGGGAGGGATTCAGCGGGGATTTTGGTTGCGGGGGCTGGATTTGAACCAGCGACCTTTGGGTTATGAGCCCAACGAGCTACCGGGCTGCTCCACCCCGCAAATACATTCTACCAACTCGCCAGATTGAGGTCAATTGATATCTTGCTCGGGTCAGCCGCGCGGGGCGTTGCCCGCATCCGGTACACTGGCGGCAATGCTCTGATTCGAGAGAGGGTTCCCGCGCATGTCTTATCTTTATGTGGCTGTATTGGCCGTCATTGTTACTACGCTGCTGTCGGTTGCGCTGTATCGCACCTCCCAGGTTAAGACCAAGGCCGATTACCTGGTGGCTGGGCGCTCGTTGCCGGCCATCGTGCTGGTGCTTACGCTGCTGAGCTCATGGATCGGCGCCGGATCGCTTTTTGCCGGGGCAGAGAACGCCTACAACAACGGTTTTGCCTCGCTCTGGCAGCCGGCCGGGGGCTGGCTAGGCCTGCTGCTTATCTTCTTCATCGCGCCGCGCGCGCGCAAATTCGCGCAGTTTACCCTGCCCGATATGCTCGAAGCCCGCTACAACCAGACGGCGCGGGTGTTGGGCACCATTGCCATCCTCTTTGCCTATGTGGGGATTGCCAGCTACCAGTTCAAGGGCGGCGGCAACGTGCTGCACCTGATCTTTCCCGATACGGTCACGCCGGAGGCGGGCACCTACATCATCGCCGCCTTCGTCATCTTCACCACCGCGCTGGCCGGAATGTCCTCGGTGGCCTATATGGACATGGCCATCGGCTCACTGGTCACTTTAGTCTGCCTGGTGGCCGCGCCCATGCTGTTTTTCAAGGCGGGAGGATGGACAGGGTTGCATGCGGCGCTGCCCCCGTCGCACTTTCAGGTGCTGGGTAATCTGACCCTGCTCCGCGCCTTCGAGTTCATGGTGCCCGTATTGTTGTTGATGCTGGGCAATCAGGTGATGTATCAGAAGTTTTTCTCGGCCAGGTCGCAGCGGGACGCGAGCATCTCAGTGGTGGGCTGGATTGTGGGCACACTGCTGCTGGAGACGCTGATCGTGGCCATCGCCGTCTTCGGTTCGGCGCTTTATCACAGCGGCGAAGTAGCCGCCCGTCCCTACGAGATCATCCCCTACACGGCCCGTCACGGCCTGCCCGCGCTGATGGGCGCGCTGCTGCTGGGAGCGGTCTTTGCCCAGGTCATGTCGGCGGCCTCCAACTACCTGTTTTCGCCGGCCACCAACCTGGTCAACGACGTCTTCTCACGCTACATCGCGCCGGGAGCATCAAATAAAAAAGTCCTGATCGTCTCGCGGCTGGCTGTGGTGCTGCTGGGCTGCTGGGCGCTATACCAGGCGGTCTACGCCCAGAGCATCCTGCACAAAATGCTTTGGGCCTACACCATCTACGCTTCGGCGCTGACCCCGGTGGTGCTGGCGGCCTTCTACTCCAAGCGGGTCACGGCCTGGGGTGCAGTATCCGCCATTGGCGCCGGAACGCTGGTCACCCTGGCCTGGGACGTTCAGGCGGTAAAGAGCTGCTTTCCGCCCATTCTGGCCGGCCGTGACGCCATCTTTCCGGCGCTTTTTGCAGCCGTCGCAGCCATGATCGTGGTCAGCCTCTTCACTCCCAAGCCCACGCCGGAGCAGTTGGCGCAGTTTGCGGATTAGGGCCGGCTGTTAAGAAAAAGTGCTCCCAACGGCGAAAATTGGCCTTACACTGTCGGTGTAAATCCTTTGACGCCATGCCCGTCGCCCATCTGACGCTTGAAATCCGCATCGAGCACGCCCAGTCGCTCAAGGACCGGCGGCAGGTGGTGCGCTCGCTCAAGGACCAGTTGAAGCAGGGCTTCAACGTCTCGGTAGCGGAGATGGACGAGGCGGTGACCTGGCAATCGGCCACTCTGGGCGTGGTGGCTGTCTCCCGCTCCCGCGACTACCTGCATGGGCTTATCGAAGAAGTGGAACGCGCCGCCCGCCGCATTCTTAATGAACACGGCGCAGAACTGGCCGACGCCTTCTGGGACTACATCGAGAGCTGAAAGTGCAGGGAACAGGGAACAGGGAACAGTGGTCAGTGATCAGTGATCAGTGGTCAGCCACCCCAACGAGCAAGAATCGCTCGATGGGGATCCCAGCCTTGACACGCGGCCGACCCAAATTAAGCCGGAGATTGGCATAAGTGACCGTTGGTCTTGATATACCGACAAAGCTGGATCATCGGGTACCCCCACCCCTACTTTGGACGCAAAGTCGTTGTTTTGTTGGGTTTACAGGCAGGGTTGCGCTGTAAAATATTGAAAACAATGAAGTTCCCTGCAAAATCGTCCAGGATAAGGAGTTACGGGACGTTTTGGCCTCTGTTGGCCGCTTCCGGCTGGAAAACGGGGCGAAGAGGAGGTGCCGGGACGATGGTTTGAAGGAAGACTTCTGAGGATTATTGTGCGACGACGGAGGGTAATTATCTGCAAGCACCTGCGGTGCGGCCAAACGCTCGCTATTCGCTCGCATGGGGTTCGTGGTATCCCCGGTCCCCAAAGGCAAGGGACCGGGGGCACCCTCATTTTGGTTTGGAAACATCACCGAGATTGAGGCCACCCGCCAGAGAGTAATTATCTGCAAAATGCTTATGACGGAGCGGAGATTTTGGTGGTAGTTCAGTTTCCGGATAGCCGGTGATATGCCCGGAACGGTTTGCTGACCACAAGGCGACTTCCGGGGACCGATCCGTAAAGCTTGATTTTAACAACTTCCGGGTTGCCGACGATGCTGGAGGTGGGGGACTTAGGCCTACACAAGGGCGTTATGGCGAATTGGTCCGGCGTTTCCGGTGACTGGCGGTATCTCGCAAACACCCAAGGAACTTAAGCCGCTCGGCGGGAGTGGCGAGGCGCTGAGTTTTTTGTACAACCGTTCCCATTCCTAAAATATAATCTTGACATTACCGCAAAGCGGCGATTTAAATGCACTCTGCTTCCCCAGGGCCAGAATCCTTGGGAGTCAGGCATCATGATAGGCACGTCGAGCGCAATTCGTCAGTCGCCCTTGGGCCCGTTTCCAGTTCAGCCGACGCAAGAAGGTGTGACAGGGAACTTAGCGCATAACAAAGATTTACAGCCGACGGCGGCTGATGGCATCGTGAGCCGCTGCGGCTGAAATTTAGCTTTTGACTAGTTTGGCGCGTAGATTGGGGGGCACCAGTGACTCCGGTGGCAACGAATCTGGTCGTACCTGGGATCGTCTGCGTCATCACGCTCGTCATCGGGGTCGCTCCGAGCCTCACCAGACCGGTATACCCAAGAAAAACGTTCAATCTTATGTACTACGCGGTAGTCTTCGCGTTCACCACGTGTTTCACCACTTTCAACATTCCGCTGTACCCTGTTAACCCGTGGGTGGTCGGCAGTATCCTGCTGGGCCTCGCAGTTGCCGCCCCGATCGCGGGCCGCTTTGAGTCAAGGCGCCAGCCAGATGGCCAGGCCGTGTATTGCACGACCGGAAAGGCCAATCGATTCCCGGGACATCTCCTGACCAATCTCCTTGGGGCCATGGCCGCTTTCGCGCTTTGGGGTGTTGCGCACTCCGTGCCGGGTGTAGCCAACACTTTTGCCGAGTCCTTGCCCAACTTCAACATCGCATTCAACTTGATGTTGCCTGTATCTGCAGCGGCAGCGTACCTGTTTGTTCGTTGGCAGCAAGAGGACGCTTTCCGCAAGCATGATCGCAACCACAAGATCGATCAAGTGAACAGCTCAGACCGGGAAAGGAAGATCGTTGGCTTCTCGCTTAGCCATTGGCATCAACGACTCAACTTCTTCCATCTAGTCTTCGTCACATTTGTGGCATCGATGTCGGGTGCGCTCCTGTTGGCTCATGGCATGCAGGCGACAAGAGTCGGGCTCCCGGCGGTCTCGTGGTGGCTGGTCATTGCCGCAATCCTCGCCACGCTAGCTTTCTTGTTCGCCTGCGGCGCTCCAAAGTCTAGAGACAGCCGGGCGGTGTACATAACCTTCCTCACGGGTACGCCAGCCGCGCTTGGTGGGGCTATTCTATGGCTGTCGTGTTTTAGGGCTAATGCCGTAAGAGACGCCACGATGGTAGCGGTGGCAGGTATCGGCTACGTTATCTTCTGTGTTGAGGCCGTCTTTGCTGATTGGGCGCGGGACAACAAGCGTGGCAGGCCTCCGTTACACTACTTCGTTCCGATGGCGGTTGCGATAGTAATTGCGGTGCTTCTCGGCATTGCCTACTTCGCAAAGGTAGACTGAAGGCGCGAAGCCCTAGGGAATAGGGGCATTCTCTTTCTTTACAGTTTCAGGATTCTCCCCTCGGTGGCTGTGGGCTGCGGCATCGGCGGCACTCTCTCTCGAATGCTTAGCCTCGACGACTTTCCGGTCAAACCGTGGCGTGTCTCTGGAATCAAGTCCGAGGAGCGGCCATTATACTGCGAAGCTACACACCGTATTTGCGACTAAGAACGCTTTGCGATGATGGCTCGGACGGTCTCGCGAGGATACTCCACAAGGGGCAAATGCCAGCGCCCGCTTCTGCCTTGAACTGTGATGACCATCAGGTTGGGGAAAGCTACACGCCAACCGGAGATCGCGTCCGATATCCGCAGTAGGGGATCATCGTCTGGCGAATGACCTTGGCGGGTGACCCCGATCTCTATGAGCTTTCCAAACAATTCTCAGGGTGCCTCCGGTCCCTCGCTTTTGGGGACCGGGGTGATCTCTCGGATCAGTCCCGAGAAACGCCGCAGCGTCCAGGAATCGTGTTGTGCCTGGATGTCGCCTATTCGGAAACTGCACCACTGCTGAGATTTTTTGTTTTCGCGAGTTGCCGACGTGTCTCTGTTATGCTGAATGGTCTGCCTAATAGGGGAGGGAGCCATGCCGGAACACAGAGCGCGAAAGCACCATCAGGACCGGGTGGCGCAGACGCTGCGCGATGAAATTGGCGTGCTCATCGAGGGCGAGTTGGTGGACCCGCGCATTAACCTCTGTTACGTCACCGAGGTGGCGTTGAATCCCGGCGGCAAGTCGGCGCGGGTGTATGTGGCCGTGGACAGCGCCGTCAAGGACATTGCCAAAGCCGAAGAAGAGACGGTGGCCGGCCTGGAAGCCGCCAAGGGCTATATCCGCTATGAACTCAAGGAGCGGATGGGCGTGCGCCATGTGCCCGAACTCAGCTTCCTGGCCGACCGCTCGGGCCGCTTCCAGGCGCGCATCGACGAGCTGATGGACCGGCATCGCAAACGGCAAAAGGCGGCCGCGCAGCATCCCCTTGCCGGGCAAGATGGCACATGAGCCCCCCAATTTCGCCCAAATCTGTTAGCCTTGACCCTGTCGAGGCGCAGCACGATCTCCGCGTTTCAAGGAAGCGCGGAACTCAAACCGAAGCGGTCAGAACCACATTTGTCCTGACCGGAACCGGGAACGCTTGCCTTTATGAAGCAAGCAAGGCTCCGTTGGAGAAACACTGGTAGTGGACACTTTTCAGGAACTACCCTCTCCGGATTCGCCCCATGGTTGGCGCATGCGGCTGCCCCGCTGGGCCACCGTATGCGAGGCATCCGTCTTTCTCGCTTTTGTCCTCTTTTTTCTTCTTTATGGGCAGATCCCCCTGGTGGGCGGCGACGGCCTGGGCCTGGTGGGCGCAGATGAGCCCCGCTATGCGCAGATCGCGCACGAGATGCTCGTCCGGTTCGATTCGGCGCACACGCTGACCAGCAAACTGAGCGCCTGCGTCACCCCCTATCTCTATGGAAGGCCCTGGCTGGAGAAGCCCGCCCTCTACTACTGGCGGGCAATGTTCGTCTTTCAGGACTTCGGCGTGCATGACTGGGTGGCGCGCCTGCCCTCGGCCACCTTCGCCTTCCTTATGGTGGCCCTCATTTATCTGCATATGCGGCGATTCCGCCCTGGCGGACATCTGGACGCAGCGCTGATTACGGTGGCCTGCGCCGGCATCATCGGCTTTGCCCGCGGCGCCTCCACCGATATGCAGATGGCGGCACCCCTGGCCATCGGGCTGCTCGGCTGGTACGCATGGTACGAGACCGACTCCAAGTTCTGGCTCTTCGACATCTACTTTTTCACCGGCGTGGCCACGCTGGCCAAGGGGCCGGTGGCGCCGGTTCTGGCCATCGTGATTGTGGCCGCCTTTGCCTTCCTGCGCAAGGAGTGGTCGCTGTTGCGCCGCTCCTTCTGGTGGCCGGGCGTGCTGCTGTATCTGGCCATCGTGCTGCCCTGGTTCATCGCCGTGCAATACCAGAATCCCGACTTTTTCCGTGTTTTTTTCCTGGAACACAACCTGGAGCGCTTTGCCACCGATCGCTATGAGCACCAGCACGCCTACTGGTATTACCTGGTAGTTGCGCTGCTGGCCCTGATGCCCTGGACGGTGATCGCGATACGGGCGTTGCTTGACGGTATCCGGACCTCGGTCTGCGAGTGGCGGACTCGCCATTTCAGCCGGCGCAAGCCGTGTTCCAGTCAGCCGGGAGATGCCTTTCCGGAGTTTCTCGTTCTTTGGGCTCTGATCCCCATTGTGTTTTTCTCCTTCTCGCAATCCAAGCTGCCGGGCTACATTCTGCCCTCCATTCCGCCCATTACCATCCTTACCGGGGACTATCTGTTCCGCCGCCGGCAGCAGGGAATCCAACTCTGGGTGCTGGTAAGCCACGCGATGCTCTGCGGCGTGATGACCATGGTTGCGCTGTTGATGCCCTGGTTTGTCATTCACAGTCTGCGGGTACCGCCCCTGTCTGCGCTGGGAGGAGACCAGATCATTACCTTTATCCGCGAGTGTATCGGCGAATGCATCCGGGTAATGCCGCCGTGGCCGGTGCTTGCTGTGGCCTTGCTGGCCTCCGTTAGCGCTGCGCTGCTGATTATCATCGTGGTCAAGGGCTTCGGCGCAGTCCGGCTGCGCCTGGTCACCTCCGCGGTGCTGATCGTGCTGGTCTTTTATCTTTATGGCGTCGGTCCGTTCTTCGGCATTCCGGCCGTCGCCCAAACCAAGCAGGTGATTCACCTGCTGGATCGCTCCTACTCCGCGCGTCCGCTGGCCGAGCGGCTGGCCGCCTCCGCCCCCGCCGACGAAACGGTAGCCGTCTTCCGCGTCCGGCGCGACGTTGAGTATGGCCTCTCCTTCTATCGCAATCGCGAAGTGGTCAACTACACCGTGAAAGGCGTGCCGGATCAACAGCACCTGCTGGTGGCGCAGGTAACCGGAAGAGGCGGCGTGGATCTGCACACCATGGCCGCGCTCGAAGAGTTGCTGGGAGACCGGCACTATGAGCAGCTTTTCAGTTGGCCGGAGCAGGGTCTGATGGTCTACAAGGTAGACAGCAAGTAAATTGGCAAAATACAGTAGACAGCTCGACTCTGACCACTGACCACTGTTCACTGCCGTCTGAGGAGAAGCATGGCAGCAGGCGCTTCCTTCGAGATTCTCGATCTGCGGCACTTTACCGCGCCGGTGTTGCGCCCCGTGCTGGAGGCGGAGGGCGAACTGTGGAAGCAGCGCCTGCACTGGGATTACCATGTCTCAGCCAACCTGCTGATGCAGTATCTTGACAACCACATGCTGCCCGGCTATGCGGCCCTGGAGGCAGGCAAGATCATCGGCTATGTTTTTTGCGTCTATGAGGAGACCAAGGCGGTCATCGGCGATGTCTTTGCGCTGCCCGGCCCACATGCCGCCGGCAAGTCTGCCCGCGAGATCGAAGATACGCTGCTCCTGCACATCATTGAGCTGCTGGTGAACTCGCCCCAGGTGGACCGCGTGGAATCGCAACTGCTGCTGCACCCCTCGGGCTCCCACGCCGGCATCTTTCTCGACGCGGGCTTCCAGGTTCACCAGCGGCTCTTCATGGTGAGGCAGCTCGAAAGCTGCTATCCAGCGCCACGTGTGAACCTGCCCGGCGGGCTGGAGCTGCGCCTCTGGCGCGAAGAGGACCTGAACCCCGCCGGGCGGCTTATCACCGCGGCTTACCACGGCCATCCCGACGGCGTGGTCAACGACCAGTACCGCTCGGCCCACGGCTCCATGCGCTTTCTCAACAACATCATCCGCTACTCCGGCTGCGGCGCTTTCTCCGCGCCGGTCTCGCACGTGATCGTGGATCGCGTTAGCCGGGAGATGGTGGCCCTGGTGCTGGGCTCGCGCGTCAGCCCGCGGAGCGGCCACATCACTCAGCTCTGCGTGTATCCCGAGTTTCGCCGCCGCGGTCTGGCCCGGATGCTGCTCGCCCTGGCCTCCTCCTGCTTCCTGCGCCTGGGCGTCAGCGAAATCTCCCTCACCGTCACCGAAGCCAACATCGAGGCCATCGACCTCTACCGCGTTGAAGGCTACAATTGCGCGCACCGCTTCGACGCTACCGTCTGGCAGCGCGGCAACATTGCCTGAAAAATCTTTGGGAATTCTGCTAACAGGGCGATGCAATCAGAGAATCATTACTTGGCCTTGATAAAGGGCAATAAACTCTTGGGAATTTCCCGGCAGGCGCAATGGATTTGATGTTTCTTGTGCCACTGGATACGCTGCTCCAACGTTGCCTTGGGCGGCATCTTGTTCTCTGCGTGCCAGAGTTTGTTCATGGCTATTCCATCAAAAGCCTTATCGCGCAATAAAATACATCGCCCAGCTTAGCGCAATTGCCGAGGCCACAAAGAGCACAAAGCAATAAATTCCGTAGCGGATCATGCTGCGCGGCGTCTCGCGCATCGTGATGCCGAAGACCGTCGAGGCGAAAAGAGCAAACAGCACAACCGCCGCGAAGTGAGAGGGCTGAAATATCCAATTGCCCATCAGGATTTCCTCCCGGTGCGCAGATTGTGCGCGTCCACGGCAGCAATAATGTTCAGCAGGCCGGCCACCACGATGAAGCGCGTGCCATAGTCGGCGGTGGTCACCTGCACCTGGACATTACCCAGGCCCAGCATCCGGCTGAAGACGTAGAGCAACCCAACGCCCAGGTCGCCAACCAGCCCCAGAAGGTCCAGAATGTCGTGCACGCTCGCGTAGATCTTGCCCTGCATGGCCAGTCCCAGCACGAACATTCCCAAAATCGACGCCGCCAGCAGAGCCCCGCGGCCCCACTTGCGCAGCAGAAAATGTCCGCCGCCCGGCACCAGCCAGCCGGCAATTAAGGGAAGGTAGACAAACCCGCTTCCCGCCGCAACGTTCTTGTTTTTCTCGGTTGCCATTCCTTTTTGACTATACCGCATTGGGGCAGTGGACAGTGAACAGTGGACAGTGATCAGTTCCGGCACGGCTTGCTCTGTTCCTTGCCCTTACTGCTTCACACATTCGTGTTCATCATAGTGTGTGGAACTCATCAAACCCGTATTTCTGTTCACTGTCCACTGTTCACTGTCCACTGTTCTTTATATTCTCACTAGCTCCCGTTGAATCTGTCCCGTGACCCAGGCCTTGCCGGGAGCGGTCATCATATCGATCTCGCTGCGCACGCCGAACTCCGGCAGGTAGATGCCCGGCTCGACGGAGAAGCAGGTGTTGGGCAGCAGCAGCCGCGCGTCGTGGGTCTCCAGATTGTCCAGATTTGCGCCCACGCCATGCACCTCCTGGCCGATATTGTGGCCGGTGCGATGCGTAAAGAACTCGCCGAAGCCGGCCGCCTGGATCACCCCGCGGGCGGCGTCGTCGGCCTCGTAGCCGCAGATCGGCCGGCCTGCCGCAAAGGCCTGCTCGACCACGCGAATGGCCGCATCGCGGGCCTTCACGACGATCTCGAAGACCTTCTGTTCGTGCTCTGCCGGCTCGCGGCCCACCACCCCGGTCCAGGTGATGTCGTAGTAGATGCTGCCCGGCGTGTTCAGCCGCGCCCAAATGTCGATCAGCAGAAAGTCGCCTTCCCGGATGGGGGCAGTGCGCTCGGCGGTCGGCTCATAATGCGAGTCGGAGCAGTTGGCGTTGACGCTGACGTTGGGGCCGTCGGACCAGACCAGTCCCTCGCGGCGCATGGCCTCGCAAAGCCATTGCACGTGATCGAACTCGCTGTATGCGCCCGCTTTGCCAGCACCGGGGCGCAATCGGCGGCCAATCTCGCGCCAGCCCTCGGTCAGAATCGCGTCGATGGCCCGCTGCGCTACGTTGTGGCTGGCTGCCTGCTCCTCGCTGAGCACCGCCTCAAATTGGCTGACCAAATCTGCGGAGCTGACAATCTGCTTGCCTAGGCTGCGCAGAAACTCCACCGTGCCCGCATCGGCCATGGAGACGTACATGATGGCGTTGTTGGGCGAGTACTGCATGGCCACAATACGCGTATTAGCCAGCAGCGCCTCCAGGCCCTCGGCCAGCTCCTGCCAGCTTGAATACAGCGCCTTCGTGCCGGGCAGTGCATCCAGCCTGGCTTGCTCAATCCGATGCACCAGCTTGCGCGGTTCGCCCGTCGAGGGCACAAAGTAGTACCAGCGCCGCGTGACGTGCAGCGTGGGGTCCATGCCCAGGATGCTCTCGCCGATGGGGTCGCGGTGATGATGGTCGTAAAACAGCCAGCCGTCAAAGCCGGCCTCTTGAATAGCCGCCTGTATCGCGTCGAGATTCATGCCAGTATTCTACGCCGCGCCTACCGTTTGAATCAGGGCAGCTTGTGCCTGTCGACTCCACTCTCGACGTTGGGCCGCGATGGCAGCCACTGGCGCAGCATCAGATCGCTCATGCATGTGCTTTGGGATGTCGAGCCCGGATAGACAGAGAGGATCTTCACCTGAATCTCCCTTGCCTCTCCGGCATATTCAGGCAAACGAACCCAATGGTGGCTGGCATCCCATCCGCTATCAAACGGAGCATCCCCGTCAGCGAGCGTGGCGGTGCGGGTACTCTTTCCGTTCACTGTCACCTCTACGCTTTTGATCCTCGCTTTTGCCAGCGGGTTCTCCTTTCGCACGGTACAGGCAGGAGCAATCCCAATCTCATCGAAATGCGCTGGCTTCAAAGGATGGAGCGTGACTGCGTCTCCAATCCCCGGCGCGTGCGGGGCCACCCAGCTCGAATACATGCCGTCTTCGCATAGATATTTGCTCCCATGATCTTCGTCCGCTCCCGCCCCACTCGCTTCGAAGTTCTGGGTAAGGTAGAAATACCTCCCCTTCCTGTAAACGTAATACTCAAAAGGGGGACAACGTTCTGGTGTATGCTCCAGATACACTGCGATCCCCATCGATCCGTTGTTCAGATTCACCAGGATGTCATCGGCCGCGGACGGTTTCAGGTTCTTGAACTCCCACGTGAATCGGTTGCCGTTGCGCTGAAAATGTCCGGAGGGGGTGATGATAAGCTTTCCCGCGTCCATCACCATCGCCTCGATGGTCACGCGCCCCTGCTGAATCGGTCCCTTCCACGCTGCGCCGGTCGAAAGCACATACGCAAAGCGGTCGTCACAATCTTCGAAATCGTCTGAATAGCCCCCGGAACAGCTTGCATAGATCGACTTATACCGGATGCGAATTTTGCGCGTCTGATTCGCCGCGAAAGGCACAGTCGAAACCAGCCACTCCAGCAACATTGGTTCCTCGCCGGGATCAACCTCGAAGAACTCCGCCATCTGGCTGAATTTCTTGTCGTAAAGATAGCGGAAGGGTTTGGCATCGCCGCGCTCGCGGCTGAAAGCTACTGTGGCAGCATCCGCAGTGAATGAATAGCCCTCGATTTCGCGATGCTTTTCGCCAGGCTGCGGTTCAAGACCCAGGCTCGGAAACCCCGCCCGCACCTGCAACGCAGCGCCGGTGTTGTGCATGGTGTACTCTACCTCAACCATGGCGTGATCGCGATAGAGTTTGATGGAGAGCTCCTCGCGCAGAATCTCCACCTGATCTGTCCCCTGTGCGTGGAAGTTTCCGGTGGCGACGCTGCCATCTGCAACGCTGCCCCAGTTGGCGCATAGCCTCGGCGCAAGAATGCAGAGAGCGAAGGGAAGAAGAAATAAGGCCAGCTTTCGCATGAAGATCACACCTCACCCGCCATTCTACCCCCGGAGGAACCTCTGGGAATGGGAGGGTCAAAGTAACCCCTGTACAATGCAATGCACCATCTTGCGCGGTTCGCTCGTGGCGGGTACTATGTTACGCGAGCCGGGCGCGCGCATGTAGGGCGAGTTACCGCCCCGTCCCCCCACCGTCATCTTATTCAGCTTGATCGTCGGCATGCCCACACCCACCGGCACGCTCTGTCCATCCTTCCCACACGTCCCGACGCCTTCGTCGAGCTTCAGGTCATGGCCCACCATCGAGACATGCTTCAGCGCCTCGGGGCCGTTGCCGATCAAAGTCGCATCGCGGACCGGGGCGGTTACCTTGCCATCTTCGATCAGGTAAGCCTCCGAAGCCGAGAAGACAAACTTGCCGTTGGTGATGTCCACCTGTCCGCCGCCGAAGTTGACGGCGTAGAGGCCGCGCTTGACCGAGCGCAGAATGTCTTCGGGGGCGTCATCGCCGGCCAGCATGTAGGTGTTGGTCATACGCGGCATGGGAATGGATTGATAGCTCTCGCGGCGGCCCGAACCGGTGCTAGCCAAGCCCATCAGCCGTGCGGAGAGCTTGTCGCTGAGGTAGCCGCGCAGCACGCCGCCTTCGATGAGCACCGTCTCCTGTGTCGCCGTGCCCTCGTCGTCCACGTTGAGCGAGCCTCTTCTTCCCGCGATCGTTCCGTTGTCCACCACGGTGACCTTCGCGCTGGCTACCCGCTGCCCGATCAGCCCCGCGAATGCCGAGGTCTTCTTGCGATTGAAATCGGCTTCCAGTCCGTGGCCGACCGCCTCGTGGAGCAGAATCCCGGGCCAGCCGGGACCGAGAACCACTTCCATCTCGCCGGCCGGAGCGGGGACTGCGCCCAGTTGCAGAATCGCTCCGCGCGCCGCCTCGCGGGCCAGGGTCTCCGCACTTTTACTCCCTGTAAATTGTTCCAGCCCCGCTCTCCCGCCGCCGCCCGCCGTGCCTTTGGTGGTGGTTGCGCCGTCCTTGGCGATGACGAAGACGTTGAGCCGGCAAAGCGGCTGGATGTCGCTGGCGAATGCGCCGTCAGAGGCGGCAATCAAAATCCGCCGCAGTTCTTCGCTGTAGCTGGCGCGGACCTGCACAATGCGCGCATCATAACTTCGCGCGGCGCGGTCGGCGCGCAGAATCAACTCCAGCCGGGCAGCCAAATCCAGATCGTAGCCGCCCAGCGGAACCGGGTAAAGATCGGTAACAACCGGCTCGGTAAAGCCCTGCACGGGCTGCGTGGCCGGCCCAGAGGCAATCAGCGCGGCGGTGCGCGCGGCGTGCAGCAACCGCTTGGAGTTGAAATTGTCGGTGTAAGCGTAGCCGGTGCGCTCGCCGCTGAGCACGCGGATGCCGCAGCCGGCGCTGACGCCTTGAGAGGCGGATTTAACGATCTGCTCGTCCACGCCCAGCGAAGTGGCCGAGACCGACTCGAAGTAGAGGTCGGCGTAGTCGCCGCCGGCAGAGAGAGCTTCGCCGAGGCAGCGCTCCAGCAGCCGCTCGGTGATGCCGAATTTCTCAAAAAAATACCGCTTGTGGCTCGGAAGTGGGGAAGCGGCAGGTATGCTCATCCTATTTCTGAGTTTACGCCCTGCCCGCGTCCGGACAGATCGACTCAGGGCACCCGTTCCTCTTTTGATGCGGGGCCATTCATGCTCTATCATCGGCGCCGGGATCGTGGTACATTTTTGGCATGAAGAAAATACTTGCCGCCGTACTGCTTCTGATGGTGTTTGCCAGCCCGGCGTTCGCTGCCTCGCATCATCACCATCACAACTCGAATCATCACCATCACCACCATCATCACCACCACGCCTAGAACGGCTCCCGGCCCCCCAAGCAGCGCCGCTGCCGGGGCCGGGCTGCTCGGTGCGGTTGCATCCCCATCAGCAGATGGGTTAAGGTTCGTGCCATGACAGAACTGGAAGACTTCCGTTACCCGATCGGCCGCTTCGCCCTGTCGGCCAGCAGCCCGCCCGATGTCCGCGCGGAGCAAATAAAAAATCTGCGCCTGATGCCCAGACGCCTGCGGGCCGCCGTTGCCGGATTGAACGACACACAACTCGACACGCCCTACCGCGAAGGCGGCTGGACGGTGCGCCAGGTAGTGCATCACCTCGCCGACAGCCACCTCCAGGCATACATCCGCTGCAAAACGGCGCTAACTGAAGATTGGCCGACCGTCAAGGTCTACGACGAGGCCGCTTGGGCCAAACTTCCTGACAGCCGCCTGCCAGTTGAAGGTTCTCTGGCGCTGATCGAGGCGCTGCATCGCCGTTGGGTGGCGCTGCTGGAGGCGCTCACCGGCGACGACTTCCGCAAGGGCTTTATCCACCCCGAGCGTGGCCGCGTTGACCTGGGCAAAGCTCTTGCCATGTACGACTGGCACTCGCGCCACCACGTCGCGCACATCACCAACCTGCGCGTACGTAAGGGCTGGTAGATAATCACATGGCCGCCGGCGCAGAGACAGTCTCTCCCCAGCGCCTGGCCCAAACCATCGAGGCCTATCTCGCCGATCATCCCGCGGCCGCGGTGCTGGAGGATGGCCGCGTGCTCTTCGACATGCGCTCTGCCCGCTACGCGG
>Ga0187873_1002256_pt1 | contig 14910 bp, 14 predicted proteins | sample June2016WEW_16_1_2_FD_133012 | JGI IMG/M metagenome (GOLD analysis project Ga0187873, IMG submission 133012) | Peatland microbial communities from SPRUCE experiment site at the Marcell Experimental Forest, Minnesota, USA - June2016WEW_16_100 | ecosystem: Environmental > Terrestrial > Soil >... | reverse complement strand
GGGTTCTGCCACAGGTAGGTGTTGTGGCTTTGGTTCCCGTTGGCGCGGGCCAGAGCCATTTCAGCCAGATCGACGGGCCATACCGACTCAGCGGCAAGAGCTTCACGCAACCCGCGGATCGTCCAGGAGGCATCGGTCATAGTGAGATTTTAGGGCAAGGCTGAGCTGATTTGCGTCTTGTGCACCCCCTTCGGTGGCGATTTGACGGCGCTGGAAAAAGCGCGGGAAAAGCGCGGTATTGTGACAAGCAAAGCGGGCAAAGACGCAGGATAGATGTGGCACTACCCGTTTGCGCTGCCTTAGCGCGTCAACTATCAGTGCGCCGCTTGTACACGGAGGCCTGTAGCAGTAAAATCGCACGAAAGGTTATAAATCGTATAGACAGAGCCATTCTTTGCAGTAAGCACTAATCTGCCATTTCGAGTTTCTCTTTTCGTGATCTCGACGAATTTATTAATGGTGCTTGTAGTGACTCGGAGAAAGTTCTCTGCCCCTTTAACAACATTACGATTTGAGTTCCACCTCACGTCTCCTTGTAGTTCTATTAACAAGATTCCGTTCCCATTGGGGTCATAGATGACGACCCTGTATTTTGCAGCGCCGATGGCCTTCCAGAACCCAGCAATATTAGTCTTCAGGTGTCCACGACCGTCAAACGAAACTGCCTCTCCTCCCTTTACAGTGACACCGCCTGTGGCGGCACGATTGCCGTCATCCCCATCTTGAATCCCCATATCCATATCGCCGTTGATGTTCTTGCCAATATTGATGGTGGTGTTCCTGAAGTCTCCGCCGAGAGATTGAGATTGCATTAAAGTTGCCGAAAGGGCAATGACTCCTGCGGCTAATAGAGATACAGCCATACGATGTGTGATACGACCGGTTCTTACTCCCATCCCAATCTCCTTTTAGTTGCATCATTCTCAACCCTCAAGAGCGTCCGGCCGCTCGAAAGAATCAATGCGGGTGTGACTGAGGTTTCGATGCAGCGACAATCGCTGGAACGAATACAAGGGTAGTTTGGTCCTTCATCATCGGGTGAAAAGCATATTTACCAGCAATGCGAACCGTCACTTTACCGTTAAGGCCTTTCCGAGCCATGCTTACTATCACGGGGACATCGGCCCCGGTAGTATCACTGCTGCTATTCAACTCCTGTGCGTTCCCAACTGAGAATGAAATCCAATTGTCGCCCCCGCGATTCATCCAGCAGTTGATGTTACTCAGAATAATTGTGCGGGCACGACCATTGTCTTTGAATGTAAGCGTTGATGTAAAATTTACCAATCCAGTCTTGGCTTTATCTGATTTCACGATACCGTTCTCATTGAATTCAATAACACCCAGAGCAGCCAGCGGCGGGTTATCTTTGTGGTTTAGATCATAGTCGATTGAAGCGGCATTGATTATGCGTGAACTCATGTCACTGTTACCAATAAATCCAATGAAAGCGTTCACGTCGCCCAGGAACACAAGTTTCTTCCCGCAGAATACGCAACTTTGGACGAAAGACAAACGAGGATCTTTTATTGTCTCTGGTAAGCTGCCGATTACGGTGGGCTTGAAAAACGTGTATGCGTAAACCGCCGTTCTGACCTCCCGAAGAGCCATATCAGCGTCGGGGTATTTCGTTTGAATCTGAGCGGCCTCGTCCGTTTGAGCGACTGTCGTTGCCGTAGGGCCGATCAGGCAGAGTGCAAATACCAAGCTCAAGACAGGTAGAACTTGCTTGATTTTCATGCCGATAGCATACACCTCCTCCAAGTTTTGCAATGAAAATCCTGTGAATAAAATTGGCGCACCGGCCAGTCGATTCCTGGCGTTTTGTTAAGTTGTTGATTCAATTGGCGTCCCCGACGGGATTTGAACCCGTGTTATCGCCGTGAAAGGGCGGTGTCCTAGGCCGGGCTAGACGACGGGGACGCTCAAGAGGGCGAGGAATTGGCCAGGATTGGCCGGATGCGCCCTATTTCAGGCTATCAACTCAGAGGGGCCATGTCAAAGAATCTGGAGCCACTTCGCGGCGCCGGCGAGTCCCGGAATGAGCCAGGGAAAGCGTGTATAAGATGCAACTGCGTCAGTGCCCCGGTCGCAGGCGGCCCATTACAATAGGGAAGGCAACACAAGAGTGAGGAAGATCGCTTTGAAACGCATTCTTTGGATAGGTTGTTTTGTTCTTCTTGGGTTGGCAGCTACGGGCTGCGAGAATAAGCCGCCGGCTCAGGCTGCTGCCGGGATGCAGGGTATGCCGGTGCAGACGGTGACGGTCACCCTTGCGCCGGTGCCTCAGACGAGTGAGTATGTGGCCACCATCAAGTCGCGCCGCTCGGCCACCCTGCAACCACAGGTGGAGGGACGGCTGACGCAGATTCACGCCCGCTCCGGCGACCACGTGAAGGCTGGTCAAACGTTGATGAAGATCGACCCGCAGCGCCAGACGGCCGCCGTCGAGTCGCAGCGCGCCACGGAGCGGCAGAAGAAGGCGCTCTACGACTACAACATCCGGGAGGTCGAGCGGCAGCGCAAGCTCTTTGAGGCGGACATCACCAGCCGCGACGCCTTTGAGCAGGCGCAGCAGACTTTTGAAAACGCCAAGGCGGACTACGAGTCGGCCCTGGAACTGCGCAAGACGCAGGAAGAGCAATTGGCCTACTACACCATCCGTGCTCCATTTGCCGGCGTGGTGGGTGACATTCCGGTGCATGTGGGCGACTACGTTGCCTCTACCACTGTGCTTACCACGGTGGATGAGAACAAGGACCTGGAAGCCTACATCTACGTTCCCACGGAGCGCGCCGGTCAGGTGCGCATGGGGCTGGATGTGGAGCTAACGGATAACGTTGGCAAGGTACTCGACAAGACGAAGATTGATTTTCTCTCGCCGCAGGTGGATAGCACTTTGCAGAGCATTTTGGTGAAGGCCCCGGTCCACACCGCGCCGGAGGTGCTGCGCAACGCGCAGATTATCAAGGCGCGCGTCATATGGAGCACCACCCCCATGGCGGTTGTGCCGGTGCTGGCGGTTACGCGCCAAGGCGGGCAGAGCTTTGTCTTCGTAGCGCAGCCGCAGAACGGCCGCTTTGTGGCCCGCCAAGTCGCGGTCACGCTGGGCGATACGGTGGGCAACAACTACTCCATCTCCTCGGGACTGAACGCCGGCGACCGGGTCATCGTGTCGAGCACGCAGTTTCTGGTGAATGATATGCCGGTGAAGCCCATGGGCGGCTGAGGAGTGCAGGGCGAATCAGCATATTTTTTACGACAGAATTGGCGCCCGCTGCACTCGATATTCCTGAAAGGAACTAACCCTTGTTCGTCGATTTCTTTATTCATCGGCCAGTCTTTGCCACGGTCTGCGCGCTGCTGATCATTCTGGCGGGCGCGGTGTGCATTCCCAACCTGCCGGTCGCCATGTACCCCACGCTCACGCCCCCGCAGATATCCGTGGCGTGCAACTACGTGGGCGCCAACGCCGACACCGTCGAGAAGGCCGTCACCATACCTCTCGAAGAGTCGATCAACGGCGTTGAAGGAATGCGCTACATCAGTTCGTCGAGCACCAATAGCGGAACCAGCGTGATCACCACGACCTTCAAGACCGGCTACGACCTGGACATTGCCGCCGTGGACGTGCAGAACCGCGTGGCCAGCGTGCAGGGCCGGTTGCCCGCGGCGGTCAATGCGACCGGCATCACCATCTCCAAACAGAGCTTCAACTTCGTCTTCGGCGCCGGCTTCTTCACCCGCGATGGCCGCTACTCGTCCGAGTTCATCTCCAACTACCTCGACATTTACGTAAAGGACGCCCTTAAGCGCGTGCCCGGCGTAGGCGACGTGTTGATCTTCGGCGAGCGCAAGTACGCCATGCGCGTCTGGCTTGATCCGTCGCGCCTGGCCGCCCGCAAGCTCACCGCCACCGATGTAGTGAACGCGCTGATTGAGCAGAACGTCGAAATTCCCGCGGGTCAGCTTGGCCAGCCTCCCGCGGACGCGAAGCAGTCCTTCCAGATGCCGGTGCGAGTGGTGGGCCGGCTCACCAGTCCCCAGGAGTTCGACAACATTATTGTCAAAAACTCCGCCAACGGCCTGGTGCTGCTCAAGGATGTGGGCCACTCGGAGGTGGGCGCCGAAGACTACAGTTCCGCGCTCAAGTTCCATGGGCGCGATGCCATGGGCATCGGCGTCGAGCAGCTCTCCAACGCCAACGCCCTCGATGTGGACAACAAGGCCAAGGCCGCTCTGGAGGAACTCAGCAAGAGCTTTCCGCCGGGGCTGGAATACGCCATCGCCTTCGATACCACCACGGTAGTCGGCGAATCCATTCGCGAAGTGCTGATAACATTGACGGCGGCCATCTTCATCGTCATCACCGTCATTTTTCTCTTCCTGCTGGACTGGCGCGCCACCATTATTCCCGCCGTCACCATTCCGGTCTCGCTGATCGGCACCTTCGCTTTTATCAAGTTGTTCGGCTTCTCTATCAACTCGCTCACCCTCTTCGGCATCACATTGGCCACCGGATTAGTGGTCGACGACGCCATCGTGGTCATCGAGAACGTGCAACGGCACATCGCCATGGAGCACTCTGACCCGCACGAGGCCACTTCGCGCGCCATGGGCGAAGTCACCAGCGCCGTCATTGCGACCTCCCTGGTTTTGATCGCGGTCTTCGTGCCGGTCTCATTTTTCCCCGGCACCACCGGCATCCTCTATCGCCAGTTCTCGCTGACCATCGCGTTTTCCATCGCCATCTCGGCCTTCAACGCGCTCACGCTTTCGCCGGCTCTGTCGGCGATGTTTTTGCGCGGCGAAGAAGACCGGCCCCATCAGCTCGACTTTCTGCGCATCGCGCCTGTTTCGCGCCTCTTTGCACGATTCATACACTCCGCCGACCGGCAAATCAGCTGGCTGGCCAGCACATATGCAAGATCGATTCACGCCGCGCTCCAGTTGCGCAACGTGTTGCTGGTGCTCTTTTTCGCCGGCCTGGGCGCAACCGTGTGGATGTACCGGCACGTTCCCACCGGCTTCATTCCCCAGGAGGACCGGGGTTTCCTGTATGTGGTAGTACAGGCGCCGCCTGGCTCGTCGCTGGCCTACACCACTGCATTGTCGGATCGCGCCGAGGCCATCATCGGCCAGAACCCCGACATTGCCGGCGCTTTCTCGGTGATGGGCTTCAGCATGGCAGGCAACGCCTCGAACTCGGGCATGATGTTTGTCTCCACCAAGCCCTTCGATCAACGGCGCGGCAAGGGCCACTCCACCGCCGACATTGTGGCTGACCTCACTCCCAAGTTGCAGAGCCTGATGTTCGCTCCCAACGGCGGCATGGTGGCCATCCTGCAGCCTCCGGCCGTGCCGGGCATCGGCGCCTATGGCGGCTTCCAATTCATGCTCCAGGACCGGGGCGCCAACACGCTCACCGACCTGGACCACGTGGCACACCAGATTGTAGGCGCGAGCCGCCAGCGCAAGGACATGACCGGGCTCATCACCACCTACTCGGCCAACGACCCGCAAGTGCTGGTCACCATCGACCGCGAGAAGGCCAAGGCGATGAACGTTTCGCTTGCGCAGATCACCACCACGTTGGGCGTTTTTATGGGATCGGAGTACATCAATGACTTCGATTTCAACAACCGCACCTATCGCGTATTTGTGCAGGCCGATCAGCCCTTCCGCATGTTGGCCCGCGACCTGCACAGCTACTACGTGCGTTCCGACTCCGGACAGATGGTGCCGCTCGACAATCTGGCCAGGATGACTGAAAGCTCCGGTCCTCCGGTCATCACACACTACAACCTCTTCCGCGCCGTCGAAATCGACGGCTCTCCCGCGCCGGGTTATAGCTCCGGACAGGGAATTACCGGCATGGAGGATTTGGCCACAAAGACCATGATGCCTGGCATGGGCTTCGAGTGGACCGGCCTGACGCTGGACGAGATCGAGTCCAGCGGCAAAGCGCTTATCATCTTCGGCCTCGGCATCTTGGTTGTTTATCTCACTCTCTCGGCGCAGTACGAGAGCTTTGCGCTGCCCTTCATCATTCTTCTGGCCGTGCCCATGGCGGTGCTGGGAGCGCTTTGCCTGGTCTCGTGGCGAGGCCAATCGAACGATGTCTACTGCCAGATCGGCCTGGTCATGCTCATCGGCCTCTCGGCGAAAAACTCGATTCTCATTGTCGAGTTTGCCGAGCAGATACGCCGCAAGGGACGCTCCATCGCCGATGCCGCCGCCGAGGCAGGCTCGTTGCGTCTGCGGCCTATTCTGATGACCTCATTCGCCTTCATCCTCGGCATTATGCCCCTGGTCTTTGCCACCGGCGCGGGCGCCATTGGCCGCCGCTCCGTGGGCACCACCATCGTCGGCGGAATGTTGCTCTCCACCGTCCTCAATCTGTTCTTTATCCCGGTGCTTTACGTGATTTTAAGCAGGCTGCTCAGGCGCGGGGACGACGATCTGCCGCCGCCAGCCGAGGCATAATACCTATACTGCTACGTGCCCCAACCTTTCCGCTTTTGTCTGGCGAAGCAGCACATCAATTCTCATGGTGTTTCTTCCTCTTCTCAAATTTATCGAGAAGCCCGAAGGAACCAGATATTGCCCACAAGAGAGCCTCTTGGCGTTCCATAAATTCAGCCCCGGCATTGCTGCCCTTCATTTCGCCGTATCCGCGTACACACTGATTACAGACTTCTTTGGAACTCCAGACAAGACTAGCTGACTGCTTGTCGAAAAGATATCCAGAAACGAATGCGCTACCACGGCCGAAATTGGCCTTCGGAGCCCCATATATCAAACCCAATGGTACATTGGTTTTATAAGTACTATTCGCATCTTCAACTACCAGCAAAAAGAGCCACCTAGACTCCCCGAAATCCAGTTTACGAATCCACAATTCATTTGGCTTATTCAAATCGTCCAGCGTTGCGTTAACGGGTTTACAATTCACTGTGTCGTAACCGCGTTTATTGAAATCCAAGGCGAGACGCGATTGGATCGAATAAGAATGTTTGTTTGAATCAATAATAGTCTCACATGAACCATAACCTTTACACAACTTTACATTAGGAGCAGGGTCATCTCCTGAGAGATAAATCCGTTCGGTCCTGTCTGTTCTGAGATCGATAGGGTGGGCAATACAGATGGTGTCGATCTGACTGAATTGAAACCCCGGCGCCGCGTAGATCTGTACATTCTTGACCCGTTGAGGCTGAGATCGAGCCGCCAGACCACTGAACAATACAATCAGCAACATAAGCAACGTCCGTCGCATGATGATCTCCTTTTTCCTTGTCGTTCCCTCAATTCGGCATCCAATCAGCTATTCAGGGCTTGAATCTGGATTCCCGTTTCCCATGATTGATTGCTCAATCCACTAGCAATGTCCTGAGATGAGATTCCCGTTTCCCTATGATTTGAAGGACGTTACTATACGAAACTGGTCGTTGTCTACACTTCTACAAAATTATTTTCTCTGAGTGATTTAGCTCACAGGGGCTACGGTTCGGTTCGGCACTAATGACGGAAGGCTGAAAGAGTGGGATACCACAAAGTTCGACAGTCTACTATTACTGCGCCCTCTGGTGCGCAATCACGTAATCTTTGATCTTGTCGTAGACCTGGCTGGTCACGATGCCGTACTCCACCAGGTCCAGCTTGGTGCGGTAAGGCCGGAAGCGAACGATGCGTCCCGCCCAACTCGGCGTCATGCCGGGAACTTTCAGCAGTTCCTCCACGCTGGCGTGATTGATGTCCACGCGCGCCGCCTCTGGCGGAGCTGTTGCTGATGTTTTGGGGATGCCGCGAGTGTCCCGATCCTGACATGGCGCCGCCCCGGCCAGGCAAAGGCCCAGCATTACTACTGCTGCCGCCGTGAATCGCGCTCCAGTTCGCACGGCTCCATTCTCCGCCCTGCCCCGCCCCATCCGCAAGAAAAAGATTTGACACAACGCCGGTTTTCCCTTAATCTCTTAATCAGATGCAGAGCCACCGCCATCACGGTCACCACCATCATCATGGAACCTCCATGCCGGCGGATTGCCATGGCCTGAAATAAACGGCCAGAGAGATCAAAAAAAACAAGCCCGCCGGCGACTCAGCCCGCGGGCTTTTTCGTATTCCCAGGCAAAAATCAACCAAAACCAAGGAAAACAATGAGTAATACGAACCCCACAATCGATTTCGACAAGATGGACGGCCTCGCGCCCGGCATTGTGCAGGATGCGCGCACCGGCGAGGTGCTGATGCTGGGCTTTCTCAACCCCGCCAGCTACGCAAAAACCATGGAGACCGGCTTCGTCACCTTCTGGAGCCGCACCCGCCAGAAGCTGTGGATGAAGGGCGAAACCAGCGGCAACCGCCTGCGCGTCGTCTCCGCCGCAACCGACTGCGACAACGACGCGCTGCTCTTTCGCGTGGTGGTCGAGGGCGACGGACTCGTATGCCACGAGGGCACGGTCAGTTGCTTCACCAAACCCGTGAGCTCGGCCAACCAACAATCTGGCGACAAGAAAGAGGTAACTCGTGGCTAACAAACTCAGACTCGGCATTCCCAAAGGCAGTTTGCAGGATGCCACTATCGCTCTCTTCAAGCGCGCCGGATGGAACATCTACGCCGACGGACGCTCCTACTTCCCATCCATCGACGATCCCGAGATCGAGTGCATGTTGATCCGCGCCCAGGAGATGGCGCGCTATGTCGATCATGGCGTCCTCGACGCCGGCCTCACCGGCATCGACTGGGTGGTCGAGAGCGGCCTCGAGGTCACCAGCGTCACCACCCTCACCTACGCCAAGCAGAGCCGCCGCAAGGTGCGCTGGGTGCTGGCCGTCCCTGAAGGCAGCGGCTTCGAAAAGGCCGAAGACCTCGAGGGCAAAATCGTGGCGACTGAGTTAGTCGAAGTCAGCAAGCGCTACTTCGCCGCCAAGGGCGTCAACGTCAAGGTCGAATTCAGTTGGGGCGCAACGGAAGTGAAGCCGCCCATGCTGGCCGACGCCATCGTCGAGGTTACTGAGACCGGCAGCTCGCTCAAGGCCAACCACCTCAAGATTATCGACACTATCATGGAGAGCGAGACGCATCTCATCGCAGGCCAAGCTGCTCTTGCCAACCCGTGGAAGCGCGAGAAGCTCACTCAGATTGCGCTCATGCTGCGCGGCGCCATCGATGCGCAATCGCAGGTCGGACTGATGCTCAATGTACGGCGTGCAGATCTTGACGCGGTTCTTGCCGTACTGCCGGCTCTCAACTCGCCCACCATTTCCCAACTCAGCAACTCCGATTGGGTTGCGGTCAACACCATCGTCGAAGAGCGGGTAGCCCGCGACGTGATTCCGCGTCTGAAGGCGGCGAATGCAACGGGCATCGTCGAGTATCCGCTCAACAAGGTTGTGCTCTAGCGCGGAGAATTGCAATGAAAATAATCTGGACAACAGGACGCGGTGCACAACAAACAGCAGAACTTCTCGCCGCGCTTGAAGATCGTGGCGGAGCGGCGCTCGATGCTGTGCTGCCTGCTGTCAAGCGCATTGTGGCCGATGTGCGCAAGCAGGGTGACCGCGCTCTGCTTCGCTACGCTGCCAAATTCGACGGGCTCGCCGGCGCCTCCGCTATGCGTGTCACGCAAGAAGAGATGGCGGCTGCGTGGAAGGCCGTCTCTCCAGCAATGCAACAGGCGCTTTCCACAGCAGCCGGACAGATTCGCTCCTTTGCCGTTTCACAACTGTCCGCCTCATTCAGCGATGAACCCATCCCCGGCCTCACCACCGGCCAGCTTGTTCGTCCCCTCGGTTCGGTGGGCTGCTACGTGCCCAGTGGCCGCCATCCGCTCCCTTCCACTCTGCTCATGACCGCCATTCCAGCGCAGGTGGCAGGCGTCGAGCGCATCGTCGTGGTTTCTCCCAAGCCCGCGCCGGAAGCCCTCGCCGCAGCGCATTTGCTCGGCATCACCGAGTTCTATCGCCTCGGCGGCGCGCACGCCGTTGCCGCGCTGGCCTATGGCACAGCAACGATTCCGCGTGTCACCAAGATCGTCGGCCCCGGCAATCTTTACGTCACCGCCGCCAAACGTCTCGTGGCCTTCGACTGCGCCATCGACATGCTCGCCGGACCTACGGAGATTGTCGTCACCAGCGAAAACGGCAACGCGGCCTGCATCGCCTCTGATATGGTTGCGCAGGCCGAGCACGATCCCAAAGCGTTGGCCATCTTCATCACCACGCGTGCCGATCTTGCCAAAGCGGTCATGGTCGAGGCCAAACTGCGCAGCCGCTTGAATCCTGTCGCGCGTCAGTCCCTCGATCGCAATGGCCTGGTTATCGTCGCCGCAAACATAGACGAAGCCCGCGCCATCACCAATCGTCTCGCGTCCGAGCATCTCACCGTGGACGCCGCCGGCGATCTCGATTGGGTGCAGAATGCAGGCTCGGTCTTCGTGGGCGGCTGGTCCTCGCAGCCCATGGGAGATTACATCTCCGGCCCCAATCACACCCTGCCCACCGGCGGCACGGCGCGGGTGCGTGGCGGCCTCAGCGTCAACGACTTTGTCAAACTTATCACCGTGCAGCAGTATTCGGAGCAAGGCCTGCGCACACTCGGCCCACAAGCAGCTCTTATGGCTGAGGCCGAAGGACTCATCGGCCATGCCGAAGCCATTCGTACACGAATTCAGAAGAGGAGGCTCCGTGACTGAAGCCGTAAACTCTCGCTACCCCCAACCGCGCGCGCGCGTTCAGGCCATGAAGGAGTATCACCCTCCGCTCGGCAACCGCGACGCGCTGCGCCTGGACTTCAACGAGAACACCGTGGCCTGCTCGCCCAAGGTGCGCGATGTTCTGGGCCGCATCTCCGCCGGCAGCCTCACGCGTTATCCCGAACGTGAGCCGGTCGAGGCCCTCGTCGCCGCACATCTTGGCCGCGCTCCCGGGCAGGTTGCTCTCACCAACGGCGTGGACGAAGCCATTCACGTGCTCTTTGAGACCTTCCTCGAAGACTGCGACGAATTGCTGCTGCCCGTGCCCACCTACACCATGTATGAGGTTTATGCATCAGCCACCGACTCGCGCGTGGTTGCCGTGCTTGCCAGCGATGATTTGCGGTTTCCCTTCGCGCGACTGCTCGCGGCCATCACGCCGCGCACAAAAGTTATCGCCATCGCCAACCCCAACAGCCCTTCCGGTTCCGCGGCCACGCGCGCGCAGTTGCTTGAAATTGCCGCGCGCGCGCCCCACGCCGTGCTGTTGGTCGATGAAGCCTACTTCCACTTTCATGGCGAGACGGTCATCGATCAGATCGGAGTAATTCCCAATTTGATTGTGGCACGAACATTTTCCAAAGCCTATGGTCTTGCCGGGCTGCGCCTCGGCTTGCTCGCCGGTCCCGTGGAGTTGATGCGCTGGGTCAAGCGCGTACTCTCGCCGTACAGCGTGAATTCGCTGGCGCTGGCCTGCCTTCCGCCCGCGCTCGAAGATACCGCCTATCTCGACTGGTACGTCGGCGAGGTGCTCCAGGCGCGCGCGGAGTTCGAGGCCGCACTCGATAAAGTTGGCATCCGCCGCTGGCCCAGTCGCGCCAATTTTGTCCTCGTCGATATCGGCGCGCAGCACAGGGAGTTTACGCGCCTGATGAGCGCCGCGGGCGTTCTGGTTCGCGACCGCTCCAGCGATCCCGGCTGCTTGGCCCGAGTGCGCATCACCATCGGAACGCGTGAGCAGATGCGGCAAGCCGCCGTAGCTCTCAACGAAACGCTGGCCACATTACGGGCCGGAAAAGAGGCGCAATGACAATAAAGAAATCAGTCGCGACTAATCTGAAAACGCGCACCGCCGTCATTCAACGAGACACTGCGGAAACTTGCATTGCCATCAAGCTCACAATCGAAGGCAGCGGCCAATACAAAATCTCCACCGGCATTCGCTTCTTCGATCACATGCTGGAGCTGTTCTCGCGCCATGGCGCATTCGACCTCGACCTCGCCTGCAAAGGCGATCTGGATGTCGACCAGCACCACACTGTCGAGGACGTGGGCATTGCGCTGGGCGAGGCCTTCGACCGCGCCCTGGGCGATAAGCGCGGCATTCTGCGCGCCGGTTACTTTCTCATGCCCATGGACGAAACCCTGGCCATCGCCGCCATCGATCTCAGTGGCCGCGCAGCCTTTGCCGTCGAAACCAAAGTTCGCACGCGCCTGGTGGGCGACTTGCAAACTGAACTGGTGACGGATTTCTTTGAGGGCTTTGCCCGCGGGGCGCGCGCCAACGTTCACGTGAAGACGATGTACGGCCGCTCCAGCCACCACAAGATTGAGGCCATCTTTAAGGCCTTCGCGCGGGCGTTGCGCGTAGCCTGCTCGCGCGACAAACAACTGGGCAAAATGCTGCCTTCGACGAAGGGACTGCTCTAATGCGCGTAACCGTAATCGATTACAAAGCCGGCAATCTGACTTCGGTGCTCAAGGCCCTGCGCCACGTGGGCGCGGAGACGGTCGTTACGGACGGCGACCTTTCGCTTGTCGAGACTGCCGAGTGCATCGTGCTTCCAGGCGTAGGCCACTTCGCGGCTACCGAGCGGCTGGACGCGACCGGCCTCACGACAGCGATTCGAGCAGCCATCGCGCGCGGCATTCCCTTCCTCGGAATCTGTGTTGGAATGCAATGGCTCTACGCAGGCTCCAGCGAAGCGCCCGCTCAGCCGGGCCTCGCTCATTTCGCGGAAAAGTGTACGCGTTTCTCCGAAAGCACAGAAAAAGTTCCGCACGTCGGTTGGAATTCGCTTGAAATCCGCCCCAGCTCACGCCTTCTCGCCGGTGTCGAACCCTGCGAGTACGTCTACTTCACCCACTCCTACAAGGCTCCCGTCACCGCCGACACCGCTGCCACCACTTACTATATTGAGCCCTTCGCATCCGCCATCGAACGCGGTAACGTGATGGGCGTGCAATTTCATCCGGAGAAGTCCGGAGCAACCGGGCTGAAGATTCTCGGTAACTTTCTCAAATGGAAGGGTGATGAATGATTACCAAGCGCATCATCGCCTGCCTCGATGTCCATGACGGACGCGTCGTCAAAGGCGTACAGTTCGTCGATCTGATCGACGCGGGCGATCCGGCAACGCAGGCCGCGCGTCATGCCCGCGAGGGCGCCGACGAAATCGTCCTGCTCGACATTACCGCGACGCACGAAGGCCGGCAGACGCTGCTCGACACCGTTCGCCGGACCGCTCGCGAACTATTCGTTCCCTTTTGCGTGGGCGGCGGCATTCGCACCGCGGACGATGCGGCGCAGGTCTTCGAGGCCGGCGCGGACAAGGTCAGCGTGAACTCCGCCGCGCTCGCCGATCCAACGTTGATCGACGCCATCGGCCGCAGCTTCGGCGCGCAGGCGGTCGTCGTCGCCATTGATGCGCGCCGCGACCCCGAAGCCGCCGACCCGGTGCGCGATGCGCAGGTCTTTGTGCAGGGCGGGCGCAAACTAACTAGCCGCCGCGCAGTCGAGTGGGCGCGCGAGGCTGAGTCTCGCGGCGCGGGTGAAATCCTGCTCACCTCCATGAACGCCGACGGAACGCGCGCCGGCTTCGACTGCGAGTTGACCGCGGCAGTGAGCGAGGCCGTCAACATTCCCGTTATTGCCTCCGGCGGCGCGGGAACCGTGGAGCATTTTGTCGATGTCTTTGGGCGCGGCAAAGCTGACGCGGCGTTGGCCGCCAGCATCTTTCACTTCGGCGTCTCCAGCGCGCGCTCGCTCAAAGAAGAGCTGGCCAAAGCCGGCGTTTCCGTGAGGCTCCCATGCTGATTCCTTCTATCGATTTGCTCGGCGGGCGCATAGTTCAGCTTGTGCAGGGCGAAAAATTGCGCTTGGCCTTTGACGACTTCGAATACTGGATTGAAAAGTTCTCCAAATTCCCTTTAGTCCAGTTGATTGATCTGGACGCGGCCATGCGCCAGGGTGATAACTCCGAACTTGTCGCGCAGATTGCCATGCGACTGCCTGTTCAGGCCGGTGGCGGCATTCATTCCATCGAGCGCGCGCAACAAGTGCTCGCCTCGGGCGCAAAGCGCGTCATCATCGGATCAGCTTTTTTCTCCGAGGAGGGCGCAGTCAACACCAGATTTGCCGCGGAACTCGCCGCCAGCGTGGGTGTAGACCGCGTTGTCGCCGGCATCGACACAAAGAACGGCCAAATCACCGTGAAGGGCTGGAAGGCGCAGGTGGCGCTCACTCCCGATGAGGCAATTCCGCAACTCGAATCCCACATTGCCGCATTTCTCTACACGCACGTAGACGGCGAAGGGCTGATGCAGGGCTTTCCCATCCCCATTGCCGCGCGCCTGCGCAGGCTTACCCAGCGCCAGCTTATCGTGGCCGGTGGCATTCGCTCGCGGCAGGAGGTTGATGCGTTGGACGCGCTGGGCGTCGATGCGGTAGTCGGCATGGCCGTCTATACGGAATTGCTCACAGTCTGATTTTTGTTCTGTCAATAAAGAAAGCGAATCAAAACGCTGCCGGGGACATCCCATATCGTGTAGTATGTTGCACAGAATCCCGTTTTCTCCGGGCGACACATTCCATGCTGCGAGTCGGTTACTCAGCCACCCTGGCTGCGGAGTTATTGCGCGATTTCCCTCCGGAAGTCGAACTCATTCCTCTGCCCAACGATCTTGACCACGACGTCGACATCGATGTCTGGATTCCCGACCCTTATCCGAAGCGCGCCATGAGTCTCTGGCCGCGGCTGCGCGGTGTGCGACTGATTCTGTCGCTGATGGCTGGCACAGAGTGGATTCCCGGCGTCGCCGGGCCGCACGTCACCATCTGCAATGCCCATGGAGCGCACAACATCTCTACAGCGGAGTGGACTCTTGGCTCCATTCTGGCCGTGCTGAAGTACTTCCCGCTTTATCTCGACGT
>Ga0187873_1002252_pt1 | contig 14945 bp, 14 predicted proteins | sample June2016WEW_16_1_2_FD_133012 | JGI IMG/M metagenome (GOLD analysis project Ga0187873, IMG submission 133012) | Peatland microbial communities from SPRUCE experiment site at the Marcell Experimental Forest, Minnesota, USA - June2016WEW_16_100 | ecosystem: Environmental > Terrestrial > Soil >... | reverse complement strand
GCCTTGCACCGAGACTGGAGCGGCCGCGGGCGTGCCCTCCACCTCGATGGGCCCTGGCACGTTGAAGCCGGAGCTGTTCACCACGGATGCCTGGCCAAGCGCACGGAGGCTGAAGAGCAGCGGGATCAGCAGAAGTGGGAGAGATCTCTTCATGGGTTGCCTCAGTCTTTAGTGCGAGTGGAGCTCGATGGTGAAGACCCCCGCGATCGTGCTGATGGTCGAGGTCGTCGGATTCGTGACCAGGAGGCCGATGGTGTTCGTCCCGTCCGTCTGGCAGGTCATGCTCAAGTTATTGTTCCGGATGTTGACCTGGCCAAGCTCGCAGGTGTCGTTGATGGAGATCCCGCTCAGCGCGTTTGTAACGCTCGTCGCCAGATTGGCGATAGTGATCCCTCCCGGGCTCCCGCAGCAGCCGTGCGTCGTGCAGATGCAGGCCACGGTGCATCCGCTCGCGGGACACTGCCCGGCGCTCGCGAACCCAATCGACGTTGTCCCAGATCCGCCGATAGCTGTGATCGGTAGATACCCTGCTAGAAAGTGAGAGTGAAGGATTGGGTTGTCGCCGAGGCCTGCGCCGATGTTGATCCCGGAGTTCGCATCGAGCAGCTGATAGGTCGCCACGTAGGAAGGCGCGAGCCGGAGGATCTCCCCTGTCCCGGTGATGTTGAAGGACTGATACCCGGTCGAGTGCCAGAACAGATCGCCAAGCAGCCCACCGATTCCCTCGACCATGTAGACGTTACCAGACGGGTCGAGCCACCACTGGCAGCCGACGTTCTCGCAGCCGAAGCCTCGGTTACCTGCCGTCGCGTTTGCCTGGACGGAGTTGGCTTGGAAGTTCCCACCGAGGATGACGTTGCCGACCCCGTCGGTGGTCATGTCCGAGTTTCCAGTAGCCACCCCGCTGCTGTTGAAGAAGGCCATCGTCCCAGATGGACCGGTCGCGCCCTGGCCGGTCGCACCTGTCGCGCCTTGAGATCCAGTCGGCCCGGCTGCGCCAGTGGGCCCTGCAGGTCCAGCAGGGCCTGTCGGTCCCGTCGGTCCGGTTGCCCCCTGGGAGCCAGTCGAACCGGTTGCCCCCGTCGCGCCTGCGGGCCCGGCGATGACCCCGATCCCGGCGATGCACGTCACCCGGACCATGACGTTCGTGTTCCCGCTCGCGAGCGCCGTCGAATCCAGGTTGATCAGCGTGATGTCGACGCCGCCACCATTCAGCCCCGCGTCCGCGTCGTAGCCGGTGGCCCAGGCGCCGATCGTCGAGTTGTAGGTGAGGGGCCCGCCGTCATTGGTCACCGAGTAGACGTTGGCGAAGCAGTTGTCGGCCCCGTTGTTCGCCAGAACGCCCGCGGTGCCGGCGTCCGCGCAGGTCCCGTAGCCGTAGGGGCTCGAGGTCCCGCAGACGCACGGCGGTGTTGGCCAAGGTCCGGTGCAGAGCCCGGCGTCGCCCATGATCCCGCGGTAGGTGGTTGCGATGTTCCCGAGCCCGCTCGCGTTGAGCATGACCATCGCGCTGGCCGTGACACCGCCGTCTGCCACGGCAGCTGCTCCCGCCGGGCCGGTGGCGCCCGTCGCGCCGGCTGCTCCAGTGGCACCAGTCGCGCCGGCTGGTCCGGTCCCCCCGATCGTCCAGCTCGTGCCGTTTTCGTTGCACCAGGCTGGAGCATCCCCTCCGCCAGCGCCGCCGTCCGAAGTCGAGGCTGCGGCGCCAGGGGTGCACGTGGCCGGCAGTTGACCAACGCCGTAGCTCGGGAGCCCGACCGGATCCTGAAAGTTCTCGTTGCCCTGGATCGTCTGGCTCGTGGCGCCATTGGCTGTGGTCGGGTATCCGGTGAGGAAGATCCCCGTGTCCCCGTTCGGCGGGTTCGAGATCGACTGATCGGCCACGAACTGTGCCCACGAGTAGCCAACCCCGTCGATGGTGATGTCGGTCGTGTTCGGGCTCGGGTTGCTCCACGGGAGGCCGCCGTCGGCGACCGAGGCCCACACCGACACGCGGCAGCCGTTGGTCAGTGCAAGGGCGACCGTGTTGCCGTTCGTGATCATTTTGGAGCCCGAGGCGCCGTCAATCGTTATGTTCGCGTCCTGGCCCTCGCACAGCACGGCATCCGCGTTCCCGGTGAACACGTCTCCATCGATCGTCACACCTTGGGAGACGGGAGCCCCCAGCGTCCCGGCACCAAAAGATGGCTCGACGACGATGGCGGCGTCGGTCTGGAGGAACCAATCGCCGTAGCTCGTGAGGCTCGTCCCTTCGTAGACCTCGATGCCGCCATAGACGGTCTCAGCGTTGAAGTAATTGCCGGCCATCTCTACAGCCCCACCGTGGATAGAGATGTAACTGATCTGGGTTGCCGAGTAGGCGAGCCCGAAGTTGTTTACCGCGAAGACGGTTGAGGCCCCCGGCCCATCGGACCCAGCCGAACCGGACCCGAACAGCCGACCCTCGAATATGTTGCCGTTGACCCTCACCGATGCACCTTGCGAGGCTGTGGCAACCGGCTCCGGGTTCAGCCTCCAGTTGTTCCGAACGTCCACCACGCCCGGACCTTCGACCGCAACGGCGGTTCCGTGCGTGTCCGTGAAGTTCAAATTCGCGATGTCGATCTGCGGTCCCCACGCCGAGCCTGTCGTGCCGTAGACGGACGAGAGCGTGTTATCGACCAGGATCGTGTAGAAGCCACCCCCATTCAAATCCTCCGCGCCGCCCGGGAGTATCACCCCGCCCTGGAGCGTCGTCCCTGGTGCGACGATCGCGAAGGTGTCTCCAGGCTGCGGGAGCAGGACCGCAGTCCCAACTAGATTGTAGGGGCTCACGAAGTCGCCGTTGATGACGATCTGGTTCACCGTATTGAACCGGACCGGGACCTCGAAGCCCGCCGCCTGGCCGCTGGTGATCTCCAGCATGAGCCCCGCCAGGTTGTTCGTTGTCCATCCGCCGTCGCCGTAGACGTTGATCACGCCGCCGCAGCTCGGGCAGGTCCCGCCATCGTTGGCCCAGTACGCGGTCAAGATCGTCCCGCTCACGACGCCGGCGTCGACCGCGGCCGCCGTGACCGTGCCGTAGATGGCGAGCCCCGGCCCCTGCCCGCCGTCCTGCGATTGCCGGAAGGTCCAGCCCTCGACCGCGCAGCCCCCTGGGTAGGTGCCAGGCCCGAATTGTACGGTGTCCCAGCCCTGTGCGTAGGGCGCGAGGCTGTCGAGCGCGTGCTGGCAAGTCGCGCACGGGAAGAGGCTCGAGCAGATGTTCAAGTCGCTGCCGCCGGCGTCGGGCTGCTGCACATAGACGGTGATCGACCCCGCGTCGCTCGCGTTCGGCGGGACCGGCGTGCAGAAGATCTGGCCTCCCTGAATTGAGCAGTTACTCGCGAGACCGCTGCCCCCGGTCCCGATCGGCAGCCAGTCGTTTCCGCTGCAGACCTGGAGCGCGCCCCCGTCTACGCCCCCGTCGGTGTCCCAGACGATCGTCCCGTTCTGGCAGACGACAGGGAGAGCCCCGGATGAGAACGGGCCGCCGAGGATGCCGTTCGCGCTGCTCAGAATCCCGCCGTCGGCCGACACGACCTTGATGCCGCCGGCGCCGTCGCCGCAGATCGAGGCACCGTCGTTGAACGGGCCGACGCATCCGCCATCGCCGTAGAGCAGCCGCGCGAAGGCATTGTCGATGATGTTCAGGTCCTGCTGGATCATGTAGGCGTAGGAGCCCGGCCCGTACCCGCCAGGCGCGACGCCAAGGATCGGGTTGTCCATCCCAAGGTTCTGGGTCAGATTGTAGGTCTGCGCGAGCGCGACGCCGGAGAAGAGCACCAGGAGTGGGAGAGCTCGTTTCATTGGGCCGCCAGGATCTGGGATGCGGTGGAGATGAAGCCGAAGGGACCGGTGACAGGCATCGGCACCGTCGGGATCGTGTTCGGGATGGTCGAGAGCGCGAACTGCACCGCGGTGAACCACGCCACCCACTCCGGTGCGAGCTGCACCTGGTCGTTGAGCCGCGCGACACCCTGGGCCAGCGTCGCGGTCCCGAATACCGCGAAGCCGTCGAGGTACGGAGCCGAGGGCTTGCCACCGGCGAAGGCCAGCCAAGCTCGAGCCTGCTGCCCGACCGGCAGCGTGACGATGAGACCGAGCTCGCTGGCGAGCGGGACCGACTGCAGGCCGTCGAGCCCCTGATCGTCGGGGGTGAAGTCGAATGTGTTCGGGTCTGCTCCTGCAGCGACGACGGTCCCGGCGTATGTGCGCAAGAAATCGAAATCCGGCGACACGCTCTTGACGAAGCGCTCCAGCGATTCCTTGAGCCGATCGCTCATCGCGCGCCCTTCTGGATGTTCTCACGCCACCACAACGGCTGGAGGTTCGTGTAGTGGAAGCACGCTCGCTGCTGGTTCGGGTCCGTCAGGTCGAACGAGGCGCAGGGCCGGATGTGGTCGATGTGCCAGCCACGCAGGCCGTGGTTGTTCCAGGTCATGCCGGGCTTGAACTTCGCCTCGAGCCAGCCGCGCAGGAACTGAGGCGAGCAGCCGACAAGTTCCATGGTCCCGGCCGCCTTCGAGACGACTGCCAGCCGCATCCGCGTCTGCAGGCTTTCGATGGCCCGGAACGCAGGATCCTCTCGACGCTTCCGCCGAACGGCTACGGCGCGCTCTGTTGCCTTGCGCCGGAAGTCTTCATCGAGCCAATCGACAGCGTAAGCCGCTCGCCTCTTCGCCTTGATCTTCTCAGAATTCTTGGCGTAGTACCGATTGGTCTTGGCCCGAAACGCAGCTGGGTCTTCGCCGCGCTTCCGTTTCTCATAGCGCCGCTGGCGCGCTCTGCGCTTTCCCACGTCGCTCACGCCTACATCCTGGCACGTCGGATGGGGTCTCCGGCAGATCCCTCCGTCGCGCGTCGACGGCCGACGCTACTGCGCCGACGCCTGGAGCAGCGCGGGGTCCTCGAAAAGCAGGATGCTGCGCACCTTGCCAGGCTCGACCACGTGCTCGACCGATGAGACGAACCCGGACCCGTCCGGCAGCGTCTGCCCAGGTAGAATCGACGGCGTGTCGCTGAAGATCGTCATGCGCAGTTCGTTGGGCAGGTACGAGAGCAGCTGGTAGCTCCCCATGCTCGACCTCGGCCAGCCGTCGGTGCCGATCCAGGTCGTGCCATCCGGCTGCATCCGCCAGTCGTGGCCCTCGACCAGCGAGGCGAACGATTTGTAAGCCGGACCTTGGCGGCGGCTCCAGAACGGCAGCTGCGTCCCGAGGAAGGTCTGGTCGCTCTGGCCGGACAGGCTCTCGCCGATCTCGCCGAGCAGGTCGTTGATGGGAATGCGGGTCTCGACGTTCTGGTAGCCCTTGGCAGCGACCACGTCAGGGAACCCACCTCCGCCCCCTACCAGACGCGCCAGGACCGTCCCGTAAGCCTGGGCGACACGCCGGGCCGTACCCTGGAGGGTGAGCGAGCCGGCCAGGACGAGCTGGACCGGCGCTCCGATGCTCGGGATCTGGGCGGTGCCGGTCGACGGCTCGATGACCACGTCCGCGATCCAGACCCCCCTCCGAGGGAGCAGGATCCGCCCCCGGACGCAGGCGAACCCCGCGGCGGAGAGGTAGCTCACCTACCAGGTCCCGGATGCGCCGGCGCCGGGCGACGTCGGGCTGGGCGCGGCCCCCCCGTTCATCGCCGGGTCGGTGGCGGCCGCGGAGTTTGACACGGGCTGATTCTGAGCGCCGATGCCCGTGGTCAGCGTGGTGGTCGCCGCCGGCGTCTGCGTTTGGCTGCGCTTCGGCGGCTTGAACTCGAAGGTCTTGGCCCCCCAGGCGAAGATGTCGTTGTGCCCGCGCCAGGGCATCGGCCCGTCGTCTTCCTCGAAGATCACCGACGTGACCCCATGGAGCAGCAGCAGCGGGTGGGAGAGCTGCACCGGGATCTGGAGCTGTGCGCCCGTCGGGACCGATGCCTGCTGCACGATGGGCGCCGCTCCGGTGTACCCGGCCGACAGCGGCGCGCAGCCGAGCCCCTCGGGCCCCTGCTGCCCACTCCCCGCGTTGCCAGAGAAGCCGGCGTACCCGGTGACCACCGGAACCTTTTTGAAGACCGGCTGGCCCTTCCCCGGCAGCACGATGGGCAAGATCTCCGTGACCAGGCGGTTGAGCTGCTCGGGCGTCCAGATCAAGAGCTCGAAGTCGAAGAGGTAGGGATTGTAGCCCTGGAAGGTCGGCGAGACGCCATCGGTGCCGGGCGGGTACTTCTTATCCATCCGCTGTTTGCGCTTCGCCTTCCGAATGACCGCGAGCCCAGGCATCGGGATCCCCTGCGGCCCGTAGCGAACGATGTCCCACTCCGTCGCGCCGTAGAGCATGCCGGAGTTCTGAATCATCGACAGCGCGTTCGGGTTCGTGTCCCAGAACGGCACCGACGGCGGAGCGGTGACGGTGCTCACAGGAGCCATCCCAGGTAGTGGAGCATCCTTCGCAGGGTCTCCGGGTTATCCTTCACGTTGCCCAGCGCGTGGTTGCAGAAACGGCAGAGCATCCCGCGCACGCACTTCCCGCAGGTCGTCTTTCCGGGGCTGTTGACGTGCGGGTTCACATTGCACCGGCCGTTGTCGCAATCTTATCCAGCGGCGAGACCAGCGAGCTGACCAGCATCTCTTCGAGCATCTCGGCGAGCCGCTGCTCGTTGATGCCCTCGCCTTCGCCGCCGCCGTGCATTTGCACCCCGCCGACGTCGACTGAGACGTGGATGCCACCGCCCGCCCCTCCGCCGGCGGGAACGACGTCGCCGAGCTGGTCAAGCGGGATGATCGCCTCCGGCACCTCGCCGACGACCGCGGTGTGCTCCTGGGTGACGATGCCGCCCGCCGCGTGGTGCGGCAGCAGCGACCCGATGTCCTTTCCGACGTCCAGCACCCCGCCGGTCATAAGGCCGCCGGTCAGGTCCCACCCGACGCGGGCCACCTTGGCGATCGTCTCGATGTGGTCGAAGAGCGGCTCGACCAGCGAGAGCAGCTTCTCGGTATCACTGATCGCGCTCTCGAAGAAGTGTTGGACCGCCTCCGGGTTCTCGGCGATCGACCGGATGACCTTCTCGACGTCCATCGCGATCGTCGCGAGCAGCTGCTCGAAGGCCTGCCCCTGGGCGGTCGCCGGGTCGAACATCTCCGCGATCGAAGCGATGGACCCCCGGATCTGCTGCATCGGCCCGGAGCCCGCGCTGTTCATGCTGGTGAGCATGATGTCGAAGTCGTTTTTGATCTTCTGGATGCTGCCCTCGATGGTCTGCGTGTCCCGCAGCGCGGTGTCGCCGAGCGTCCCTTCGTGGGCCGTTTCCTTGATCGTCTCTTCGATCGCGCGGAGCCCCTGGTAGAGCCCGAGCGGCTTCTGCTCCAGCTGCTTCTGCAGCTCTCGGAAGTCTGCGGCGCCGAACTTGGCTGCCAGCACCGCGGGCGAGATCCCTGCAGTGGCGAGCATCCGGAGGTCGCGTCCCGTGATCTCCCCGCGGAGCCCCATCATCTCGATGGCCTGGGTCACCTGCGTGAAGACGGCCGGGTCGAGCTTCACCGCGGCGAGGTCGGCCGCGCCTGCGACAAGCGGCCTGATCCATTCCTCGTTGATGTGCGCGGTCCGGAGGCCCAGCATCGCGCGGGTGACACCTTCGATCGGCATCGCCAGGTCGCGCGCCGTGCGCTCCGCTTCCTCGAAGGCCTGCGCCCCTTCCTCGACGCTGCCGGTGAGCGCCTCGAAAGCGACGTGCGCTTTGTAGCCGAAGTCGGTGGCTGCGATGGCAGAGTGGAACATCTCGACGGCCATTTCCTTCGCCTTCTCGATCACCTTTTCGAACGTGTGCTCGAGGAGTTCGCCGCCGAAGACGGCGGACATCATGGATTCGCCGGTTCCCTCCGCAGCCTCGCCGGCCGCCTGCGACGCCTCGACGTTCTCCCGCATCGTCGCGTTGAGCGCCTTGAGCGAAGTCTCGACGGCGGTCAGCTGCCCCTGGAGCGCCTTGAGGGGGGCCAACATATCCCCAGGGAATTTGATCGCGAATGAGATCCCTTCGTCGGCCATCTAGTCCTTTCGGACTTTCCCCGCCGTCGCCAACCGGAGGAAGTCGGCGACGAGCATAGCACCGATGCGGGCGTCGTCCGAATCGAGCCCCATCGCCAGCGCGTGGATGCAGTCGGCGGCCTCGAAGACGTTGTGCCGGGCCTTCGAGAAGCCCTCTTTCAGAAAAGCTGGTCGACCTGCTTGGTGAAGCCGGCCAGCTCCGAGAGCTTGGGCACGAAGGTCTCGACGATGGCCGGGTAGTCTTCCAGCATCGCCGCCAGATCCTTCGGGTCCGGCGCGAGGCAGCACTGGGCCAGCAGCTGTTCGCCGGCGGCCGACTGCTTGGCCGGATCGTTGGAGAGGTTCGCGGTTCGGAAGACCTTCATCTCGAGGCGGGACGGGGGCCGGAGCACGACCTGCACCTTGCCATCGAGGATCGAGAGGCACGTCGAACGAGGGTGCTTCGCCTTCGCCTCTGCGATCTGCTGATCAGACAACGCCATGGGGGGAGACCTCCTAGATCGACTGCTGGATGCCGAAGACCGTCCCGAGGATAGCAGGATCGAATGGGTACTTGCCGTTTCGAGACAACATAAACAGTAAGAAGTCGTGCTCGACGTAGAGCGGATCCTGCCCGACCTTGTGGGCGTCCGCATTCTTCTTCAGCGTGAAGCCGAAGAGGCGGTCGATGATGGGCGCGGGCATGAGGCTCGGCTCGTAGTAGCTCACGGTGAGCGTCAGGGCCGAGAACTGCATGTAGCCCATCGGCGTCGGCGCCGCGGCGGCCGCGGTCGCGATGACCGAGAGGAAGGTGTCGCTCTCCAGCTTCGGCACCTTGAGCTTGCCCGCCGCCATGTACTTGCCCTTCGTGAGCGCAAGCAGGTTCGGGGCGGCGCCGCGCAGCTCGCCGTGCTCGAGGTTGTCGTCGTAGTCGATCGACTGGAGGGCGAGGATCCCGCCGTAGGGCGGGCTGACCGGGTAGCCCGGCACGTTGAGCTCGATGCTGGAAAATTCGTAGTAGTTGCCATTGATGGCCGGGTACGGAATCGTCTGGATAGGCATGGCGGTCTCAGGCCCTCTCTGGCGGCTTCAGGTAGATCGCCGCCTTGATCAGCAGGTCCGGACTGTCTCGGAACTGGCCCAAGCATGTGTTGCAACCAGAGCAGAGAAGCCCTCGAAACTCGCCGGTGTCGTGGTCATGATCGACGTGGAAGCGGTACGCCCGGTGATACTCGCGCCGTTTCTCTGGGTCTGAGATTGGCATCAGGAGATCGTGGCTCAGGCCGCCAGCGCCTGCAAGGCTGAATTTGTGAACCCAATGGTCACCTTGATCTGCTTGAGGTAGCCCAGCGGCTGGATGGTGATGGTGACCGGGAGCTCGCCGTCGAGGGAGATGTCGTGGGTAAGGTCGACCTGCACCTGCAGGCTGGAGATCTGCCCGTTGAGCTGCGACATGATCGCAGCCGAGCAGCCGCTCTCGATGTTCGCCGCGTCGCGCGGGTCGATGGTGCCAGCCGGCGTGACCCGCACACTGGAGTTGAGCAGCTCGGCCAGGTAGGCGTAGGCATCCGCGCACGCCTCGGACAGCACCCGGCGGTACTGCACCAGGGTGATGTCCGACCCCGACGCCGCCATGATGTTGCCGTTCGTCAGGTAGAAGCCGGAGAGCTCGTTGATGGTGCGGAGCGTGGTGTAGCGAGCCGCATCGAGGCCGGGGGTGATGTTCTCGTTGCGGAAGATCTGGCTGACGCCGATGAGCGCGCCCGCCTGGACGTCGGCGAGGTCCTGCCCGAGCGGCGCAGCGCAGCACCGCGCCGAGGCGAGCCAGTTGGCGCCGCGGCTGACCTGGTAGCCAGTGATCGGCGAGATGACCGCCTCGGTCCCCGCGCCCACGGAGACGAAGTTGCTGGCCAGGGACGGGCTCTCGGCCTCGAGAGCGGCGTCGATGCTGGACGACTGGGTGTCGACCGGCGCCTCCATGAACATGAGGGCGCGGAATCTGTCGGCGACGAACCAGGCGTTCGCGGTCGTGTCCAGCTGTGTGAAGAGCCCGGACATCGAGAAGCCGGCCGTTGCCGACGTCGAGATGGTGTTGGAGAAGAGGGCCACGTAGACCCAGCCCCACGTGTTGGGGTTGCCTTGCAGGATGTTGAGGACGTTCGCGACGTCCGTCACGGTGAACTGCGGCCCGAGAGTTTGGAAGTTGTAGAAGTCTCCGGCGATGAAGCCGGAGGTCCCGCCGACCCCGCCGCTGTCCGCCGCGGTGAGTGCGATCCCGGTGTTGCCCAGGGTGATGTGCTGGCTCAGCACCTGCGGGGGCGAGAAGGTCAGGCCGCCGTCGACCGAGAAGATGTACTTCGCGTTGCCGCTCTCGTAGGTGCCCGAGGCGGTGATCTCGATGATGACCGAGAAGCTGTCGATCGGGTTGCCGGCGTGGTTGGAGAAGGTGCCTTCGCCCTTCGACGCGGCGACCACGCCGTTCGCGCCGGTCTGCTGGATCGAGAAGGAGTTCGACCCGTAAGGCCACATCTGCCCGACCGAGGCCTGGGTGATGAACGAGCGGAAGGTGTCGCCGCTGACCCACACCCCCGAGCCTTCCTGCGCCGAGAAGGTCAGGGTCAGGCCCGTGTTCGGGATCGTGAAGGTGAGGCCGGCCGGGATGACCTGCGGCGCCGAGTACGTCTGGCCGCCGTTCAGCGAGTAGTTGAAGTAGCCGGGGTGCGTCGCATCGCTCGAGGTCGTGATCTGGACGACGACGCCGTTGTAGACGCCGGTCGATCCCTGCTGGTTGCCGTATGGGGCAACCGGGCTGCCCGAGACCGCAACGGTCCCGGTGCTGGTCCCGACCTCGCCCGCGGCGTAGATGTCGCCGGCGACGAAGAGCCCGGTGGTCTCGGCATCGCTCGAAAACACCGCCGTGATCCCGCTCGAGCCCAGCGCTTGCGTCGTCGCGGTGATCGAGAACGGCGTCCCGCTGTAGGTCACGCCGCCGTCGAGCGAGTAGTCGGCCGACCCGTGGGTGGTCCCCGTCGCGGAGCTGGTCGTGATCTTGATGACCGGCGTGTAGAGCCCAGAGACGCCCTCGAACGCCACGACCGCGGTCCCGGTGCCGGTGAACTGCACCGACCCGATCGCCGCCGTGCCACCGCCGACAGCGCCCGAGTAGACCGAGCCCGAGAACATCGGCCACACGAGAACTTCGTCGGCGCCGTAGGCGAGGTCGAGCGCGGCCTTGTCGGCGGCCGGTCCGTAGCCGAGCGCGGCCTGGACGTTGGCCGGCGTGCCGGCGACGGCGACGAGCCCGCCGTAGGGGCCCGCGCTGCAGGTGCCAAGGATGAGCGGGGTGTTGCCGGAGCCGACTGGCTGCACGACGTTGCCGGAGACGTTCTCGGTGATGCTTACGGACGGGATCGACATGGTCTCAGGTCTCCAGCTTGGCGGCGATCGGCACGCTGCGGATGACTGCGGTCCCCTCTGGCGTGTCGGTGATCACCGTTCGGAACTCCGTGCTCAGCGTGTACCACATGCCATCCATGACCAGCTGATCGCTCTTTTTGTACCACTCCCCTCCGAGCAGGTGATAGGACCCCACCGCTGCGGCGTGGATGGCCTGCACGATCCAGCCCCGGATCTGGTACGCCGCGTCGAACTGGTAGAGCGTGTAGCTCGAGACCGAACCCGTGCAGGTCCAGGTCACCGTGCCATCGACGACGATGCCGCCAACGACATCCGGCCACGGCGGCTCGATCGTTCCGGTCGCCCCAGCTGTCCCGGTGAAGTAGAGCCCGTCGGTGTTCGCCGGCGACGGCACAACGAGACCGCCGGCGCCCGCGTAGGTTGCGAGGGCAGCCCACGGCGTCAGCGGCGGAGCTGGCGCCCAGATCGACCAGTCGATGCGCGTCCACGGATCTCGAAGCCCGCGCGCCTGCAGCGGCGCGACGAAGTGCTGCTCGGGCCCGCCGAAGCGATCCTTGTTCGGGTAGACGACGATCTGATTCGGGCCCGACTGGAGCGAGAGGTTCTGCGCTCCAACGAGGATCGGCGGCAGCGTCGGCACCTGCGGCGTCGGCGAATACTTCAGCGCGAAGTTGTTGATGATCGGAGCGAGGATGTCCGAGATCACGTTGCCTCCAGCGAGCGCTGCAGGAAGGCGAGCGCGACGTGCTCCAGCGGATCCTGCCAGTCTCCGAGGTCGCCGAACTCCGGGAACATGCGGCGGGCCTCCATGACCACGGTCCCGAACTGGTGGTAGATGGCCCAGGGGACGTCGTTGGCGATGGTCGCGCCCTCGGCCGTCGCGCTCGTGTAGAAGCCGGTCATAAGCTCGCCGCTGCGGACCATGAGCGGGTTGTATGGGTAGTCTCGCTTGCGCGGCGCCCACGTCGAGCCGTAGGGGTCTTGATGGCGCCAGAATTCCTGCTCGACAGACTTGCGCATGAACTCCGCGAAGAGCGTCGCAAGCTCGAGCTGCTTCTCGGGCACCTGCCCGACGGCCTCGATGATCTGATGCAGTTTTGCGAAGTCCCCTTCGATCACGGGGTCACCTTCGCCAGTTGGTGCCCCACGTCCGATTCGTCGGCGAGGGGCTCACGGTGTTGGGCGCCGCGTTCGGCGCCGACTGCCCAGGCTGCGCGTTGTTCGAGCTGTCGACGATCTGGCCGGGCCGCATCCCGTTCTTGCGGAGCTTGTCGAGCCAGACCTGCGCCCACTTCCAGCGCGTCTCGAAGGTCAGCTCGGCCGGGTTCTGCGGGTTGTAGCCGCGCGCCTGGATGAGAATGTAGGCGGCCATCCAGCAGGTGTACTGGACGAAGCTCCAGGGCCACTGCACGAGCGGCAGCTGATAGCCGCTCGGCAGGGCATCGTCGATCATCCCGCTGGCGTTCTGGAGCGCTTCGGTGACCTGCGCAGCGGTGAGCGTTTGGTAGAACTGCCCGAGCATCCCAATGGTCGCGAGATCAGTGGGCGTCGCGTACTGAGACGGGGTCGCTGTGGGCCCCGACATGGGCTAGCCAGCCTTGCGGGTCTTCGCCGGCTTCGCGGCGGGAGCAGCTGCCGCGGCGGGCGCTGCGTCGGCCGGAGCAGCTGCAGCCTCAACCTCGGGCTCCGGGTGCTCGGCCGCCCACTGCTTCTCGTCCTTCACGACGTCGACGATGACCGTATTGTTTGCCGAGATGTGCGCGATGTACTCGCGCGTGATCTCTTTCCCGCTCAAGGTGATCGGCGGCTTGCCGCGCTGGAGGTCGATGCCCTTCTTCACGCGCGGGCTGGGCGCGTTGCGGTTGCGGCCGAGCTGGTCGAGCGGCAGCTGCTCGAGCTTCTCCAGGTCAGCCCGCCGCTTGGCGTAGGCCACCGGGTCGGGGATGGAGCAGATGGGGTACGGCTTGCCCTCGCCATCGTTCACGGCGCCTGCGCTCACTCGAATTTCCATCGGGGTTGCTCCTGGGGTTGGACTGCGGGGTAGCCCCAAGCCTGCCCGGAATGACCGCGTCGGTCAATGACCGTTGCTCTACAGCTCCTGCAGCTGGAAGTCGGCGTTCCCAACCTGGACGGACAGGTTGCCCGTCGCGGTGCAGACGATGCCGACGAGCGTAGCAGGTTTCGGGTCCTATTTCTACGCTAGACCCTAGCCAATCCCCAAGAACCCGTAGAAGTAGGGGCCGTAGCCCCCGATTCCGCGCGTTCTGACGCCGACCTGGATCTGGTGCCTTGCGATGATCGAGGGGCTGTCGGGCTTCACCTCGAAGAAGAACTGCGGCGCCTCCAGCAGCTGGAATAGGAACGGCTTCACCGGGCCGCTCGGGTCCATGAGGATCCAGGGCGTCCCGAGGTTGCCGCCCACCTCGGTGATGACGCCCATGTCGGGGGTCACGAGGAGGTCGGCGGTGCCGTACATCGCGTTTTGCTGGACGACGCCGGCAGCGTTCTGGCCGACGGCGGCTGCGGGCGCGGTCCACTGCGTCTGCAGGATCTGGATGGCGGCCGCCTCCGACGCGGTCGGCACCATGAGCAGCGACGGGTTCACGTTCAGCGGGAGCCCGTCGGCGCCGAGGTAGTCGCGCATCGTCTGCCGCGCCTCGAAGTAGCTCGCGGTGGTGAGCGGCGTCGCGGTGGCGAAGTTGCTCTGGCTGCCAAGCGGGCCGGAGGCGCCCGCGTCGGTGTTGACCGGGTGCGAGCCCGACCAGAAGGCGACGCCGTCGTAGGTCGTGGTCGAGGCTCCCGCCACGATCGCGCCCGCGTTCGCCGTCCCGGACTGGATGCCGTAGAACAGCGTGTCGCCCCACTTCTTCGACTGCTGGGCGAGCATCTGCACCGTCGGCGAGAAGGCGTTGATCTTGTTGTCGCGGACGTTGAACTCGTCGAGCCCGACCGTGAGCTCGAAGGGCAGGTTCGTCAGCGAGTAGGTCCGCAGGCTGACGTTCTGGATGATGCGGTCGCCGATCCACTGGCGAAGCATCGGGATCCGGTCCGCCCACACGTGCGTCTCGGTGGTGGTCGTCGAGTTGAAGAGCTGCGCGAACTTCGGCCAGTAGATCCCGTACCGCAGGAAGGCCTGCTGGAAGATCTGGCTGTACTTGACGTACAGGGCAGTCAGGCTCGCATTCGTGATGTCCATTTCGGTGTCTCCCTTTGCGGTTGCGGCGGTCGGTGGGCTGCTGGGGTGGAGGGCTCTCTCGGTGGCTACAGGAGGGAGGCGAAGAACGTGGTCAGCACGATGGCCTGCCCGGAGACCGGGTCGAGGCCGAGGAAGACGCCGGCGATCGAGCTCGAGCTGGCGTTCGTGCCGATGGTGTGGTCGTCGAGCCCGTAGACGAGCGCGCCGAAGTTGGCCGCGGTCGGCTTGTGGTTCGGGTCGAGGTCCCAGAGGAAGGCGCCCTCGCGGATGGTCGCCTGCGTCCCGGCCGCGAAGCTCGAGACGCCTCCGTT
>Ga0187873_1002250_pt1 | contig 14952 bp, 11 predicted proteins | sample June2016WEW_16_1_2_FD_133012 | JGI IMG/M metagenome (GOLD analysis project Ga0187873, IMG submission 133012) | Peatland microbial communities from SPRUCE experiment site at the Marcell Experimental Forest, Minnesota, USA - June2016WEW_16_100 | ecosystem: Environmental > Terrestrial > Soil >... | reverse complement strand
CCTGCAAAAGCAAATCCAGTCCCAGACGCCCATGGCCATAGTGCTGGAAGACGGAGAGCAGATCGAAGGCTGCATCGAGTGGTATGACCGCAACGCCATTAAGATCCGAGGCCGACAGAAGACAATGGTCTACAAATTCGCCATCAAATATATGTATAAGGTCGGCGACGCAGGACAATGATCGTTGTGAAAGAAGCTGTTAGATTTTAGCTCGAATTCTATTTCACGAATGTGAACTCCATGCTATTCCAGTTACGGGAAAACATGCTGAAAGCTAGAAGCTAGCGGCTAGCAGCTATCTCCCTGTTCCCTGCTTTCAACAGCCGGTCGCGGATGGCCGCGCCAATCCCCTCGTCCGGCGGCAGCGGGCATAAAATCACCGTGCAACCAGCTCCGTCCAGCGCCCGCAGCCCCGCGTATAACTCCCGCGCCAGCTCCTCCGGCGCCGCCCACCGTCCCCAATTGAAGACCGCCGCCCCGGCCGGCGCAGCTACCTCGGCAGGCAACATCACGCCCACCTGGTCCTTTGCGAGTTCTGATGTCGCTCCGGCCAGCAGCGCTCCCAGCTTGGCCAACTCGCCCCCAGCCTGTTCTAACTCGATGAGCACCAGCCGCGCCCGGGGCGCATAATGCCGCATCCCCATCCCCGGTGAGAGCTGCGCCGCTCGCGGCTTTGTTTCCTGCAATCCGCCGTTGCGGAATACCTCGACTGCCCCGGCAGTGTCTCGAATCTGGACACTTGTCACAGCCCCCGGCCGGTAAATCTTCATCGGGCTCTGGCAGGGGTCCAGCACCGTGGACTCGACCCCGTGCTCGGTTGGCCCTGCATCCACAACCGCATCGATCAGCCCGTCCAGGTCGTGGAGCACGTGCTCGGCGGTCGTCGGGCTGAGGTGACCAAAGAGATTGGCGCTGGGCGCGGCCACCGGAATTCCGGCCCGGCGAATCAGCTCCAGAGCCACCGGATGCGCCGGCATGCGCACGCCGACGAGAGGGCGGCCGGCCGTCACCGCATCGGGCACCGCTGCTGTACGCGGCAGCAGCAGCGTCAGCGGCCCCGGCCAAAAGGCCTTCATCAGCTTGCGCGCCGCTTCGGGAACCTCACGCACCAACCCGTCGAGCATCGCTTCATTGGCCACATGCACAATCACCGGGTCCCATGCCGGCCTTTGCTTGGCCGCAAAAATGCGGCTCACCGCCCCCGTGTCCAGCGCATTCGCCCCCAGCCCATACACCGTCTCAGTTGGCAGGGCCACCAGCCCGCCCGCGCGCAATATCTGCGCTCCGCGCTCCAATGATTCCTGAGCTTCGGTAGTATCCAGCCGCGCTGGGTCAACCACCAATCGCAGTGTCTTCACGTTCCTATTGTCGCCTTTTGTGGTCAGAGTTCGCCATTCAGTTCCGCGGAACGAGGTGCAATTTCCTCTGAATCGGGTTTGTCGCAGGCTATTTCATTTCCTCTCCCCAGTCCGTGGCGGTATATTGAAACCCACGGGAGCGAGTTGCCGCGCTCTCCTTGACCAGCGGGCGATTGCTTTCCTGCCCGACCCGCCATCGCTTTCGAGGAGGTCTCATGAGTTCTTCCGTCGTCGCCCGCACCAGCAAGCCCTTCAAATGGTGGCAGTCGGTGGGGATATTGGTCTGCTTTTGCCTGCTCGTCTATGGAGCATTCGCTCTCTGGAATTTTGTGCGCGTGAGCAAAGAGCTGGACAAGCTGAAAGCCGCTGAACCCGCCGTCCGCCAAAAGGCGGCCGAAGAGCTGGGCCACAGCAAGAGCTCCCGCGCAGTAGAGCCGCTGATCGCCGCCCTTGGCGATCCGGACTACGACGTTCAGGGCAGCGCGGCCACGGCGCTGGGCGAGATTAAAGACCCTCGCGCTGTTGAGCCGCTACTGGCCATCCTCAAGGCCGATACCAGGGATAACCGCTCGACAATCGGCCCTTTGCCGGAGGGTGCAGCCTACGCCGGGAACAGCATAGATACGCGCCGCTACGAGGTCGCAAAGAAAGCGGCCGAGGCGCTGGGCAATCTGGGCAGCCCTGCAATTGACGGCCTGATGGCTGCCCTCAAAGACAAACTGAGCAGCGGATATGCGGCAGCCGGATTGGTGAAGGTTGGCGCGCCGGCCGTCGACGCCCTGGCCGCAGCCATGAAAGACCCGGATGAGGACGTGCGATGGCAGGCGGCCAATGCCCTGGGTGAGATCAAGGATCCACGCGCCGTCCCGGCACTCATTGAGGCCTTGCAGGTCAAAGGCCTGCAATGGCACGCGGCCTTCGCGCTGGGCGAGATCAAAGACGCGCGCGCCGTTGAGCCGCTGATTGCCGCTCTGCAAGACAAAGACGCGGAGTTTCGCGAGGAAGTAGCACGGGCGTTAGGCGAGATCAAAGACCCTCGCGCCGACGCTGCTCTCACCGCTGCCCTCAAGGACCCGGAGCCGAATGTTATCCACGCGGCAGCCAATGCTCTGGGACAAATCGGCGATCCCCAGGCGGTCAATGTTCTGCTCACAGCCCTGCGCGAGCACAACGCGGAGATCATCGCCGGAGCCGGCAACTTCTTTATCAAGCGTGGCGAGCCGGGCACGGAGGATGCGTTGATCGAGGCTCTCAACAAATCCGGAGACAAGTGGCTGGCTGAAGATATGATGAACAGCGGCAACGAGAAGTTAAGCAACGCCGCCAACGATTGGGCATCCTCGCACAACTACGAAATCAGGTACATGCCCGGCGCAAGAGGCTCAGGCTGGGGCGAAAAGCAGTGAGCGCTGCCGCTGTCCTGAAGGAGATCGTATGAATCCGTTGAACATTCATCGCTTCTGGCAAACCAGACGGCCGTTTGCCATAGGCTTGTTGCTGTGTTTCTGCGTACTCGGTTTTGTACCGGCCGGGTATGGGAAGGCTGATAACATCGACAAACTGATCAAGCAATTAAAAGACAAACATGATTCTTTCGTCCGAGCCTCCGCGGCCAAAATGTTAGGCGAGAGCAAAGATCCCCGCGCGGTTGAGCCACTCATCAATGCCCTGAAGGACCCGAAGTCAGACGTCCGGGGGTATGCGGCCTCTGCCTTGGGCGAAATCAAAGACCCTCGCGCCGTTGAGCCTTTGATCGCTGTTCTGAAAGACCCAAATTCCTGGATCCAGGAGAATGCGGCAAAGGCGTTGGGTGAGATTAAGGACCCTCGCGCGGTTGAGCCCCTGATCGCTGCTTTGAAGGACTCAAAAAGTGTAGTCCGACAGCAAGCGGCCCAGGCGCTGGGTCAAATCAAAGACCCTCGCGCCGTTGAGCCTCTGATAGCTGTTCTGAAAGACCCAAATTCCGGGGCCCAGGAGAATGCGGCAAAGGCGTTGGGTGAGATCAAGGACCCTCGCGCGGTTGAACCCCTGGCCGCTGCCCTGAAGGAAACGACTTATATTCGAGAGGCGGCGGCAGAGGCTTTGGGCAACATCGGAGAACCTGCCGTCGAACCTTTGATTGCTGCCTTGAAAGAAGGGGTTGGGTATGTAAAAGTGGAGGCTGCCAGGGCATTGGGCGAAATCAAAGACCCACGCTCAATCGGACCGCTGATCGTAGTCTTAAGGGACACGAATTCATGGGTCCGGGACAGTGCTGTCGCGGCCTTGACTAACATTGGAACTCCAGCCGTGAAGCCCCTGATCGCTGCTCTGAAAGACACGGATTTCTACGTCCAGCAATATGCGACCGAGGCATTGTGGAAAATTGGAATACCTGCGATCGAACCCCTGATGGCAGCTCTGATGGACTCGAATCCTACTGTCCGAATGAAAGCTACCCTGGCGCTGAGTAAGATTGACGATTTCCGCGCGGCAAGCACCGTGCAAGCGACACTCAGTCGCCTGGCAGGAGTCGCCGAAACATATTCTTCCATCATCAAGCAGGGCGACCCGGGCCAGGAAGACGCATTGATCGATGCACTCAATCAATTCGGCAATAAGAAAATGGCTGAAGATTACCAGAACTGCGGGAACCCGAAATTGGAAGAAGCTGCGCGCGCATGGGTGTCAAGAAACGGATACGAGACAATGTCTATGCCCAGTGGGAGACACCTAGTGTGGGGCAGCAAGCAGTGAGCGGTGACGCCCCCTGCCGTATACTCACTGCTGACGATGCCCATCGAGACCGAGATCAAATTCCGCGTGGACGACCTATCCGGCCTGAGCAAGCAGCTTGAGGCTGCGGGCTTTCGCCTGCTAACTCCGCGCGCCTTCGAGAGCAACGTCCTCTATGACACGCCCGATCGTGCGATGCGCGCACGAACTGAGATTCTGCGCATCCGCAACTATGCCGGACACTGTACAGTCACCCACAAGCGCCTGCCTGACGATGGTCCCGGAGAAGACACCCACAAGCACCGCATGGAGAACGAGACCGAGGTGGCCGACGGCGCGGCGCTGGAGCAAATCTTCCTCTCCCTCGGCCTGGTCGCCGCCTTTCGTTATGAAAAGTGGCGCACCGAGTGGACCGACGGTGAGGGCCATTGCGTCGTCGATGAGACCCCCATCGGCAACTACGCCGAACTGGAAGGCTCCGCAGAATGGATTGACCGCGCCGCCGCCCGCCTGTGTATCGATCCGGCACAGTACATTACCCTCAGCTATGGCCGCCTCTTCGATCTCTGGTGCGAGCAGCACAACTCCACCGCCCAGGACCTCACCTACGCCGCTGTAAATGCAGCTTGTAGCCGTTAGCTTTTAGCTCCTAGCTAATAATCAGGCAAATCAATGGTTGATTTGCAACCTTTATGATTCTTTAATTTACCCGGCATCTTATTTCGATCTAGCAGCTAGAAGCTAGCAGCTAGAAGCTGTTTTCCCCACCCCTCGGTAATCAAATCCTAAAAATCTATTAACGAAGGCTCCTCCCAGCGCCGATAACTTTAACGAGAAGTTAAGAACTGTGAGGTGCCCATTGAACAACAATCGCTCTGAGCTTCCTCCCAACCGGTTGCGGCGCACCCGAGCCCGGTTGCTAAAGGCGGCTGCGTTGGCGCTCATGGTGGCGCTGGCCATGCCTGCCTGGGCGGCGGACGCGCGAGCCATCAAATCGCGGATACCGCCCGTTTATCCAGCGATTGCCGCGCGCATGAGAATTACCGGCATTGTCAAGCTCTTGGTCACCGTGGACGCGGAAGGCAATGTGACCGACGTGCAACCACTCAGCGGAAACCGAGTGCTTACGGATGCTGCCGAGGAGGCCGTGCGCAAATGGAGATTCGAGCCCGGTCCCGCCACTTCCACCGTAAGTGTAGCGCTCACCTTCGCGCTCTAGCAGCCGGAGTTGCTTCGGGCGCGCAGCATAGTGTGGTTCGCCGTACGTGAGCATCCTTTGATCGCGCTTTGTGGGCGCCACATGTTATTCGCGGAATTTCTCCCGCGTTTCTCCGCACTCAAACCAGCCTGCCTCGATGCAGGCTAATGGAAGCAACCCATGCCATGTCGATTCTTGACCTGATCTCCGATGCTCCGGACGCGTTCTCCATCGCGCTCATCGATCCGGATGATGCGCGCCGCGAAGAGGCAGCTGGCGTTCTGGCGGGATTCCCCGGAACGGCCGTCCGGGAGTTTGCTTCCTTTCCTCCCGACCTCAACGATCTGCCCCTGATGCTGGATCAGCATTACGACGCCATTCTCATCGCCCTGGATAGCGACCCGGAGTTTGCCTTCGATGTAGTCGAGACCCTCTGCGCATCTAACTCCGCGACTGTAATGGTTTATACAGCGCAAACTTGCCTGGAACTGGCCATCCGCTTTATGCGCGCCGGCGCCCGCGAGTTCCTTACCCTGCCCCTTCTCCACGCCGAAATGGCCGACGCCCTGGACCGGGTTTTGTCTTGCCGCTCGACCTCACCTCAAGGCAAAAGAACACCCAAAAAGCTCTTCGTCTTTCTGGGCGCCAAAGGCGGTTGTGGGGTTACCACGATCAGCGCAAATTTTGCCGTCGCATTGGCGCAGGTGTCTGGCGAAAGAACCCTCTTGATTGACCTCGGAGTTCCTCTCGGGGATGCGGCGATTAACCTCGGGATGAGTGCGGAGTACTCCACCGCCAATGCCCTTCAGGACCCCAGCCGGCTGGACGCCAATTTCCTTCGCTCGCTGCTGGCAAGGCATGGTTCAGGATTATCCGTGCTCCCGGCTCCAGGGGAGTTCTCTCCCCTCCAGGCCACCAATGAGGCAATCGACAAACTCCTCATCATCGCTCGACATAGCTTCGATTATGTGGTCGTTGATGCCGGTTCGAGAGTTGACTTAATGGGAACGTCTCTCTTCAGTGAATCCGCCATCCTATACCTGATCACCCAGGTCGGCATTTCAGAACTGCGCAACGCCAACCGCCTCATCTCGCAATTCTTCTCTGCGCGCGGTCGCAAGCTCCAGATCGTGCTCAACCGCTATACACCTCATGCTTTGATCTTCGATGACCAGCAGATTACCAAGGCCCTCACCAGGCCCGTCCAGTGGAAGATTCCCGACGATTATGCCACTGCCCGCCGCACCCGCAGCACGGCCACTCCGATTGCGCTGGAAGACACACCCATTTCAAACGTAATCCGGCAGATGGCCCGTGAAGCCTGCGGCTTATCCGAAAAGGACACGAAGAAAAAGGGCTTCAGTCTCTTCGGAATAGCGCGCTGACCGTTTCCCAGGGCGTTCCATCGATGTGGACATCAGCTTCGCCCGCTATCAATACCAAATTGCCGGGGCGAAGCGAGTGGTCTTCGTCATGGGAGTGGAAGCTAGAACATTTTTACTGATAGTGTAAGGATGCTCCGTGCCCCATCCATTTCGTCCTGCGCGCAGTCGAAGGATCTGCGTTTTCAATTGTGAAATGGGTGGGAAATCACGAAACCCACCATACAGGAACTGTGAAAATGCTCTGACGCCACCCTGCCTAAGGTTGCCACGGCGCATCTGAAGGATGACTGCCGCAACTGCCTCTTTTTTGAAAAAGAGTTCTGACGATTTAGCGATCCTGAGTTAAACTATGCACTGTTGAAGGCAATTTGGAGTTGTAATCGCACTATGTCAGAGTTACAAGAAGTTTACGACGCCCATGGCGATGGCGTCTTATCCGTAGCGCTGGTCGGTCCGGATGAACTGCGCCGCAAGACAATCGCCAGTGTTCTTGCCGAATGTCCGGGGGTACGTGTTCAGGAGTTTTCTTTCTACCCTGCCGACGTCGACGAGGTGCCCAGGATGCTGGAGGAGCATCTCGACGTCATCATCGTCGACCTGGACGGTGACCTGGAATTCGCCCTCAATGTCGTGGAGAACATCTGCAACGATGGCTCCCGGACCGTGATGGTCTTTTCGGAGCGGGCTGATCAGGAACTGGTGATGCGGTGCATGCGTGCTGGCGCCCGCGAGCTTCTCGTTCTGCCCATCACCGCCGCCGAAATGGCCGATGCCTTGGCTCGCGTCTCAGTCCGTCTTCCTGGGGCTCACGCCAGAAGGAAAACCGGCCATTTATGCGTGTTCCTCGGCGCCAAAGGCGGCTGCGGAGTCACTACTATCGCCTCCAATTTCGCGGTATTGTTGGCCCAGGAGTCTGGCAAGAAAACGCTGTTGATTGACCTTGGCATCCCCCTGGGAGACGTGGCAATTAATTTCGGAATCGTCGCTAAGTTTTCGACAAACGACGCTTTTCAGGATTCAAGCCGGTTGGATGCGACTTTTCTTTCTTCGCTGCTGAACAGGCATTCCTCGGGATTGTTCATCCTTACGGCTCCGGGGGAGTTTCCCCAGAACAAGATCACCGTAGACGTTGTCGATAGACTGCTGGCAGTCGCCCGCCAGAGCTTCGATTACGTGGTGGTTGATGCCGGATATAGACCTGATTTGAAGGATTCGGCTCTCCTTGACATTTCCGCTACCACCTATCTGGTCACTCAGGTCGACATTGCCGAATTGCGAAACTCAAATCGTCTGATCTCTCAGTTCTTCTCCACCAAGGGCCGTAAACTCCAGATCGTCCTTAACCGGTATACGCCTAAGACTTTACTCTTCGATGATGAGCAAATTACCAAGGCGCTCACCAGGCCGGCCCAGTGGAAGATTCCCGACGATTATGCCACTGCCCAGCGAACCCGGCACACCGCCGCTCCCCTCGCGCTGGAAAACTCGCCCATTTCAAAGGTAATCCGGCGGATGGCCCGTGAAGCCTGCGGCTTGCCCGAAAAGGGCACGAAGAAAAAGGGCTTCTCCCTCTTCGGAAGATCGCGCTGACCGTTTCCCAACCAGCGCTCAGTTACTTCCCCGCCACGCAACACTTCTTGTACTTCTTGCCGGTTGTCCAATTTGTTTCAATTGTTTAAGTATTTATTGGCTTTGCATCTCATACCTGTTCTGGTATATTTTCCGTGTGCGTAACTTAGAAACCAGTTCCGGCAACGTCTTTGCGGACCTTGGCCTGCCGGACGCCGAACAGCTCAAGATCAAATCCGGCCTGGTTATCGAAATCACGTGCGCGGTCCGCCGTCTCGGCCTGACCCAGGAGGAAGCCGGCCGGCGAATGGGGATTTCGCAAGCTAAGGTCTCCGGGCTGATGCGCGGCGATTTTTCCAATCTTTCGGAACACAAGCTGATGGAGTGCCTGAACCGGCTGGGCTATGACATCGAAATCAAGCTGACTCCCGCCGCAGATTCAGTGGGGCGGCGGAGTTTAGCGGTTGCGTGATCGAACCCGGTCAAGCCTTCAGCGCTTTGAGGACAACAGGTAAAGCAGAGGTGTCTATATGGCGATGCTTACTGGCTACTCAGCATACTTCGACGCAAGTGGACATCCCTCAGAGCAGGATGTCCTGTCTGTTGCTGGCTATGTCGCTACTGTCGAAAACTGGTATAGCTTTGATGATGGATGGAACAAAATTTTACAGGGCGAAGGAGTTAAGTTTTTTCACGCAACCGATTTTGTGAACAGTAGGGGGGAGTTTTCGGTTGGATGGAAAGGAGAAACTGATAGAAGGCGCAATTTTGTTTCGCGTCTCCAGGATTGTCTTGAGTCAAACTGTAGGCTTTTCTTTCGTGTCAGTCTGTTTCTAGAAGACTACCTGAGGGTGAACGGGGATTTTGAACTTCAAGAAATGATAGGCATGCCCTACACGATATGCAGTATGCAGTGCTCTCATATGCTTCGTGGATGGGCGAAGGGCGTAGGGTGTTTAGATAATCTGATCTACTACTTCGAGGACGGCGATTTAGATAAGGGAGATTTTGAAGCACACCATAAGCGAGCATACGGCGTTAATCCGAAATTCCTTGACAAGACTGGAGCAGTCGCCTTCCAAGCTTCAGATTTCGCGGCATGGAAGATTAGAACTGCGCTTGAAGCTTCGGCTGCTGATGACCATACGCGAGATAAAGGGTGGAACCTATTGCGCTCATTGGCGATTCTTAATGTCATACCGAAAGAGGCCGGAGTGTTGAATGAAGCATCTCTACGAACCTTTTGCGATAGATACAATGTTGCGAGGAGAAAATGAAATAGAATCAAGAATTCGAGACCCTCAACGCCGCCGAATGCCCCACCGCAGGTTGTTGCTTAGCTAGAAAAGTTCGCTGTGAGTACCGAGACGCATTAAGATGAGGCGGGGAGGGTCTTCGGCTTTCGCGTAGACCAGAAGCAAATCCGGTCTCAGGTGACACTCTCGAAAACCGGCCATCTCTCCGGTGAGAGCATGATCTTTGAACTTCGCATCGAGCTGTTGATCGGTTGCCAGCGTGTCTAAAACAGCGGGAAGCAGAGTTTCAAGATCGCCGCGATACCGGGGGCTGGATCGCAGCTTTTTATAATCCCGCTTGAACTGGCGAGTCCAGCTAATCTTCCGCATTCAGTTGATCCATCAACTCTCGAACGCTGGAGGCCGTGGGTAGATTTCCGCGCCGGGCCTCTTCCATTGCAGCCCGAGTCACCGCGTTTGGTACCCGCACCTCGAAGGGAAGCGCCTTCTCGGCGGCGATCCGCTTGAGCAGCAGGCGCACTACGTCAGAAAAGCTCAAGCCCATCGCATCCAGAGTCTTGGCCGCTTTGGTTTTCAGTTTCTGATCCACGCGAACATGAATCATCGCAGTCGCATTGGGCACGGTGGCACTCATGGATACATTGTATACCATATGAGACCTGAGATGCATGATGTAAAAACGCCCGCTACTTCCCCGCCCCGCAGCACTTCTTGTACTTCTTGCCGCTTCCGCATGGGCAGGGATCGTTGCGCCCCACCTTCTCGCCCGTCCGCCGCTGCATCGGACGGCTTGCGTCTCCTGCGCCCGCCATGCTGGCCGCCTCCAGCTCCCGCTGCTTTTTGCGTTGGAATTCCTTCTCCAGCGCGTCGATGGTCGTGGAGGGCTGGCGAGTGGAAATTCCAATCTCCCGCGGCTCCGCGTCCATCGTCAGAGGCTGGGCGCTGCTGCTCACCGGAGGCGCTGGAGGAACCGCGCGGCTGATGCGCGGAGCTGCATCCATCGGTTGGCCATCCGGACCCAGTATCTGCATCCGGAACAGGAAACGAACCGTGTCCTCCTGGAACTTCAGCATCATGGCCTCGAACATGTCGAAGGACTCCCGCTTGTATTCCACCAGCGGATCCCGTTGCGCATAGCCGCGCAACCCGATTCCCTCTTTCAGGTGGTCCATTGAGAGCAGGTGGTCCTTCCACAGCCCGTCGATTACGCTCAACATCACCATCCGCTCGTGGTAGCGCATGGTAGCCGGCGAGAGAATCCGCTCCTTGGCCTCATACTGTTCCTTCAATTTGCCGAAGATCGCCTCGCCCAGATCGTGCCGGCCCAGTTCCAACGGCCTGATCCCCGCCGCCGTAAAGCTCATCCCGAAATGGTCAACGAGTCTGCCGTCCATCCCCTTCACATCCCACTGGTCCGGGTGCATCCTCTCCGGGGCAAACTCGTCCATAATATTGCTCAGAATTCCGCCGACATAATCCTCCAGAATCAGATCCCGCTGGTCCACGCCCTCCAGCAGTTGTCGCCGCAGCCCGTAAACCGCCTCGCGCTGCTTGTTCATCACGTCGTCGTACTCCAGCAGGTGCTTGCGCGATTCAAAGTTCTGCGCCTCAACCGCCTTCTGCGCGCCCTCGATCCGCTTGGTGATCATCTTCGACTCGATGGGTTCGTCTTCTTTCATGCCCATCCGTTGCATCATGGTGCTCATCCACTGCTTGGCGAAGATGCGGATCAGGTCGTCTTCCAGCGACAGAAAGAATCTCGACTCACCGGGATCTCCCTGACGGCCAGCGCGCCCGCGCAGCTGGTTGTCGACGCGCCGCGACTCGTGCCGCTCCGTGCCCAGAATGAACAGTCCTCCGGCAGCGATCACCTGCTCGTGCTCCTGCTGCGCCGCCTCGGCATGTACTTTGAAGACCTCCGCCCACTCCGGCTCGGCAATCTCAAACTCCTGCCCCTGGTAGTAGAAGCGCAGAAATCCCGGCGGGGCCATGGGGCTGATCGCCCCTTCGGCCACGCTGATAGCCCGCGCCTTGTTTTTCTTCACCAGCTCCTGCCGGGCCATGAAATCCGGGTTGCCGCCCAGCAGAATATCCGTGCCGCGTCCGGCCATGTTGGTGGAGATAGTCACCGCCGCCAGCCGCCCGGCCTGCGCCACAATCTCCGCCTCGCGCTCGTGGAACTTGGCGTTCAGCACCACGTGCTTGACGCCCTTGCGCGCCAGAATTCCCGACAGCCGCTCGCTCTTTTCAATCGACGTCGTGCCCACCAGTACCGGCTGCTTCTGCTCGTGCAGTCGCGCAATGTCCTCGGCCACTGCCTTGTACTTCGCCTTCTCCACCAGGTAGACCACGTCCGGATTTTCTAGCCGCAGCAACGGCCTGTTGGTGGGAATCACCACGATCTCCAGCTTGTAGATCTTCTCGAACTCCGCCGCCTCCGTCTCCGCCGTGCCGGTCATGCCGCTCAGCTTCTTGTACAAGCGGAAGTAATTCTGAAAGGTGATGGTGGCCAGCGTCTGGTCTTCCTTGCGGATGTTCACGCCTTCCTTGGCCTCAATGGATTGGTGCAACCCATCCGACCATCTCCGCCCCGGCATCAGCCGCCCGGTGAAGGTATCGACGATGATCACCTCGCCGTCCTTCACCACGTACTCCACGTCGCGTTTGTAGAGCGCTTCCGCCTTGATTGCGGTCTCAACGTAGTGCTTCATCTCCCAGTTTTCGGCGTCGGCGATGTTGCCAATGCCCAGCAGCTTCTCAATCGTCACCCAGCCCTCGTCGGTGACTCCGATCGTCCGTTGCTTCTCGTCCACGATGTAGTCGCCGGTCAGGTATTTTTCACCCTCCCGGAGTTGCAGGCCCAGCTCCGCCACGCGCTGGGTGTCGCTGGCTTCAATTTCCTCTCCCTTCGTCAACTTCGGAACAATCTGCCGTGCCTTGGCATACTTGTCGGTTGTCTGGTCGGTCGGCCCGGAGATAATCAGCGGCGTCCGCGCCTCGTCAATCAAAATCGAATCCACCTCGTCCACGATGGCGTAGTAATGCCCGCGCTGCACACAATCCTTGATCTCGAACTTCATGTTGTCGCGCAGGTAGTCGAAACCGAATTCATTATTTGTCCCGTAGGTAATATCCGCCAGGTAAGCGGCGCGTCGCTCGTTGTCGTCCAGGTCGTGAACGATGACGCCCACCGTCAGCCCCAGAAACTCGTAGATCTTGCCCATCCACTCGGCGTCGCGCTTGGCCAGGTAGTCGTTCACCGTCACCACGTGCACGCCGTGGCCGGCCAGCGCATTCAGATAGCAGGCCAGCGTGGCCACCAGCGTCTTGCCTTCGCCGGTCTTCATCTCGGCGATCTTGCCCTGGTGCAGCACCATGCCGCCGATCAACTGCACGTCGAAGTGGCGCATCTGCACCGCCCGCCAGCCCGCCTCCCGCACCACCGCAAAGGCCTCGGGCAATATCTCGTCCAGCGCCTCCCGCTCGGCCGCATCCTGTGCGGCGGCCCTCTCTTCGGCAACCTCCCGCGCTTCCGCCTCCCGCCCCTCCGCCCTCAATTCGTCGGGATTTTCAAACCCCTTCAGTCCCTCCGCCACCCGCTCGGCAATCCGCGCCCGGAACTCCGCTGTCTTGGCCCGCAACTGCTCGTCGGCCAGCTTCTGCGTGTCCGCTTCCAGAGCGCTGATCACGGCCACCTTCGGCATCAACCGCTTGATCAGGCGCTCGTTCGCCGTGCCAAAAATCTTGGTTAAAACTTTATCGAAAAACACAGGACTCTCCGCTTACCAGTGTAAATGGTTGAGGTTGGAGTAGCCCTCCCAACCCGCGTGAAGGCACTGGCTCATGTTGAAAACACCGGCTTAACAGACTGCGGAAAACGCTGGTTTTGTGTCAGAGCACGACTTCACAGCTTGCGGAAAAAAGCGAGAAAGGCTCTGAAAGGCATCGAAATCGGTGATAGAAAACCTTCACCTGATGCGCACGGATCGATCCTGGGGCATCCTGACGCGATTGATTTTTTGCGACTTTCACAAAAATCCTATTTTCCGCAAGCTGTTCAGCCGTGTTGCAAACCCCAACCGCCAATTTTTGGAAATCATCCCACGCGGCAGAATCCGCGTTCAGCTCCTCGTCACCAGCCGAACGCTTCTGATATGCCGGCTTTTCGTTCCAAATATTTTTTGCACATTTGAATTCAAGCACTGTCCCGGACAAAATATGCCGTCGCCCAAAACTGCGAATGCCAGCTCGGCATCTGCTGGCATTCGCTGTACGCATTCGGGCTGCCGTCTACACCGTGGCCTGCATCCAGAACTTCAGCTGCGCCGTCTTGATATTCCCTTGCGCATCGAAGTACCAGTTCAGCCAGTCGTCCGGCTTCGTCTTCAGATTCGCATCCGCGCTTGTTTTTTGGTTCACCGCCCATCGCCAGGAAAAATGGTCGTACACGTCCAACACATGTGTTGCGTACGCCTGCGCCAGCTTCTTGTTGCCTTTAATCATCACCAGGTTCTCATCGTTGTTGTATGAGGCCTGGTATCCCAGGTTGTGACTTCCAGTCACCACCACGCAGTTGTCCGCAAACGGGTCAATCACCACGATCTTGTCGTGGGTAATCGCGAAACCGGCGTTCAGCAACTCCCTCTGCCAACCCTTTGGCACCGTCTTGCTCAGCGAATTCGCCGAGATCACCCGCGCGTCCTGCGGCGCTGCCGGGCTCTTCACGCCCTTCTGCTTCTTTGGCGGCGACGTGCCTTTCAGGTCGTAGTAGAAGTTGCCCGCCGCACCCGGCGAAGTCACGCAGCCGCGCACGAATAGATCCTTTTTCGCCTTCTGCGCGGCCGCCGCGAACTCCGTAATGCTCGGCGTCCCTGGAATAAACGCCAGAAACAGCACCGCATTGTTCGCCTTCATCACACGGTCTCTCAGGTCCTTCATATCCACCGGAATGGCCTCCGCTTTCCCTTTGGCCTTGCTCCGCTGCTTCGGCGTATTGGGCGAGAAATAGCTCGTCAGTGTACTGGCATCGCCGGTCCCCTGATCCAGGTTCAGGTTCTGCCCGGTGCCGTTGAACGTTCGCAGCGGCGTGTCCTGAAACGGGCTGCCCGCCTCATACGCGGTCTCGTCCGCCTGCAGCTTCTCCCAGTACGCCATGTACCGCGCCGCCACCAGCTTGTCCTTGATGACGATCGAGTTGTTCGTCTGCGCGCACATCCCGGTATCGGTCCAGTTGCAGGAGCCCGTCAGCACTGCCTGCGGCACTCCGCCCGCATCCACATAAATCAGGAACTTGTTGTGCACAATGTGGCTGCTCGGCGGCTTCCGATAAAGCAGTGAGGCATGCGACTTTTTCAGATCGGTCTTCGAGCTGTCGTTCTCGCCAGCCTTCTCCTCCGACCCGCCCTTCGCCGGCTTCGCCACAATATTCGCCAGTACGATGTTCAACTTGTCTCCGATGCCCACCAGAGCCT
>Ga0187873_1002247_pt1 | contig 14960 bp, 16 predicted proteins | sample June2016WEW_16_1_2_FD_133012 | JGI IMG/M metagenome (GOLD analysis project Ga0187873, IMG submission 133012) | Peatland microbial communities from SPRUCE experiment site at the Marcell Experimental Forest, Minnesota, USA - June2016WEW_16_100 | ecosystem: Environmental > Terrestrial > Soil >... | reverse complement strand
GTCGAAAACAAAATCGACCCAGGCGAGCCTTTGGACAAGGACATTTACGATTTGGGTCCAGAGGAGTTGAAAAAAGTTCCGACCCTCCCCGGCTCGCTGGAAGAATCCCTCCGCGCTCTGGAGCGAGATCACGACTTCTTGGTGAAAGGTGATGTTTTCAGTGAGGAACTTCTGGAGACCTGGATCGAATATAAAATGAAGAATGAAGTGCAGGCCGTGAATATGAGGCCGCACCCGTACGAGTTCGCTCTGTACTACGACATTTAGCGGTAAGTGGCGTGTCTTTAAGTAGTTGAAGAAACGCCATAGAAATTTGGCATACTTTTGGCATACTCGGCGATTTTTCCTCCTGCGGGCCAGTATTTAGGGTCTTGGGAGGAAAGCCGAGATGCAAGACGTAACGACCAACACCGGGGCTGAACATCCTCCAGCCCCGGTTTCCTTTCCTGCTAAGACCGTCGCTGTCATCGTTCGCCATAGCACGGCTTGCAAGGACAAGCATCGGGGAGGCGAATGGCGAAAGTGCCGGTGCCCGAAAGCTCTTCTCGTGTATGAGGGCCAAGGCTCCGGCAAGAATCGGCGGGTTAGCGCCAAAACACGTTCCTGGGAACTGGCGGAAAAGCGGGCGCAAGACCTACGTGATAGCTGGGACCCGGAGAAGCAGGAACTCAAGCGCCTACGGGCTCAGAAAGAACGGCAGCAGGTCCGGCTGGAAGAGGCCGTAGCCCTGTTCCTCGCTGACCAGATAACCCGGTTGGGGGACAACGGCACGGTTCGGAATTCTCGCTCGCTGCTCGGTTACCTCAACCCCGAAACCAAAACGGTCACCAGAGCCGGTCGTCTGTTCAAGTGGATTGAGAAGTACAACTCTGACAAACCTGCCGACCAGCGCATCACCTACATTGCTGACATCACCCCCAAACACTTGACCGAGTGGCGGGCATCGTGGAGCTTTGGCTCCGATACCACGAGCGCCCAACGATGGACGAGGGTGAAGGAGTTTTTCAATTTTTGTGAGCGTCAGGGTTGGGTTCCGGATAGTCCCGCCCGAAAGCTCAAGAACATCTCTGTAGCGAAGGGGAACCGTACTGCGATATTCACCGAGGAACAATACTGCGGAGTCTTAAATGCCATTTCGCTCTACGCCCCGGAGAATGTTCCCGAGGCCACCCGCCAGGCGTGGCAGCGGCGATTGACGGTATTCACGGAACTGCTCCGGTGGTCGGGCATGGCTCCGGTCGACGCTGTCCTGTATCATCCCGGTCTCGTAGACGCCGAAGGTGTTCTTACCTACCGCAGGAAGAAGACCGGGGAACTCGCAATTGTGCCCCTGCCTGACCACGTCCGTATGCTGCTGCGGGACATACCCTTGGAACGGGACAGCGTCGGCCCGGAAATGCCTTTCCGGTCGAAGGCCTCCAACCTATTCAGCGACACCCGTAAATGGGAGCATCGCTACGAGGCTTTGTTCAGGCTGGCGGGAATCACCGACGTTAAGACTGACCACCGAATCCGCAAGCCGCATCCCTATATGTTCCGGGATACCTTTGCCGTGTGGTACCTGACCCACGGAGCCAAACTGCACACGGTATCCCGGATGTTGGGTCACGCCAAGACAGTAACGACCGAGAAGGCGTATTTGCCGTGGGTACGGGAGATGCAGCAACACCACATTGACGATGCACGAAAAGCTCAGCAGGCAATAGCTCAGCCCGTGAATAATGGGAATGATGTGGCGAGCAAAGCCGCAAGCAAGGCCAAAACTGCGGCGGCCTAGCGAGGGCCCCGTAGTTTTTCGTGAGTCCGGAGGACTACACTCTCCGGGATACGCAGTACCACATAACCGCGTTTGTGGAGCTTTTCCCCAACCCCAATCTTCAGGACTGACGGGTCATCTCGAAAGAGCTTCCGAATGGTTTCCTCCGACAGACTCCACAACCCCGCAACTTCGGCTACAGTGTAATGTTTTTCCAGTGCTGCCATATTTAGCCTCCACGGGTTAATACTGTGAAATCCCCTAAAACCCGTGAAAGTGACAGGGACAAAACCGAAGACAAACGATGGTCAGGCTTGGATGAATTTGCGCCGACCATTCATCGCCATTGCCGAATTCACACGGCGTCGCGCGAGCACGATGCCCCGCCCGAGATACACTGCCTCAGTTATTTCAATACTCGATTCTGACAACTCCCTTTTGGGAATCTCTCAAGCAGCCCCCAAGGAACTCGGCAGGGGCTGGGATCCCTGGCCCAGGCCATACTTCCCCGCTATGCAGACTGCCCGACCGAGCGCACGGTCGGATTCCTTGTCTTCAGCTACCAATGCGCGTCCCCTTCGGATATCTGGCTCGTCCGCCAGCGTGCCCAACCGAAGTCGATTTCCGAAAGCCGAGGCATGAGGCTTTCCAAAAAGGAGTGTGGAAATGGGCCATATGCGGGAGTACAATTGCGGCCGCTATGATGATTACTGGTAATACCCTATTCGCTTTTGTCGATTCTCAGGACCCCTTCGAGCGGGGCCCGGTCGCGGGCGAATTACAGGCAGGCCCGATTCTGTCTTTGATGGAATCTCGGCGATTCAATTTTGTCTTCCTCTTCCATGCACAGCGCACCCGAAAAAATGCACACGATACGGCCCGCGAGATTGCGGAGAGGCATCCCGGCTGCCACGTGATGTTGCATCCCTTGCCTGACTCCAATCGCAAGGATGTCTCTTCCCTTGTTGAGGAGTTGTCGCGCCAAGTGAATCAAGCGATGGGAACGTCGAAAAACAGCAAGAATCACGTCAGCATGTCAAGCGGGACCCCGGAAATGCGTGCAGCGCTGTTCTTATTAGTGGCAGCGGGAGCCCTACCGGCGACGCTGCTCGAAGTCCGGCCCCCAGGCGAGCGCCTATTTGGCCGTCCTGCGGTGAAGGAAGTCCAGGTGCGAGCCCCTGATGCGGCCAGACTAAGCGACATTGTCACGCGACGAGAGTATCGCGGCAACCTTGATGCTGGAAGCCAGGCGGAATTCCCGGAGGAGGAGCCGACGCCGGTACCGTCGGACCGATTCCCAGAACTGGAGGACGCGCTGAAAGAGCTGCAAATCTGCATCGGCTCCGGTGTGATGCATTCTGTGGCGGAGAATATTGCAGTCGCAGCCCCCACGGACATTTCTGTTCTCCTCTTGGGCGAAACGGGCACGGGAAAGGAGCGTTTCGCGAGGTTAGTCCACCGATTGAGCCAACGACGCGGAAAGCGTTTCGAGACGGTCAACTGCGGAGCGATGCCCCAGGAGCTCATGGATAGCGAGCTGTTTGGCCACGTCAAGGGTGCCTTCACTGGGGCCGTCGGGAGCCGCATCGGAAGTTTTGAGCTGGCCGACAAGGGCACTCTCTTCCTTGATGAGGTTGCCGAACTGAAGCCTGAACAGCAAACCAAACTGCTGAGGGCATTGCAAGAGGGAGAAATCCGGCGGCTCGGCTCTTCCGAAACACGAAAGGTGGACGTGCGCATAGTGGCTGCCACAAACCGGAACCTTGAAAAGCGGATAACGGAGGGGCAATTCCGAGAAGACCTCTATTACCGGTTGCAGCGTTTTGAAGTAACGTTGCCCCCGCTTCGAGAAAGAGGAGATGAAGTACTTCAACTGGCTGAGAGGTTCTTGGACCGGTATAACCGGAAATACCGGCGGCGGCGGACCCTGGCGCATGGGGCGTGGTCGTGCTTGGCCCAACATTCGTGGCCCGGAAATGTGCGGGAACTTGAGAACCTCTTCGAGCGAGTGGTGCTGGTTGCAACAAGTGATGTTATCGAGGCTGAAGACCTGATGGTATACATGAAGGTTCCAGGGAAGGAATATCTCGATATGCTGCCGGTGCCCCGGCCTGGTTTCGACCTGAGGGACTTCCTCGGGGAAGTGAGGAGGCACCAAATTCGAAAGGCCCTCTCAATGTGCGATGGCAACCAGGCCCGGGCGGCCGAACTTCTCGGCATTAGCAGGCAAGCGTTAAGCGATTTCTTCAGCAAGGCCGACGACAGCGCAGCTTGACAATCCGTCAAGCTGGCTTGACAAACCGAGCATCCAAACCCTCCTAAGTAGCTGATTCCACGAGCCCCTGTGTTTGGCACACTGCTTGCCTTTAATAGGACAAGGAGGCTGAACGCAGATGTTACAGATATCGGATGAACTGACGCACGTGGAAACGGCTGGCCCAATCACTTTCAAGAACCTGAGTCTCTTCGCCATCCGGCGTCCGGACGTGACGCCATCGGAGCCCGATTACCTCCTGCTGGAGGACGCCATCACGCAGGGGCTCGCCCGCATCACCGAGGCGGGCGCTGGCGGGACCGTCCCCGAAGTGAAGATTGAAAACGACGCAGACATGCCCGTCCTGCTCTTGGACGGGGAAGAACTGCTCGGGGCGATGCAGGATCGCGTGCTGAACCTGACGATTCTGGCCCCGCCGAAGCGCACCACCCTCATACCCGTTTCCTGCGTCGAACCGGGCCGGTGGCGAATGACAGCGCCGCAATTCCGGGTGGCGGGTGACGTGATGTACTCGCGGGGCAGGGCTGCACGGTGCGCACAGGTGACCGCATCAATGAGGGCATCCGGGACGCACGGGTCCGACCAAGCGAGAGTCTGGGAGGAGTTGGCGGCAAAGGCATCCCGGCTGGGCGTGGATTCGCCGACCGGCGCCATGGCGGCGATGTACGAGAGGCACGCATTGTTGATCGAGGAATATGTCAGGGCATTCGCTTGGACCGAGGGACAAGCAGGTGTGATTGGCGCAATCGGATGCCACCCCTTGGCGGTGGACCTGTTCGACCATCCCGACACGATGCGCCGACTGTTCCCGAAGATGGTCAGGAGCTATGCGCTCGACGCGCTTGACGCGGGGCAGTGCGCTGGGGCGCCAGCGGACGCAAGCCTGGCGTCGGAGATGCTGAAAGATGCCTCAAGCGCCCCGGCGTTCATGCAGCCAGCCATCGGGCTGGGCAAGGACGTTCGGTTCCTGAGTAGGGCGGTCAGCGGCGCGGCGCTGTGGGTGAATTGGCGGTACGTGCACATCTGCGTCTTCGCCGCGAACGGTGCCGCAGACGGCGCTGGCTTTCAGACTCGGATGAGCCGTCCGACACACCGCAGGGGGTAGCTGCGTCGTATCGCCGGATGCACACTTTCACCTCGTGCAAGCGGCGGCAGCGGCGATGAAGCCGTAAGCCCGCAAGTTCGCTAGACAAGAGACGCAAGTCAGGTTGCGTGGTTTCACGAAAAGTGGACTCACACGACCAGGGCGGACTATTGCCTGACCAACACCCACGGGGAGCCTGCGCTCCCCCCAACCCCTACACGGGGAGAAAGACAGGGAGAAGAGAAAATGCAAATGGATTCAATGAATGGCTCTTGCTCTTTTGACGGGTTCCGCGTGTCCCGGGCGTGCGTGCCCGGTAAGACTTTCACCTGCGCCCACGGCAAGACCCTCGGACGGAGAGCCGTCCGGCGGGCGCTCGGCCTGTTGCCTCTGTTCGTCTACGTGTGCACCCACAACGAGCGCCACGTCGCCTGGGAGCGCAACCACCTTGGGGCGGAGACGCCCTGCGGGCAGTGCGGCGGGCCGTCCGTGCGCCTGTTGTTCCATGACGTGCAGGAGCGGGGGCTGGTCAGGTTCGTCGACCGGTCTCAGTTTCGCCTAAGCAGCTAACCAGGGAGCGGGCGGGCCGCCCCCGCCGGGCTAATTCGGTCCCCCTGCTGGGAAAACTGGAGCCCTTTCTCCGTGACGAAAGCTTGCCGAGCGACGGCATCGCCGACCTGTTTGGGATTTCGCCCGGCGAGCTGCACGCATACAAGAACCACCTTGGCATTTGCCGGAAGCGGGGCCGCAAGCCAAGGACCGCCGTGAAATGAGCAGTCTTCGCAACAGGGAGACTTTTAGAAACCGCCCGCTTGCCGGGCCGGGAATCGCAAAAGGAGAAATGTGAACATGCACACAAACCAGCAGGTTCGACAGCCCGACGGCACGCCGCCGGTATTTCCCTTCGGCGGGCCAGATGAGCAGCAATCCGAAAACGCACACCGCCCAAGCAACCAGGCGGCGTCAGCAAATCCGCCTGAGGTCCCGCGGGCTCGGCCGGCGCCGCCGGTCGCATTGGCGAAGACGCCGCCCCAAAAACTCGCGAACCTGTTCGCGAGTTTGGACGCAGAGCAGACAAAGAAGACATATGCGGACCTCAGCGAAGCCATCCGGGACAAGTCAGAAGCGTTCGAGAGTGCGTTCAAAGATGCTGCGGATAGATGGGATGAGCTGACCCCTTACCTATCCCAGATGCAGTCTCTCCTGTCGCAGCGGGGCGAGCAACGCAAGGCAGTCCTTCAGGAAGCCGGGCTTCCGAGTTGGACGGATTGGTTCGAGCGCTTCAAGAAGGAACTCGGATGGAAGATTTCGCTGCGTGCCGTCCAGAAAAAGCTCGCGACCTTGCGGGGAAAAAGCGATGGCGGAAAGGACGGCAAGGCGGAAGGCCGGGGGCAGTCCGCCAAGCCGGAGTCCGAGACGGCGCTCTATAAGCACGGCTACCAGGCAGGGAAAGCGGAGGTGCAGAAGCAGCTCAATGCCGCCGCCGAAAAGGAGTCGGCGCTCGCGGGGCGCGTCGCCGATCTCGAAAAAGAGAACGAGAGGCTGCAAGGCATCGCACGACAACTCCAGGAGCAGCGACAGGAAGGTGGCGACAAGGCAGTGGGCAAACTCCCGCCACACGTGGAGAGGCTCAAGGAATTTGCAAAGCTTGCGGTCGAGGCATTCGAAATCATCAACGGAAAATACGGCGAACGCCTCATGGGCAACCCGGAGGGGAAACGCTTGGTTGAGATAGCAAAGAAGGCTGCCGCCATGAAGGGTAAGGTCAAGGTCTTGTGACATGAAATCTCAACAAGGTTGAGGGGGCGCTTGCAGCACACCAAATAAACAAAGGGAGGAATGCCACATGGCAATAGCGGCCAGTAAAGAAACGAAGGAAATCTACGGCGTGTTCGACGGCTACTCGCTTATCGAGATAGGTTCTTGGGAGTTGGCGGAAAAGGCTCTCCCTTACGCTGGCAAGGACGGCGAAATAATCTCGCTTGCTCGCATTTCGCCCTCCATCCTGAAGCTCCGGAAGGCCGAGCTTCGGATCCAGCAAGAATACATGAAAATGCCCTGGAGAAAACGGATGAGGTTTGCGTCGCCACGAGATTGGGCACTTTGCACGCAGTGCCTTTAGCGGTACGCGAGGGACCACGCTGTCTGATGAACGCAATGGCGGCAGTGCATAACTCGCACATGTTCGCATACCTGGCTCGGCACGGTGAAGGACGAGCGGGTGATGAAAGGGACGGCATGGCTGTCCTTCGGCCGAGGCAGGGACGCAGCCGTATTTTCAGCGCCTGCAAGCGGCGGCAGCGGCGATGAAGCCGTAAGGCCGCACAGTTCGCATGACTGAGGATGCAAGCCAGTTCGTGTGGTTTCGCAAGAAGCGAGCCCACACGACGAGGGTGAAGTTTGGCCCAAATCGGCAAGGCCAGCTAGATGAAGGCAGCCCTGCAAAGGGTTGAAGGGCAGCAGAAGCAAAACAAGGGCAGCGACCAACGCTAGGAGTAGAAACACCATGATTAACATCTGGAAAGAGTACGACGTAAGGCTGGACTTCCTGAACGCGCTCTGCGGGTCCGTGCCAGGGAACGACAAGCTGATTGAACCTTGGCTCAACGCGCAGGCTCCGAAGGTAAAGCCACCTGGGGGCAAGTCCATTGCAGAAATCCATGAGGAAGTCTTCGCCACGCTGCCCGAGCAGGGCGAGGACACGGGCGAGAAGAAGCCCGCACGGCTGGTCTTCCAGCGCATTCCCCTCGCGGGCAGCGAGAAGCGCATCCTGGCTCTTCGCTCCGCGACCTTCCGGGCGCACATGAAGGACTGCGCCCGCACCGTAAGCTCGCTCTACGTCGGCAAGATTGAGGGCGAGCGGTCATTCTCATCCAGGGTGCTGAACGGCGTATACCACGACGAAGTCGCCGAGTTCACCCCCATCACTAAGGCGGACCGCTCTTACTTCTACGAGGACGACCCCGCCATCCTCAACTACGACAAGCCGGTCCACAGCAAGATGCCGGACGGCACGCCCATCAACGCGCTCAAGAACATTGAATACGTGGAGGGGGCGAGCGTCACGTTCCGCATCAAGGTCTTGCAGGCGAAGCCGAAGGCAAGTGCGTCGGATGCGAAGCAGCCGAAGGGCAGCCCCACGGCCAAGCCTGCCGTATCGCAGGAGGACTTGGAGACCCTGCTTTCTTACGGCGGCGTCCATGGCTACGGGGGCGAGCGGTCTGACGGCAAGGGGCGCTACAAGTTCACAGTCACGGAGGTGACAAATGCCTAAAAAGGGCAACACAGTAGAAGCAAAGCCGGTGCGCCTAAGGACCGTGCCGGAAATCACGGAGGCTTACGAGTGGCTGTACACCCAGCAGAAGCGCGGTGCCATTGACACCAAGCGGGCTGACGGGCTGAACACGACCCTCAAGGGCGTGCAGAAGCTCCGGGTGGAAATCCCGCTCAAGCTGGCTGACCTGATTATGAAGGCTCAGCTTAAGAAGGTTGACCTGCCCGAGGGTCTGCTCCCGAAGCTCGCTCCCGACCCCAGGGCACTGACTGACTAGCAAGGCTTGCACGCCCCCGGTCCTCGTGCCGGGGGCGGCATTCTATTGAGACCTGAAGACGAGATGCGGGGGGATGTGCCGTGACTCGGGGTGTGGCGACTTGGAATGAAGCCGAGATTTGAACTGGACAGGCGTGTGGCGGCGTGCAGTGGCGATGGCGTGGGGTGCAGCCGAGGAGAGCAGCGGCGCGGGGTGCAGTGTCCGGTAACGAAGACGAAATGCGGCGGGATGTGCCGTGACTCGGGGTGTGGCGACTTGGACTGAAGCCGAGATTTGAATTGGATAGGTGTGTGGCGGCGTGCAGTGGCGATGGCTTGGTATGCAGCCGAGGAGAGCGACGATGCGCTAGGGACCGACGTGATGTGCGACGAAGTCGAGTTGCGGACCGATATGTAGTCGGTTGGTCTGATGCGTCGTGCGGCCGAGATTCGTCGCGGCGTGCAGCGTGGTGGCTCGTGCCGATTAGGGGTGAAGCGTTTTGAAGGCGAGTCTGGCTTGGCGCACTGAAGCCGAGTTGCGATGATTCGCCGTGAGTCGCAACCGGCATGGCGGGTCAAGGCAAGAAAAGTTGCGACACGAGGCCAATCTTGCCCCGAAAGGGATTATTAGCGAGCTAGCGGTACAACATCAGGGTGGCGACCTGCGCCGGAGGCCGCTCGGCAGGGTGGCGAGGAGAAGGCCATGAGCGACAAAAGCAAAATCGAATGGACGGACGCAACCTGGAATCCCATACGGGGCTGCACGAAGGTAAGCCCCGGCTGCAAGCACTGCTACGCCGAGACGTTCTCGGAACGCTTCCGGGGGGTCAAGGGCCACCCGTTCGAGCAGGGCTTCGGCCTCCGCCTCGTGCCGGAGAAGCTGCACCTGCCGCTGGGATGGAACCAGCCGCGCCGTGTCTTCGTGAATTCCATGTCCGACCTGTTTCACGAAGGCGTGCCGGAGGATTACATCGTCCGGGTGGCGGAAGTGATGGCGCAGGCAAGCTGGCACACCTACCAGGTGCTCACGAAGCGTTCCGGGAGGATGCGCGACCTGCTCGACTCCAGGCTGGGCTTCGCCGCGCGGGCGCCGCACATCTGGTGGGGCGTGTCGGTCGAGGACCGCAGGTACGGGGTGCCGCGCATCGGCCATCTCCAGGCAGCGCATGCCAGCGTGCGCTTCCTCTCGCTGGAGCCCCTCCTGGAGGACATCGGCGAGATAAGCCTCAGCGGCATCCGCTGGGCCATCGTCGGCGGGGAGAGCGGCGTGCGCGCCCGCCCGTTCGACATCGGCTGGGCGCGCTCCGCCCTGCGCCAGTGCCGGGAGCAGGGCGTGGCGTGCTTCGTGAAGCAGCTTGGCTGCCGACCGGTCAGCGGTCAGTCGCCCCTGAAGCTGCGCAGTTGGGAAGGCAAAGAGTGGGACGAGTGGCCGGCGGACCTGCGCGTGCGCCAGTACCCGGACCTGTGACAGCGTGTTTTGTGCTGCCCGCGTTCACGGATTGTCTAGAACGCCAGGTCACAAAGGAACCAGGACCACCCGCTATTCTTTTGTCTTTGCATCACGCAAGATGGGGCCGAAGCCAAAACCGCGCTAGCAGCCCGGCCAAGTTCTAGGAGGAGGACAGCATGGAACAGACGAAGACCCAGGACAGAATGGCAGCGGAGGAACACTCGCAGGAGTTCGCATGCGCTTATATCGACTCCGGCTGGTTCGACGACGACCGGACGAGGACGCTCCATGCCATGCGCACCCTCTGCGAGCGGATGCCGCAGGAGGCGAAGGGCGAACTGCCCCCCGGCATCATAGTGTTCGCGCCGAGCGCGAAGCTGAACGGCGAGGCAAAGCCGTGGTACACGCCTGAGGGACCGGAGCGCCACGCCCATTTCATCTATCTCGCGCCCTGCCTTGAGCGCCGCCGGCAGGAATCGGTCGACGCCACCGCCGCGCACGAGTTCGCCCACGCCTTGCTTGGCCACGGCGAGGCGGTAGACCCCGACGACCCGCTAAGGCAGGAGAGGGAGGCTGACCTCCTCATCCAGAAGTGGGGCTATGCCCCGACCAATAGCTGCGGCTGGATGAAAAGCGGCAAGGAGGCGCGCAGGCGGGTCGTAGCCCGGTAACCCCGCGAGCAAACAGCAGCCGGGAATCCTAGGGTTAGGAGGTTACGACCTTCCGAGGGTGACCGAGCAGAAGGGGCAGAAGAGCCCTTCAGTGGCGCCAGCGTGACACAGCGATCAGCAGCAAGCCGTTGAGCACTGGACCGGCAGTCCCGGCCCACAGAGGAGTCTGGCGATGAGGTCACTATTCCGGGCACCTGCTCCGGCAAGCGAGGCAAGCGCCCCTGCACGCTTAAGCGGCCCCAATGACTGCGAGAGCACCCTCGCATCAGACCTGCAACGGCTTAGGGCTCAAATCGAGCAGGAGGGAATCCACGTTTACAGGTGCTGGATGATGTCGAGGTCCGTCTCCTCATCCTCGCCCTCTAGGTCTACGCGCATGATGTGGGCAATGCTCGTCATGAGCACCGCGCTGGCGGTGGAGAGCCTCAGCTCATATTCGTTCGCAAACTTCCTGATGGCCCCGATACCCTCCCTCCAGTGGGTGTCAAGAAAGAAATTGGCGGCTGGCTCGCTGCCGTATGGGTCGTGCATTGCGTCCGAACCGTGCGCCAAATAGTCGAGCTGCATGAACGCCGTCGCGTCGTCCATCAGGAACGTCTCGCTTGCCCGTGCGCCGCCAAGGACCTTCCTGCACCGCTCGGCGAAGCCGGGGAAGTCCTCTGCGGCCTGGTCCACGAGCGCCAAGGAGTACGGCTTGGCGACACCCTCCTTCCAGACGGGGTGTGCCCGCTGCGCAAGCTCCTTCCAATCCTCGACGGAGGCCTTGACGGCGGCTTCCCTGCCAAGCCTCTCGACTAGGCCCGAGGCGAGTTGCCGGGCAGCCTCCTCGACTTCGCTGGCGACTTGGGGGTCGCGGGTCCAGCACGGTTTCCGGCTCTTGATGTAAATCTCCGTTTGTCGTAGTGGGGGCCAATTGAACATCACCAAATCATAGCCGTAGAGCTTTTCGTAGTTGTCGTCTTCCCGGAGCTGGCACAAGCGCCAAAACTCGTACTGCGACAGCTTCACGTACCCGACCCTCCACTCAGCGAGCGGGGCCTGGCCTGTCTTCGGGTCCTTGTCATACATGCCTGTCTGGGGGTGGGCGTTGGTGTACTCAACCGCCAGCAGGGCGACGGAGAACCGGCCATTCTCGCACAACAGCAGGACGGGCTTGAAATGAGGCAGCAGGGCGAAGCGCACCGCCCTGCGGTCCTGCGACTCGATGCGCAGCCCCGCCATCTCGTCGGCGGCGGGTGCCGCAGTGCTTTCTGCAACAGCAGAATCGTTAACTTTCATCGTTTTTCTCCTTTTTGAGTTCAGGCAGTTTAACGTGTTCCGGCCTGCGGCTACGGGACAGCCCGTGGGCTTTGGCGACGCGGGACACGGTGCTGTATGCCACTCCCAGCCTCCCTGCGATGGCCTGGAAGCTGTCGCCTGCATGAGTGCGAATGTATTCGGCCAGTCGGTCATGCACTTCTTTGTTATTCACTCTGTCCTCCTCTCTGTGGACGGCCAGTAAGCCCGACCGCCTCTATTCCTTAATACCGAGAAATTCAAGCAACTCGATTAGCTTATTTCAGGATTCTTGCCTGGCACGCTTACCCCATTTCCAGGCTGTCGTCGCCGCATGGCGGGACTTCTTATTTTGCCCCTGCGGTCCTCGGCCTCAATCGGATACGCAACGGACCCCGCTCGCATTGGCCAGCATCGCCTCCTGCAACCGGTTCCTATCCAGAGGAGATATTTCACCGGGGCGGACCCGGGCCTTTGGCCTTCCCGCCAGCCGTAGAATCTCATGGCGGTCACCTGCTCGGGTCACGCGTTAGCGGAGCGTCCCTTTTTCTACTTCAGTAGCCTCTTGAGAATCACAAACGGCGTCTTGCGGCCCTTCTTTTCGTGGCCGCGCTCGCCTTCTTCGCCTTTCTCGCGAACCTCCGCGATTATCTCGTTGTCAATCATGCTCTTCTTCGCCCGGTCAATCAGCCCGGCGAACTTGCGGCAGCAGGACTTGGGGTCCACGGCTTGGGCGGAGCGGCTCCCTTTGCGCTGCCTCGAGGGCATACTCCCTCTTTTTCTTGTGGACGAAGCCCGGAGGGCATGGGGCATGAACCAAATGAACTAAATGAACCAATTTCTATGTTCTCCCCTCGTGAGAAGCCAAATTTCAAGATAGGGAAAAACCTTGAAATTGGTTCATTTGCTTCATATGGTTCATAGTCGGTCCCTGAATCACCTTGCCGGTCGAGGGAGTGGAGGGTCGACTGCCCGAGGTGCGGGTACCACGAGAGTTGGGAGCACGAGTCATTCTTTTCGAACGGGCACCTTGAACGGGGCGTCAATAAGGTCCTCTACTCTGCCGGTGCATTGTGCGTCAAATATGCGGACTCTGGAATCAGGCAGCATCGCGGTCTGGCCGAGGCTGAGGTCGAACAAGTAGCAGCCAAAATGCGCGACGACATCGCCTCGGGCAAGCTCTCGCCCGAGAGCTACGTCACCAGATATAACTTCGACACCCGCGAAATGACGGCGCTGGTTGGCCAGATCCCATCCGGGGATGAAACGCAGGCGGAAAATGGCCGCAACCCCGTGAGCCCCTGAGCGGGCCGGGGCTCGAGTCCGGGATCAAGGGCAGAATCCGGGGTTCTTCCGCAGGTATTGCATCACCATCTCCCTGCGGTCATTAGAGTCCTTGTGCTTCACTCCACCTTGCTTCGCCATGACATCCTCCTATGTGACGTTGGCCGCTGACTTCTTCTCCTTCCTCTCCTTATATTCCTTGCTCCAATCCAGCCATGGCAGGAGGTCCGGGGCGTGCTTCCGGAATTCCCTCTCGCGTATTTCCTTGCGAATTTCCTCGCGCCTCTGCAGGTCGCTTCCCGCCCTGGAGTCAAGCTCCTGCCACAGTTCCTCGACGTAGCCATATTCGTCCTTGACCCCCTGGGTCTTCCGGTCGAAGGAGGAGAAGTAGTAGGCGGCGTTCTTGCGCTCCTCCTTCTCCTGCTCGGGGGGGCACGCCTTCTTGGGCGGGGGCTCGGGAGGACAGGGCGGATCCTTCGGCTTCTCCACGGGCGAGGGCCGGGGCGCTGGCTTGCCCTGTGGCGTCCCCTTCCCGCCTTGGCGGATGCCTTCGGTTGTCCTGCAGGGCACGGGAGGCTTCCGGGACTCATGTGGGGTCATGCCGCGGGGGGGAGCGGCGGCGCTCGGGGGGGCGAGGGCACGAGCCTTTCCCGGGAAGCGCCCTTTCCTGGATGGGGCAGGGGCATGAACAGGAGGGGGACAGGAAGCATGCCGGGCCTTTGCCCCGTCCTTGAGCAGAATCATCTCGCCGCAGGCGATGGGATTCCCGCAGGCAGGGCAGGCGGCACTGTCGAACTTGGCAGGCATGGCGGTTCCCCTGTCCCCCCGTGCCGAAGGCACGCGGGGTACCGGCGCAGGCTCAGCAGTTGTCGGGACAGGAGGCTCGGCAGGAATTGAAACAGAAGGCTCCTTGAACCTGACATTCCCATTGGGCCTCGACTCAGACCGCGACCTTGCCTTTGGCTTGGGTTTTGGGTTTGGAAGGACGCACGCAGACGCCGACGACGTCGGCCCGCTGTTTTCACTCTTGCATTCACTCTCGCTTGAAGCTCGGTTTGAAGCTCGGTTCAATCTCGGTTTGTCCGACACCTCCGCCGACACCTCTGTAGAGTGCTCCTCCGATATCTGCTCCGACACCTCTGTGGACGATTGGGTGGACGGGCTTTCTTCCTCTTCCTCGTAAGCCTTCTTTGCTCCGTCGCTTGAGGTCGTACTGTCAGTGGACGGGTCCGTGGATGCCACCCTATCCTTTGCCTTCCCCCTGCCGCTCTCCTTCCACCAGGTGGTCTTGTGCGGGTTGATGACCTCGCTGGTCCAGCGGCTCCTCACGTCTCCGTTGGGCAACTCGTCCACTTCCTCTATGAGGGCGGGGTAGTTGTGCAGGGTGATGGGGTATGCCTGCTTGGAACCCAGGACCATCTCGCTCCTGTCGATGTACCCCTGGGCATCGGCCCGCTGGAGGGCACGCTGGTAGGTGTCCTCGCAGTAGGCCTTCGCCGACCAGGTCTCAAGGCCCCCCGCCGACGCCTCCTCCACCCGGGCCGTCTCCCAGTCCGCCCAGTGGTGCAGGATGGAAAGCGCCACGAACATGGAGGGCGATATCTTCCCCGAGCGGAGGTCTTTGAAAAGGTAGTTG
>Ga0187873_1002243_pt1 | contig 14972 bp, 21 predicted proteins | sample June2016WEW_16_1_2_FD_133012 | JGI IMG/M metagenome (GOLD analysis project Ga0187873, IMG submission 133012) | Peatland microbial communities from SPRUCE experiment site at the Marcell Experimental Forest, Minnesota, USA - June2016WEW_16_100 | ecosystem: Environmental > Terrestrial > Soil >... | reverse complement strand
GAACGTGGCCTACCAGCGCCGAGGTCTGGTCAACCGCAGCCCATTCGGCAACGTCCGCAAGCTCAATCTCGGTGGCCTACACGAACAGCTCGCTCGCTACCTACGTGAGTGTCACACAGTACACGGGCGTCGGCGGCGTCAATCCCGTTGGGGCGTCGAACGATTCCGGGGGCACAACGACGACAGTCTCGGTCTCTACGACATCAGTCGGAAGCTGGGTGGTGAGCGGCGGCGTCGTTCTTTCGAGTTCGACATTCGCAGCGGGGTCAGATGTCACGATCCGCGGGCAAGCCGAGAATGTGGCCAACACGTTCTCTGGCTACATCGGGGACTATGGTCCGCAGGCTACTCCGGCAACCGTGACATCGACAACAACGCCGAGCGGTGGGGCGGCCAACGATTCGATCGTCGGGATGGAACTCACGGCGACGCCGGCATTCGATACAACGAGCGGGCATGGGGCGACCGGCCAGTCAGCAACAAGCCCGATCTCGGTGACCATCGGAATCGTAGCCGGAGAGACCGGTTTCTGCGCGATCGGTTTCGACGGCACGCCAGCGAGCGATTCAGTGAGCAGCATTACAGGTGGTGGAATCTGGACGCTGATCAATGCCGCTAACGCTGCGACTGCTGCTAGGACTGAGCTTTGGACGAATGGCGTCGGAGGGGGATCGACAGCCTCTTCGATCTCGATTGCGTTCTCGGGGACAGTCACTAGAGTTCTTGCGGCTTGCGTCCAGTACATCGGAGCTGGTGCGATCTGTTCCAGTGGCTCCGTTACGGCAAACGGAACGACGACGAACCCGACGATCAGCATGAACACGATGCAGAGCAACAGCATGGCAATCGCCGGCCTGACCGATGTCGGGACGAGCGTGGCGATGAGCGCCGCGACGGGCAATCTCAGAGAGACAGTGAACGGGCTGATCTATGCAGTCGGTGAATCCGACAACGCGAGTGCGAGCCCCGGCAGCGTGACGAACTCCGTTTCGGTCACAACTGGAGCCGATTGGGCTGCCGTGGCCGTCGAACTCGCGCGCTCGTCCTGCGGAGGTACGCCGGGCTGGATGCTCACCGGCTTCGGCCAGTAGCTTGTCCACCACGATCCATCGCCTATAGTCTGAGACCACCAACCCAACCCCGGAGGCACCCAATGCAAAACCTTTTCCTGGCCTTTCTGATCCTCGGCTGCGCGGCCCTCGTGGGCATCGGCGTGACAGCGGCCTACTCCTCGACCAATGCGGTCCTGGCGCAACAGGTTCAGCCGACCTCCACGCAGGCGAGCGCAGAGAGCGTGAAGCAGCCCGGGGTCATGCCGACCCAGGTGGCGATCCCCGACAAGCCCATCGACCTCTCGCTGTGGGACGGCGCGCGGCAGATCACGATCACCTTCGATGAGGACGGGCAGACGCAGATCACCGGCCTGGTCTGCAAGGACAAGCATTGGGGCAAGGTAAACATCCTCACCACGCGAGACGTCTGGAGGCACGCCGTCGGGCAGCAGGTGGAGAACGAGATCACCGCGCGATGGCAGCCAAAGGCAACGACGCTGACCGCGAAGAGGTAAGGGATGAAGATGGCTGACCGGGTCCGGACATGACAACCAAGCGGAGGGCGACCGTGAGCGATCTCGAGGAAGAGGACACGCCGACCGGAGACGTCGACGTCGTGGCCGGAGCGCCGAAGGGTTTGCGGGCCCAGGTCTGGATCTTGTGGTTCGCTGCCGCAGTCGCGATCGGCGGAGCCACGCTGGCGATCAGGAGTCTCAGCATGATGGCTGGGATCGCGAAGACCGCAGCAGCTGAAGCGGTAGCTCCGATCGCGCAGGACATCGCCTCGCACGAGAGGGCCGACGATGGCCACTGGGGAGAGGTCGCGCAGGTGCTGAAGGAACTCAAAGCGCAGGGCCAAGAGACCCACGACGCGATGGTGAGCTTCAAGCAGTGGCGCGACGATCAGGAACGAGACGGAAGCTACGCTGGCGCGAAGCACGTCGAGAGGTAAACCTTGCCCGGCTTCGCACCATGGGGGGATCAGCCGAACTGGGGTCAGTGGGGCCCCTGGGGAGGTCCTGGCCTTCCGACGCCTGGTGGCTCGAGCTACCCGCCGCTCAGCGGGGTGTCTCTCACCGGGCAGTCGCCACCCGTGCTCGGCGTCGACATCCAATGCCTCTACGACCTCGACCCCTACTTCTCGGTCGTCTCTGGCCCGCAGTGTCTGGCGCAGGACCTCGCGCACCGGTTGCAGACGCCGCCGGGCGGCCTCTTCTACGACCCGAGCTACGGCTACAACGTGCCAGGCCTGCTCAACGGTGCGATCACGCCGCAGAAGCTCCAGACGATCTCGGCGGGCATCGCCAACCAGTGCCAGGCGGACGAGCGAGTGCAGAACGCACAGGTCGAGCTGGAGTTCGACACCGACACCGAGACGCTCACGGTGAACGTCATCGTTACCCCGGTCTCCGGCCTGACCCCCTTCGTCTTCGTGCTCTCGGTCACGCAGGTTTCGATGCAGCTGCTGGGGGTCGGTCCTGTCTCCTAAAGAATCTGGTAGGGTGCCCGCGTGAAGCTCATCGTCTACGGCTACCTCGACCCCCGCACCGACTGCCTTCGGTACGTGGAATGGCTGGCAACAAAGCGGAAGCGCAGTGGGCACTTCTTCTCGTCCAAAATCAACCTGCTGGGGGCGCCATGCTCTCGTTGAGCCAACTGCTCTCGCCCCCGACATACGCAGGCTGGCTCGGGACGCTGCTCACCGCGCTGCAGGGGGTCTCGGTCGTCACTCAGGACGGCGTCCTACAGTCATCGGGGGTCTACGCCGGGAGCGTGGTGCAGATCGGGACCGGGACCGTGCAGGCGATCGGGCCGGCCATCGCGAACGCATCGGTCGTCATCCAGATCCAGCAGGTGCCCGGCAGCCCTTCGAACTTCGACGGCGGCAACTGCGGGACCGGGCTCTTCAACTACTCGCTCGACGGCGGGAACTCCTTCAGCGCGAACGGACCATTCCCCATCCCCGCGAACGTGAGCCCGACCCAGGGGACGTTCCTCATCACCGAGATCAACGTCACTCTGATCTTCTCGAATGGGCAGTACACAAGCCCGAGCGCGCCGCTCGATTCGGCCGGAAATCCGTCGAGCTTCGTGCTCGATGAGACCTACAACTTCACCGCTTCGATCCCGACCTTCCCGGTGTCCAACTGGGGCAGCGGAGCTCCCGGCCGCACGCTCACCCAGGCGGACGCGCAGGCGCTGCTCTCGCTCGCGACGTCGGTGCAGCAGGTCACCGCCGGCGGCTTCGCGCAGTCGTGGATCACCCCGCCAGCTGGTGGCCCGCCGCCCTCCGGTTGGCTCGACCTGCTGAGCCAGGGCCAGTACAACCGCCTTCGCTACCTCGGCGCACAGACGCAAGGGCTGGTGCTCATGCAGGCCGCGAGCACGGCGGGCCCCTACGTCAAGAATCCTGGGACGGTGACGGTCGTCTCTTCGCAGGGGCAGCGCTTCACCAACCTGCAGCAGATTACGATCCCGAAGGGCGGCTCGGTGCTCGCGCTCTTCGGCGCGGTGCAGGTGGGGTCGCTCTACAACGGCGTCGCGTCCTTCAACCCTCAGTTCTCGGGACCGGTGACGCACACCGGGAACGGGACCGGCCTCGTCACCTTCAACGGCGTGCCGTACACCTACGACCCGGTCGTGCTCATCACGACGGCCTCGAGCGGCGTCACCTACGGGCAATTCGACTACTCGCTCGACGGCGGAACCACCTTCACCGGGTCGCCGCAGGCGATCATCACCGGCTCTCCGATCCCACTGGGCTCGACCGGGATCTCGCTGACGTTCGCCGGCGCCGAGGCGGCTGGGGTGTTCAACCTCAACGACACCTACTCGACGGTCCCGCAGCCGATCGCTGGGGCGAACACCATCACGCAGCTGGTTACCCCGCTGCCTGGCGTCTCCGTCGGAAACTACCTGCTCGACGCCCCCGCGGTCGCGCACAGCGGATCTGGTGCCGGCGCGCTTGCGGTCTCCGGGATCCCGACGGCCGAGCTGCAGGTCGCCTTCACGATCACGCAGAGCGGACAGCCTGCGCACACCGGGCCTGGAACCGGCGCCGCGGTCTTCTCCGGATCGACGGCCTTCCTGCCAGTCATCAGGATCACCACGGCATCGAGCTCCCTCACCTACGGGGACTTCGACTACAGCCTCGACAACGGCGTGACCTACACCGGCAGCCCCCAGGCGATCACCGAGGGCGGCCCGATTACGCTCGGCGCGGGCGGGGCCAGCGTGACCTTCTCCGGGGCGAAAGCCACGGGGACCTTCGTCCTCGGCGACGTCTACGCCATGTTCCCCGCGCAGTGGAGTTACACGACGAGCACGCAGGGCTACCCAGTCACCGCGGCGAGCATCGCGCCGGTCGGACCGATCGGAGGCATGAGCATCGTGCCGTCCGGGCTCTTCGAGGTCGGCGACACGTACACCTTCTCGACCCGATGGATCTCGCAGCTCGGCGCCGACGTGCAGACCGACTTCTCGCTCGCGTCGGCCGATCAGAACCAGTGGGCCCAGCTGTCGCCGGCGTCACCGACGGGCACGTATCAAAACTGGGCGCTCGCGGCCTCGCCCGAGGTGGTCTCGAGCTTCGTCTCGGTCGCCCCCATCATCCCAGGGCAGATCGACATCGTCCTGGTGGGGGCCAACAATGCGCCGATTAGCGCGACCGCGATCGACCTCGTCTACCAGTACATCTCGGCGCGCGTGCCCGACGGCGTGCAGGTGCAGGTGGCGACCGTCTCGACGATCACGCTGACGATCACCGGGACCGCTGGGGGCGTCATCCAGTGTTCGCCAGGGCTGCTCAGCGCGGCCCAGCAGGCGGTCGCCGCGGCGCTCTACCAGCTGCAGCTGAACACGGCGCCGGGCGGGATCATCCCGTTTGGCGACATCTTCTCGGCCATTCAGGACGCGGTCGGTGTCGTGGCCGCGAGCGAGACTACGCTGCAGATCGCGATCGGCGCGGCCTCCCCGGTGCTGCTCTCGTCCGTCAACCCCGACTACGTGCAGCTCCAGCAGAACCAGGTCGGCGCCTTCGTGCCGCCTCCGAATGCGGCGTATGGATTCTTCGCGTGACCTTCGGCGACGCTCTCAACCAAATTATCTCCGTCACCCCAGCTACCGGCAACGCGCTGGCCGTCCGGCGCGCCGCGTGGGCCAGGCCGGACGCTGGGGTCTGGGCGCCGCGTGCCATCATGGTCGGGAGCCCGACGGGCCTCCTGCCGTACCTCGTAGCCGACACACAGGACGACAACGGCTACCCATGGACGCCCTCGGCCCTCGACCTTTTCGCCCGCGACTGGGAACTGGTGCCCTGATCATGCCTGCGCCGATACCACCGATCCCGACTTACGAGCTCTACCAGGGCAACCTGCCGCCCGGCTGGCTCACGCAGCCCTACGGCGCAGCGTGGGCCAACGCCCAAGGGATCACCAAGGACGCCCTGCTCGACCTGATGAAGCAGGGAATGTTGGCGCGCTACCCGCTGTCCGCGCCACTCGACGGGATTGGGGTCATCGGCCAGGACAGGGGAATGCAGCAAGGCACCACGGAGACCCTGGCAAGCTACCAAGCGAGGCTGCAAAATGTCTGGGGCGAGTGGTCCGTGTCCGGGATGGCGTGGGGCCTGCTCTCGCAACTCGGTCAGGCCGGGTACTCAAACGCCTACGTGATCTACAGCAATGGCTACGTCTACGGCCCTGCCTCCGCAGTCGTGGCGCCAGACCCGGTCAACGATCTTCCGGGCACGCCCCCGGTCTTCACGCGGGCCGGGCCGTACTACGGGACCGGCGGCGCGCCTGCTGGCGTGCAGCCGCCGTCGGGCTTGTACCCAGGTTGGTCAATCGGCAGCGGGAACGGACAGGGCGACCCAGGCTTCCCGTCGGCGCCGAGCGGCGTCTACGTGCCTCCGTTCAACGTCGTGGGCGGCCGCTGGAACCCTGCCTTCTGGAACTCCTTCGTCGTGGTGCTCGCTCCGCCTCCGGCTGCTTGGACCGACATCGTGAACCCGGCGACGATCAGCACCGCGCCATCGATCTCGGAGATTCAGTACATCTCCGCGCTGATCAACAAGTGGCGAGCTGGGCACGCGCTCTGCGGGGGGATCCTCGTCGTCCCCTCGGGCTCCGGGCCGAACCCGACGATCGGCTGGCCAATCTCGACCTGGGTCGCCCGCGCCGGCGTGACGAAGTCGATCGGCGCGAACGCTTCCGTCTACCGATGGGCTCCGGACGAAACGATCGTCGCGCCTGGCGGGGCGTTCGCTGTCATCGTGCCGAGCGGAGGCATCCCAGGGAATCGGCCGGCGAATTGGTACTGGACCGCTGCGGGGGGAACCACGGGATACCTTGAACCGACGTGGCCGGGATCTGGGACCGTGTCCGACAACGGCCTGACCTGGCACTACGGTGGCGCGGTGAACACGTTTCTGTCGGCTGCGGCGACAACGACCTTTGCCCTGCTCGAAGGACTGCGGTAGAAGGACGGTCTGTGGGCGCGCCTTTGCACGAGCGATTCGCGACGAAGTGGACGCCGGAGCCAAACACCGGCTGCTGGCTCTGGACCGGCGCGGTTGGGCTCAATGGATACGGGATCATCTGGCTCGATGGGAACGACAACGTCGCAGACATGATCGCGAAGGGCCGGAACTCGAAAGGTGAGACGCACACGGGAGTGAAGTTGTCCGATGAGCAAGTGGTAGAGATCCGCGCATCGACAGAACCGCAGACCGCCCTCGCAGAGCGGTACGGCGTAGGCCAGTCTCAAATCTCACGCATTCGGAATTTCAAGCGCTGGAAGGACGGGTAGCCAGACGCCGGCAGCCTACCAGGGAGCAGCAACACCGCCGCACGCCGCGACCGGCTGGGCATCGACCAGCTACCTGACCGGCGCGTACATCACGCCGACCGCCGTGCCCTCGGCGCAGATCTTCCAGGCCGTGCAGGGCGGCGCCGCAGGAGTGAGCGAGCCGGTGTGGGGGCTCGCGATTCCTGGGCAACAGTTCACCGACGGCAGCGTGGTCTGGGTCTGCATCGGGAGCTACCAGGAACTCGGGCTGCCTCCGGTGATCGCGCTACCGCTAGATTCGGACCCGAATCTCGTGCAGGCATTCAACGCTGCGCTGCAGACCCTCGCCGACTTCATTGCCGCGATCGGCGGCTTAGTCGGAAACCTGCTTTCGTCGAACAACACCTGGAGCGGGACCAACACCTACGACAGCAACATCTACATGAACAGCGGGGCCGAGATCGTCAGCGGCACCAGCCTGTCGACCGGTTACGCCCTGATGTACCAGTGGAACAGCTCGGCGGGCATAGTCCGCTTCTACATGCAGTTCGCCCCGCCGAGCAGTGACCAGAGCGGCCTCGTCCTGACGGTCAACGCTGCCTGGAACCAGGGGACGCTCCAATGGGCCGTCGACAGCGGCAGCTTCGCGTCGGGCAAGTTCCTGTTCGCCGCCAACTCCGGGGTGGCGATCTACTGGCTGACCGCCGGGTCATCGTCCCCGTTTGTCGATGCGGCGTGGCCCGCCACCTTCGAGGCCAAGGGGTCCGGGGGGAACCTGTCGATCCTGGGGGGCATCACGACCGCCGCCGGGAGCCTCGGGGGAGCCCCGATCGTTCTGGCGACATGCTACGAGACGACCGTCACCAGCGGCACCGCCCTGGTCAGCACCCCGGGGGCGGGTAACGCCTACGCCAGCTCCGGCGACATTCGGCTCTCCTGTGGTGCCCGCGAGGTGGGGACCAGTCCGACCCCGCCAACGGTCAACGTGACGTTCAACGGGGGCACCACGATCAGCACGATCCCCATGACGTCCCTTGGCAACGACGGCACCTACAGCTACTACAACTTCACCGGCGTCTTCGCCAAGGCGATCAATAACACGATCGCCTTGTTCGGCAACGCCGGCTCCGCCACCACGATCATGTCGGCCACCGCCGAGTTCATGTGAGGTCCCGAATGCGCCGACTGATCCTCATCCCGTTGCTCTGGCTGGCCGGCTGCCAGCTCCACCAGGCCAGCACGCCGACGCCGCACCGCATGGGCGCCGCCGACGACTTCACGTTCCCGCGCGTCTGTCTTCACCTTCTACGCGAAGGCCGGAACGACGCTCTCGGCGCAGATCACCGGAGGCACGGCTTCTGACCTCGTGATCATCACCGAACTTCTCGCCTGACACCGAGGGTCCTTCCGCTCCCCGCGCGCATCGGTAGAATCGGCCTCACGAGCTACCCAAGGAGATCTCCGCCATGCGCAAGTTTCTTCCCGCAGCTTTGATCGTCGGCGCCCTTCTGGCGATCGGCACGGTCTGCACCATCGCCTGCGAGACCGTCCCCAAGGCGGGCGTTCTCGCGAATCCGTCCAACGGCTACGGCTACCCGATCCCGCTGACCTTCTCCCCGAACGCGCTGCTCGACGGCGGCACGCTCACCTCGCAGGTCTTCCTGACCGGGGGCCAGCCGGTCTCGGCCGTGGTGACTGTCTCCTGCCCCTCGACGGGGTGCACGAGCATCGGGAACGTGCAGATCCTCGTCTCCGACGACCAGGTGAACTGGGCGCCCATCGCGCCACAGGCCATCGCCAACGGAGCGGAATCCGGATCTGGAGACGCAGGCTTCAGCTTGATCGCGAGCACGGGCTCTGCATCTGCGGCGGTGTACCTCTCACCGGCGCCGTTCGGAGCTGCCGAGGTCGTTGTCTACAGCACGAACGCGAACACCGACGGCGGCGTGGTTGTCGGCTCCGCGACCCTAGGTAAGTAGATCCGTGCGCCGCTGGATCGCCATCGCGGCGGTCGTCGGTCTGGTTGGCGCGTGCCACCAGCCCCCGCCGCGCGTACCGCCAGCGCCGATGCCGAAGGCTGGCCTGACTGACTTCCCGTTCCCCAACCCGATCACCTGGGGCCCGACCACCGTCACGCAGAACGGGCAGCCGTGCGTGCAGCTCGGCGCCGGAACGGATGGCGGCTGGGTCGACGGCGGGCCGTTCCTCGACAGCGGCGTCTTCCTCGAGATCGACGGCGGCGTCTGTGCCGACGGTGGTCTCAACTGCAACTCCTGCAGCGGCACCTGCAACATCGACGGCGGCCCTCAGTACACCGTGCCGCAGGATGGGGGCTTCGCCTACGGCGGCGCGGCGTCGGTCAGCGTGACGTCGGACCCACTGCAGGGCGGGAACGAGACGGTCAAGATCACGTGCGAGATTCTCGGGACCACCGGCACGGTGAGCTCGAACATCACCGCCAGCCTCATCGGGAGCTGCGATCCGAACCCACGGACCGACGGTGGCAACTGGGTTCCCTACTCTCCGACGACGTCGACCACCGCGACCGCAGACGCTGGGAACACTGCTTCTCTTGGATGGGCCATCGGATCCTACGATGTCTACCCTGCCACCGCGGTGAAAGAGACCGGCAACAGCGACGGCGGATACCTCTGCTGCTTCGGCGTCGCGCAGTAGGGTCCTTCAGCGCGCAGGTCCTCGGCGGTAGGGTGTCCGGGTGAACGTCCTCGACCTCATCACCAAGCACGAGGGATCGCGCGACACCCCGTACCGGGATCAGCGTGGGTTCCTGACGGTCGGCGTCGGCCACAATCTCGACGCGCACCCGCTGCCTGGCGAGATCTACCCGATGAGCCCGGCGCGCATCCAAGAGGTGCTCGCCAACGACCTGCAGGCGGTCGTGCTCGGGTTGAACAACGATCTCCCCTGGGTCGGACAGCTCGACGAGGTCCGGCAGGCCGTGCTCTACGATCTCGGCTTCAACCTCGGCGATTCCGGGCTCGAGAAGTTCCACCACACGCTGGCCTGTGTCGAGGCCGGCGATTGGCAGGGCGCCCACGACAACCTGCTCGCGTCGGAGCCATGGGCCACGCAGGTCGGCCCGAGGGCGCAGGAAGACGCGACGATGCTGCTCACCGGGCAGTGGCCCGACGCCTCCTAGGAGACCGCAACCATGCTCGCTTTGATCGCAGCTTTCAGCTTCTCCGAATTCTTCTCGGCCGTCGTGGCATTCGAGAACCAGCATTGGCAGGGACAGGTCGCGACCCTCTCCCACAAGGACAGCCCGAACACGCTGAAGGCTCCGTTCACGCAGAGCCAGCCGCCCGCGGTCGTGGGCAGCCAGGTGTCGCCCGGCGCCGGCAAGCCGGCGGGCTTCGCGATCGTCCCCTTCATGCTCCTGGTCGCGGTCGCCGCCATCCTGGCAACGGCGCTGGTTCTCCCCGCCGCACCAGGCACGGCGGCCGTGCCAGTGATCCTGGCGGCGCTCGGGCTCGCGCTCGTGGTGCTGCTCGCGGTGGTGCTGGTCTCGAGGAAGGCGGAGACCTGGCGCGAGTGGAAGCACCGCACCGGTCACTTCCTCCTGCCTGTGCTTCTCGTCGCGTCGCTCGGAGCAGCTGCACCGGCGAAGGCGTCCGGCATCACGTGGGGGCAGCCGGTCTTCTACGCTGGGCCCTCGCTCGCGTTCACGGAGCTGAACCTCAAGACCGGCGGGATCTCGAGCGTTGGGGCCGGCGTCTGCTTCCAGGCTACCGGCGGATTCGGCCAATACGAGATGCTCAACCTGGAGTGGGACGTGTTCGACGTCTCGGGGATGGGCTGCGGGTCGACGGTCGCGGGCGGCTCGCTCCAGGTGGGCGGGAAGCTCGGCACGCTCAATGGCCTCTTCGGGATTGCGGTGCTCAAGCCGTTCTCCTCCGACGGAACATCCCTGACCCCCGTCCCCGGTGTAACGGCTGCGGCGGTAATCGACGTCCAGGGGATCATCGCGTTCATCGGCAGCATCACCGACAAGCTGACCGGTCGGCGCCTCAAGCTGGATGGCACCGCGCGCGCGGCGCGCGGCGGCCTCCACTTCTAGCAGTCGACGTGAAGCTCACCGACGCCAACAGCGGGATCGACGTCTTCATCCCGGCGAGCTCTATCGTTGGCGTCCGGAAGGATTACCCAGGGAGCGGCCAGACCTGGGTCGAGACGAACATGCCAGCGACACCGGTCATCCAATGCACTGAGAGCGCCGAAGAAGTCGAGCGCTTGAGAAAGGCGGAGCAACCATGAAGCGCCTCACCGTCTCGAAGATCGTTCCGTTCGGCCGGAAGAAGCCAGCGCCGGAGAAGCTGGCCCTCGTGCCGAAGTTCGCAAAGTACAAGCTCAACCTCGACGCGCCGCCTGCCTCGGTCGACTACAGCCTCGACGCGATGCCGAGCCTCTCGCGCGTCATGCTGAACAACCAGCTCGGCGACTGCACCTGCGCCGGGGCTTGCCACTGCCTGGGCATCTGGACCGGCAACGCCGGCGACTTATACATCGCGTCCGACGACCAGGTGCTTGCGCTCTACGAGGCCGTCGGCGGATACGTGCCCGGCGACCAGTCGACCGACACCGGGGCGGACGAAGTGACGGTGCTCAACTACCTGTCGCAGACCGGCTTCCCCGACGGCTCGAAGCTGGCCGGCTACCTGGCCATCGACCCGACCAACCAGACCGAGGTCATGCAGGCGATCGACCTCTTCGAAAGCGTCTACTTCGGGGTCGGACTGCCCGACGCATGGATCAACCCGTTCCCCCAGGCCAACGGCTTCGTCTGGGACGTCGGCACCCCCGACGATCAGAACGGCCACTGCTTCATTGCCACCGGCTACGACGCGACTGGCGTCCAGATCGACACGTGGGGGATGCTCGGGACCGTGACGTGGGCGGCGATGGCCGGCGTCGACATGCAGCTCTACGCCCTGCTCTCGCCGGACATGCTGGCCAAGGCGACCCAGAAGGCCCCCACGGGTCTCGACTGGGCGACCCTCCAGGCCGATTTTGGGGCCCTTGGGGGACGTGGGGGCCTCTGAGGGGTAAGCGGTAGGGGTCGCCAATTGGGCTCAATGGCGGCCCGTCTTGGAAGCCTAGGGCACTAATTCAGGGATGTAGTGGATCGCGCTGCCGGTCTCGCTGTAGACGACAACGGCAAACTGGTCAGGCTGGATCTTGGCGCGCCTTGAGTCAGCCCCGCGGCGCGCGCGCGGAATCTCCAGGCTGCCTGCCGACACTTCCGCCCGCCCGTTTCGACCGCCACCCTCGAACGGCTTGGGGAGATCATCCTCCAGGAAATCGCCCCGAAGAATCTGACGGGCCCGACACCGTTGGACTTTGTTCAGCTCATCGAGCACGACCTGCCGCGGCTCGGAATAGACGTGTACCCCGCAGACGTGGCAGAGCTTGGGGATCGCCTCGCTGTCACCAGCCCAGAGGGGGATGACGGAGATCGGGTGGACATTCTCCTGCTGGAGAAGCTTTGGGATGAACTCTACAATGGAGGCAGGATCGCCCATCGCGCCAAAGCGACCATCGCTCACGAGACCCCCCACGCGATCATCCATGTCCCGATCATTCGGCGTCGCCTCGCCAACCCCAGTGGTCAGTACCTCCTCAGTCGTCAGCGTAGAGACCAGCTCAAGCCTTTTGAGGATCCAGAGTGGCAAGCCTGGACACTCGGGGGCTGCCTGATCGCGCCCAGGTGCACCCTCGAAATGCTTGGGCAGCGAACTGTTCACGAACTGGCCGATATTTACGACGTGAGCGAGGCGATGATGCGTAGCCACCTGAAGCGCCTAAAACTGCCTGCACTCGGCTGAAAGGAGAGGGGAAACGATAGCCGACAATCCTTGAACGACGAAGGCCCCGGTTACCGCCGGGGCCTTCGAGGTGCAACGTCGCCCGACCTCATACTGCCTGCCGAGCGGGGAACTGCTCCGGAATTTGTCACCGAATCCGGGGCCCGTCAAGCGCAGTTGTCACAACCAGGGCGACCCGGAACCCTCGGCCACCCGTCAGTGGCTGAGAGAAACGAGCGTTGCCATGGCCAAGAAAAAGGTCAAGGTACCGCCCGGGAAAAAGCTGATCTTCCGCCCGACCATCACGGTCAAGGGGAAGATCCGCCACGCCTGGCAGTATGGCATCCGGGCGTTCCCGATCCTCGTCGACAGGTAGCTGAACACGGCCGTCGCCGGCGTGGAGAGAAGATCAGGGCGTAGCCGCAGTGGCCGTGGTTGTCGCATCCCCAGCAGAAGCCGCGGGGGTCGCACTGCGGTGGCGGATGCTTCGGCATCGGCTGGGCGACGTAGTAGCCGAGCACGGCGACCGGCCAGCCGAAGAACAGAACCAGGAAGACGACCACGGCGAGCTCCCGGCGGGTCAATCCTTGCACTCGCAGCTCACGCAGCCCTCGAGATCCTCGCCGCCGCCAACCCCGCAGCGCGCCACGTCCATCGGCTTGCACTCGCGCCGGCAGAAGGCGCAGCACCACCGGAGGGTGCGCACCTCCGACCCATCCGATCCCTGGAGGCAGCCGCCGTCCGCGTGCCGTCCGTAGACGCAGAGGCCGCCAGAGATCCGGCCTACCTCTCGCGCCGTCTGGTCCAAGCAGACCTCGCCAGCGTCCGGGAGCCCGGCGTCGGGTCGCCTGCAGATCGGCCCAGCGTCGCCTCGGAAGTACTCCGGGTAGATGTTGAGGTCGGTGACGTAGCGGCGGTGCGAGAGCGGGTCTATCTGGAGAACGTGGTCGGGATCGGAATGACCGTCAGGAGCACCTGGGTGGGGCGGCGGAAGCTCCAGCTTGCCCGTCTCGCCTGTGGGACCGCGCATCCGGTCGCTGCCCCACGTCCCGTCTTCGTTGCTGCGGGCGTCTCGCCAGAGGTACGATGCATGGTTGCGCCAGCCTGGCTGATCTGGTGGCTCCGAAGAATCTGTGCCCCACGTCGATTGATCCACGCGGCACCCGCCGATCCCGTCCGGCTTCATCGTGCCGGGGCAGCTGAGATCCTGCGCCTTCGGCTTCGCGCACCCCGCCGCCAGCAGCAGCGCCACGATCAGTCGGTACATGTGGTCCAGCCTCCATCCGGGTTCTGGCACTCGGCATCGAGCACGCAGCGATTCCGTTCGACCGGCGTACACGGCACGCATTCTCGGATGATGGCGAAGGTCGGCGGCCCAGCGTCGGGCTCGTCCTGCCGGCAGCACTGGAAAATCTGGTTGTTGTAGATCCGCACGTCGAACTCCTGGTCAACCGGCTCGCTGCGGCACTTCTCGAACCAGCGCACCCGTCTGGTGTGAACCCAGGGCGTGCTTCCGAGAGCCAGCAGCAGCGCCAACGCGAGGGGCCTCACTTGCATCCTCCAGCGCATCGGATCCGCGTCGTGTCGTAGTATACCTGAATGGTCAGGTTGCGGGCCTCGCGGACGCTGCGGCAGAAATGGCATGTGTATCGCTTCCTCGGGCTGGTCTTGAACCACCGGCCGCGCGGCGGGAAGTTCTCGTCGAAGTAGCGCGTCATGGGCTGCGGCTTGGCGGCGAAGATGTGGACGCTGCTCATGGCGTCTCCTTGGTCAGCTTGTCCCAGGCGGCGATGGCGGCCTCGTAAGGCGCACGGTCGGATTCACTGGCGAACGCGCAGTTGTCCAGATTCCGTCTCAGCGCCTCCCTCAGCTCCTCCCCGAGCCGGAGGAGGTCGGGGGCGGCGTGGGTCAGCGTCATGTCGGTGCGGCGCCAGCGGACGGTCTTCATCGCGTCCTGCCTTTCGCTTGCGGCTTGGGTGGGGGTGGGCGGCGGTTCCAGGTCCGCAGACCAAACTCGACAAGACTGACGATCATCTGCGGAGAGATCCCAACATCAAGGCAGTCGGTGACCGCAGACCCGAGCTTGACCACAGCACGTCGCATCGGCGTCATTCCATCCTTGCTCTTGCTCATGGCTTCGGCCTCTCCTTGGAAGTGTCGGCGGCGCGGTTGAGCTTCCCATCGACATTCACGACCGTCTTCGTCCCGCAGGCAAGGCACTTGCCGCTGGCCCTGATCTCGGACCGCACGCGCTCCTCGCCGCACGTCGGACACCACCAGTTCTTGCCGTCTGCGCGAAGACCAAACGGAT
>Ga0187873_1002233_pt1 | contig 15004 bp, 9 predicted proteins | sample June2016WEW_16_1_2_FD_133012 | JGI IMG/M metagenome (GOLD analysis project Ga0187873, IMG submission 133012) | Peatland microbial communities from SPRUCE experiment site at the Marcell Experimental Forest, Minnesota, USA - June2016WEW_16_100 | ecosystem: Environmental > Terrestrial > Soil >... | reverse complement strand
GAGGTGTTTTAATGGCAAACGAAAAAATCAGTCAACTTACAGACGGTAGTCCCGCACAAGCTGCGGATCAACTTCTCGTTAATCGTGGGGGAACAAGCTATCGCGTGAATGCTGCCACTATCGGCGACCCGACTGTGTTCTATGCCGTTGATTACGGCGTTGTTGACGACGCTCGCTTCAACAGCGACGGGACAATATCCATCGGATCGGCTTTGCTCACTTCTCCGACTGGGAACTTCTCCTCTGCAGATAACGGGAAACTTGTGATTGTTGTCAACGCTGTGACGGGCGCTTATCCGTTCGGGACCGGACTCGTTACCCAAGTGAGTTGCCAGAGTTCCACGCAGATTACTCTTTCCACGACATCCAACGCGAATATATCTGGCACTGCTATGTGGGCTGTTGGCACGGACAACGGCGCTGCTTTCAATGCCGCAGCAACTGCTGCGTGGACCGTTGGCAAGACTCTGTCTCTACCTCCGGGCGTTTTCATCGTCGCTTCTCCACCGTTTGTGACTTCTGTCACTTGCACAATCAAAGAGACGGCTGACCTCTGCGGAGCCACAGGAACAACGAACACACTGTTCATCTTGCATCCACAAATCTCGGCAGGAGTCACTGGAAACAGCCAGCCTATTTTCTACAAATCACCTACTTTTACCGGTTGGGGTCCAACAGGCAATGCCGACATAATGATAAACAACCTCCGCCTCACATCCTTGTTCGGGAACATCCCGATTGTGGGTGGATACACAATGTTCATATTCGGGGGTGCAGGTTCTTCGCTTCGTATGCGTGGAATCCAAGTTCAAGCTCTCAATGCAAGCACAGGCACTTCCTGCTACATTGTGAACCAGTCTGGCGGCGAAGGCTATTTTGATTTGATGAACTTTCAGAATACAAACTGCCATGGAATTGGGACAGGCGGTCAGGGTTGCAACAATATCTCCAACTCCGTCTTAGCTTACTTCACTGTCGGCAGCCCCATCGTTATCGGCACGAGTGCAATCGTCAACCTTATCAACGATTACATCACGACAAACGCAAGCCTCATACTGGGCATACACTCTATTGTGAATGTGTTCGGCGGCAACTATCAGAACACAGGGTGGGATTGCACTGCCACCGATGTCATTTTGAACGCCTATGGCGCTCACTTCCTTGGTAATTACGGTGGTGGTAATAATATCACCACAACCGGAGCAGTTGTGAAAGCACTCGGCTGCCATTTCGTTCATACCGGCTCGCCGACAGGATACAACATTGCTGGCTCTGGTTCCTTCTGGGATTTGGGCGGAAACACGTTCTCAGCAACAACGTCGGCTATCAACGGTCCTACGGTCTATGGCGAAGCCTCCGCGACAGGCACTTTACTTACTGCTGGCGCTCTTGCTCTTAGCGCAGGTTGGGGCACATCAGCAGCTATCACGGCTGTTGCGGGTGCGAATGCTCCAATTCAGTTTACAATCACGAACGGAACAGTCTCAACAGGGGCATCACCAACCGTCACCTACACCTTCCCAAAACCGTATCTTGTTGCTCCTTTATGGATTACTGCTACCCAAGTCGGCGGCACCAACCCACAAGGAACATTCGTAGTCTCTTCTATCACTAATACAGATTGTGTTTTGACTTACAGTTTGACGCCGACTGCCAACGATACAGAAATCGTCCAGCTTCAAGTCTTCACACAATAAGGAATAAGCATGGCTATATCTCGCACACTCGCAGCTTCGGGTGGTAATACAGGTTCGACCACCCTTGCTCTCTCTGCTTACAACCAAGCGTCAGGGAACACTATTGTCTTATGCTGTGTGACTTACTATGGACAGGGACAGATTTCCTCTATCTCTGACACGGCGGGAAATGATTTCACGACAAAAGTTTACACAGGTAATGGTTATGCTGGCCGCTACAACGAACAAATCTATGTCGTGAAGAATTGCAAAGGCAACGCGAACAACGTCATCACGATTACCTACGCAAGCAGCAACAGCTATGCTTGTGCTTATTACTACGATGTAGCAGGAGTGGATACAAGTGCTCCTCTTGATGTTACGATTGCGGGCAGTTCCGCTAACTATGTTTATCGGGTTACGTCTCCGTTCTCAACAAATCATGCAGCCGAAGCCGTAATCGTTCTCGCTGACGACGGGAACAGCGACGTTGCTTGGACAGTTGGACCTCTTTGTGCTCCGACTACCTTGGCTTCCGACACTTTGACAGAAGGTTCAATTCCCGCAAACTTCACGCAAGCGGTAGGAACGTGGGCATCTGACGGGACAAATGGAGCCTATGCTTCCGCAGGGACAGGATTCAACGCCCTCTACGAGAATGGGCAAACGTATACAAGCGACCAATTCTCCGAATGCGTGATGAATTCATCGTCTGCTCCTTATCAGTCTGGTCCTGCTGTAAGAATTTCATCAAACGGAGCCGCTTTTTATACCTGCGGCTATAACGGCACGACTTTCTACATCCTAAGAAGTGGTGCGACCGCTATCGTGACGATAAGTGGCGTGAGTTACACGCCGGGTCAGACAGTAAGACTTGTGGCGTCAGGCTCGTTAATCTTGGCATTCATCAATGGGGTTCTGATTGCGGGTGTTGTGGATACAAACGTCACAGGTGGACATCCGGGGCTTGTATCGCATGGGGTTGGTAGCTCAACCGACCGAGTAGCATCAACTTGGGTGGGCGGAAACATCCTGACCGTCACTCCTACCTTGGACGGCTCGGGCTATCTAGGCAACAACTATGCCAATGTGGAATCCGCCATCCTTTCGTCAGAAGTGACGAATGCTTTCGTGACGATAAAAGAGGATACCGCAAATACTACGGGTATGGTTGGTGTCACTCTCTGGGCAGGAACGACATTTTCTATATCTGGTTCGGCGGGCGTAGCAGGAGCAACAGTCTCTTGGAGTGGCGATGCTACGGGTTCAACTACCGCAGACGGAAGCGGGAACTATACGATAGGCAATCTATCGCCGGGTTCCTACACCATCACGCCCACACTTACGGGCTACGCCTTTTCGCCGACATCAACGAACGAGACTATCACCACTTCCGACATCACGGGTGTTAATTTTACCGCCACTCCTGTCTATACGGTCACTGGCCACGCGGGCGTTGCAGGGGCCTCAGTTTTTTATTCTGGAACGGCTTCCGGTTCCGTGACAGCAGATGGCAGCGGTAATTACTCAATTTCGGGGTTGATTGCAGGTACATATACCGTAACTCCCTCACTTGTAGGTTATATTTTCTCTCCCACAAGTAAAACTGCCACAATTAGTGGTAACTACAATTTCTCTAATTTTACTGCTACTGCGATTTATTCTATCTCTGGAAACGCAGGCGTTGGCGGAACGACAATTACTTATGCTGTCGGGATGGTCGAGCTAGAAGATGGAAGCGGTAACGTCCTGCTTGAATCTGCCGATAACTTGATTCTTGAAGGTAGCGCAGGCGGTACAGTGACAGCGGACGGAAGTGGAAACTATTCTATTCCCGGGCTTGCAAACAGCAACTACACGATCACCCCATCCAAAACTGGTTATACTTTCTCCCCAACCAGCGCGAGCGAAACGGTCAGCGGAGCGGACATCACGGGCGTCAATTTCGTGGCGACGCAGCAAAGCAACGGTGGAGCTTGGTTTCTCTCAGATCAGATAAGCTTTTTAGAAGATATCCCAAGACGTCGAGGTCACTAATACAGTTGCGTGGGGTTAATATGCGTAAACCACTTTTGTTTTTGGCTCGGCACGGCAGTACCGTTGATAGCAAATTCAAAATTTTTAGGGGTCAACGGGATTCCGCCCTGGACAAGGACGGCTTCCGAGACGCCCATACACTCCGCGAGTTTTTCAGTAAGAAGGAGTGGCATCGTATTTTCTGTTCGACGCTCACTCGCGCGATTCAGACTGCTACAATCATTTGCGACGACCAGGAAGACTATCAGCCGGAAACGACTGATGGGCTTGAGCCCTGGAATATTGGCTTCTTAACGGGCCTTCCGAAGAACGCCGAGAACAAGAAGAAGATGGATTATTACGTTGAGAATCCAGAAGAGACACCGGAAGACGGTGAGAGTCGGCACGATTTCGAACACCGCGTTTGGCCACTGATGGCCGAAGGTATTCAGTTAGGGTGGGAGCAGGGGACGCCATGCGTTCTCGTGACGCACTCCAGTTTGATTCACGCCCTCAATCACCTTCTCGAGGGCGAAGGGCACAAGGACGTTGCCGTGAAACCCGGTGGCGTCGTAGAAGTTTATATGGAGAATGGGGAGATCGAGCACCGGCCAATTTTCCGTCCGGGCACTGACGACTCTTCGTTCGACACGAAGCAGCATCCGAGTTCATAAGAGGCACTATGGCAGCGACACGTTCACTTAACGACAGCATCAATTGGGTCAAGCCGTTCATCAACTGGGCCTCTGTTACGATCGGAATCAACAGCGAGCCCGCGATTACGAGCGCGAATCAGACTCTACAGACGATCGTAGGGCCTCCGTTCATTTGGCCGTGGAACAGAAGTAATACTAGTTTCATCACGGCAATTGGTCAGCAAGACTACAACACTTCCATAGCTGATTTCGGTTACCTGGAGGCGGCGTCGATCGAGCTCTGCGGAGTCATTACGGCTGCACAAGTTATAAGTCATACAGCTACGTTCTACGCGGTGAATGGATTCAGTACTCTTCCGAACGGTGGTCATGGTCAAAGTGTTTCGATTTCCGGATGCACTACCTCTTCGCTGAATGGAATGTTTGATATAGTTTCTGCAAGCGCAACAGACTTCACAGTCAACATCGTAACCCCTGACGTCGCCGAAATTGAATTTGGCGCGATCGCAGTTGCTGGATTGGCGATGGGACTGACATTGCATTGGGAAGCCCTAAATGAAGAGCGCGCGACCGATCGTCCGACGTTCATCTCTACCCAAGAGTGCGACTTGAGCGGCACAACGTTTACCTTCCGGCTGATGCCTGTGCCTGATCAAATCTATCGCGTCAATCTTACCTACCAGAAATCTCCCGGTGCGTTTTCGCCCAGCAATTTGAATGCTGTGTGGGGAATCCCCGACCAACTACAATACATTTACAACTACTTCTTCCTGTTCTTCGTGTTGGATTATTTTGATGATCCGCGCGCGGCTCGTTACCGCCAACTCGCGGTCGCGTCTTTGCTGGGCCGGCAATCCGGTCTGTCGGAAACTGATCGCAACCTGTTCCTTGGGAACTGGCTGGATATCATACAAGAAGAAGAATCAAAGCATACTTCAGTCGCCCAAGGGGCGCAGGCAAGGGGTATGTAAATGGCTCAAAATCTAATAGAAGCCCAAGGCGGCCAGAAGCAGAAACAAACGAGATTCGTAAGTCTTTTCACGTCTCGTTTTATTTCAGGCTTGTACACTAATCGAAGTCTACTGCGCGGCCCTCTTCAGGCGATCTATTCGGATTTCTATCATCTCGGTGCCACGGATGCTTTGTGCGATGGATTGAATTCTGAAATCTCAATCCGTCAAACCGCCATTCGTCGACCTGGAAATCCCAAATTCTGTACACAGCAGACCGCGGCTGCGATCGACAATTTTTATTCTTTCCATCATTCCGACGGAACGATTCAAGTAATTGCCGACAGTTTGACTGACGTAGAAGTAGTGACACCCACCACGATTACATCAATCTTTACGAAATCTGCCGGTGCCGGTGAAGGCTATTTTCAGGGTATCGGTCAGACTTTGTATATTTCTGACGGCGTTGATTTCGTAACATACACCCCAGGCATCACGAACCCTCAAACTAGCACGCCTGTATGGAACATGGGTGGGGTGGGACCAACGGTAGCTCCTGTCTTGGCGCTTACTCCGACAGGCTCTGCGGGCGTTTCTTGGGCTGCCAGCACGATGTGGACCACCATGGGATTGATTGTTGACGCTAATGGAAACGTTCAACAGCTTGTTTCTGTGAATGCTTCTGGCACCAATTCTACCAATCTTGGAACAAGCGGAAACGGGGCTCCGGATTTCAGCGGCGGTTCGGGAACGTCGGTCACGGAATCCACCGGCACCCCTATTACCTGGACAAACTGGGGTCCGATTTCTACGTGGCTTCCAAATCACGCGTATACAAACTACACGATCGGTGGAACGGATATTGCCCCATCGGTAGTTTATGATCCTGCTTCTAACTCAATTTATTTCGTAGACAATCCTGGCTTTGCTTCTGGAGTCAGCGGCGGAACGAAACCGCAATTCAATGGCGTCAAGGGATCTATTTTTAATGACGGAAGCATAAAGTGGTATTGTCTCGGTCAACCTGGTACTGAAGTTCCTGGTGTATGGCTTCAAAGTCACGCCTATCCTGCGCGAAACGCGGCCGGTAGTTCGTGGGCGACACACTGCGTCGTTGAACCTACAACTATTCAAGCGGCCGGCCTCGGGTCTCCAAATGCAACACCGGTTTATTTGTGGGTTTCCTCTGGTGGAACGTCTGGAAATTCTGCTGGTTATATACCCAGCTGGGATACGAGTGCAGGCAACCCAACTTTGGACGGCGATTTAGTGTGGAATTGTTTGGGCTCTTCGACGTGGGCTGCTCACCACAACTATCTTGCTTGGGGTTTTGGTTCAACTAATTTTTCGGTTGTTCTTGATGGCGGAAATCTTCATGTTTGTATATCTGCAACGGGTCCCAGTGGCGCTGCGCCACCAACGTTTGAGACAGGATACGGGCAGCAGACACAAGATGGAACCAACCCCGGAACAGCGGCATTTATCGGCGTCACGTGGACCTGCGTAGGAACTTCACTTTCGTGGGCTCCGGCCACACAGTGGTATTATCCAGATGGCGGATTTGTTCCGCCACAGCAATCACAAGCATACGGCGGGGCTACGCTGGTCGACACCAATGGAGTCAACCAGTATGTCATCAATTCTGGTAAAAGCAAAACTGCTCCGCATCCAACCTGGCAGGCTATTGGATCTACCACCACAGATAACACTGTTACGTGGTTTGCGGCGTCTGTATTCACGGCAGCAGGGTTTACTTGGACAAACGGATACGGCTACGTTTATGCTTATGCTGCGCGCGCAGCGTCAGATTATTGGAACACGAACTCTCCTCCGTTACAGATGCCAAACACAAATTCTCCGAACATCACCGGCCCTCTCGGCCCTCCGTTCGGAAACCAAAGCGGAACTGTTACAAACGCGTCTCCGTTAACTCAAATCATAGGCCCTAGCGTGGGTGCGGAACAAGTTAGAATCACGATGGTTGGATCTACCGATCCTCAGTTCGATACTATTTTGGTGTTTCGATCTGCGGATGGCTTTGGGGCTTCCGGCCCGTATTTGTTCTTGACTGCACTTAACATGCCGCCTATGCAGGGTGCGCTTCCTGGTACTATTTCGATTATCGACTTCATGCCAGATCTACCAACAAATTTACTACCAGGTCTGGACCCTCTTGAGACGGCTGCGGTTGATCAAGAAAATTCTCCGCCTCCGGGATCTTTTGGCTCTTCAGAGTTTACGCCCGCATCTAGTGGCTCAACAACTGCGGCTGCTGGAACCGGAATGATTGGTTTGGTCTATTATCTCGGTCGACTGTGGGGTTTCATTGGCAACACGGTATTTGCTTCCGGAGGTCCGGACACCAGCAACGCAAACGGATTCGTAGCTTGGCCGGCAATCAACGCATTTCCTTTTGATAGCAAAGTCTTACGGCTAATGCCCACAGCGTCGTGTTTGCTCGTCTTCACGACCACCGATGTCTTTTTGATTGGCGGTGGCCCTGCGATAGCAGACTTCTACTCTCAATTGCTGGCTCCCGGAGTTGGGCTGCTATTCTGGAACGCGGTAACAATGATGCTCGGGCTTCCTTATCTTTTCTCATCCGACCGTCAATTCATAACGATTGATCCTAGTGGCGGGTTTACTCGAATCGGCCATCCGATCGGAAACAAACTTGTTGCCTACGATCCTGCGTCTACTTACGTGACGTATCAAAGCTTTGGGGACCAGGAGCATGCTTTATTTATTGCTGACGGCATCAGTGAATGGTATCGCTGCGATCCAAACCCAACGCCTGACAGCCAGTTAACCGGACCCATCTGGAGTCCAAAAGCAGTCGTGGCGGCCGGTTTCAAAGCTGTTATGTCGATCGAAACATCACCGGGCGTAAAACAACTTTTGATCGGCCCGTCTGCGGCCGGATACATTCTTGCGCGCGATTCTAACTTCACCGTTTTCGAAGATAACGGAAGCTCGTATGATTCTTGGCTCGCGATGGGTAACATTGTATTAGCCCACCCGGGGCAAATGGCTGAACTCGCGTTCATAGAATGCGACTTCACACAAGTTGGGACTCAGCCCACCGTGTTGGTTTTGCTCGACGAGATGTCTGCTACAAACGGAGCAACATTCGAAGCCATCTCAAACGAATTCATTTCCGATCCTCCTGAAATGTATGGGCCGTTGGCAACACCGAAAACCCTGTGGATGAACAGGTATTATTTTGGCCAAACATCTCCAGGAAACCCAAACAACGAACCTGTTCCGGCGTGGTGTAAGTTCCTGCAGATCAAGGTGGATTTCGGGAACGACACTGTTCAGAACGAGCTTCAGGCATTCAGCATTTTCGGAGCCCTTTACCAGGAGCGCTAGGTATGAAAACTCATTGCCCTAGAGGCCACGAGTACACAGAAGAAAACACATACGTTCAACCAAAAGGAGGACGAGTGTGTTCGTGGTATCTTGTGTGCCAACTGCAATTGGGGGTTGGGTTCGTTTCACGACAACGAAACCAATCTTAGAAATGCAATCGAGTATGTAAACAATCCTCCGAATCAGGAAAAGTAAATGCCAAGTCTTAAGGACGCGACAAAGAAACCCGCGAACGTTGGTGAGCAGATAGAAGTTGCGCCCATAGTGGCGGGTGCGCCGTCCCCGGTTCCCTATGTTCCAAATCCTCGCGGAGAGGGTGGTCTTGCTGTTGGTTCAATGGGCCCTGCGCCATCTTCTTTCACAACGCCGTATGATAGCATCCGTCAGTTCGTTCGTCCCAGCGGTGTGTCTCAAAGTCGTTTTCCTCCTCTTCCTACTAAAGCAAATCCGGCAACGAATGCGGCATCATCTTCTGTTACTTCGAAGCAGCTTGGTCCTGTCCACAAACAAGTGCAGGCAAATACTGCGGCTATCGCAGCCGCGGGCGCACAGCCAGGGTCTGTTACGGGACTCGCTGTTTCAAAGTCTGTCTTCAAGGACAGTACGGGCGTGCTTCGGCAAGCTCTTGAAATATCATTTACTCCTCCGGCTCTTACAGGTGATCCTACTATAGACGTGTTTGCGGGAGTAAGTATTTGGGTGACTTATCCTGGAGACGAACCTAGAGGTCTTGGAACTGGTATTACTTCTCCGGTGATTTGTCAGTTGCCAATCGACGGATCAATCGTGACTCTAACGGTTCAGTCCTATTCTGTGAATGGCGTCGATAACGATTTTAGTTCTTGCCCAACGATCAATGTGACTTTGGATGGCGTGACGACCGCGCCTGCGGCGCCTACGATTGCATCTGCTTTGGCTCCATGTAATTCAGGTTTGACTTTCTCTTGGAACATCGTGTCAGATCCTCTGCACGATGTAATTGATTCGTACAGAGTGTACAGGAACACGGTCAACAATTCAGCCACAGCGACTCTCATTGCTACCATCCCTCAGCCGGCCACCGGAACCGGCACAAACGTGTTCACGGATGTTGTAGCCGCGGGACTTGTTTATTATTACTGGGTTTCTTGTGAGAACCTACAGCAACTTGAATCTACGCTTAGGGCTGCGCAAAGCGGAGCGGTTCAAAGCGGCACAATCGCTTATCAGGGCGCCTACAGTGGATCGATTACCTATTTCCCGGGGTCGAGCGTCACCTACAGCGGTCAGTTCTACGCTTGTATTTTACAGAGCACAGGAAATCTCCCAACGAACGCGACTTATTGGCAGAGTACCGGTTCAAGTACTGCTGACACTTTCTTGGGTGCATGGTCCAGCATAACGCCATATGTCCCAGGAAATCAGGTCACGTATAGTGGTGGATATTACATCTGCACCCTTGCCTCCACCAACGACCAACCAGACATCTCTCCAACTTATTGGCAGATTGTAGGATCCGTAAACACTTATCTCTACACAGGGAATTACAATAATGGAACAAGTTATGTCCCGGGAAATCAGGTTACCTATCAAGGTTCGTACTGGATTTGCGTCAGCAATACCACAGGCAACGCGCCTAGCACAACCAGTTCGTACTGGGTTTTGGTTGGGACCAGTGCGATTCTTCTAGGCGTCTACAACGGCGCAACGGCTTATGTTCAAGGCAACGAAGTTACTTATCTCGGCAACGTTTATCAGTGCATTCTCGCCTCGACTGGGAATCTTCCAACGAACGTAACGTATTGGCAATTGACCGGAACGTCATCTGTTCTTCTTGGCGTCTACGCCGGCGGCACGGCTTATGTGGCTGGAAACGAAGTCACCTATTTGGGTGGGACTTACAAGTGCATTCTGGCGTCAACTGGAAACCTCCCGACGAATCAAACTTATTGGACACTGATCGGAACGAACAGTCAGTTCCTTGGCGCGTACAGTGGCTCTACAGCTTATGTCGCCGGGAATCAGGTGACCTACCAGAACAATTTTTATGTTTGCATCTTGGCTTCGACAGGCAATGCTCCGACGAACGCGACGTATTGGCAGCTGGTAAACATCAACAACAGCACGTTCCTAGGTGCGTACAATGGCTCGACTGCCTACATTCCGGGGAACCAGGTCACCTACAACGGAAATTATTATACCTGCACTGCTGCAACGACTGGAAATCTACCCACGAATGCTTCGTACTGGCAACAGATAGCCACATCGGAGATTTATCTTGGTGCGTACAACGGCTCGACTGCCTACGTCGCCGGCAACCAAGTCAGCTACCTTGGGTCATTCTGGATCTGCATTCTTGCCTCGACAGGGAATGCACCTTCAATCGCATCTTCCTACTGGACACTGCTTGGCACATCAACCATTCTGATCGGTGCGTATGCTGGAGGAACGGCCTATCTTCAAGGTATGGAAGTCACATACAACGGCAACATCTTTCAAGCCCTCCAGGCAACAACGGGAAATACGCCTCCAACACCACCCGCCACAAGCGCATATTGGCAGTTGGTTGGTCCCGCAACACTAGATAATCTTGCTGACGGTTCAGTGTATGGTAAACGAACATTCAACGTCGGCGACTCGGTAATTCAAAACGGAAATTTTGAATCGAGCGCCACGATTCTTCCGCCCCCAGGCTATAGCACTTACAGCAATCATACTGCAACTTATGCGTATGACACTAGCACGCAATACGCGGGCACTCAAAGTTTAAAAATCACCGCATCAGCAACAGTGGGCAGTTATGGCGGCGTTGTCCCGTTGGGTCAAGTCTATTGTGAGCCAGGCGACACATTCTATGCTAGTGCTTACGCTAAGGTCAATTCGGGCGGCGGCCACGCTTATGTGCAAGTTAGTTTTCGTGACGCAACAGCCACAGCAGTCGGACAGCAGGTAGAAGGAACAACTTCAAGTTCATGGACCTTTATTTCAAATACCTACACTGCGCCCGCTGGAACTGTCTACGCCACATTCGAGCTTTATGGTGACACAGCAAGCGGCGTTGTGGAGTTCGATAATCATAATGTTACGTTTGTTTCTGAGTTAGGTACGGATACGAAGGACGGCCCAGCGAATTTCAGCGCAACAGTCAACACGCTTTCGTACCGCCCGACTTCAAATCCTTTGACGGCAACAGACGCAGGAGCCTCGGCTACTGTCGATATTGCCGCGTTCACAATGCGGACGGGATCGAAGGGAGACATCAGTTATAATAGCGGCTCCGTTGTAGGGTTGTCATACTCCACGCTTTATTACGTCTATTTCGATGATTCTACCCTCGCTGGTGGCGCTCCGTCGGGCGGTTATCTAGCGACCACAACGAAGGCTACTGCGAATGATGGAGCGGCAAGATTCTTCTTGGGCTCGATTTACACCCCGAAGTCTGGGGGCGTCGACACGGTTGGCTTCAACGACGGGGGCAACGGGGCAACAGGCGGAAAATCGCTTATCGGCGGACCTGGCACACAAGTTTCTACGTCGTCAGGCACTGCGCCACCTGGGTGGACTAATCAGACGAATACGATGTCGGGAGACCAATCTGTTTTTGGGGTATTGACCGGCACTGGCACCTCACAGATTAAAAGTACCACCTATATCGTTAGCAACTTCGGGTTTTCAAATCAAAACTACACCTCGTTGTCGCTGAACGTTAAATCAGCAGTGACAACTAATACGCTGGGTGGAACTGGAACCAAATGGGTAATCTCTTATTCACTCGACGGCGGAATCACTTTCACCCAACTTAGAGCGACAGCGGCGGGCGCAACATACGCCGCTACGATTGATACCGTTAACTTGGACCTTCGGCAGAATCTTTCTGCCGTGCAAGTCAAATATGTCAGTCAGCAAAAAACAGACGACACTTCAGGCAGCATAGTTAGTGACATCTACACACCACAAATCTTGGGCAACGACTAAGAGGATTTATGAAGACCATCAAAATTAATGACACCGATGTGGTGTGCAACCACGAAGTCAAAACAGACGCGAAAACGCACCAAACCCACGTTCTTCTAACAGTTAAAGCTGGAAGCGGTGATGATGCGGTCGAACTTACCCATGTGATGACAATCGGCGCAGTAGATCAGCCCTTACCCGTTGGATATGATGCTGCTGCCCTGCAGAAAGACCTCGACACATTCCGTCAGAAACACGCGGAGTTGGCAGAATCAAAACTTCGTGCCAAGCAATTAGCGAAAAGTTTGGAGTAACTCCAATGCCAGACGATAAAGATTATAGCAGTGCAACGCATGTTGTTATGCCGATCAAACATTCCGACGGTGAAATTCACAATGTTGCGATTCCAAAAGATACAGATCCTGGTGAACTGCATAGCGCGCTAATGGATGCAGGTTACGGTAGAGCGGCTACGTGGGCCGGAGACGCACCAGGTCTTATCACCCCTGGTAACGCCCATCTGTACAATCAGCCAAGTCCTTCTACCACAAGCTTCCGAGACGACAACGGAAGAAGCATTTTAGTTCCAACAACAGTTGATGGTGAAACCCTATCTGACCGGAGTGCAAAAATCCGGTATTACAATACAGGTAAACACCTTGGAATCTTCGAATCGCCAGAGCACGCTGATGCTTATGCAAAGCAAATGAAAGAAGATTACGCCGCCGGGAAGTACAACCGTCCGACACCAGAAGGCTCGCTGGAGCACTCCAAAGAATTTAAGGACAACGTACGCCGTCTGTGGGCTATGGCTGGCGGTCCTAATTCACGTGCAGAGGCTGGAAATTTTCTAGACTGGAATGAGAAATATTCAGAACCAGTCGTCTCGAAAAACCTTGAAAGTGGTAAAGGACAAATCAATTTTGGTCCGAGACCCCCAGGCGCAGAAGATGTGATTCACACGCACCCTCGAACTGGTGGACCGTCCGAACAGGACAAGGCAACTGCTAAAGAGAATCATATCAACGTTTACGTTGTTGATGCCGACGGTCTCCATCTTGTTGAGCCAGACGGAAAGGTCACGCGAGTTTTCGATTCCGTAGGTCAAGCGACCGCAGAGACACCAAAGAAAAAGGGACGATAAGAAAAGATGTTAGAAGTACGAAACACAAAGCATCAACTTAAAAATAAACCTGCTGAGTGTTTCTCCCTCGGCCCCAGGAAACCATGTACCTCACAACGATGGATAAGCATCTTGAAGTTTTGTAGAGCATCAACCGAAATATTGCAATATTGGTTGACCGCGCGCCCCAACGGCGCGGAGGAAAGTAAACATGAAGACCAAAACGATTGGCGAAATTCATAAACAACTGACGAAAGGTGAGTCTTCGTCTTCCGTCCCCACCCACATTTTGGACAAGGGAACTGGGCGGATCCATCGCGTCGAAATTCATCGTCATCTGCAAGCTGTTCGTAAAGAAGCAGAAGAGTTTAGGTGGAAGAAACGTTTCGAGGCTATTCAGCCACCAATCAAAAAGTAAAAGGAAATTTTATGTTCGTCGAACCTAACGCAGTACCGTGGTTAAGCTACGCGCTGGACCACGTTCACTTGGCTTTTTGGGTTGCTGCGCTCGGCATCGTTTGGCGCTTCCGTCATGCAGTCGATAAGTGGGCAGATAGTCTAACATCAATTGAAAACAAGACGGTAGCAGTGGAGAAAGTGGTTATGGACATTCACGGAACTACAACGCAAATTCGTGACAACGATTTGCATCATTTGACAGAAAAGGTCACAGACCAAAAAGCAGTGCTCGATAAAAATCTTGAAGTGCTGCAGAGTATTGACAAAAATATCGCGGTGATGGCTGAACGCATGACTCGTCGCCGGAATGAGCCCTAACATGAAAATCGAATGTCGGGATACTGACAGTTCGGATATTTCGCAGTTGACCAACTGGATTGCGCGGGATGCTTGTCCGCAGCACGCCGTACCCGCTGATTTTTGGGTGCCGGAGAAGAACGAAGACGGGACTCCGAAAGATAAGTATACGAAGTATCTCACGGTCTATGATGAAGAGGGCGTGATTTACTACCTCAAACTCGAAAACGTGATGCGTGCCTACATCCAGTTTCCTCCCGAAGGTGAGCGGGATAAACTTCGTACGTCGCTCGCCCTCAAGCACGCGTTCTACACTGTCGCTTCTGGCGCCAGGAAGATGGGATACAAAGAGATTATTTTTGATTCAAAGTCCGACGGGTTGATCAACATCTTTACGAAGTTTGGGTTCAAGCCGGCCGAAGACAATTTCCTAGTGAGGCTTTAAAATGAGCACGATCAATTTCAAATACGTGGGCCCGACATACAAGAACTGCAAGCCATCTGCGGCCCAACAGCAGGCTC
>Ga0187873_1002230_pt1 | contig 15012 bp, 11 predicted proteins | sample June2016WEW_16_1_2_FD_133012 | JGI IMG/M metagenome (GOLD analysis project Ga0187873, IMG submission 133012) | Peatland microbial communities from SPRUCE experiment site at the Marcell Experimental Forest, Minnesota, USA - June2016WEW_16_100 | ecosystem: Environmental > Terrestrial > Soil >... | reverse complement strand
GGCGTTGCGTGCAGAATGCGCTCCACATGCGCCAGAACCCGGTTGGTCTCGGTAAGCGAACTTCCCGCGGGCATGGTGTAGTCCAGAATGAAGCCGCCTTCATCCATCTCCGGCAGCAGGTCCGAACCGAGAGCCTGATAGCCTGCCCAGGTGCCGATCACCAGCAACAGACACGCGCCGCCTACCCACAATGGCTTGGCCAGCGACCATTCCAGAGCCCGGCTGTAAACCTTGATAATGGTGGCCATCAATTTTCCCGCTTTATGGTCGTGATACTCCGCATCTTCGCGCCGTTTACCCAGGAGCACAAGGCTCAGCCCCGGCGTCCAGGTCAATGCCAGTACCAGTGAGGTTAGCAGCGCGGCAGTCATGGTGATGGCCAGCGCCCGGAAGAAACTGCCCGTCACGCCGCTGACCACAACCAGCGGCAGAAAGACCACCACCGGCGTAATGGTCGAACCAATCAGCGGCGTGGTGATTTCGCCCAGCGCCTTGCGCACGGCCTCGGTGCGGTGTTCACCCGCATCGCGATGCAGCACGATGTTCTCCACAACTACGATGGCGTCGTCGATCACCAGCCCGATGGCCGCCGCCAGGCCTCCCAGCGTCATCAGGTTGAAGCTCTGGCCAATTAGCTCGAGCGTCAGCACCGTCACGGCAATGGTAACGGGGATGACCATTCCCGCGATCAGCGAGGAAGTCCAATCGTGCAGAAACAGAAACAGAATGATGCAAGCCAGAACCAGTCCAATGGCGATAGCGTCGCGTACGCTTGCGATGCTGTCACGCACAATCTGCGACTGATCGTAAAACGGCTCGATCTTCACGCTGGCAGGCAGCTTGCGCTTCAGCTCGCTCATCTGCGCATTCACCGCATCGGCCACGGTCACTGTGTTGCTTGAGGGCTGGCGGGTTATATTCACCAGCACCGCCGCCTTGCCATTGGCGGTGACCGTGGTGTACACAGGCATGGTTGCCTGCTCCACTGTGGCTACGTCTCCCACGCGCACCGGCGCGCCGGTCGGCGTGGTCTTCACCACAAGCTGTCGCAGTTGCCCGGCGTCATGGACCTGCGCGCCCACCAAACCAAGAATCAACTGATGATTGGCCTCGTACAGGCCGGGCGAATCGATAATATTCGAGGCCTGAATGGCATTCAGCAGGTCGGGAATCGTCACACCCGACGATTGCAGCAGCGCAAGGCTCGGAACCACATGAAACTCCGGAACCATGCCGCCCTGCACGGTCACCGTGCTCACGCCCTCCACACGATTCAGGGGCGGCTTCAGATCGTAGGTGGCTATCTCCCAAAGCTGGGTCTGCGGCACTGTGTCCGAGGTCAGGCTGTAACCGAGAATGGGGAAGGTCGCAAAGGTCAGCCGGTTGGTTGTTATCTTGGCGCTGGCGGGGAGCGACTTTTCTACTTTGCTCAGAGCTGCGTCTACCAACTGCAGCGTTCTGACCATATCCTGGCCCCAGTCGAAGAAGAGGCTGATCTCCGCCGACCCGCGGCTGGTGGTGGAGCGCACCGTCTTCAACCCCGGCACAAAGTTAACCGCGTCTTCAATCGGCTTGGTGATGGTTACCTGCATCTGCTCCACAGGCATCACGCCGTTATCGACGCCAATGACCACGCGCGGAAAACTTGTCTCTGGAAAAACCGAGGTCGGCACCTGGAAGGAAAGGTAGGCGCCGGCCAGCGTAAGAATGGCCACAAAGAAGAAGATGGTGCGCGTGGAGCGTACCAGCCAGAATGGCTTATTGTCCGCCGCCGAGCCGGAGCGTTCGCTGGGCATCACTTCCCCCCCCCGCCTTTGCCGGAACTCTTAACGCTGACGGCTGCTGCGCCAACCTTTACCTTGACGCCATCCTCCAACCCATAAGCTCCTCCGGTAATCACCAGGTCGCTGGGGGCAAGTCCACTCGTGATTTGCACGTTTTCGGCATCCTCTAAACCCAGCGTCACCGGCTTGCGATGAGCGGCGCCGTCCACTCCAACCACCATGACCGACTTGCTCCCATCCTGCGCGGTCAAAATCGAACTGGCTGGAATCTGCCACGCATGAGCATCCGTTGTTCCTGAGATGGAAACCTTCACCGGTGTCCCCACTTTGAGCTTCCCGGCCTTGTTGTCAATCTTCAGCCACACCTCGACGGTCGTGCTGCCGGGATCGAGCGCCGGACTGATGAGCGCCACCGTGGCGGCCACCGGTTCACTCAATCCCTTCACTGTCACCAATGCCTTGTCGCCCTCCTTCATCCGCTGCGCAAGGCTTTGCGCGATATGCGTCTTGGCCAGCAGGCTGGAGGTGTCCATGACTGTCAGCAGAGGCGCTCCCGCGGCCGCCGTCTCGCCGGCAAACAGTGGCCGGTCAGTTACCACGCCATTGATGGGGCTGCGAATCTCCGAGTAGCTCACCTGCGCCGCCGCCCCTTTGAATTTTCCCTCCGCCGAGGTCAATTGTCCCTGCGCCGTCTTCAGCGCCGCCTCGCGGCTCACACTGCGCACCGACTCCAGATGCTTGACCGCCGCGTTGTATGCCGCCTGCGCCTGCACCAGCGCCGCCTGTGCTGTGTCCAGGTCGCGCCCGGGAATAGCCCCCTCCGCAAACAACTGCTTGCGGTTTTTCACAATGCTCAGATTCAGATCGAGATTGGCTTTGGTCTGCGCTACATCTGCCTCGGCCTTCTGGGTATCTTCCGGCACCTGGGCTTTCGTTGCCGTGGCATAAGCCGCCTCTGCTGCCATGTAGGAGCCTTTGTTGTCCAGCGCCACCGCGGCAAGATCGCTGTTTTCCAGTGTGGCCAGCAGTTGGCCCTCTTTCACCCTTGAGCCGCGCTGAACATAGAACTTGCGCACCGGCGCGCTGATCTTCGGCACAATTGCCGCTTGCGCCAGCGGCGCCAGAACCGCGTCAGCAAGAATGTGTTCGGAAATCGCTCCTTGTTTAGGATATTCGGCCTGCACTGCCACCTGCGGCTCCGGCTCGGCCTCCTTCTTGCAGCCCGGGCACAGAATCAGGGGCAGCGCCACCGCTACCCACAATACCCAACTCATCTTTAATCCCGCCTGTAACAATGCATCTCCTTTGCTTGTAGACGCACATGTCTTCATGTTTGCCTTCAGCTCACATCGTTCCCATCAAAGTCTCGAGCTCGGACCGTGCCGCCTGGTAGCGCACCCGTCCGTCCTCGCGCGCATTTTCCACGCTTACAAAAGCGGTTTGCGCATCCACGACCTCCAGCACGGTAGCTTCGCCGCTCGAATAGCGGAGTTTGGTTAAACGCAGGCTTTCAGCAGCCGTGGCCGCGCTCGCATCCAGCGACACCAGTTGATCCCGCGCCGCCACAGCCTCTGACCAGGTTTCGTTCAACCGCGCAATCAGCCGTCTCTGGGTTGCTGACAGCGCCACCTGCGCCGCCTTCCGCCGAATCTCGCTCTGCTTGACTTTGTGCTCGGTTGCCAGCCAGTCCCATACGGGTATATCCAGTGTGACGCTCGTCGAATAGCCCAGGTTGCGTAGGTGGTCGGGCCCATTCACCGCAAACTGCGGAGCATCAATGCCATAGGTGTAATTCAACCCCAGGTCCGGCAGATAAGCCGCCCGCGCCGCCAGCACATCCGCATTGCTCATCCTCACCGCCGCCAGCGCGCTCTTCAGCTCTGGATTGTTCCTGCCCGCGGCCTCTTCCACCTCCGACCGCGTCGGAATCTCCGCCGTTCCATCCCCGGCCACAAGCGTAAACGGCGTGCGCGGATCGGTAAACAGCAACACGCCCAACTCTAACCGCGCCTTCTCAGCTTCCAGTTTTGCATCCGACAGGTCGCGTTCCCGCTGTTGCTCCTGCAACTGCGCCTTGACTACGTCCGCATGTGCGGCCTCGCGTGCCTGTTCCCGCTTGCCGGTCAGCCCCAAAAACTCCGCCGCTTCCGAGTGAGCGCGTTCGGCAATTGTCTGTTTGTTCTCCGCCGCAATTGCGCCATAGTAAAGCCTGGTGACGGCCGCCACCAGCCCGCGTCGCGCTATCTCCAACTCTGCCGCTGCCAGCGCCTCCGCCGCATCCGCGTGCCGCGCGGCCGCCAGCCGCCCCATCCCCAGCGTTTCATTCACCACCGCCTGGCTGGTGTACTCCCGCATCGCATTGTTGGCGATAAACCGCGGGATAGTCTGTCCGCGATCTGTTTGTGTATAGAGCGCCTGGTTGTGATAGCCGACGCTGGGTAACAGATCCTTGCGCGCAACCCAGCGCTCCTGTCCCGCCGCAAGGCTTTCTGCCAGTGAGGCCGCATACAGCGGTTCATTCGCCTCCGCGCGCTTGATCGCCTCCTCGAGTGTGATAACGACCGGTTTGCTTTGAACCGTCGAATCATGTGCCGGAACCTCACCCGCCGCTTGACCAAAGGCCGAGGCAAAGGACACAACTATAAGAATCAAAAGGAAGTGTAAACCGGCCATAACCCCTATACGCCGGCGTCTCTGGCTCGGTTCAAAACTACGCAGCATGGTCATACATTAAAGCATACGGTTGGTTGCTGAATCATAGATGAGACAAATAATAAAAATGAACAGTAGTAGATATTAGCACACAGGCGATGCGCATCTTCCTCGATCGTCTTGTGGAGATAAGATGTTCTGCATGGAGACAACAACTATTGCAGGCGTAAAGGTTTCCCGCATCGGCCTCGGCACCTGGGCCATTGGTGGACTGGATTGGGGCGCGGTGCCCGACGACGTCGCCGTCGCCACCTGCCTCAACGCACTGGAGCGCGGCATCAACCTCATTGACACCGCGCCCATCTACGGCCACGGCCACGCGGAGGAGATTGTGGGCCGAGCCCTTCGCGCTCACGGCCGCCGCGAAGATTTTTTCATCGCCACCAAGTTCGGCCTCGATTGGAACGAGCGCGGGGTCTTTGCTAACTCGACCACTGCCCGCCTGCGACAGGAACTCGAAGCCAGCCTGCGCCGCCTGGGCACCGAAACCATCGACCTCTACCAGGTGCATTGGCCGGACACGCGTACGCCCATCGCCGAAACCGCTGCGCAGTTGGCCGAGTTTCAGCGCCAGGGCAAGGTGCGCGCCCTGGGCGTGAGCAACTTCAGCATCGCGCAGATGGAGGAGTTTCGCGCCGTCGCCCCACTCAGCTCCAACCAGCCGCCCTACAACCTCTTCGAGCGGCAGATTGACGATCAGCGCGAGCATGGGCAGTCAATCCTAAGCTGGTGCGCGGTAAACAACGTTGCCATCCTCACCTGGAGCACACTCTGCCGCAGCCTGCTGGGTGGCCGGGTGCATCGAGGCATGAGCTTCGACAAGGGCGACATTCGCCGTGTCGATCCCAAGTTCCGCGAACCGCGCTTCTCCGAGTACATGACCGCCGTCGAGCGGCTGGCCGCCTTTGCCCGCGAGCGCTACGGAAAATCTGTCCTGGAACTGGCCGTCCGCTGGGTCCTCGACCGACACGGCGTTTCCGTCGCCCTTTGGGGGGCCAAACGCCCCGATCAGCTCGACGCCGTCAGCGGCGTGATAAGCTGGCAGCTCGACGACGCAGCCATGGCCGAGATCGACCGCATCGTGAAGGAGTCCGTCACCGACCCAGTTGGTCCGGAGTACCTGGCGCCCAAGGTGCGGGAGGGCTGATTATTGCAGTTGGTTTTTCAGCGCACCGGTCAGAGTTTCGCTGATTTCCCCGCTCCCGCCCGGCTCTGCGATACTGTTCTGTTATGCCCATCGATGACCTGCAACAGGCAGCCCAGAAGATTGCCGGATTCCTCGCCACCCTGAACAAGCTCGGCGGCCTGCGCCTCAAGTACCGCATCAGTGCCGGCCCCGTTACTGGCGACGGCGCGCAGGATGCCGGGAGCCTTTCTCCAGCCCTCTGCGTCGAGCTGGCCGGTCCGGACCTGCCGCTGGTCACGCAGCACAACGGCGAGTTGCTGCTTGCCCTGGAGACCATCGCTGTGCAGATTCTCCGCCTTGATCCGCGTGAGGGCGACCTGGTCAGCTTTGACGCCGCCAACTTCAAGGCGCTGCGCGCGGCGGAACTGCGCCTGACGGCTGAAACAACCGCGGAAAAGGTGCTCCGCTCCGGCGTCCCTTACGCCTTTCCGCACATGAACAGCCGCGAGCGCCGCCTGCTGCACATGGCATTTCGCGGCATCGAAGGCGTGGAGACGGCTAGCTCCGGCGAAGGTATAGAGCGTTTCCTCGCCGTCTATCCGGCGGGCAAAACCCACCTGCCCGTTGCCCCGCCCGTCAAGCCGCGCGGCTTTGGCGATCGCGGACGCCCCCGGCGTTAGCGCGAATCGAGCTCGTGGATTTCCCGGCGCCTTACAGTCCGGCTTGGTGCCGCTCCGCCGGATATGCCACACTATCTGAATCATGAGAACCAAAATCCTACTGCTTCTGCTGATCTTCTCCGCCACTTTTTGCACGGCGCAAAAACGCCTGGTGCTCATCGATCAGGACGGCGCCGGTCCCGGCGGCTCTGACCAGATGGCCATGCTGTCGCTGCTTCAGGCTCCTCAGGTCGAGGTGCTGGGCATCACCATGGTCACCGGCGATGCATGGCGCGACGAGGAGACCATGCACACCCTGCGCATGTTGGAGCTGACTGGCCACGCCAACATTCCCGTGGCCCGTGGTGCGGTCTTCCCGCTGGTTCGCACACAGGAGGAGACCCGCCTCTCCGCCGCTCTCGACGGCATGCAAGAGTGGCTCGGCGCATGGGGCCAGAGCCTTTCCACGGAGCAGATGCCCGGCGCCCCCGGCCCTCCGGTAAAGTCAAACGCGCACGGGCCGTATGAGATTCCGCCCATGCTCGAAGGAATGCCCACCATCAAGGCCATCGACGAAGACGCCGCCCACTTTCTCATTCGCCAGGTGCGCGCCCATCCTCATCAGGTCACCATCTACGCCGCCGGCCCGTTGACTAACATCGCCACCGCCATCGCCATCGACCCGGAGTTTGTCTCGCTCACTCAGGGCATTGTGCTGATGGGCGGCAGCCTCACCCCGCACAGCGAAGACCCGGAGTTCGCCGGAGATCCGCGTCACGAGTTCAACTTCTGGTTCGATCCTGAGGCCGCGCATATCGTCCTGCACGCTAACTGGCCCCGCATCGACGCCACCACCGTAGATGTCTCCATCAAGGCGCCCTTCACCCAGAAGATGCTCGACGAGATTGCCGCGTCTAGCTCACCCGCCGCGCGTTACATCGCCGCCTGGAGCCAGCGCCGCTACTACCTGTGGGACGAGCTGACCGCCTGCGCCTGGCTCGACCCCTCCATCATCACGCGCGAAAAGCTTCTCTACATGGATGTGGACCTGAGCCACGGCCCCAGCTACGGCGATACCCTCACCTGGAGCGAAAAGATGAAGCCCGCAACCGGTGTACGCCTGGTCCACGCGCAAACAGACCTCGACCTGCCGCGCTTCCAGAAGATGTTTGTGGAGTTGATGACCGGAAAGCCGTAAGGAGATGACGCAGCCGACGTGAAACCCCTCCTCACCGAATCAACCGAAAAAGAGGTCATTTGGGGGTTAAAACGGCCTCTTTTTGGCTAAAAAAGAGGCAAAAAACGCGATTTACAGTTACTGATTCGTCAACAGGCAAAAATCTCAACATGCTGATTACATGTTAGTTGCCAGCAAAGTGAGGGTCAAAAAGCGGCCTCCACAGGGTAGGGGGGTGGGGTACCCGGATTTTTGGGAGAAGAAAAGGGGAATAAGACCCAAAAAAGGGACCAGGGAACAGGGAATAAAAAGTACCCGTCCTCTGGACCTTGTTCATGCTTTGATTATGCGCCGGAGTGGGGAAATAATCTGCAAACCCCTTCGGCTTGAGGATCATGGTTTCTCAGGTTCGAGAATCCGAACCTGGGACACTCGGCAATCAGACCTCCAAGCAGCGCATCGAATTTGTCCTTGTCTGCTTTCATAGGGGCCATACCTTCGGAGCCATTGCAGCAAGCTCGATCTGACGTTTGTCCACTTGCTTCGGAGTCCACTCCCGATTCTCCGCAACTTCTTGAGTGAGAAGGAATGTGCTTTCGGTATAGACTTTCTTCTTTTGAGAAAATGCAGCACACCCCAGTCGCGAATTAAGCTTCGCCGTAAGCAACGTCATGTTTCCGAGTCGTTTATAGTTTGCTTGAGCATCGGCGAATGAAATCTTCCATCCCTCACATTCCCTATCAGGCATGATGTGCTCTAAGTTTGTTGAGTTTTCTGGAATCTCAAAGTACCCAATCTGCGGCGTAGATTCTCCGCGTTTATAATTCTCCAGCGAATGCAAATAGTATCGTGCAACTACAATCTTAGAGACCTCGTGAATTTTGAAAGCGCGCTCAAATGTAATGTCATCCGGCACGATCGCTCTCATCTTCTCAGCTAACTCATTCGCCGTTTTAATCTCCCCTTCCGATACGGCCTTTGCCCTGAGGCCGTAGTACCGTTCCAGTACCCCGCCTCCTGCCCCTCCAACAACTAAGTACCGTACTGACCAGGATAAGCACTTCTCGTATGCCTTTTTTGCCTCAAGAGGCGTGAAGTTTTCAAGAATTGCGAGCAGAAGCGGACGAATCTGCACGATTTTTAGCAACGTTGTTATGGCTGCTAGATATCCTCTCGCCTCCTTCGTGAGCTTGCCCAATCGCGGATGCTCAAGAGGAGTCAAGAGTGCAATATAATCGGCGGCCTGTTCCTCTAATGCGGTAGCGATAGCAACAGCACGCTTTCTGCCGGTTACATTCAGCTTGAAATTTGATGCTAATTCATCTTCTGTTGTAGGGCCCTGCCGCGAGATCCAAAAGTGCCTAACATAGTGCAGGACTAATTCATCATCGCCCAGCGATTCAATGACACTGACCATAGAGGTCCATTTTGGTTCAACGTCTGTTTCGAGTCTGTCTTGGGCTTGCTGGAAAAGATGACTCTTGAGAATATCCACTTGCGAAGCCCGCAAGCCGCGGTCGTTAAGAGTCTCAAAAATCTTGTATGCATCAATGTCTTGTGGAACCTTGATTGCGATGACGAGCACCTGATGCTCAAGAAAATTTACCCATTGAACAAGCCATTTCTTCCTTTCGCCCTTCGGTAGCAACGAAGCGCCTGCTTCTATGTGTTTGTGAGCCAGGGCAGCAGCCCTTACCAAGCGAAGATGTGAAGCGAATTTCGGTTTCGCCGCCTCGCGGTCCGGATCGTCGGGCGGTGACAGGATGCCCTTAACAAAGAAATCGCGATCCATGGCGTTCAAGTACAGTTTGGGGCTGAATTCTTCATTCTCTTCGTCATATTCAAGTAGAAACTTCCGTGTGTACTTATCCGACGTCATCTTGTCCACTGCAATGCCGGTTCCCAAGAGGTAGTCACGGATAGCTGCAATCAAGATCGAAGTCGTGGCCAGCCTTTGCTGACCGTCTGCAACAAGCAGATTGTTCTGTTCATCGTGAGCCAAAACAATCGTTCCTAAAAAATAAGGGCGTTCATCTCCCGGTTTAACAAGCTGAGCCGACAAGTCCTCCAGTAAACGAGTGACGTGCTGATCTTCCCATGCATAAGACCGCTGGTTAAGTGGAACACGCAGCGTATAACGAGAAAGCGCGGAAGCAATTCCGACAATTTCAAAGTCAATACCGAGATCAGTCGAGCTTTTTTGAGCTGTCATTTATTGATTTCCTTCCGCGACTGAAAAAACGGTACCTTTTCTTCAGCTTGTTCAAGTACCTCACGTGCTGCCTTGCGGAGATTAAACCGAATCCAAGCAGCGAGGGAAATACCAGCGATTTCAGCAGCTCGCTGGAAACCTTCTTTCTCATCCACGCCCAAGCGGAATTCAATGGATTCAGTTTTCATTGTAGAGAGTATACAACAACTTGGATGGACAATGCCCCGTCATTGTCCGGACAACAGCGGAAGAAAATTTAACTTGTCCGGACAACCAAGGGACAGTGAAGGGAAAATTCGCGATAGACTACTCAAAAGTGAACGGCTCCGAGGTGTCCAAGACCACAGAGCCGCCACGCCCCTCAGGTTGAGGTGTCCAGGACCACGACCTGAGGCCCCACAAAATAGAGGGCTCCGTCTATTGGTAAAGGCAGCAGATTTATAATCTGTCGCGTCTTTACGGTGCTTACGAGAACGTCCCCCGTGCCCTCCACTCACCTACACAGTAGACCACAATGCCTTATCGCGGTAATACAATCTTCGATCTTTGTTAAATCTGTGTCAAATGCATAATCTTCATTGAAGTCGTGCCCTGATACAAAGCACGTTTATAAAACACGCTCTACGCGTTCAACTGCTCCTGCAGCTTGTTCAGTGTGCGTTGCAGGTCCTTGTCCTCGCGGCGTTGCTCTTCGATCTTTCCAATGGAGTGCATCACCGTGGTGTGGTGCTTGTTGCCGAACTGGCGTCCGATCTCAGGCAAACTGGCCTCGGTCATCTGCTTGGCCAGGTACATGGCAATTTGCCGCGGCACCACCACGTTGCGCGAGTTGTTCTTCTGCTTCAGGTCGGCGGGCCTCATGCCGAAGTTCTCGCTGACCACGCGCTGAATGGATTCAATGGTGATCTTGCGCACCTGCATATCGATGAACTGCTTGAGGCACTGCTGGGTGGAGGCCAGCGTGATCTCCATGTGGTTGAGCTGGCACCAAGCGATCAGCCGCGTCAACGCGCCCTCCAGCTCGCGCACGTTGGTGCGCACGTTGGAGGCGACGAACAGCGCCACGTCGGCGGGCAACTGCACCTGCTCGCTTTCCGCCTTCTTTTGCAGAATGGCGACCTTGGTCTCCAGATCAGGCGGCTGGATGTCGGCAATCAGGCCCATCTCAAAGCGCGAGCGCAGCCGCTCCTCGATCTCCGCCAGCTCCTTGGGCGGACGGTCCGAGGCGATCACGATCTGCTTCATGTTCTCGTGCAGCGCGTTGAAGGTGTGGAAGAACTCCTCTTGGGTGCGCTCCTTTTGGGCGATGAACTGGATGTCGTCGATCAGCAGCACGTCCACCGAGCGGAAACGATCGCGGAAGCTGGTCATGCGGTCGTTGCGAATGGAGGTAATCAATTCGTTGGTAAATTTTTCTCCCGTCACGTAGCAGATGTTGCACGAGGGTTGGCGGCGCTTGATTTCATGACCGATGGCCTGCATCAAATGGGTCTTGCCCATGCCCACGCCGCCATACAGGAACAGAGGGTTGTAGGCCTTGGAGGGCCGCTCGGCCACGGCCAGCGCCGCTGCCCGAGCAAACTGGTTGCCGTTGCCGATGACGAACGCGTCGAATGTGTAGCGCGGATTCAACTGCGCAGCGGTTGACCAGTCAAAGCGCGCCTGCTCCGGAGTGCGCGGCGATGGCGCCGTGGGCGCATGCGCGGGGACCGGCCCGAAGCCGCCGTCCTTGCGCATGGGCGGAATCGAGGGGTCATCCTCGGCAGTCACAAAACTTACGTCGTCCAGCTCCAGTTCTGCCTTCTCGATGGCCTCCTGGATCAAGTCGCCATACAGTTCCCCCAGGTTTTGAAACTGCAGCGAGGGCACGCGCACATACAGCGTGCGGTTGACTACATGGCTATAGCGGGTGGGCTTCAGCCAGGTCTCGAAAGCTTGGCGATTTACCTTCATCTCGAGCGCCGCGAGAATCTGGAGCCAGGGGTTGGGAGCCGTCGCCGGCGATATTGCGTATGCCATCGTGCTGATCCTTGCATGTCGCCTGTTCTTTGCCAGGCCTGTTTATCTTTCGTGCTTGCGTATATGCGTCCTCATGGCGTAAGGCCTTGGGCCTGGCGCCAAAATGCCTCTGGTCGGCCCTTGATTTTGACCTGGGGCCAGTATGAAATTCGGGCCGGTATGAAACTTGTCCTTGGGGCTTTGGGAAACTTTTTCGAACCGCCCAAGATTAGCACAAAAGGGCGTCGTTGTCTCAATCTTTCACATAAGTATTTTTTCGTCTACTCCGATTGCACTATTGATGGTGAAAACTTGCGGGTTAAGTTACCAGAGTGTCTGCAGATAGCATGCTGGAATCACATTCGTCGTGACCATTCGAGAGTACTTTTCTCAGAGAAAGCAAGTCTGTGAGTGCTTCCACTCGCCGCGTATGCAGTTTTTTAGCCGGGGTTGGTGCGCGCCATTATGTTTTTTGTGCCGCTTCCCGCTGGATTCCTGACCTAACTTGCGATACACTAAGTACTTGCCGTCAAGGCGAAGATTTTTTAGAAAACAGGAGCGCATTTTCATGCCTAAGCGCACATTTCAACCCAATCGACGCAAACGCGTGAAAACTCATGGCTTCCGCGCTCGCATGAAGACCAAGGCTGGCGCTGCCGTGCTCAGCCGCCGCCGCGCCGCCGGCCGCAAGCGCATGGCAGTCAGCGCAGGATTCCGCGACTAACCCTCGCCTGCCGCTCTGTTCTGGCCGGAATCTGGCGCGATACGACAGCATTCCGGCTGAAACGCCTACCGGCTTTGCTATGACTACCCCTCTCCAGCCTGTTCTACGCCAGTCTTTATCCGGCGCGCGCCTGTCGAGGCACGCCGACTATCTGCGCGCCTATGCGGCCGGCCGCAAGCGCCAGTCCGCTTCCATGAGCTGGTTCCTATCGCCGGGGACCCCTGTCGGCCCGCGCATCGGCCTCACCGCCGGCAAGGTGCTGGGCAAGGCCCATGAACGCAATCGCATCAAGCGCCGCATGAAAGAAGCCCTGCGCCGCCATCTGGACCTGCTGCCCTCGGGCTGCGACCTTATCCTCCATCCGCGCCGCGCGGTGCTTAACCTGGACTTCAAGAAACTGGAGGCGGAGATCGTGCGTATCCTTCAGCAGGCAAACATTGAGGCCGCCCGCATGAAGCAGAATTCCAGCCCGACTACAATGCCGCAGGTTCCATGAAACGCATACTACTTGCATTCCTCGCCTTCTATCGCTGCTGGATCTCCCCGGCGATTCATGCGCTTTCGCCCGGCCACGGCTGCAAGTTTCTGCCCACCTGCTCGGAGTATGCCTCCCTGGCCATCGCCACCCATGGACCCCTGCGCGGCGCGGCCCTGGCTCTCTGGAGACTGCTGCGCTGCCATCCCTTCACCCGCGGCGGTCTTGACCCCGTACCCCCGGCGCCGATTTCACGCCACATTCCCCACAAACCATTACCATAGGAAGAGCGGCAGCCTGACGGCGAGCATCCTAAACGAACAGGAAGTATACCTTGGCAGAATTCAACAATCCCAATCTTCAGACTCCGGGCGGAGGTGGCGGCAGCGGCGGCGATATGCGCGGCCTGCTCTCCATGACCCTCCTGGCCATCATGGTCCTCGTCGGTTTTCAGTTTTTTATGAAACCCAAGCCGGTTGCTCCCACGCCCGCCGCCGCAAACCAGGCTCAGACCCAGCCGCAGCCGTCGCAACCGGCTGCCTCACCGGCCCAGCCAGCCCAGCCGCGGTCTGCCGCCGCGCAGATGAAGGCTCCCGTAGTTGCCACTCCAACCATCGTCGCCTCCGCGGTGGAGAAGATCACGGTGGAGAACGAGAACCTGAAGATCGTCTTTACCAACCAGGGCGCGCAGGTCGAGCACTGGATTCTGAAGGGCAGCCAGTACAAGGACCACCCCGGCCCAGGCGGCCAGCAGCTTGACCTGGTCAATCCCAAAACCGCCGCCTTCGGTCTCCCGCTCTCCCTGTTCACCTATGAGCCGGAGCTGACCAAACAGTTGAACGATGCCCTCTACCAGGTCTCAGGCGATGCCTCGCCCGCCGGCGTTCTCCAGGCTCCCGGCTCGATCTCGTTCCACTACGCCGCCAATGGCCTGGACGTGGTGAAGACCTTCCGCTTCGAAGCGAGCAGCTACGTGGTGACAGCCGAAGTTCAGGTTCGCCGCAACGGCGCTCCCGTCCGCGCCCTGCTGGCATGGCCCGGCGGACTCGGCGACCAGACCGAGCCCGCGCACTTTGCCTACGGAAAGTTTGCCTGGTCGCTGGACGGCAGGGATGACTCAACCGACGCCAAAAAGGTTAGCGGCAACGCCACGCTCGATCCACCCTTCGACTACGCGGCTGTCAACGATCTCTACTTTGCCGCCGCCTTCCTGCCCGAAGCACCCGCGCGCGCAACCGTTGTCACGCTGCACAACTCCATCGACCTGGCCACCGACCCTGCCGATCCTAACAGCCAAAAGCGCCCCGCCGACGTGATCGGCCTGGCCATGGGCGACACCAGCGGCTTGACCCGCGCGCGCCTCTTCGCCGGCCCTAAAGAAACCGACGTGCTCACGGCTATTCACTCGACCGGCGCCGATGGCAAACCAACCGGGCCCACGCTCGAGCCGCTCACCCAGTTCGGCTGGTTCACCATCATCGCCAAGCCCCTCTACCTGGCCCTGCGTTACCTCCACGACAAAATGGGCCCCGGCGTCTACAACTGGGGATGGGCCATCATCATCGTCACCGTCATCTTCAACCTCCTCATGCTGCCCACCCGCTTCATGATGATGAAGTCCTCGCTGAAGATGATGCGCATCCAGCCCAAGGTCGAGGCCATCAAGCAGCGCTACAAGCACCTCAAGCCCACCGACCCCAAGAAGGCCGAGATGAACGCCGAGATGATGGCCCTCTACAAGACCGAGGGCGTCAACATGTACGGCAGTTGCCTGCCCATGCTCGTCCAGATGCCCTTGTTCTTCGCCTACTATCGCGTTCTGCTCAACGCCGTCGAATTGCGCCAGGCTCAGTGGTTCTGGCTCACCGACCTCTCCACGCCCGACCCCAAGTACATCCTGCCCATCCTCATCATCGTCACCATGCTCGTGGTTCAGCTCATCACCCCTTCGCCGGGCATGGACCCCGCCCAGCGCAAGATGATGGCCATCATGATGCCCGCCATCTTCGGCTTCACCATGCTGCACTTCGCCTCCGGCCTGGCCCTCTACTGGGGCACCGGCAACGTCATCAACCTGGCCATGCAGCTGGGTATCAATCAATCCAGCATCGGCAGGGAGATGCACGAGATCGCCGCTCGCCGCGC
>Ga0187873_1002225_pt1 | contig 15042 bp, 10 predicted proteins | sample June2016WEW_16_1_2_FD_133012 | JGI IMG/M metagenome (GOLD analysis project Ga0187873, IMG submission 133012) | Peatland microbial communities from SPRUCE experiment site at the Marcell Experimental Forest, Minnesota, USA - June2016WEW_16_100 | ecosystem: Environmental > Terrestrial > Soil >... | reverse complement strand
GTGGAGGCAAGTGCCTTTGAGGTGCACTCTGGGACGGGCCATCTGGAGATTGTATTGTCCTGCTCCGATCTGTTTTACGCGCCGGTTCTCATCACTGGCGCGGGTGTTCACCTATTGCTTTCGTATGCGCGAGGTTTCAAGCCGGACAAATTGCGCTCTATGTTTCCTTTTTGGGACGGACTACAGGACGCCCTGAGCCGTGACCGGGAGATGGGGTTTTGGTTCGAGGACGCTGTAGGGACGATTCTTCCCGAAAAGGAGCGCGAGAAATTCCTATATTGGGCAGGTGAAGGCGCCGGCGAAGTGTATCGTTCCGCGATTGTGGCCGGGCTCGCTCCATCCCACGAAGCGGCATTTTTTGAGCGGATGCGAAGTGAGGGTGTGCTGGGCATTCTGGATGATGTGGACCTGACGCGCGCTTTGGCGCGGGTATCGATTCTGGCATCGGCAGGGGCATCCGCCGAAGAAGTGCAGAACTCTTTGGCATCGACGACCGGCAAGACGGACATTGTGAATGAGATCAACAGGCGCTATCGGGCTGTTTGCGGCGTCGATGTTTGCAGTATCCAAGAGAATGGCGTAACGAGCCTGTTTTGAGGTGAATGATGACCTACGGTGAAGGATCTTTGCATGACTTGCTGAAGAAGATTGATTCCGGAGAGGCAGAGGTAATTGGCGTTGGAAATGCTCCGGTTACACCGGGAGCGAATGCAGACGAAATGCTCGCGGCCGTGGAGAATGCAAGCGTGGCCCAGGAATTCTCTGCAAAGGGTCTTGCCTTAGCCCGGAGTGGACATCTCGAAGAAGCCCTCGTTGCGTTGTATAAGAGCGTGGCGATGGAGGAGTCCGTTGGTAATACCTGGGGTATCGCTTCGGACCTCGGGAATATTGGTGAATGTCACCGCCAACTAAAACAGTGGAAGCAGGCCGAGGTTGTGTTCATGAGAGCACGCGCCCTGGTTCAGGACCTCTTGAAGCAATGGGGGGCGAGTCACTCAAAGGTACCAGCGGCTTTGGAGTTTGCAGACTATTGCGAAATGTACGGAAAGCACAGTGAGGGCCTGGCTCGCGTTCTCATTGCGATGGGCCGCAAGAAAGAAGCTGTCTCCGAGGTGCAGGAGGCTATAGAGGGGTACGTTGGGGCGAATAACGTAGAGGGGGCTTTGGGCGCGCGCAAATTGCAGGCATGGTTAAGTAAGCAGCTATAGTCAGATTAGTCCGCATCCGTCCCAATGAATTACTTGGCAGATGTGTTTCAAATCAGACTTTGTACCGAGAATCATGTTCGCATTCACAATGTTTGCATCCGTGATGGTAGGAACTACTGATCTTTTGCCAGATCCTTTCTCAGTTGACGCGCAATCGCCTTATCGTGCACCGACGTGTGGGGCTCTGCGTTCAGGATGACAGCATTTGCAGGGTGCGCGGGGAAGAGAGGATTTGAACGCGGCTTCGCCGCGTGGGTTGATTTTCAAAAAACAAGTGGATGGCATGGTGGCACGGTTAAAACCGTGCCCTTTCAAAGCATAGAAAAAACCGCAGGTCCCCTTCGGCGATGCTCAGGGCAGGCTTTCGACTCTGCTCAGGATGACAGCATTTGTGGGGCGCGAAGGATGACAGTGGCGAGGGTGGGCAGCCGAAGTTCGAGGTATCCCACCCTAGCCGCAAAAGTTACAAGAAGCAGGTCCTTCGACTCCGCTATGCTACGCTCAGGATGACAGCGGCGAGGGTGGGGCGCCCAACTTTATCGATTATTCTGAAATGGGATGACAGGGAGAAACACAGGCGGCAAGACTCCGCTTCCGACACACACCAAGACCGCGATGCGGAAGGGATTTCTGCGATCGTTGGTGCGATGGGTTGTGATCGGCGTGGCGCTGCTTTGGTTGCTGGCGGCGCTGATGCTGGTGGCCGCGCGGTGGATCGATCCGCCGACAACCGCGGTGCATATCGAACGCCGCTGGCAGGCATGGATTCACCACAAGCCGTATCGCGAGCGGTACAAATTCGTTCCGCTGAGCCAGATTTCGCCCGACTTTCAGCACGCGGTGATTGCCGCGGAGGACGCGCGCTTCTACCAGCACCATGGGTTCGATTGGCAGGCGATGGAAATCGCCGCCGAGGAGGACATGGAAGGCGGGCGCACGCGCGGAGGCTCGACGCTGACGCAGCAACTGGTAAAAAATTTGTTTTTTGGAACGGGGCGGTCGTTTCTGCGCAAGGGCGCGGAGGCCACGCTGGCGCCGGTGGCGGAGTTGGTGCTGGGCAAGCAGCGCATTCTGGAACTGTACCTGAACGTGGTGGAATGGGGGCCGGGAATTTATGGCGCGGAGGCGGCGAGCCGGACGTACGAGGGGGTGGCGGCGCGGAATATGGGGCGGGAAGAGTCGGCGCGGCTGGCGGCGATTTTGCCGGCTCCACTGAAGCGGCGGCCGGAGCGCATGAATCACTACAGCGAGATTATTCAGGAGCGGATGAGGCAGATGGGATGGTAAGGGTTAGGGAACTGGTAACAAAGAACAATAAAGAACAATAAAGAACAATAGATATATGTGCCCCACCCATTCGCAAAGAACGCGAATGGATGGGGCACCTGCATCACTCTGGATTACAAGCGAGAGTGGGGCAGCCGGGCGCTATAGACTTGTTGTGGACAGATCGCATTGTCGGAGGAGCGTCTTTCATGAAAAGAATTTCTCGCAGATTTTTTGTGCGGTTGCTGACGGTTTTGGCGCTGGGGGCCGCGTTGATGCAACTGGGTTATGCGGCGCCGGTGCTGATGATTTCCATTGATGGGCTGAAGCCGGAATACATTACGCAGGCCGATGCGCATGGGATGAAGATACCGTATCTGCGCACGCTGCTGCGCGACGGAACGTATGCCGAGGGGGTGGTGGGGATTTGGCCGACGGTGACCTATCCGAGCCACACGACGTTGGTGACGGGCGTTTGGCCGGCGGAGCACGGCATTTACGCCAACCTCGAATTCGATCCGCTGCAGCATTATTCGAGCGCATGGAACTGGTACGCGCCGATGATCCGCGTTCCAACGCTGTGGAAGGCAGCGCGGCAGGGAGGCTTGCGCACGGCGAGCGTGGGTTGGCCGGTGAGCGCGGGGGCGGCGGATGTGGACTGGCTGATTCCGGAGTACTGGCGGAGCGCCGATCCATCGGGCGGGTCGGGGACGCTGAATCCGGAGGACCGGTTGCTGATGGCGGCGATCTCGCGTCCGGTGACGCTGCTGAAGGAGCTGGAGCCGAAGGCGGGCGAGTACATGATGGGCAACGACACCAGCATCGGCGGCGACGAGATCAAGACGCGCTACACGGTGGAGATTTTGCGGCGGCTGAAGCCGGGGTTCATGACGCTGCACCTGAGTTCGCTGGACGACACGCAGCACGCGCATGGTCCCTTCAGCGCGGAGGCATGCGCGGACCTCGAAGCGCTGGACGGGATGGTGGCGCGGCTGACGAAGGCGGCGGTGGCGGCGGACCCGGCGGCGGTGGTGGTGGTGGTCTCCGACCACGGATTCATGAACATCACGCATTGGGTGAATTTGTATATTCCGTTTTTGCAGGCGGGATTGGTGCAGGCGACGATCAATCCGGCAACCAAGGCTCCGGTGATTACGGCATGGAAGGCGGAGCCGTGGGGCGCGGGCGGGATGGCGGCGATCATGCTGAAGGACGCGAACGATCACGAGACCGAGCAGCAGGTGAAGGCGATGCTGGACAAGCTGGCCGCGGACCCGGCGAGCGGCATTGCGCAGATTCTGGATCGCGAGGCGATGAAGAAGCGCGGAACTTTTCCGGATGCGGCGTATCTGGTGGTGCTGAAGCCGGGCTACTACCTGGGCGCGGCGACCAGCGGCGATCTGGTTACGGTGATTCCGACGGTAAGGGGTTCGCACGGATTTTCGCCGGAGTATCCGGAGATGCGCGCGTCGTTTTTTGCGGTGGGGAAGGGAATCGCGCGCCATCGCGATCTGGGCGTGGTGGATATGCGGCAGATTGCGCCGACGGTGGCGAAGATTCTGAAGGTTAAAATGCCGACGGCCAAGGAGAAGCCGTTGCATGTGGAGCCGTAAGAGCGGAGAGCGGGATGCCGTCAGAAATGGTTTCCCATGTCTCAAAGTCGAGACCTCCACCCCACGGACCTGGGGCACAAATCTTGGTGGAAGATTGAGGTGTGGGTCACCCACCAACCAAGCAATCGGCAGACGAGTACTATGGGCAGAAGAGTACTATGATGGTAGATCCCTCCCGCTTAAGGCGAGAGGCGAAGCATGCAAAGGAACAGAACCGATGCTTCCTCCACAAAAGACGCGTGATTTGGCTCGCAGCCTGGTTGCTTGCGAGGCTGAAGCAAGTACGACCTCCCTGCAAACCGAACCTGCAATTGTGCGCGCTTATGAGAGGCTGCGCCGGCAACTCGGCGCATCCGTGGGGGTTGATGGTTTTCAGGCGCTCGCTTCCCGTGCTTTGGCACTGGCCAAGTCGGAATATCCCCGGCTCGGCGCGGTGCAAATATCGGCGAATGGAGTCTTGCGCGGCCTTGGCGAAGCTGAATCCCAATCGGGCACGGATGAAGATGACGAGACCGGGATCATGTTGATTGCGCAGTTACTCGGGCTGTTTCTTACCTTCCTTGGCGAGGCAACAACGCTGCGTTTGCTAGAAGATTTACGCCTTCAGGTTGACGAGACGACAGTGCCGGCCACGATCACAGCGGACACGACAGACTCAGAGGCCGATAGATTGGTCATCGCCGCGGTTTTCGGAGACCTTCTGTTAGAAATTGACCGGCTGAGGAGCGTGAGCGAACGTATTGAAACCCTGGCGGACAAACATCCCGGCATGGTAGATGGACTGGTGAGTGTTGCGGGGAACATTCGCAATATTGCCGCTGTATTGGACATTTTTACACTCATCCGGAGCAAGGCTGGCGGCCCGCAAGAAGACGCGACCAACCCGCAAACGAATGGCTATGTGAATTGAGTTCCGCCAGCGCCGCATGCAGAGCTGCTGGGGATGTCGAACACCCAACCGCAGGGGCGCTTCAAGAAAGGACAGCATCGCCACCCTGATCTTCTTACGAAGCGTGTAACGGCAATCGGAATCTGCTACCTTAAACGATGCAGGGTTGAACATGACGGCTACCCCAAGAATGCGAGATTTTGCCCACAGTCTTCTTACTTATGAAGCCGGCGCGGGCAAGACCTTCGAGCCCATGGATTCCCCGACCCTTCGCGTCTATGAGAAGCTGCGCCAGTGTATTGATGAATTTGTTGGAGTTGCCGGTTTTCTATCGCTCGCCACTCGCGCCCTGGCGTTGGCCAAAAGAGAAGCACCCAGCCTTAGCGCGGCGCGAGTCACCGCGGATGGAGCTTTGCAGGGCCTGGGCGAGCTTGAACCACAATTCAACATTGACAGGGAACGGGCTGGCAAATATCCGTCTTGCGAGGGCGGAGTTATTCTCATCGCACTCATACTCGGACTGCTTTGTATCTTCCTTGGCGAAGCTTTAACATTAAGCCTGCTGAGGAATACATGGCCAGATGAAGTCTTTGACGATCCTAGTTTGGCAAACAGGAGAACAGCGTGAGCACGCAAGACAAAGTAGCGATCCACCAACTACCGACCGGAGTTCCGGGCCTTGACGAGATCGTGGGCGGAGGTCTTCCCGAATATTCTTTCAACATCATCGCGGGCGAACCCGGCAGCGGCAAGACCACGCTGGCGCACCAGTTTGTGTTTGCCAACGCCACCCCGGAGCGTCCCGCACTCTACTTCACGGTGCTGGGCGAATCCGCCATAAAAATGCTGCGCTACCAGCAACAATACACGTTCTTCGATCCGGCCAAGCTGCACAGCTCCATCCGCTTTATCAACCTGAGCCAGGTAGTGATGGAGAATGACCTAGGCGCGGTCCTGGAGCAGATTACCAAGGAAGTTGAAAAGGCCAACCCCGCCGTCGTGGTTGTCGACTCCTTCCGCACCATGGTACGGAAGCCGCAAAGCGACATGGACCTGCAATCCTTCATACAACGGCTGGCCCTGTTTCTGGCCAGTTGGCAAGCTACGACATTCCTGATCGGCGAATACGCTGAGGACGAGCTACGCGACAATCCCATCTTTACCGTCGCCGATGGGCTGATCTGGCTGCGCCAAACGGCGGAGCGAAATTCCATCGTTCGGAAGTTGCAGGTTATAAAACTGCGTGGACAGAATTCCGTGCCGGGGCTGCACACATTCCGCATCACCAATGCCGGAGTGCAAGCCTTCTCGCGCACGTTTGGGTTGATCGGACACCTGAAAGATCCACCCAGCCATCGGCGCCTTTCCTTCGGAATACCGGACCTGGATCAGATGCTGGGCGGGGGCGTTCGCGAAGGCGATAGTGTCCTGGTGGCAGGGTCTTCGGGAACCGGGAAATCGGTCCTGGCAACCCAATTCATTGCCGAAGGCATACGAAAGGGGGAGCCGGGAATCATCGCGGTCTTTGAAGAACGCCCGCAAGCATACGCGGAGCGGGCCACAAGTTTAGGCCTGGATCTGGAAACGCCGCAGAAAGACGGAAAGCTCGAAATCCTCTATCTCCGCCCCCTGGATCTCTCGGTGGATGAAACCATGCATTCGATTCTCGACGCAGTGACCAAGATTGGCGCCAAGCGCCTGGTGATCGATTCCCTGGCGGGCTTTGAAATGGCTCTGTCGCCCGGCTTCCGCGCCGACTTTCGCGAATCCCTCTATCGGATGATCTTCGCCTTGACGGGAATCGGGGTGACGATCCTGAGCACCGTTGAGGTGGATGAGTCCTTTACTGAATTCCCGTTCAGCACCTACTCAATCTCTTTCCTCACCGATGACATCATCCGGCTGCGGTACGTATCCATCGAGGGCCAGCTTCGCAAGATCATGGTGGTGATCAAGATGCGGGGCGGGAATCATGCCAAGGATATTCGAGAGTATGAGATCACGTCCAAGGGCGTGGTGATTCTGGGCCAACGCCTCACAAACTATCGCGGACTTATCAGCGGACTTCCCGTTCGCACGGACCGGCCCGACTCGACGGAAAAGTCCTCGCCGAAGCCGAGGGCCAAGAGCAAGAGCTGAAAAAACCATGCCGCTCCGCTTGACCGTATCTCAGAGAATAACCGGCACGTCTCGTTTGCAGTCCCTCAGGGGCTAAAGCCCGACATTTGTTTTGTTGCACTTGTCGGCAGTCAGGGTTAAAACCCTGACCTACCAGTCATGCCCTGACGCTTCTTGCGACTCCATTGGCATTTTTCCGCAAGCTGCAAAATTCTTTGTTTTTAAGGCACTTGTCGGCACGACTGAAGCCGTGCCCTGATACAAAGCACGAAAAACAACCGCAGGTCCTTCGACTCCGCTACGCTTCGCTCAGGATGACAAGCATTTTTGAACGCTCAGGATGACGAGCATTTTATGTGGCCGAAGGGGCGCGCATGGAGGCGATGGCGGCGGTGAGGTCTTTGGCGAGGGTTTGCTGAGATTCGGGAGTTAGTTTGGCGGATTGGCTGGTAAGGTAGAAGACGTCGATGGCGGTTTCACCCTCGGTGTCGATGAGGGCTACCTTGATGTCGCACTGGTGGGTGCTGAGAGTGAGGGCGATCTGGCGAAGAAGGCCGGGCAGGTCCTGAGCCACAACTTGCAGGATAGTGGAGTGGGTGGAGGATTCGGAGTCGAACTCCAGGCGAGTGGGGACTACGACTTTGAGGTTAGCGGGGTGGTTGAGGTGGCGGCGGGCTTCAAGCATGGGTTCGACGGCGAGCTTGCGCGCAACGACGTCGTGGAGATAGGCGAGGAAGCGATCGCGCTCGCCGGGGTTCAGCTCGATGGTTCGGAAGACGTCAGTGAATTGGAAGTTGTCGACGATGACGCCGGCGTCATTGGAGAATGCGCCGGCCTTGACGATGTTCATGCCCCAGGCGGCGAGAGCGCCGGCCACGTCGGCAAAGAGACGGCTGCGGTCGAGGGTGATGACGGTGAGGTCGAAGAGCTGGCGATGAGGGCGGAGGTCGAGCTGGACGGGATCGGCGCGGAGTTGGACGGCTAACTGGAAGTGGTCGCGAATCTGCTCCGGCAGGCGAGTTTGCAGATAGCGCCGCGGCAGGCCTTCGAGGAACTGGCGGAGCGCGTCATGCTGCGCGGCGGGAAGCATGGCGCGGAGGCGGTTGAGCAGAGAAGGGTCAAGGTCGGCGTGATAGCGGACCTCGTCGACGGAGCGGTCCATGCAGTTGGCGGTGGAGATATAAAGCTGCCAGAGGTTCTCTGCCTTCCAGGGGGAGAGAGCCTCGGGGCTTACGGCCTTGATGTCGGCGAAGGTCAGCAGGGTGAGCATCTTGAGCATCTGGGGACTGCCGATTTTATCGGCGAAGGCGCGGACGTTTTCCAGATCGAAGATGTCGCGGCGCAGGGAGTTGGACATTTCGATGTGAAGGCGAATGAGCTGGAGGATGGTCTCACGTTCTTCGGCGTCGAAATCGAGCCGGGCAATCAAGGCGTCAGCCAGCTCGATGCTGGAGGTGATGTGGTCGCGGGTGAGACGGGCCTTGCCGGTGTCGTGGAGCAGGAGAACAAGCAGGAAGAGATCGAGGCGATCGATCTCAGGCAAGAGTTGGGCGAGGCGCTGTTCGTATTCGTGGGCGGGCTGGCGGAGCGAGTGGACGTTGTCGATGGTGAGGAAGGTATGCTCGTCGACGGTGTAGCGGTGATAGCTGTCGCGGATCACCAGGGCGTCAATGCCGTGAAACTCGGGGATGAGCATTTCCAGAACGCCGAGGGCGTGCATAGTGCGAAGAGCATGAGCGGCGTGCGGCCCGAGAAGGACTTCACGCAAAGCGTTCCACAGGTAAGGGCCTTCGGGAATATGGATAGCGAGCGCAGCCAGGGCGTCGGTGATGCGGTCTTCTGCAGTTTGCGAAAGCGCGTAGCCGTGCGTGGCCATGAGGGCGAAGATGCGCAGGATGGCTCCGGTGTCGTTGAAGCGCGCGCCGGGAGCGATATCGATGCGTCCCTGGTCGAGGAAGAAGCCGGTGCCGGAAATGGGAGTGCGGCGGCGGCGGAACTGGCGATAGAAGCTGACCGGGGCGGGCACGTGTTCCATGAGCAGGGCGGCGCGGCGGTAGATGACGCGGGCATGGCGATAGTAGGTGCGCATCCAGTAGGCGGGGTCGGCGGTGCCGCGGGTTTCCAGGCCGATGGAGTTGGAAGCGGCTTCGTCCTGTGATTGCCAGTCGAGGGTGTTGTCGTCGCGGCCGTGGCGGAAGTGGAGAAAACATCGGACGGCGGCGAGGAAGTCGAAGGCGGCCTCGGCGTCGCCGCGTGCGCTTTGGAAGACGCTGCCGAGTTGGCGGGGCCACTCCTTGGTCTCCTTGAGGTGGAAGAGCATGGCGAACCAGACGGCAAGGTTGTAGTCGCGCAGGCCGCCGGGGCAGTCCTTGAGGTTGGGCTCGAGATGGAAGATGGTATTGCCGAATTTGGCGTGGCGGGCGCGCGCGATTTCGCCGAGCTTCTGGATGATGGCGTTCCACTCGCACAGGAACAGGTCAGGCAGGACAGTCTGGTGGAGTTGCTGGTAGAGGGGGAAGTGGCCGGCGAGGAAGCGGCGGTCGAGGGTGGCCAGGGTGAATTCGAGGTTTACAGGGTCGAAGCGTCCGGCTTCCTTGAGGGCGCGGTAACTGGGGCTGGCGCGCAGGCCAATCTCCCAAATGCCCTGAACGATGGCGCGGACGACGTCTTTGCAGCGCGCCTCGTTTTTTTCGTCGGCAAAGACGAAGAGCACGTCGATGTCGGAGCAGGGGAAGAGATCCTTGCGGCCGTATCCGCCCAGGGCGAGCAGGGAGGCGTTCGCGGGCGGCTGATCGACGAAGGCGCGGCGCCATATCTCGATGAGAATGCGGTCCACCACGGAGGTTCGCCGCCGGATGGCGGCTGCGCCGTCGCCGGTGCGCTCGAAGGTCTGGCGGACGAGCTCCATCTCCCGCGTATACTGCGCCCGAAGATCGTCAACCGCCAAAGCGACTGGATTCATAAGGTTGCCGGTGGCTTGCCTTCGCGTGAAAGGATTGTTAACAGAATAAGCGAAGTTGGCGGAGAAGGGGGAATATTGGTTGCGCGGTCTCAGGAAGCGGGATGGGCGGGCGGAGCGGGCGAAGAGAGTTCTTGAGACTCGAAGGCTCCTGCTCCCTCCGCACTGCGTCCAAGCCCGAAGGTTCCTCAGGGGCTGAAGCCCGTCCCATATTTTTACGGTTCTTTTCGGCACGACTGAAGCCACCCCATCGACGAAGACCTGTCGATGGGGACCCCGGCGAAGTCGTGCCCTGATACAAAGCGTGCATCCCACCCTAGCCGCAAAGTTATAAGAAGCAGGTCCTTCGACTCCGCCGCGCTCAGGATGACAGCGGCGAGGGTAGGGTACCCTGGCTTGCGCAGCGTGAGGATTGAGGATTCCCACCCATTCGCAACGAACGCGAATGGATGGGGCACGGTGCATTTTCGTTAAGTCAAAAGTGAGGGCCCGGTTATTGCGCGGGGAAGTCTACGAACTTCTCTGCGCAGGAAGCTGGGACTCCGCTGGGTGGAGTTTTCTGAGATGAGATTCCCTGAGAAGTAAATACCTGAGATAAAGTTCCCTGAGACGAAACTCCTCGAGGAGGAGTTGTCTGGATGGTGGAGTCGGAGCCTGCGGGAAATTGGAGGTTGACAAGGCCGGGGCCGAGTTTGAGGTCGGCGTGGTTGAGGGAGTAGGAGTAGGCGGCCTGATCGGTGAGCAGGACGCCGTCGAGAGTGGCGGCGATGCGGTGTTGCTGGTCGTAGCCGTTGAAGGTGATCTTGCCTCCGCCGGAGACGCGGACGTTGCGCAGGGTGATGCCGGCCATGGTGGGCGGGGAGTTGCCCTTGAGGGTTCCGGCGGCGGAGTAAGCGGTGTCGAGGGTGATGGGGTTGGGCGAATTGCGAATGCAGACGTCGTCGTAGAGCACGTCCTGGGTGAGGCCGCCGCGCGAGCCGTTGGACTTGATGCGGAGGGCGTTGTCGGGGCCGTCGAGTGAGAGGTCGGTAACGAGGATGTGGCTGACGCCGCCATCAGTCTCGCTGCCGATGGACATGCCGTGTCCCCAGTAAAAGTGATTGTGGCTGATGGTCATGTTGGTTGCGCCGTCGGGTCCGCCCTTGATGGCCACATTGTCGTCGCCGGCGCGGATGAAGCTGTGGGTGATGGTGACATTGCGCGTGCCGTTGCCGGGATCGACGCCGTCGGTGTTGCGGGCGAGGCGCTGGGGCGTGTCGATTTTGAGAGCCCAGACGGTGAAGCCGTTGCCGTGGTTGTAGGAGACGTGAAAGTTGGGAGAGTTGCGGAGGGTGATGCGATGGAGGGTGAAGTTGTCGGCGTAGTCGGCGACGAGGATGCGCGAGACCTGCTGACGGCCGCCGGCGCGGGCCTGCTCGGCGAGATCCCACGGAGAGACGGATTTGCCGAGGAGCTTTTCGCCGCCGCGGGCGTCGATGACGCCATCGCCCATGATGGCTGCGCCAGAGACGTGGTCGGCGGAGATGAGGGGTTTGCATCCGCGGCCGCCGAATTGATTGACGAGTCCGCAACTGCCGGGGGATGTGGCGTAGAGCGAGGGATCGCGGGAGGCGAAGAGGATTGCGCCTTTGCCGACGATGAGGGCGACGCCGAAGCGCAGCTCGAGCGGGCCGGTGAGGAAGGCGTCGGCGGAGGCGGATGCGCGCAGGAGGAGGCCAAGGCCTTTTCCGCAGTGATCGAGGGCTTTCTGGATGCGGGCGGTGTCGAGTTTGGACTCGTCGGCTTCGGCGAGGGTGCGGCCGGCGGCGGGAGCAAGCCTGGGGATGCTGTGAAGCTGGGCGTCAAGCGTGGCGCAGAGAGGCGGCAGCACAGGCTCAGTGACGGTGCGCGTGTCCTGAGCGGCGAGAGCGGGCGCGAGGCAGAGGGGGAGGAGGGCGAGGATGAGGCGGCGGGTCATGGAGATTAGGCGATTCATGGGTTACTCCTGGGCGGTGAAGAGGTCTGACGGTTCCAGAGTACACGGCGGAGGAGGCAGGGGCGAGTGGGTTAACGGTTACTCATGGGAGTGGAAGGCAGTGATTGAAAGGGAGGGAAGGGACGATAAAAACAGCAGGCGGGGGACTAACAGCCTGGCAGGAGTGGGAGGGCATCATCGGCGCGCGCATGCGATTGGGAGATTTGCTGATAGGGGCGAACCTGGTGCGGGAGGAGGATGTGGCCGAGGCGCTGAGGCGCCAGGCCGGCAATGGGGGACGTCTGGGCGACAACCTGGTGGCGATGGGCGCCCTTGGGCAACAGGCGATGGACGCATTCTTGAAGCGGATTCCCGCCGAACCGGCCGATCTGGCGGCCACCGGAATCGACGAGATCGATCTGCTGAGCCTGCTGATGCGGCTGATCTATACAGGGCGGCTGGAAACCTGCCGCCAGTACGTGGATGCCATCCGGCTGCCTTATCACATTGTGGCCGAACTGGTGACGATGGCGGTAGACCGGAAGCTGCTGCGCACGCTGGGAATGCGCGCCTCCGAGAGCCCCATCGACATGAGCTATACGTTCACCGATGAAGGCAAGCGGTGGACGATTGATGCGCTGGAGCGATTGCGCTATGCCGGACCCGCGCCGGTGACGCTGGAGGAGTTTGCCTACCAGGTGAGCGTGCAGAAGCTGACCAACGAACGGGTCACGCTGGAGCGCATCCGCGCGGCGCTGGGGGAGCTGACGTTCGATGAGAGCCTGGTGGAACAAAGCGGGCCGGCGCTGAACTCCGGGCGAGCGATGCTGCTGTATGGACCTCCGGGTAATGGCAAGAGCTCGTTCGCTCATGCGCTGGGCGGCGTCTTCAGCGACGTGATCTACGTGCCGTACGCAATTATTGTGGAGGGGCAGATCATACGCTTCCACGACCCCAGCATTCACGCCGTGGTAAGCCCCACGGAGTTAGGCGACGAAAGCGAAATCTCGTTTATCCGGGCGGAGGAGTATGACGCGCGCTGGGTTCCCTGCCGCAGGCCGTTCGTGGCCACCGGCGGCGAACTGACGATGGAGATGCTGGAGTTGCGCTATGACGCGACCGGGCACTTCTACGAGGCGCCGCTGCACCTGAAGGCGCTGGGCGGCTGTTTTGTCATCGACGACTTCGGCCGCCAACTGGCCAGCCCCACCAGCCTGCTGAACCGCTGGATTGTGCCGCTGGAGAGCCGCATCGATTACCTGAAACTGCATACCGGCAAGAGCTTCAGCGTTCCTTTTGAGGAGCTGGTGATTTTTTCCACCAATCTGGAGCCGGAAGCGCTGATGGACCCCGCCTTTCTGCGGCGGCTGCCCTACAAGATCGAAGTGGGAGCGCCCAGCGTGGAAAATTACCGGCGGATTTTTGAAAAAGAGTGCGCGCGGCAGGGATTGACGCTGCCGGGCGACGTGTTCAACGCCATCGTGCAGAGGCTGAGGAAGGAACAGGGGCAGGAGCTGGCGGCATTCCAGCCGAAGTTTATCGTGGACCAGGTGGTGGCGACGTGCCGTTTCATGGGGCAAGCGCCGCATTTTGAGCCGCGGTTCATCGAGTATGCGCTGAAGAATTTAAGGGTGAGGCGGGGTGCGGCGTGAACTAAGTGAGGGCGATGGGTAAGACGGTAAAGGCTATAAAAGACCATAAATATGGATATCCCACCCTAGCCGCAACAGAACGAGAAGCAGGTCCTTCGACTCGCGACGCTCGCTCAGGATGACAGCGGCGAGGGTGGGGCACCCACATATTTGGAGTTGAGCAATCCCAGGTCCCCAAATGCGAGGGATCTGGGGCACCCGGAATGAGAAGGACTAGAGGGCGGTTTCGCCGCGTTCGTCGTTGCGGATGCGGATGGCTTCGTCGATGCGGCTGATGAAGATCTTGCCGTCGCCGATGCGGCCGGTGCGCGCCGCGCCAAGAATGGCCTCGACGGCCTTGTCTTTGCGGTCGTCTTTGACCACCAGCTCGATCTTGATCTTGGGCAGCAGGTCGACGGTGTATTCATTGCCGCGATAGAACTCGGTGTGACCCTTCTGGCGGCCATGTCCGCGAGCCTCCAAGATGGTCATGCCTTCAATGCCAGCCTCGAGCAGCGCTTCTTTGACCGCATCCAGCCGAGATGGCTGAAGAATAGCTTCTATTTTGATCATGTGCAGATCCTCGTTTGACAGCGTAACAGGCGGGAGGGCCTTTGTGGCCGCTCCCGGCAAATCATTTTTTACGAATTGAGATCGTAGCCTTCCTCACCGTGCTGGGAAAGATCGAGGCCTTCAGATTCATCTTGCGGCGAAACGCGCAGGCCGACGAGTTTATCAACGACGAAGAGCAGCACCAGCGTGCCGACGATGGAGATGCCCCAGGCGATGGCGACGCCAGCGAATTGATTGAGCAACTGTCCCCAATGGCCGTCGATAACTCCGGAGGGGAGGGGGTTGCCGGCCGCGTCTTTGAAGACCGGGTTGATGACGCTGGCGGCGAAAACGCCGGTGAGCAGAGCGCCGACGGTTCCCCCGGCACCGTGCACGCCAAAGGCATCCAGGGAGTCGTCGTAGCCGAAGAATTTCTTGACCATGAAGACCATGAAGAAACAGACGAGTCCGGCGGCGAGGCCGATGGCCAGGGCAGCGAAGGGCTGGACAAAGCCGGAGGCCGGGGTGATGGCGACCAGTCCGGCTACCGCGCCGGAGATGGCACCAAGGGCGGTGGGCTTGCCGTTGTGAATCCACTCGGCGATGGACCAGCCGATGGCGGCCGCGGCGGCGGCAAAGTGGGTGTTGACGAAGGCGCTGGTGGCCAGAGGGCTGGCAGCCAGCGCGCTGCCGGCGTTGAAGCCGAACCAGCCCACCCACAGCAGACACGCCCCGATGAAGCTGAGCACCATCGAGTGGGGCTGCATCTTAGTGAAAGGATAGCCGACGCGCTTCTTCAGATAGATGCAGGTGACCAGCGCCGAGACGCCCGAGGTGACATGAACCACTGTG
>Ga0187873_1002222_pt1 | contig 15048 bp, 18 predicted proteins | sample June2016WEW_16_1_2_FD_133012 | JGI IMG/M metagenome (GOLD analysis project Ga0187873, IMG submission 133012) | Peatland microbial communities from SPRUCE experiment site at the Marcell Experimental Forest, Minnesota, USA - June2016WEW_16_100 | ecosystem: Environmental > Terrestrial > Soil >... | reverse complement strand
TTCGAGCAGGCCCACGGCGGCACGCTGTTCCTGGACGAAGTCGGCGACATGAGCCTGCGCACCCAATCCAAGGTCTTGCGCGTCATCGAGGAGCAGCGCTTCACGCCCGTAGGCTCGGGCAATGACCTCACCGTGGATGTGCGCGTGATCGCCGCCACCAACAAGAACCTGGCGGAGGAGATCCAGAAGGGCAACTTCCGGGAAGACCTGTTTTACCGGCTCAACGTCATCCCCTTTTTTGTTCCCCCGCTACGCGACCATGGGGAGGATATTCCTACCCTCGCCAACTATTTTCTGGCAGAATTCGCCCGCGCTTATGGCCGCCGGCCAAAGCACTTTTCCGAATCTGCCCTGGAAGTGGTCCTAGGCTACCGCTGGCCGGGCAACGTGCGCGAGCTGCGCAACCTTGTGGAGCGGCTGGTCATCATGGTCCAGGGCGAAAGAATCGAGCGCCGGCACCTCCCCCCTTCCCTCCATCACGACCATGCGCGCTCCGATTCCACCAAAACCCCCGGCACCGGCTTTTCCTCCCTGCATGAAGCCCGCGCCGCTTACGAGCGCGATTACATCCTGCGCAAGCTGGAGGAAAACCAGGGCAACGTCACCCGCACTGCCGAAGCTCTCGGCCTGGAACGCAGCCATCTTTACCGGAAGATGAAATCCCTCGGAATCGCCGCGAGCGGATAGGCCAGGCAGATTCGCATGGCTCAAATGACATCGCTCGAACGCACCCTGGCGGTGCTCAATCATCAGGTGCCGGACCGGGTTCCAGTCGCTCTCCACAACTTTTTGATGGGATGCCGCATGATTGGGGCCGACTTCACCCAGGCTTTGCGCAGCGGCGAGGTACTCGCGGAGGCTCAACTCGCGGCATGGGGTGAGTTCGGGCATGACGTCATCATGCACGAAAATGGTGTCTGCGCGGAAGCGGAAGCCCTCGGCTGCGGCATCCTCTATCAATCCGACTGTCCGCCCCACGTCGAGGATCCGGCGATCAAGTCACTCGATGACGTCGATAAGTTGACAATTCCCGATCCCGAGGAGACTTTCCCACTTAATGAATTGTTGAAGGCCACCCGCATTCTGGTCCGCGAGACGGAAAGGAAGGCCTTTGTGATTGGTCGCGCGGACCAAGGGCCTATGGCGTTGGCCGCCGCCCTCTACGGGCCGGAGAAGCTCTTGCTCGCTTGCGCTGAAGAGGCGCTGCGCCCGAAAGTGTTGCGCTTGCTTGAAATGTGTTCTCGAATGAACATCGTCTACGGTGAAGCCCAGCACCGTGCGGGCGCGCAAGGCAGCTCGATTGGCGCCTATGGAAGCAGCCTGATCTCGCCCCAAATGTATGACCAGCTCGAGTTCCCCGGAGACAAGGCCTTTTGTGATGCCATGCGCGGCATCGGGTGTAAGAGCTTCGTACATTCCTGCGGCGATGAGACGGCACTGCTCGAGAACCTGGTTCGAACGGGGGCCGACTGCCTGGAACTCGATCCCAGGACCGATCCCATTCTCTGCAAGAAAGCCATTCACCGGCGGACCAGCGTCCTGGGAATGCTCGATCCCGCCGGCATTCTTTGGCGAGGAGCCTCGAAGGAGGTTCGAGGACACACATTAGAAATTATGCGAGCCATGGCGCCCGGAGGAGGATTCATCATGGGGCCGGGCTGCCTGTTGCCTGCCGATACCCCGGAGACTTCCATACACATCGTTATGGAGTGCGCCCGCACCGCTGGTGTCTACAAGTCTGACGGTTCGCTGCCCTGGTTCAGCTAAATGGCACTAAGATGACTTTCTTGAGCAACCAGACAGGTCGTTTAGAAGCTGGCGGGGACGACGGGAATCGAACCCGAGACCTCATGCGTGACAGGCATGTGACCTAACTTTTACTATTTACGCTTTTCTCTTACAAGTATAGATTTCTCTTTACTTTAGGAACCGGTAGGGTTATACTTCCTTTAGCCGTTTAATACGGCTTTTTACCGGCTTTTACCCGCCAAAGGTAAAAAGCTGGTAAAAAGTAAAGGAGGAGACATGGCAAACCGCCTTAATTTCACCAAGCGCGAGATTGAAAAGCTACCAATTCCTGCTACCGTTGTAGCCTATTACTATGATACACGCGTACGTGGATTGCGCCTGGGTGTGCATCCGAAAACAGGGCGCAGAACGTACAGTTTGTATCGCAAGGTTAAAGGGACCGCGACGACGATACCGATAGGCGCGTTCCCTGAGCTAACGATTGAGGAGGCTCGCGGGAAGGCGAGCGAGCTTAACGCACAGATCGCTAAAGGAGAGAATCCGAGAGAGGCATTAAAGGCGTCCAATAACCCAACACTCGGCGAATTCTTCGAGCGCTACCTGGCAGAGCACCGCGTGCGGGGCAAGCCTGCCGGGGAAGCCTGGCGGCGTGATGTGCGGCAACGCTTTGAGCTTTATCTTAAGCCTTGGGCTGGCCGTCATTTATCCGAGGTAACGCGGGCGGATCTGGAAAGATTGCATACTGAAATTGCCACGCCCACCCGCACGGTAGACCCCAAAACCGGAAAGAGCAAACAGGCGGGTGGCCCGGTTGCGGCCAACCGCGTCATTACCCGGCTTGTGGCTCCCCTATTTACCGATGCCCGTTATTGGGGGGTTTATGACGGGCCGAACCCGGCAGCGCATTTCGAGTGCATCCAGGAATTTCCCCGGACGCGGTTGCTCGACCGTAACGGCGAGCTTGCGGCGTTCGTGCAGGCGCTTGAAGCCGAGAAGGAAGCGGACCTGCGGCTGTACTTGATGGTGCGGCTCCTTAATGGCGTTCGCGAGCGAAACATTCTCGAAATGCGGTGGGCCGATCTTGATCTAGATAACGGTCGGTGGCGTATTGGCGAAACGAAAACAGGCGCCCCGCTGGTGGTTCAGCTCGCTGCTCCCACGGTTGCCGAGCTTCGGGGGCGGCTGCGGGCGGACACGACGTGGGTTTTCGCCGGGCACAAGCGGGGCACACACCTAACGACGGTCGCTAAGGAGTGGCGGCGTTTCCGCGCAGCCCTAGGGTTGGGCGACGTACAGCTACGCGACTTGAGGCGCACCTTCGGCTCGTGGGCGCTCTACGCGGGCGTGCCGCGCGAGGCGATTGCGGCGGCTATGGGTCATGCGCCAGGCAGCCGCATTACGGCGAGCGTCTATAGCTTGCCTGACGAGGAGATGAACCGGGCGACGGTTGACGTGACAACCCGGAAGATGTTGGAGGCGGGCAGTGAAGCGCAATCCAGATAAGGCACCAAACGCGCCCCTCTTGCATACTCGGCTGCCCGCATCCCCTGCGGAATTCTTTGACGTACGGGAGCAGGTTCGCTTGCGCGGTGGCGGGCTTCGCGAACTTATTGACGAAATCGACGAGCGGCGGCACAGCCAGGATGAGCCTGTCCGTGCGCGGGGTGAATCCCAGGAAGATTTCGTCCGCCGCAAGCGCCGATATTATCAAAAGCGAGCAATCTACAAGCGCCGCTGCCGGACGCGGCGCGAGGTCGCGCTTGAGCAATGGCATCTGGAAGCCGCCCGGCGAATCCATGAGGCATACTCAAGCTGGTCGAAGCAGCGTGTTGCTCGCCTGGTTGAGAAGTGGTTCAAACGCGATGGCCGGACGCTGCGTCAGATGACACTTGACCGTCAGGAGGCCGCCCGGCGAATTCATGCCGCACACCCAAGCTGGTCGAAGCAGCGTGTTGCCCGCGAAGTTGAGAAGCGGGACGGCCTGTCTGTGAGCTACCGCACCGTTGAGATGGAGATTGACCGCGAAGGCGGTCTAGAAAGCCTCACCAATTCCCCGATTTAACAAGTTAGGAAGCACTAGTCCCCGCCCGGTAAGCAAGCGTATAAACTGGTCCTACTATGTTAGAAGCGACTGTTGTGATGCCGCGTTTGATGAAGCCGGAAGAAGTTGCCCAATGCTTGCGCGTTAAGACGAGCACCCTCGCCCTCTGGAGAACCAGCGCGAAACGCCGGCGTCTCCTGCCTTTCGTTAGGCTGGGTGGCATTCGATACAAGAGCGAAGATGTGTTGGCTTTTATCGAACAGCATCGCCAGAACTAGGTTTTGCCGAGGTTTCTTGAGGTAAGAGAGCTTATGCCGTGCCGAAAAATCCGCAAGAAGTAACCGCAGAGCAAGTCAAGGCTTTCCAGCAGCTCTACGCGGGCGCGTCCCAGCGCTCATACATCTCGGGTGATGCCCTGATAACCACAGTCAAGCATAGGGCTGGCTCATTCGAGTATATGGCCCACCTTGGTGGCGAATCCTGTCTGGGCCTTGTCCCCGTCAACGAAAAGGGCGAATGCTCGTGGGCAGCGGATGATGTTGATGGAACAGTTGACCTTGCTGCCCTGGCCCGCGAGGTTGCGCGCCGCAAGATGCCGCTTAGAGTTTTTCGCTCTAAAAGCGGAGGGGCGCATCTGGTTCTCTTCCTGAAAGACCCCCTCCCTGCCGCGCCTGTACGCGCAACCTTGCGGGCGTATGCGAAAGCATTGGGCTTGCCCGAAGCCACGGAAATCTTTCCCAAACAGGATGGGCTAGGTGACGACCCCAAAAAGGGAGATGCCTACTATGGAAACGCCATCCGCCTGCCGTACTTCGCCGGCGACCGCAGCACTAGGTACGCGCTGGGGCCGGACGGCCGGGCGCTCAGCCTGGCGGAATTCCTGGCACAAGTCGAAAGGGTTGATGCCGCACGGCTTGATGATGTCGATCTAGCGCCAGCGCCACAGCCCGAACCCGCCCCGGCCAAGGAAGCCACTAAGGTTATAGCCACAGCCGAAGGCCCCGTGATCGTTGGGCCAAACGGGCGTCCGGTCGCCACGATTCCCAAGGATTATCGGAACCCCACGCTCTTTCACTACGGGCTTCGCCTTATCAAGTTGGGGTATCCCTTTGACGCCGTAAGGGCGGCGCTTGAAGTCATGAACCGCCAGCTTTGCGATCCCCCGCTCGACCCGAAAGAACTCGAATCAACGATTTTCAAGACACTTCCAAGGAAGGCCGCAACCCAACCGCCCATCAAGGCCGTTGCGCCGTTGCGCTTTCTGAACCTCTCGGAATTTCTGGCGCATCAACCCAAGGATGATGAGCCCGCTATGATCGCGGGCCTTCTTCCCGAGGGTGGTTGGGTAACGCTCGTCAGCCGTCCGAAGATTGGGAAAAGCCACACCATTCAGCAAATAGCTTTTGAGGCGGCGATGGGCAAGCCCGTTTTCGGCTCTTTTAAGGTGCGCGAGGGCATCCGTGCCGCCTACTGCGATTTCGAGCAGGGCCGTGGCGAGACCTTGTACCGGACACAGGCGATGATTAACGGTTATCCCGAGGCGACAGGCGACGGCTACTTCACTATGACGAAGAGCGATATACACGAGGCCCGCGCTTTCGCCTACGAGATCAGCGAACCGGGCAATGCCCGTCGCTCGGAATTCGCCGACCTGTTGATCGACCGAAAGGTGAACCTGCTCTGCTTGGCGGCGTTGCGTTCGGTTGTAAAGCTCGGGGGCAATCTCAAGGACCAGGAAATCGCGGAGGCGATCAACGAGTGGGTAACTTGGCTTCAAGCTACGGCCAACATTTCGATAATAGTTGCGCACCATAGCCGGAAAGGTTTTGGTGGTTCAACAGAGCAAGAATCGTTTGGCTCGACGATGCTTTCCGCTGCGCCGGACGCAATGTTTATTTTGAAACGGGAGGGGACGTTCAACCGCTTCATCACGACCGAAGTTCGCTTTGACGCAGCGCCTTCGTTCGTCCTGGGTTTGTGTCCTGCCGGAAGGGGTCGCTTGCTGCGGGTTATCGAAGACCCCGACAGCGTGTTAACCAAGCACATTATGGAATTGCACGACAAGGGGCTGCCTACCCGTGCCATAGCAAGCACTCCGGGAATTAACCTAAGCCACAACGCCGTGGCGGAGCGTATAAGGGACGAGGAGGCGGCGCGCAAGGCGAAAACAGACCATGAGGCTGTAATACACCAGGAGGCCGTGCGCAGGGAGCAAGAACTTGTCCTGGTATAGCTTGTGGGCCAAGCCGGACTCGGCACCCGGTGGCGGCGGCGCTCTCCCCTGTAAAGGGTTCTCACCGCCGCCCCTGGCCCATCAGAGGTTCGAGTAAGGGGAACTCACGAGAGGAAAAAGAATGGAGAAACCGGGGTTAACGATTCTTGAAGCCGACAAAGCCTTACGGCACCTGCGGAGGGCAAACCTCTGCCTACACGCGGTCCTCGACACAGTGAAACGGGAGACCTGGTATCTCGGCACGCTGGTGGATCGGGAGGCCTATCGGTCGGCAGCCGAACGCGCTGCATTTGAAACGGTTGCGGATGCCGTCCGACAGATGCTCGCTCCCTACGCGAGGGCACAAGAGGCAATCGTCCAGGCGCAGCGCGGGAATCTGTGAAGACGCTATATAGTAGAGAAGGCGTTATACAGTATCGTAATACGAGCAGTAGTATTACAGTCATCTTTTCGGCGAAAGAAGGATACAAGTGGCGAGTAATTTCGGGGTTCGCAACGATAAGCGGTTTCTTTTCAACGAGTTAATTTCTCGTATAGTTGCTCGAGATTGGCCCCGAGCGCGCGCCCTGGTTAAACGTCGCGCGATTCGCGGCAAGTCTATGAAAGCAAACCCGATAAAGGACGGGAAACATGGCAATTCTTGAAGCGATAAATCTAAATAGGCGCTGGGGCCGCATCGTTCCCACCAGGCCACCACGAAGCCAGTCCGAGTTCCATATTTTGCACGTGGTAACGCGGGGCCTTGACGCGCTGCTCGCCGGTGAGCAACTAGACGAGGAGTTTCTGGATTTCTTGGACTTCGCCCGGCAGCAGCCCGCATTTCAGGAAGCCCTGTTGCGGTATGCCCCGGTTCTAGCGAGAACGCAGTAATCCGAGGGTAACGATAGAGGAGGCAATAACATGGGAAAAGATTTCGGTTGGGATTGTGAGGCGGCAATCTTGGCGCTGCACCGCCGGGGGCCGAACCAGGCTTCGGTGGCGCACGTAGCGGAGGCCGCGCCGACGGAAACGGAAAAACAACTGCGCAAATTGCACGGGGAGAGTTGCGGAAACTGTATGGGGCGCACAACCTCATGCCCCGAGAATAATCCGGATTGTCGATTCAACCCCGCGCGGACGGTCCAAGAGGTTATCGGAAACGTGGAAGCATATCGGCAGTGGGTGCGGGACCATAACGGCTTGTGAGATTTTTCAGCCGAGGCAGAGGAGGCAACGACAATGTACGGATGGGAAGAAGCAGCAGAGTTAATTGAAAACGTACACCGTGGCGTGAAGGTCGCCACTGTAGGCAATCCACAGATCATCGAACTGCTAGAGGCGCTCCTCGCCTACGAGAAAACCGGCGACGAACAGGCGCGGAAGACCGCGCGGCGGGTTCTCGGGCTAGTACTGCACGGCGACGCAACGAAGGCCGCGACGAGAGTGCGCATCTCGGTGGCCGACGAACCTTATACGGAGGGGAGGGCTTGACCATGTTCGGAAGAACGAAATCGAACGGCGAGGACATTTTTGAAAAAGAAGAGCGCCTGCGCGACGAACTTGATGCCGCACGCCGCCAGCTCCAGGAAACAACCACGAAGGGCGCAGAGTTGGACGCGCAGTATCGGCGGGAAGCGAGCGCCGCCCTAGCCAGTGGCGACCCGCAGGCGGCGTTGCTGGTGCGCGAGCAGTTAGACACGCTCAATGTTCGCCGGGACGGTCTGGCCCAGCGCATCGCGGACCTCGAACCCAAATCCGAAGAGGCAGGACGCCTGGCACAGGGCGAGCGCCTAAAGGTTGCACAAGCGGAGCGGCGCGAGAAATTCCAGCAGCTAGTCGAGCGGGGGCGCGCCGCCGCCCAGCGTGTGGTCGAAAAACACGAAGACTTTATGCGGGCGATCTCCGCGCTTGACGACGCCCGCGAGGAATTATTCGCGCCGGGCTGCCAGGACCTGGGCGGCCCGCATGAGGCCGAGGAGCTGGGAAAGATGGTCTTCCAACCCGACGGGCAGGCCGGGTTGCATGGAAGATTGATGTCGCGCGGCTGGACGCTGCGGCTCGGGATAAGGCCCACGTACTTGGAGATTGTGGGAATCCGCGCGCCGAAGTAGCAAATAAAGCCGAGGTTCGTAATAGGAGGCAAGGTACATGGACAAAGACCGACTACGAGCAAACCAACCGGCTCCCGACCGGGCGCCGGCAGAAGCAACGCTAGACCCGAATGAATTCTGGAGTCCGCAACCGTCGCGGGTCTATACAGAATTAAACGATGCCGCCGCCGAGGGTGCGGCAAAACCAAGCGTCGATCCCATCACCGAGGCCGACATGCTCATGGCAGAGCGCCAGGACACGACGGGCGGGTGCGCCGCCCAAGGCAACTCACCTTTCGTGATCGCCGACCACGAGCAGCAGCACACGGACGGTGATCTGAAAACCGATCTTGAATTCGATATAGGGTTGCGAAGCGGCCAGGGGCAGTCGGGGCACGGCGAACCCCCGGTGATTCTGCCCAACGTCGGGGGCACGCGGGCGAATGAAGTGAGCGTTATCACCTTGCCGATTGCAAGGCCAAGGCAAGGCACATAGGCTTGGGGGAAGCCGCCCTTCCCTCATCGACGGGCGGGGAATCGCCGAGGGATTCCCGGCCCCGGCAGTTCGAACTTGGGACCGCCCCGGCGTCGCGCTCACCGCGACTCAAAGGTTAGCGAACGGCGCTAACCCAGGTCCCAAAACGGCGGTAGGGAGATGCGAGGGTCTCCCAGCCGCCCGATTGAGTCCGGGACCGCCTCGGCCCGTGGCTCTTCCCCACGGTTAAAGGCAACCGCAGGGTTGCCCAGGTCCCGCACGGCGAGGGAACCGAGGCCCCCGCCGTTGTAGTAATGAGGAGGATACCGATGCCACCAATTCAACTTCCGCTCGTGAAACCAGAGATAGGCACGAACGTCTTTGTCTGCCCGCGCTGTGGCGAGCGGTGCAAGACCCATGTTTCGTTTGTCGAACATTGGACTGCCGAACACGTGCCGCGAATGACCCCGCCGCAACGCGGCCCCGTCGCCACGCCCGCACCGTCGCCCAAGACTGTGGGCGGGGCCGAAGTCGACTGTCCAATTTGCGCGCGGCGATTTCCGGGCGGGGATTACCCGGCGCACGCTCGCCTGCACGCGGGCGGGGGAATTTCCGCAAGCCAGTTCAATCAAGAGGAGCCTCGATGAATTCCCAAGTTGTCAGCCCCCGGCCCGCAACGGTTGACCAGTGGATAAGGTGCAAAGGCTGCGGCTCGGACTTTCTATGGAGCGCCGCCGACCAGCAGTTCTACCTGACCCATAAAATCACACCGCCGAAGGCGTGCAGGGATTGCAGGGAACGACGCAAGAACGAAGCCGAGGTCAAGAATGAGAGAATCGAGGCCGAAGTGTCGAGCAACCACAAGCACTCAGGCCGTGTCAGCGCCTACTACGCAGAAAAAGGTTTCGGCTTCATCCGGGTCGCCGAAGGGGATGTGTTCTTCCATGTCAGCGCGCTGCGCTGCAAGCCCAAGGAGATCGCGGTCGGCGTGGCGGTGGAGTTCTTCGAGATCGAAAGTGTGCGCAAGAAAGGCTCAACCTGCGCCGAGCGCGTCACGCTGGCCGAGGAGAATGGAGCGAAACCATAATGCGACCCTGCCCCGTCTGTACGCACAAGAATGTTCAGGAGATCGACCGGCGCTTGCTGGCCGGAGAGTCCGCCGCGCAGGTTGCTGCGGACAACGCCGTCAGACACCGCGCCATGCTGCACCACGAGACCGAGCACTTGTCGGCCAAGCTTCAGCGCGGCGCCCAGGCTACGCGCATCGCCGAAGCTAAGGATTTGTTCGAGGAGTTGGCCCGGCGCTATGAGCGGTTCGGCGCAATGGAACTAAAGCTGGAGCGGATGCTCGATCAGATTACTACCGTCTGCCGGCAATTCGAGGGCACCAAGGATGTCGTTCGGTTCATCGCCGTGCTGCGCGAGCAGCGCGACACCATCCGGGAATTGCGCGAGACGGGACGCGCCGCCCTGGAAGTCTTGAAACTTCTCGCCATCGCGCGCGGCATCGCCGAGCCGCCCGAGGGCTATCGCGCGACGCCCATAGATGTCGCACAGGCCGCGCGGGATCTGTTCGGCATTACGGAAGATGAAATGCCGACGCTGCCCACGGAAGCACAGCGGGCGCTGCCAGCGGCGGAAGACATCGTAGAGGAAGCACCCGAACCCGCACCGCAACCGACCCCGCGACCGGAGCCACAGACCGACCCGGTCGAGTCGGGGGCCGCCCGGTACGAGCGAACACAGAGGGAGATTGAGAAGCGGACGACACCAGATGGAAACTGGCAAATTTCGCGGGACCCCGACCTGGCGGAGCGCGTCAAGCGAGCAAAGCCCGTGCAAGACGCCGCGTACCAGCAACAGCTCAACCGGGCGCACGCCGAGGGACGAAGATTGGAAGTCGGCGAGGCTTCACCCCACATGCTCGGAACAGATGTCGATTTCAGTAGACCCAAACCGCCGGCGCTGCCGCCGGTTCCGTCATCTGTTTACCTCGGCGGCGACGGCGGGCGCTGCCGGTGCCCCGAACCGGGTTGCCAGTGGGAAGGCTTACTCTCCAACCTGAAGGCATACGAGACGCACTATAGAACGACGCACACGCAACTAGATTAGACCAAGGTTTCACAAGGGGGAGGATATGGAAACCGTAATCATCTGTTCTGTAACGGCACCCGTCAAGGATTCACCGTGTGGTCTTCTTCGAAACCACACTTCTCACACTTCATGTGTCGTATTAACGAGCCACGTCGTCCTCCAAGGAATGGATAGTCAGGCCCGCTCCGCACTGCGCGAAAGGAAAGCTCCCCGCATTTCGGGCACGCCTCACCAGGACAACGCGCTAGGCGACTCTCTAATTCTAAGACTCGTGTTTCAAGGTTATCAACACGCTCAACTGCGGCCTCTATGCGCTTCCATTTTGGCCAAAGTTTTAGGGCCGAAAGGAGGTCATTAAAAGAGATCATGGCAATTTCAATCTTGAAACCAAGAACCGTTTCCAGGGGCCTATCGGTTTGCCGCGATAATAAGGGCCAGATTATAATGTCCGCGCATGAAGATAAGCAACATATTCTTTTGGAAGTTTCTAACGAGGAATGCCTTTCCTTCGCCAAGCAATTACTAGATTTTTGCGAGGGAAAACATTCTCATACAGTAGTAGCAGATGAGATCAAGCAGCAGAGTAAGGCCGAGGCAGCACCACCAGGAGGGCAATTATGAAGAACCAAAAGCCTAGCACGATAGCCGATGGAACAAGCGAAGGAATGCTCGCTGCCATCGCCCGACCGCACGCCGAGCATAGCTCACAAGGCCAGACCGCCGCGAATTTCGATATGTCAATTCCCGATGAAATGCAAGGTCAACAGCGAGTAGAGCCAATGCAATCCCAAGACCACTACATACGACCCGACGAAGGCCTGCGCCCGCAGCCACCGGTCGAGCACGAGCTGCCTCCGCAAGCGCCCGCCGGAGACGAGCGGGAACTCGCACCCGCGATCATCCCTACAGCAGAGAAGCCGATTCGCGGAACCCCTAATTAACCCGCCCCGCTGGAGGCGCGGGACGCGGCGCGCCTCCAGCGGTGTAGTATTATGAGAACATAAACCTGCTATTTGTCGCTATTATAGAACATCTTACAGAGACGGCACTCGCCCGGGCGCGCGAAATACCCGCTCCGGGAGGCCCGAAAAGCGAAAGCATCTCAAAAATAAATTTGAGCCCGCTTTGGTCCGCTGTTCATGCAGCTCGACGCGGAGCGCGGTTTCAGGGCGAGTTTACATAGGTGGAAATGTCGTTTATGATGTGGCTCGACTGGATAATGTCAAAGACAGAAAGGAGAAACCGCTTGAGCAAACCAAAGAAACCGAAAGCAATAAAGACCGCGACAATCCCAACGCTTGACCTTGGGACCGAGCGCATGGTAGCACCGCCCGCCGGACAACCGAAAGCCAAGAAGATCGCCGAGCCGAAGGCGCGCAGCGCCCGCGTTTATCGGGTAAACCCGAAGTTGGCTAAGGAAGCCGAAAAGTTGACAGCACCTCAGACAACCGCTATCTATAAAGTCCTCTCGCATAACCGGGACGGCTTGACGGCGGAACAGATTCGAGAGAAGCTCGTAAAGCTCGGTTTCAAAAGCAAAAATCCGCCTGCCGTCATCGGAGCCGCGCTATACGATTTGAGAAAGGGAGTGTGTAGCGCAAAGGCGGCAGGCCCCGGCCTAGTAGAAATTGTTGGGAAGCCCGAGGCCGCGCCTGCTGAGAAGAAACCCAAAAGCACAAAGCCAAAAACAGAGGCCACGCCCGCCCCGACACCCGCCGCGTAAAAGATCACGCCAGATCCCCCGCCCCTGCGAGCGGGGGATTTCTTTTCGGAAGTATGTACTTTACCCAACCCCACATCCTCTCGCGATGTACAATGAACCCCGTGGGCCGCGCTGCCCGAAGTTGGGAACACAGAAGACCAAAAGCACCGGGCGGGCGTCCTGCGCAGATTTCTGCGGGAGGCGTAAGATGTCCAGCGAAGCAGAACTCGAAAAGAAAGTCTCAGAATTGAATGCCGAGATTGAGGAACTGAAAAGCGAGTTTAAGAAGCGCACCACTAATCCAGGATGGATCGAGATCCGGTGGCCGGGCCTCGGCCTGCTTCAACAGCAGGTAACCGCTCTCGAAAAGGAAGTCTCGGAACTGAAAGCTAAGTTTGAGCACAAGACCGCTTAAAAGGTAAAAAGGCCGCAAGCCGGGCGCGTGGGGCCTACTTTCCCGCACCCTGGCGGGCCACAGGCGCGTCGTCGCGGTCCGGGTGGTAAGACAGGCTTAGGTGCCGATTCCGGGCACGATAGGCAAGACATGCCAATTCACGCAAGTCTATGAAAACAAAGGCTGCGCATCAAGGCCGCGTGCGTAACACGCACGCGGTTTCGCCCGCATCTATAAGATAACAAAAACTCATCCAATCTCGCTTTTTACCCACTTTTACCAACAGGCAATGCGCCGCGCGTCGGATTCCAGGACTTGCATAAGGTAGACGAGGGGCGGCGCTAGCTGCTGGGGTGGTTAACGAACGTGATGAATCCCGCGAGCGAATGGCGGGCGGCGGTAAACGGGTCAGGCATGGCTGATCTCCTCGGTGTGAAGCGTCAGGATATGCTTGACCCAATCGCCGCGCGGCACACTGGCTTGGCACAAGTGGCATTGGACGTCCGTTGGGTTGAGCGCGTGTGTGGCAATCCAATGTTCGGCAAAAGCAATATAGGTTTTGCACCGCTCGCCACAGTCCGGGCAGACAAAGGCGTTCGCGTCTTTCTCTGCTTTCGGGACTTTGATTGACGGCATATCGGTATCCTCCTTGATACTTAGGCGGTTAGACTGCGCCGGGCAAGGTATCGCTCCCATGATCTCTAGGCGCACGGTGAGGTACGCTTCAATCATACGCCCGAATTCCTCCTTTGTCATGGGCGCTGCGGTCTTGGCGGTGTCGCGCCGCAGGTGGCCCAGGACCGGCTAGATAGGACTACACCTTCGAGCCAAGCCCCCCGACGTGCCTCTTTCCGGGAAGTAAACCAGCAAATCTGTCGGCACCCGTTGTCCAATTTATAGGCTATGCCGATAAGCTACGCAAGCGCAAGCGGGGGACAAGAACAGCTACAGGGGCGTGGTGCGGAGGGTAGCGCTAGGCCGGATGCGTGCGGCCCGGAAAGGGCGCTTGTAATGTTGCCCGGCACAGCCCCGCCTCTATACACACACATTACAACATTACAAGGCGTTTTTAACTACCACCAAGTACCACGAAACCGCCCCACACATTACAGTGTTACATTACAACCTAAGCATTAGAAGCCATACGGGTTAACTACTACTGTAATGTTGTAATGTAGGATGTAAAGAGGGAAGGCATTCTTTACCTTGTAATGTTTCTTGTAATCTCGGTGTAATCGGGGGTTACAGGCGCGCGGCCTGTAATGTTGTAATGTTTGGGCGCAAGGTAAAAAGCCCGGTAAAAAGCCGGTCTCGTTTCATACCCTTGATTCCGTGTAAGTCACTTAGAATGCTGGCGGGGACGACGGGACTCGAACCCGCGACCTCATGCGTGACAGGCATGCGTTCTAACCAGCTGAACTACGTCCCCGGCTGAATCGATTCATTGGCTCATCGGGTCATTGATTCATTGCAAGTCCAGATTCGCCAACTGCAGAGCTTGCTCGGTTGCTTTCCCTCCTGTCCAGGTCCTTCGATGGCTCAATGACACAATGAACCAATCACTCAATTCCTCTGGTGGGCGGTATCCGGCTCGAACGGATGACCTTCTGCTTGTAAGGCAGACGCTCTAACCAACTGAGCTAACCGCCCTGGACCGTCCGAATCTAAGGGTTCGCCACAACACGCTAACCTTGACACCCGCAACCACTGAAATATACACTAGCGTGTCGCGAGCGTCAAGGAGAGGGCATCCCGTTCTATGCAGTTTCAGCGCGAGTACGTCGCCTACATGGCCAAGCAGGTTCTGAAGCGTCTTACCGACGACGGGCTCATCAGTTATGAACAGCCGGAATACGTCACCGAGGTTATAAACCAGGTAATGTTTGAGGAGCTGAGCCTTGAGGACCGCATTAACGACGAAGTGCGAAAAATCCTGGAAGAACACGGAAACCAAATGAAAGAGCTGGGGGCCAGCTACGAAGACGCCTTCAAGGCCATCAAGAAGGAGTTGGTGCGCCAGCGCAAGGTTGTTCTCTAAGGCTGTGGGTCTTTCGACTATGAAGATGAGTCATGAAAAAATCGTTCGGGTCTCGCACCAAGTCATAGCCGCCATCGAGGCTTTGGATGAAGTGGAAATATATGAGGAGCCCAACACGATCCGCCAGCAAGTCGTCAAGATCCTTACGGATCTCATGCACGACGAAGAGAAGATCGACCAGATCGTCAAGGCCCGCATCGCCTCCCAAAAGCGAACCATTCCGGAGGGCGGCGGTGAATGGGAGATCCTGTAC
>Ga0187873_1002221_pt1 | contig 15064 bp, 11 predicted proteins | sample June2016WEW_16_1_2_FD_133012 | JGI IMG/M metagenome (GOLD analysis project Ga0187873, IMG submission 133012) | Peatland microbial communities from SPRUCE experiment site at the Marcell Experimental Forest, Minnesota, USA - June2016WEW_16_100 | ecosystem: Environmental > Terrestrial > Soil >... | reverse complement strand
GGGGAGTTGCGCAGGCTGATCACCGGGGAGGCCGAAGGAACAAGGGCTGCGTACTCTCCCATCCTGAGGGCCGCGGGAGCTAAGAGAATCGTCGCGGAGGGAGCCGTTCGTGAAGGCAGGCCGAAGGCTGAGGGTGACGCCGCTCCGGCCAAATACATCTACCCACGCTGGCCGTGGCTCCGGCCCTTCCAGTGGCTCCGGGTAGCCTTTATTGAGGTGGTCGAGCAGCCGTTCGTGTGGTTGCTGGCCCATCCTCGGGTGGTTGCGCCGGAGATGCCTCCCTCGGATCAGCCACTGCTCATCGTCGCCAATCATGTCACGGCCTACGACGGGGCGCTGGTCCAGTATGCCCTGCCCGGACCGATGCGGCGGCGGATTGCTGTGGCCATGGCCGGAGATATGTTGAATGACTACCTGCACTTCCGCAATCCCGAGCGCGCGCCCGGGACGCGGAGCTTCTATCCGATCGGCCCGCTGATCTACCTGCTGCTCACGGGGCTCTTCAATGTTTTCCCCTTGCCACAGCGGCGGAACTTTCAGCAAAGTTTTGCCCACGCCGGCGCGGCCATGGACCACGGATACAACGTGCTGGTCTTCCCCGAGGGCGGGCGCTCGGCTGATGGAACGCTGGCGCGCTTCCGGGGAGGGATCGGCTTGTTGGCCCGCCAATCGGGAGCCATGGTGCTGCCCGTGGGTCTTCGCGGCCTGGGCGAGCTAAAGGTTGCTGGCCGGGGCTGGTTCCGCTCCGGAAAAATCGAGGTGCATGTGGGTCAGCCGCTGCGCTTTGCTCCGGAAGAGACGGAGACCGAGATTACTGCGCGACTGCACGTCGAGGTGGATCGGCTGCTGGGGAACAGTGAACAGTGAACAGTGAGCAGTGGACAGTGAGCAGATTAAGCATTGTGCTCCAGATCATCCTTCCTTGCACGGCTTGCCAAGTTGCGGTTTCGGGGCAAAAAATCGGGAAAAAAGGGGAAATTCCGGATTTTTCCGGTGATTTTCAGGGGTCAAATCTCACCATGTGGGATAATTTGGGGCTGAAAATTTTCCACAGGCGTTGATTTCAAAGAGCTTACAAATAATCTGCAAGGTTTTTGGGAAAATTTATACCCCCGGGGGTATAGGGGGGGTACCCCTTTCAGTGGACAGTGAACAGTGGTCAGTGGTCAACCACCCCAGCGACGAAGACCTGTCGCTGGGGACCCCGGTCAGTATCGGCCCGCTGCTCCGGTCATTGTTCGGCACTCGCCCGTAGTTCTCCATCTTTGCCCTCTTCTGGCTCCAAATGACATTGTGCTCCAGATGAGGGTAATTATCTGCAATCGTACAGTCTCCGAATAACCGACAATACAGAACTATCCCATTCCTGGACCCTGCGGCGTTTACCGGTACTGATCTCCGCTCGTTTAGCGAAATTGCATGCGTGACTGTGATCCGTGCTGATCGATACGAATCAAAACTAATTAGATAAATACTGGTATTTCCTGGCACGCAAGTCGAATGCTTCTTTCCCGCCTTCAACTGTGATTGTGATTACCTCTCGCACGTTGGGGGTATCAATTGCGCCGTCTGCTTCAACTCGAATGCGAAATCCTGTATCGGCCCCGGAAATATCAGCAGACGACCCTGGGGCTAATGCAATCACTTTGTCTGCATCGCCGTTGACTACGAAGTTTGCATTATGAGTTGTAAAGATCAACTGCCTACCCATCTTTGAACTGTGTAAAAGGTTTGCCACGTCCATAATCACCCGATTATCAAGATCGTCTTCAGGTTGATCGATAATCAATGTTCCTGCCTGCTGCTTGAGTAGAAGGTCGAGCAGGGCTGCCGCTTGTTGTCCTTGGGAAGCTTGTGCAAAAGGGATAAAACGGTTGCCATCTTTGTACTCGAAATCAATGAACCATCTTGGAGATGCGGACAGCAATGCGCCGACTTTGCTCGAATTTAGCCCCTCGAAAATTCTAATTGATTGCTGGGATGTTAAGGTAAACAGGATCAAATTAATCCGCGTTGCGGTATCTGCACTGATCTGGGAAACCGGTCCAGGTGCGCCCTGTACCCGTATCTTTAGTAACTCTAAGGCTAATTGCGCGATTTTTTCCCATTCTGCGATATGGTCACTGTACATTATTTCGGCCGCTCGTTCCGAGCAGCGGGACAAACTGTCTTTTACGTAGCTTTGCTCACATAGAGATTCGAGTACTTCTATGAATTCACGTGGCGTTCGTTCTTTGAGTGTTTTGGCCCTAAGGACCCCTGAAGACATCGCCGAGACCTCTTGTGCGGCGTTCTCAAGCAAAGATCGCAACCTCTCCTGTGCCTTTGTGAGTTTTTCTCTGCTAATCTGCAAATCCGATGGTGCGCTACTCAGGCTATCAAGCAGGGCCTTTTGCTGACGCTGTTTGCTCTCCGCTTCTTGAAGCTCCTTCGCAAGTCTGTTTGAGTCAGATATAAGGTTGGCTAGTTTGGCCTGACCGGAAGAAGCTGCTGAATGTTTTTTGCGGAATTCGGATGATGAAAGACTAAACTGTGTAGCTGTATTTTCTTGCGCAGTTATTAGAGAGGCTATCTCATTCTGGACTGCCTGTAGATGGCCATCTATCTGCACCTGTGCAGCGTCTATACTCGCGTAGAAGTCGTTCACCTCAGAAAATTCTTGGACCTCTTCACGGCGGGACTTGTCAACTGATATTATTGTCGAGCTCAATTTTCTTACTTGCTCAAGATCGGATTCCAGTGCAACTGCCGCCTCAGGTAAAAGTGCTTCTGCGAGATCGTAGATAGGCGCTCTCTCTAATATTATGCGCTGCTCTTCGCTAAGTCCTTCTTCTTCAAGTTGTGTTTTTGTTGTAGCAATTCTTCGGCGTAGATCGGCAACATTTTTTGATGCAGAATCATAGAGAGCTTCTGCTGTCCAGTAATCAACCATTGTTGAAACGCATTTCTGGACAGTCCTCTTAAGCTCTAGTATCTCTTGTTCAATATCGCGCCTACGATCCAAGGACTGGACTGCGGCAATACCTGTGATTTGTTCAGCCGCGTCATCGGTGGTCCGAATCAGCGTCGAGAGTTGTTTTTGAGAAAATGCCCTAGCCCTAAACCGTTGCTGAGCTTCATCTATGGATATGATCTCGTCCGCTGACCCATCAACCTGAACCTGGATTGTGTTCAATATGCCTTTTCTGTGCCAAGTTTCAATCACTCCATTGCGATTCAGTTCGAGAGATACATATCCTTGCTGAAGGGTCGATTCCAATAGCTCTTTTTCTCTTGACCTTTCTTGATCTAAACCAAAATCGATGGCGCTCCGTCCGAGGCCAAAACGAATGTATTCCAATAAGGTCGATTTGCCTGAGCCGCGACCACCAATGAAAGCGTTAAAACCTTCATTGAATGTCAATTTCAGCGAACCTGTTAGGTTTGATGAAACAGTCATTCCCATTATCCGTTGAGCCGCATATATTGGTGGCTCATAGCGAACTCTTGCTTCGTTCGCTAAAAGCGCTTGCCTGATCGCTTCAGTGGTCGGCTCTCCAAGTTTGATCCAGCAGGGGTGTTTCCCTAGCTTCTCGAACGTGTGTGAGCGATTGTCGCCTGTTGGCAAAACGCCGCGGCATCGCATCCCCCATTCCTTGATCTCACCATGGATCTTCTTGAGATCGACTGGATCGTAATCAGAGTAAGCGTGATCGGCATAGAAGCCAACTGCCAATAAACCGGCGAATCTTTCGTGGAAACCATCTCTGAAGATCGTTTTGTGACAACCAGTTCCGCTTCCATTAGGAAGTGCGATGTATTTGCCATTGATGACTGTATTTAAGGAAAGCTCCTTTAGCAATTCATCGATATCTCTGCCACAAAGGGCTGCTTGAATTGCCGCTGGAGTATCAGAAGACGGCTTTTGAATACGTGGCAGCAATCCAAACATCTGGTCCCACAATTTCTCATCCGTATCTCGATCAAATAACACCAAACATTGGGAAGAGTCGTTGCAAGTTACCTCAATCCCTGGGAACAATATGAGATTGTTCTTCAGATTGCGCTGTTCGATTGCTTTTTGTATATATGGAATATATGTGAAATCATGGTGATCTGTGATCGCTACTGCAGAGAGTCCGCGCGCAATACAAGCGTCAATGAAAGTGTTTGCCCATGTATCACGCTTTGCCTCGTTCTCAGGGGTACCTCCTGGAAGTTTCTCGCCATCCCAATTTCGATCATGAGGGCTATGCACCTGGAAGTCGCATTTCATCCAAACAGCACCCGGATGTGAGCCAACGGAAAACGCCATGTTGTACCACCTGTTGCGCCGGAAAGAAGAATACCACATAGTAGCGTTTGGCTTGTTAGAGGAATTAGGGTATTACGATCAATCCTGTGAAGTCGGCTTCCTGACTGCTTTTCGTGTTTTCCAGGCTCTGGTTAGATGACCGGCAAACTGGAGATTGCGCCACTGCCCTGACCCCTGATCCCTGTCTGCTTGTGTGATGAGTCAGAAGTTCATTGAAGAACAACTACAGATCCTTCGACTCACCACCCCCAACCTCCACCCCACGAACGAAGACCTGTTCGTGGGGACCCCGGAAAGGCTGAAGAGTACGCCTGGGGCCCCGTTCGCTCAGGATGACAGCAATTATTGTGCTGCGTATTTCTGAATCAGGACACTAGCTCGGCTGCAGAGGCCGGAAGTGGCACGTGCCGCCGGCCAGCACAGGGGTCCAGATGGAGGGGTCGGCAGGTTGCTCGCTGGAACCGAGGAAGAGCATGCCGTCGGGGGTCAGCAACTTATGGATGCCGGCCAACACGAACTTGCGCGTCTCCTGCGAGAAGTAGAGCATGACGTTGCGCAATAAGATGACGTCGAAGCGATCATCGCTGCGATTGAAGGGCAGCGGCGAGGAGCACAGGTTGGCCACGCGGAAATTGCACATTTTGCGGATCTCGGGCCTGACCTTCCAGTTTTCGCCCTCGTGGTCGAAGTAGTGGACGATGAAGCGGGCGGGCAGTCCGCGGTTCATCTCGATGCGGTGATAACAGCCGGCCTGAGCCTTCTCCACCACTTCGGCGCAGATGTCGGTGCCTTCGATGCGGATATTCCATCCCGTCAGGAAGGGAAAGTGTTCGAGGATAAGCAAGGCCAGGCTGTAAGCTTCCTGGCCGGTGGAGCAGGCCGCGCTCCAGAAGCGAAGGCTGCGCAAGTGCCGGCGGTTTTCGATGAGTTTGGGCAGCAACTCGGTGCGCAGCAACTCGAAGGGACGGCTGTCGCGAAAGAAGCTGGTTTCGTTGATGGTCATGGCCTCGGCGACGGAGCGTTCCAGGAGCGGATTCTTACTGATCTTCAGGTGCTGTACAAGCTCCTCCAGGCGGGTCATGCCCTGGTTGCGCAACAACTTGGTCAAGCGGGTCTCGAACAGGTAATCGCGCGACGGGTCGAGCACGTTTTGCGAGAAGCCGAAAACCAACTGGCGAAGGTAGCCGTAATCGACGCTAGTGGAGATTTGCATGGCAGACCTCCACTTCCTGAAGCTCGTGTACCTCGGCGTGGGTCCGGCTGGCGAGCCGGAGGATCTCATTGGCAATGGCGGTCAGCGGCAGAACCTTGTGCGCCAATCCCGCAGCGCTGACGGCGCCCGGCATTCCCCAGACGGCGCTGCTGGCCTCGTCCTGCGCCAGAACGCTGCCGCCCTGCTCGCGGATGAGCCGGGCGCCTGACAGTCCGTCCGATCCCATGCCGGTCAGCACCACGGCCAGCACGCCGGCGCCGTAGACCGCTGCCGCTGAGCGGAACAGCGCATCGACGGCGGGACGGCAGTGGTTTTCAGGCGCGCCCTGGTTCAGGTGCAGCGTGGCCGGCAAGCCGGTGTGCGCGCCGGCCCGCACCTCCATGTGCCAGTTTCCCTTGGCGATGTAGATTGAGCCGGCGCGCACCGGTTCGCCCTCGACGCCCTCGCGCACCTGCAACGGGCAGCAGCTGTTCAGCCGCTCGGCAAGCAGCTTGGTAAACAACTCCGGCATATGCTGCACAACCAGGACCGGGATGGGGAAGCCGGCCGGCAGCTTGGGCAGCAGAATATCGAGCGCAGCAGGTCCTCCGGTGGAGACACCGATGACCAGCGCGGCGGGAATGGACGTGATCGGCGGTGCATTGGGCAGGTGAGCCGACAAGGGAACGCGCGCCGCGCCTGTTACGGCTGCCTGCGGCTGGCTGGTGAGGGCATGAATCCTGGGAATCAAATCCAGACTAAGCGCCCGCAGGGCTTCCTCACGGCTGGCTAGGCCGGCGGGCTTGGCCACATAGTCTGTAGCCCCGCAAGCCAAGGCCTCGATGGTCACCTTGGCTCCATGCTGGGTGAATGAACTGCACACGATGACCGGCATCCTGTGACCCCGCGCGCGCAACTTCCTGAGCATAACCAACCCATCCATCACCGGCATCTCCACATCCAGCAGAATCAGGTCGGGACGAAGGATTTCTATCGCGCTCATTGCCGATTCGCCATCGGCCGCTGTACCCGCCACTTCCAGGCCTGCATCGTGGCTGACCACCGTGCGCAACAGGCTCCGCATGACTGCCGAGTCGTCCACGATCAAAATCCGGGTTCGCCGGCCGGAGGTCATGCTTTACGCCTCCACCAGGCCGAGCATGGCCAGTTTTTCTGTCAGCGCTTCATCGTCAAAGGGCTTCATCAGGTACTCGTCGGCGCCCGCATCCAGGGCGCGAAGGATGTAGTCGTTTTCCGCCTCGGTGGTTACCATCAAGACCTTGAGTCCGGCATATCCCTCGGCGCGCAACTTCTTGAGCATCTCCAGCCCGTCCATGACCGGCATATTCCAGTCCACCAGCGCCAAGTCGAAGGACGGACAGGATGTCAACCGGTCCATGCCGGCCTTTCCATCAGCGGCCTCCTCGCACTCGAATCCCTTTTCTTCGAGCAGGCCGCGCAGATATCCCCTCACAAAGCGAGAATCATCGATAATCAAAGCTCGCATGGTCATCTCCTAAAAACCGCTCTGGCCCTAAGCAGCTCGGGTCGCACTCAGCCGCATGGGGTCCAGTTGCTCGGGATTCAGCATGACAAGCAGGCTGTCCTTGAGCTTGTAAGCGCCGGCAAACAATGCTCTCCACCGCTCGTCCAGAATCGAAGGGTTGGTCTCGTAGTCCGCCGATGAGACCGCCAGCACCTCGTTGACAGAGTCCACCAGCAATCCAAAAATTTCGCCGGAGCTCTCCATCACCAGAAGATCCTGCTTGCCCTCTTTGGGCGGCATGTTCAGCAACTGCCGCAGGCTCACAGTGGTCAGCACATCCCCGCGATAATGCACCAGCCCGCCGACATAAATAGGCGCCAGCGGAACCGGCTGCGGCCTGGCCGCGCCAACAATTTCGAGAATGTGAGTGATGGGCAAGCCAAATGTTTTCGTGCCCAGGAGCAGCGTGCACACCTCCACCTGCGTAGCCGCCTTCTTTTTCTTGCGATGCAATGCAGCCTTTGCTGTGCTCATGCCACCGTCTCCGCTCTCTGGCTCCACTCGGCGGGCATCTGTTGGCCGGCGGGCAGCGGAACCACAGCGCCCAGGTTAACAACGCCGGTAACCCGGCTCTTGAGCAGCGTGACCCCGCTGGTACGCTGATCGGTGCCGGTCTCGAACAAGTCACTTCCAGCGGCCACATCCAGTACATGGGAAACCGCAATGCCCACGTGACGATTGCCCTCACGGCAGACCACCACGATGATCTTCGCCTCGGGATTGCCCTCAGCCGCGGTCAGCACTCCGTCCGAGTCCTCCACCGGCAGCAGTTGGCCCTCGAAGTTGAGCACCGGCCGGTTGCCGACGTATTCGATTCGCTTGAACGGCAATTGCTCGATGCGCAACACGTCCGCCAGCGGCACCGCCGCCTGCCGTCCGGCCGCTTCCACCAGCAGGTACGAGAGTGCGTAGGCGTCCGCATTTTCGCCTTCGTCAGCGCATGTGGGCTCTTCTTCGCGCAGGGTCACTCCAGCCTTCAAGGCGATGGCCCCCGGATCGAGAATCAGCGCCAGGTCGGCGTTGCCTAGTACAGTTGCTCCGGTAAAAAGGCCGATCTCCTTCAGTACTCCGGAGAGCGGTTTGACGACAATCTCCTCCGGATCAGCCAGCCCGTCCACCACCAGGCCGAAGCGGCGGCCGTCGGTGTCCAGAACCGCAATGAAAGCGCCTTTCTGGGTGTCGATTGGATGTTCCACGCCGGGCATCAGCAGACGGTCCAGAAATACCAGTGGCAGCAACTTCCCACGTAACCTGTAGAGCGGCGCGTTCTCAATCCACTCGATAGCCGTTGCTGCCTCTTCGGGCGGAATATGCACCAGCTCCGACAATGCTCCCTGAGGCAGCGCAAAACTTTGCTTGATGCTGCGTACGATCAGGGCTGGAATGATGGCCAGGGTGAGCGGGATACGCATGCGCAGCGTGGTTCCCTGGCCGGCGCGGGAATCGATCTCGACCTTGCCGCCGATCTTCTCCACATTCGTCCTCACCACGTCCATGCCCACACCACGTCCGCTGACGTTGGTGACCGTAGTGGCCGTGGAGAAGCCGGGCAAAAAAACCAGTTGCTGCAGCTCGCGCTCCCCCAGTTGGGCGGCGCGATCGGCCGAGATGAGGCCGCGCTCGACGGCCTTTCGGCGCACCTTTTCAACATCAATGCCTGAGCCGTCGTCGGAAACCTCGATGACGACATGGCTGCCCTCCTGGGTGGCCTTCAGTGTCAGCGTTCCTTCCGGATCCTTGCCGGCGGCCAGGCGCGCATCGGGCGACTCGATGCCGTGATCGAGCGAATTTCTTACCGCGTGAGTGAGCGGATCCTTGATGGCTTCCAACAGGCTCTTGTCCAGTTCCGTCTCCTGGCCCACGACTTGCAGGCGGACGCGACGGCCGAGTGATTGCGACAGGTCGCGCACCATGCGCGGCATCTTGGAAAAAATGTTGGATACCGGCTGCATTCTGGCTTTCATTACGCTCTCGCGCAGTTCGGCGGTGACTATGTCCAGACGGCGGCTGAGTTGGGTCATGTTGGGGTCGGCTGAGGTGGCCTGCAAGACCTGGTTGCGGGTCAGCACCAGTTCGCCCACCAGGTTCATCATCCGGTTCAGCAGCGTCACATCAACGCGCAATGTGCTCTCGGCGGCGCTTCCCTGGGTGCGCGGCCTGCTAGGGTCTCCCTCAACCTCCGCCAGAGTCCTGACAGGCTCTACCGGCTCAAGGTCAACCGGCGCTGGAGCGGCTGGAGGCGGTGTGGCCACGGCCCCGGCGCATGAAGCGGACTCTGGATGTATGTTGGCCATGGCATGGGCCGGATGCATTACCTGCGCCTGCGCCGGAGCCTGCAACTCTTCCAGCCAGCCGATCAATAACCCATCTTCGCCCGCGCCTTCAGTGCCGTCCGCCTCGATGGTCTTGAGAATGGAGCGCAGCCCGTCCAGCAATTGCAAGAGGCCGGTAATCGTCGGGTTGCCGGCGGTCAGCTTGCCCGCGCGCAGCAAACTGAGCAGGTTTTCTCCCGCGTGGGCCAGCTTTTCCAGCCGCTTGAAGCCCAGAAATCCGGTGGTCCCCTTGATGGTGTGAACCGAACGGAAGATCTCCCCAATCAACCCTGCATCCCGAGGCCGTTCCTCCAGGTTGGTCAGACACTGCTCCATGCGGTCCAATCCTTCCTGGCTCTCGATCAGGAATTCCCTTGTCAATTCATCCATGCGCCCGCTCATTCGCCCGGCCAGAGTAACACTCCCGGCACAGTGAGTACCCAAGGCATTTATCGGATAGATGAGGCTCAACTTGAGGAACCGAATAATAGCAATGCGCTATCTGATTTACAGCAACGCGCAAATGCTGTAACCTCATTACTCACCCTTTTGGGGGATTCAACACGCAATGAAAGACCCATCTTCAACAGAAACCACGCTCTTGAACCTGCTCGACAGGGCTCGTCAGGCCGCTCTGCACGCCTATGCCCCATACTCCGGCTTCCGGGTGGGCGCGGCGCTCCGGCTTTCCAACGGCGAAATCGTCACCGGAGCAAACGTGGAAAACGTGAGCTTCGGGCTGACCATCTGCGCCGAGCGTTCCGCTCTGGTGCGGGCCGTTTCCCAGTTTGGACCTGAAATCCGCGTCGAAGCCGTTGCCATCGCCAATTTGAACTCTGTCCCCAGCCCGCCCTGTGGCGCATGTCGCCAGATGCTCTCCGAGTTCATCCTTCCCGATGCGCCGGTGATCTTCCCCTCCACCGGCGGCGACCGTACCATGACCTTTCTCGAGCTGCAACCGCTAGCCTTTGAGATGAAGCTGAAATAAGGCCGTGTCCGGAACAGGAAACGCTGACCTGTACTGTGCCCGTCATCACCCTGGGGTCGGAAATCATCCACTAAGATGGATTCGAGGAGTTGAAGAATGCCGCGTAAAGCACTGATTGCCGCCAATTGGAAGATGTACAAGACGCCCGCTGAAGCCAAGGCGTTTGTCGATGCCTTTTTACCGCTAGTTGCCGAGCACACGCGCGACGAGATTGCCCTGTTTCCCTCGCCCGTACTGTTGCCCACAGTGATTGCAGCCGCCAAAGGCTCGAATGTCTCCGTGGGCGCGCAGAACATCCACTTTGCCGAGGAGGGCGCCTTTACCGGAGAGACCTCGGTAGGCCAGCTAAAGGCCGTGGGCGGAACGCATACGCTGATCGGCCACTCCGAACGGCGGCAATACTTTGCCGAGACCGACGAGATCGTCAACAAAAAGCTGCACACCGCGCTGAAGCACGGCATCGTGCCTGTGGTCTGCATTGGAGAAGTGCTGGCTGAGCGCGAGGCGGGCAAGACCGCCGACGTGCTCAAGACGCAGGTCACCGGAGCGTTGGCGGGCATCACGGCTGAAATGGCTGCACCGATTGTGATTGCTTACGAGCCGGTTTGGGCCATCGGCACAGGCAGAACGGCAACGCCGGAGATGGCCGTGGAGGCACACAAGATTGTTCGCGCTGAAGTGGCTAAACTGCTGGGACCTGCTATCGCGGCCAATATGCGCATCCTCTACGGCGGCAGTGTGAATCCGGGCAATGCCACCGCGCTGATCAGCCAGGAAGAGATTGACGGCGCACTGGTGGGCGGCGCCAGCCTCAAGCCGGATTCGTTTACAGCCATCGTCAAGTACTAAGCGCATTTATTTTTGAAGAAAGATATGGTCCATCCTGCCAGAAAAACATGGCAGGATGGACCATATCTTTTTTTATCTATCCCGCCTCTTGCTTTTTGGTGGTATTCTCCCGGCATGGCAAAATTTTCCATCAACCGGTCTCGATTCATTGCCTGGATTTGTTTTCCTCTGCTGCTGGGATCGGTCGGGACTCGTCCTTCCTGCGCACAATCGGATACAGATTTCTTCCTGAAGCCGCCCACCGGCGTTCTTATTGTTGGCTTAAGGGAGACGGCAACGCATCGGCTCGAGCCTCTACTCCTGCGACCTTCCCATTATCACGGGCTTCACGAATCGATAGACCTTTGGATTCATGTTGATCCACAAGGCAGAGTCATCGAGGTACGCGGCATCGACACGGTACAGTTTAATCCTAAAGAGATAAGTGATGCTGCCCGCCGGATTCAGTATTCGCCTTTCCCGCGGAACGGCGTTCCCGTGGAAGCATGGGTGCAGGAGAGCATTCGCACTCTGACGACGGAAGACAAGTCCGCACCTCTGATCCCGTTTCCAGACGTCAAGGATTTATCCGCCATTCGAATCGAACTCTCCCGTTCAGGATGCTATGGGTGGTGCCCTTCCTATTCCGTCAGCATTGATGGAAATGGCGAAGTGAATTTTATCGGAGGCTCATTCGTTTCTATCCCCGGCGAGCACAAGGCGCATATCTCACCCGCCATGGTCGCAGAACTGCTGGAGCGATTTCGCGCCGCCAATTTTCTCGGTCTGAAGGATAGTTATAGAGGCGGAGTCACAGACAATCCAACCTACTGTTTGACCCTGGCTCTGGGAGGTCGGAAGAAAACTGTTGAAGATTATGTGGGCGGATATGCCGGGATGCCGTCCACGGTTACAGAACTTGAAAGAGCGGTGGACCGGGCAGCGGATACGGAGCGCTGGGTCACTTCCAGCCCGGCAACCCTTGCGGCCATGCGTGAAGCAGGGATTGCACTCGATTCGCCGCAAGCGGCAAAAATACTGCGCGCGGCAATATTTGCCGGAGACGTGGTTACAGTTAAAAACCTGTTGGATGCCGGTACGCCGTTGCAATTACAAGAACCTGAACTCGGATTCAGATTATCCAGCCCCTCGCAAAGGCCGGATACCTCTTTGCTCGAACTGGTTGTACAGTCTGATAACGTGAAGGCGCGGCCCGAGATGCTACGCACTCTGCTGGCCATTTCCGCGATCAATTCCGACAAGACCGGCAAGCAAAGGGCGCTGGGCAAGGCGGCAGAGAACGGATTGGTTGATTTGGCAAAGATGCTGATCGCAGCGGGCGCCGATCCTTCCGCGCGCTTCGATGCGGCGTATGGCAACAAGGACGAGACCTACCTATCCCTCTCCGCCATGTCTGGCATCTGGGCCATGATCGACGATGCGCTATCCAGGCCGCATGACATCCATGCCGTTGACTCCGAAGGGCGCACGGCTCTGGTTGCAGCAGCCTGGAGCACGGCACCGCGTGAGGACATTTTTCCAATTATCGACCGTTTGCTGGACGCTGGGGCTGACCGGTCGGAGATTGATCGAGTGCTCCACGATATCGACTTTTCCAATTGGATACCGGGCCTCAAATTGCGGCGACAACCCAAAAGTCAACAAAACGGAGGGCAATATCAATCTCTTTCGTGGGTGCAGATGAATTGAGGATTTTGCGGCCGTGCTGACTTGAACCAATGCTCGCTGCTCAACGTACAATGACTCATGGCCCAGCGCGACCTGTATATTGACCGCCTGCGAACCTCGATGATCGCGCTGGTTGTCGTATTCCATGCCGCCATCACATACGGCGGCTCGGGCGGCTGGTTTTATCACGAGGTTGAAGCCTCCATCAGCCCATCCAGCCTGCTTCTGACCATGTTTTGCGCCACCAACCAGGCCTACTTCATGGGCTTTTTCTTTTTTCTGGCGGGGTATTTTACGCCCGCCTCGCTGGAGCGTAAGGGCTACGCGCGCTTCATCGGCGACCGCTGTTTACGCCTCGGGTTGCCGTTGCTTGCCTTCGGGCTGATTCTGGGGCCGCTGACCGCGGCGATGGTGAACTTCGCGCAGGGCGACGGATTCTGGTCCTGCATCGTCTGGCTATGGCGACACAAGAAGTTCATCAACGGTCCGCTGTGGTTTACGCAGGCCCTGTTGATCTTCAGCCTTGCATATTGCGCCTGGCGAGCTGTTTTTGGAGCCGCTCTCTCGCAAACCGAGCGCACTCCCCGCCCGGTTCCCGCTTATCGCTGGTGGCTGGTGAGCGCCATCGGAGTTGGCCTGGCCGCTCTCGCAATCCGCCAGTTCGTTCCCACCGGTGAGAACGTCATCAGCCTGCAACTCGGTTACTTTTCCAGCTACATCTTTCTCTTTGTGCTGGGTATTGCCGCATGGCGCAACGATTGGCTGCGGCAGCTCGAATGGAAACAGGCGCGACCCTGGATCTGGACGCTGGCCATGGCATGGCCATGCCTTCCGGTGGGCATCGCGGTGGCCCATGCGCTCAACGGCCCGGGAAAATCCAACTTTTCCGGCGGCCTCTCCTGGCCCGCGATTCTCTATGCATACTGGGAGCCATTCGTGGCCTGGGGCTTGATCGCCCTGTGGCTTTTGGTCTTCCGCGCGCGCATGAATCAGCCCTCGGCGCTTTGGGCATGGCTCAACCGCCGCGCTTACACGGCTTACATCATTCATCCGGCAGTGCTGGTGGGCGTGAGCCTGCTGCTGCGCGGCTGGGTTGCTCCGGCGCTGGTCAAGTGGGGCGTGGTTGGCCCATTGGCCTGCATCGGCTGCTGGCTGGTTGCCGATCCGCTGGTGCGGCTGCCGGGAGTGCGGCGCGTGATCTAGTGGTGCTCCTTAGAAGGGTTCATTATTGCCGCCGCCGCAGAGTTCGACCGCATGGGTAAGCGCTCTGGCAACGTGGTTGGCCGTATCTTCGCTGGAGAAAAAGAGCGGAGTCTCTGTATTTCCCCTGAGTTTCGCTGTCACTGCGAAGTAGGGCGGATCCTGTCGCTTATCAAGCTGAGGATTTCCGTTAGCGGTGTCCTCCATCTTGGCTTCGTAGGTGCTGGTCCTGACCTCAAAACTCAGTACATTGTGAAGGTCGAGCGAAAAATCCTTGTCAATGCCTACTTTCCCGCCATTCGTGGTCACTTTGTGCCAGGTGATGCGGCAGGTGGCGGGATCGGCAATAACGTTGCTAGCCTCAATGCTGATGTAATAAACCGGCCAGTCTTCCCCATTAGAGTTGTCATGCGTACGCAGCGTGTAGTTGATCTTGCCTTGCTCGTTCATTTTGTTCTGAATGAACTGCATGGTGACGGCAAGCGAGGGGCCACTTCCGGCGGGCTGGGGCGGGGGCGCAACGGTTTGCTGCGCAGAGAGAGTTAAGGCGATGCCGCAAAAAAGGCAGGCCGTAAGCAGATTCCTCATGTACACGATGATTTCTCCCTTATGTGGCAATGGCGGAAGCAGGGATTGCTCCCTGCTTCCGCCGTGAAATTGTCAGTGCCGCAAAGGCCGCTCTACTGCGGATTTGGATTGGCGAAGGCCGTTTGCGTCACGCTGGATTCAGCCTGATCGGCTTGTTGCTGCTGTGCATCGAGTTGCGCCTGCACATTCTCAGAATCCGCTGGAGGCTCATCCGCGGGTACGGGCGGCGGCGTGATGGCCGAGAAGGGAGCAGGGGGCAATCCGCCCTTGCCCTGCTGATCGCGCAGCGCCTGTAAGCCGGAGTCCAGTTGGGCACGGAAGTTGTTCTGCATCTCCTGGAGGCTATCCAATGGCAGGGTAACGGTCATTCCGGCCGCACAGTCGCCCTTGTGGGTGCTGACGACGATCAGGTCGGCAGTCGTGGATC
>Ga0187873_1002219_pt1 | contig 15087 bp, 6 predicted proteins | sample June2016WEW_16_1_2_FD_133012 | JGI IMG/M metagenome (GOLD analysis project Ga0187873, IMG submission 133012) | Peatland microbial communities from SPRUCE experiment site at the Marcell Experimental Forest, Minnesota, USA - June2016WEW_16_100 | ecosystem: Environmental > Terrestrial > Soil >... | reverse complement strand
TTCATCGAACTATACCGGCAACCAGTGGCATGGTTGTCCCTGGACGCAACGGACAACGACCCGATCCGGTTCTGGACCTATTTCATCGCGGCATGCCAATCGGTGCGGGCGGGGGTAGGGGAGGCGGCCCTGGCGCTATTCCGCATGCCACAGGCGGTTCCGGAGGGCGCGGTCCCGACGATCCTAATCAACGATATATCAGGGCAGGAGCACGAGTTTGTGTTGGTCCTGGATGATTATCACGTCATCCAGAATCAAGCCATCCATTCCGCAGTTTCCTATTTTCTCGATCACCTCCCGGATCATCTGCGCATCATCTTTTCCACGCGTATTGATCCCCCCTGGCCTCTGGCTCGCTTCCGCTCACGGGGGCAGCTGATCGAGATCCGCGCGGCTGATTTGCGCTTCACAGAGGAAGAAGCTGCGAAATTTCTCAACCAGACAATGGAGTTGAACCTGACCAAAAATGAAATTACATCCCTCGAGACACGCACGGAGGGCTGGATTGCCGGTCTGCAGATGGCAGCCATATCAATGCAGGGGCGAAGCGACATTGCCGGTTTCGTAAAAGATTTTACCGGCAGCCATGCTTACGTGGCAGAATACCTGGTGGAGGAAGTGCTCCAGCACCAGTCGGAGGACATACAGATGTTCCTGCTTCGAACCTCCATCCTGGGGCGACTGAACGCAAGTTTGTGTGAGGCAGTCACCGGATTGCAGGATTGTCAAGCTGTGCTGACAACACTACACAGAGCAAACATCTTTGTTATTCCTCTGGATGACGAAGGATTGTGGTTTCGCTACCACCAATTGTTTGCAGATTTGCTCCAGGCGCGCCTCCGGCAGTCTCTGCCAGCACATGCAATTACAACTCTACACTCGCGTGCCAGCCAATGGTATGAGCGGAATGGATTTGTAATCGAAGCTGTGAATCACGCACTGGCTGCGCAGGATTTCGAAGCAGCGGCAGACCTGATTCAACAGAACGCATCGAAGGTCACGATCCGGGGCGAATTGACCACACTCCTGCAATGGATCGAGGCGTTGCCCGCGGATGTGTCCCGCCGTCACCCGCAAATTATTATTTCAAAAGCCTGGACATTGACATTGTCCGGGGCCCAGCCTCAAGTCGAATCGTTGTTACGAGAGATTGAAGCCCAAATTGAAATTAGCGACGAAACCCCGGAGGCGCGTGAATTGCGGGGCAACGCCGCTGCCATTCGCGGCTACTTTAGCATGTTAGCCGGAGACTATGCGCGTGCCCTTGAGTTGACTGAAATTGCCGAGGTTCTCTTGCCTGAGAGTAGTGTGCAGGCGCGCAGCATCCTGCCCTACACTCTCGGCATAGCCTATCGTGTCCAAGGCGAGTACGAAAAGGCCGCGGGTGCATTTGCTCACCTGGCCCGAATTGGTGAAGTTTCCAATGAACTCCTGGTCTGTGCGACAGGTGAAACTGAAGTCGTCAACACACGCCGCTCGCAGGGACGTTTACGCGACGCCAGTGAGACAGCTCACCAAGCACTGCAGAGGATGGCGGATAAGGGGGCGCTGCCGTTTGGCTCGCTGGCCAAGTTGGAGGTCGCGCTGTGCGACGTGCTGCGCGAACAAAATGAACTCGACGAAGCCTACCAGCGGGTGACCGGCGTGATTGAGCGCATGAAAGCATGGGACATGCCGACCGATCGCTTGTTTACCTACCTGACTTTGACTCGTGTCCAGGAGTCACAGGGAAATATCTCAGGCGCCTTAGAGAGCTTATCCGTTGCCAAAGACCTGAGATCTTCACATCCAGTTCTTATGTCCCTGGGGCGCTCGGTGGACATTTATGAAATCCGGTTGTTGATGGCCACCCACGATGTCCCAGCTGCCGCTCACTTGATGGATAATCTTCAACCCGGCACGAGTCAAATGGTAAACATCCGTGACCAAGAGTTGATCATGCTTGCCCGTGTGCGTCTGGCACAGGGGAGAAACGACGAAGCGGGGGCAATCCTAGCCCCGCTCTCCAGTGACAGCGAGGCTGGTGGACGAATGAACGCAATGCTGGAAAGCCTCGTACTGCAAGCCTGCGCCTTGGATGCACAAGGCGAGAGGGATGCAGCTGTGACCATTTTGATAAAGGCTCTGACATTTGCCGAACCGGAAGGATTCGTACGCGTTTTTGTAGACGAAGGGGAAGTAATGCAACAGCTGCTGGTTGCTGGAGCGCGCCATCTAGCAACAGCCACCGATCCAGCGGCACAATCTTTGAAGCCTTATGTCAAAAGATTGCTTGAAGCATTCCGCGCAATCTCATCGCCTGGTGTGGCTCCCCATTCTCAAGATAAAGCAGTTGGCTTGGTCGAGCAGTTGACCAGTCGAGAATCGGAAGTCCTGCAGCTCATCGCGGCTGGCGACTCTAACCTGACGATTGCAGAAAAGCTGGTCATCACGGTTAGCGCGGTTAAGAAGCACACTGGCAATATCTTCGGCAAGCTGAACGTGACCAGCCGGACACAGGCGATTGCGCGTGCCCGCAAGCTAGGATTGCTTTCCGTAAACGGATAGATTGCGCGAGATTGCCAGGAGAAGCATTCATGCAACCCAAGCCCTCCATATTACTTGTCGATGACGAAACCGCCATCACCGATAACTTGTCACCCTTCCTGACCCGCTCAGGCTTCGCAGTGACGGTTGCATCCAATGGCGAAGAAGCTTTGCAAAAGGTCGCCACGAGCCAACCTGACCTGCTCGTCCTGGATGTGCTGATGCCCCGCCTGGACGGTCGTGAAGTGCTGCGCCAGCTGCGCCAAAGTGGAAACTGGATTCCGATCATCCTGCTTACCCAGGTAGGCGAAGCCAGTGAGCGTGCCATGGCATTGGAGGAGGGCGCGGATGACTACCTCAACAAACCCTTCGATCCGCACGAACTGGTGGCGCGCATCCGGGCAGTGTTACGGCGCGCCCGCCCGGGCCAGCCGCCGCTCTCGGCAGCGACCCGCCTAGCCTGTGGAAAATTAATCCTAGACCGAGTTTCCCGGCGCGCCTGGCTGGACGAGACCGAATTGATCCTGACTCCCAAATCGATCATGCTGCTGGAGTATATGATGACCCATCCGGACGAGCTGGTTTCGCGCGAGCGCCTGCTGGATGCAGTGTGGGGCTGGGATTACCCGGTTGGCACGCGCGCCGTGGATACACGCGTAGCCGAGTTGCGCCGGGCCCTGGATGACGACCCGGGTCAGCCCAGCTACATCGAGACCATCCCCGGACAGGGCTACCGCTTCGTCGGGATGGTGGAAACGCGCCCATGAAATACGCCCGTTGGCTGATCATGTTGGCACCGGGGATCCTGGGAGAGGGACTAGCACTGTACTTTTTCCTTTCGTACGATGCGGCTCACGACCACATCGTCTACCTGCGCGCCGACCTGGGAGCTTTATCGCTCCTGTTCGGACTGGGACTCACCGTTATTGCGGCGATTATTTTTACGGTGCAGGGCTGGGTGGAACGGACCAAACAGGCGACCATCACCAGCGCAAATGATGAGCGCCGGCGTTTCCTGCGCCGCCTGGACCACGAACTGAAAAACCCGCTCACCGCAATCCGGGCCGGGCTGGCCAACCTGACTGAAAGCCCTTCAGACGAGGCCCGCCGGGAGGCGCTCGCGAGCGTCGAAGCGCAAACCCTGCGCCTGAGCCGCCTGTCCTCCGACCTGCGCAAACTGGCCGAACTGGAAGTCCGCCTGGTGGAGCATTCGCCAGTGGATGTCCCGGCCCTGCTGCAGGAAGCTTTCAGAATGGCGCAGGAACAGCCGGGGGCGGCCGAACGGCACCTGAACCTGAGCATTCCCCAGGCGCCCTGGCCCCTGCCGAATATCCAGGGTGACGCCGATCTGCTGCTGCTGGCTGTCCACAATCTGCTGGATAATGCCCTGAAATTCAGCCGCCCGGGCGACACCTTGGAGTTGCGTGCGCTGGAGGACGGAGCGGAGATCGTCATCGAAGTGGCCGACACCGGCCCGGGCATCCCCGAGGAGGAGCAGCCGCACGTGTGGGAGGAACTTTATCGCGGCGAAGCCGGCCGCGGCATCCCTGGAAGCGGGTTGGGACTGGCGCTTGTGCGGGCAATCGCCGAACGGCACAATGGCCGGGTGACGCTGCGCAGCCGGCTCGGCCAGGGAACGCTCTTCAGCCTGCGCCTGCCGGCCGGGTGAAGATTGCCGGTTACGGATCGGTCATAGGGTGTATCGAAAGCATAACCTGCCTGCCACCCTGCCATGACAAGGATATCCTAAAATAGGGGATATATCCGATCCAAGTCAGGAGGCTCCAATGAAATCCCGCATTTTAATCTCAGCAATCGTCCTTTTTCTGGCCATCACGGCCTGCACAGGCACGTTCCAAATCGGTCTGGAACATGCCACTCCTACATCCATTGAGTTCACATCCACGCCTGTAGCCACCTCCACGCCTCTGACTACGCCGACATCCATCCCTGCCAACCCGACGCCCCAACCGACGCCAACCATTGCAGCCTCTGCGGTGAACATTGTCATGGCATCCGGGACAACCGCGGGGGTCATGCAAGGCACGGTCCAGCCCGGGCAGGTTCTGACGTATACACTGAGCGCAGGACAGGCGCAGCCCATGATCCTGATCGTGAACTCCCTGAACAATGACGTCATTCTGGGGGTCTTCGAACCGAACGGCAACGCGCTGCTCAATCCGGCCAACAAGTGGACACACTGGCAGGGGTTGTTACCCAAGACCGAACTGTACACGATTCAGGTGATCGGGGGCGCAACGACGGAGAGTTACATCCTGACAGCCAAGGTAGCCCGCCTAATCAATTTTGACACTGGCACATCTTCGGCCAGCTTGATCGGCACTACGGTTAATGGATACGTCTTTTCCTACGCATTGGGCGGTGGTGCCGGCCAGACCATGACGGCGACCCTCAACGTGCCAACCAGTACCGCCTATATGGACATTTTCGGGCTTGCTAGTGGCTCGCTCTTGAGCTCTGCAGCCAAAGCCACCACCTGGACAGGCATCCTGCCGCAAACGCAGGACTATGTAATCGAGGTTATTCCGGATAATGGCCAAGAGGTGAATTATAGCCTGACGGTATCCGTCGGCCCCACGGCGGGGAACATAGTCATGACAGCCGGGACAACCGCCGGAGTCGTACAGGGCACGGTCAAACCCGGACAGGTGCTGACGTATACGCTGGAAGCGGGACAATCCCAGCCCATGATCCTGATAACGAATTCCCCGAACAATGACGTCACACTGGGGGTTTTTGAACCGAACGGCAACGAGCTGCTCAATCCGGCCAATAAATGGACGCGCTGGCAGGGGCTGCTGCCCCAAACCGAATTGTACAAGATTCAGGTGATCGGAGGCGCGACGACGGAAGATTACACTCTGACCGCCAAAGTGGCCCAATTGGTCAATTTTGCCACAGGCACCAGCTCCATCACCCTGGACGGTACAACGGTAAATGGATACGTCTTTTCCTATGCAGTCAGCTGCAGTGCCAATCAGACTATGACTGTAACCCTCAACGTGCCCTCCAATACTGCCTACCTCGATATCTTCGGGCTTTCCACCGGTTCGCTCTTGAGCTCTGCAGCCAAAGCCACCACCTGGACAGGGGTCCTGCCACAAACGCAGGACTATGTGATCGAGATCGTTCCGAATAATGGCCAGGTAGTGAATTATTCACTAACGGTGGCCGTCCATTAGGTGTGTTCTACCAATTGACCGTTCCTCAACCATGGAAAGTGGGTGACCATGAAAACCTATTCGCGTTGGCTTACTTCCATTGCGGCCTTGATGTGCGTATTTTTCCTGGCAACCTGTCAGAGCAAACCGACGGCGACGGCTACGGCAACCGCAACCCTATCGGTAGAGGTTACGCCGGCAAATTTGCCACAGATCCTGCACCAGTCCCCCATCCAGGGGCAGAGACTGGACCTTTCCCCAACCATCCAGATAACTTTCGACCGCGCCATGAACCAAGCTAAGACCACTGCGGCCTGGTCATTCGTCGACGAAACGAACCACCCGGTCTCCGGGTCAGTCACTTGGCTTAACGACCAGACCCTTCAATATAAGCCCGGCCAGGCACTACTGGCCGCCCAAACCTACTCGGCCATCCTCTCGACGGGCGCGGCCGGTGCGGATGGCACCCACCTGGCAGGCATGGTCCGGATCGAATTCAAGACCACGGATGTCCTGGTGGTGGGACAGGTTTTCCCGGCCGATGCCTCGGATGCCGTGGATATCAAAAGCGCCATTACGGTTATCTTCAACAAGCCGGTCGTCCCGCTGATGAGCCTCGAAGACCAGGCAAATTTGGCCAGCCCAATCGAGATCAGCCCGGCGGTGGCCGGGAGCGGGCAATGGGTCAGCTCCTCGGTGTATGTCTACCAGCCGACGACGGGGTTGGCCAGCGGGACCAAATACCGGGTGCGGGTGCATAGCGGATTGAAAGACACCACCGGCAGCATACTGGAGCAGGATTACGTCTGGGGCTTCATGACCGGCTCACCTAAGGTCACCAATTTCTCCCTCAAAGATACCGGTAAGGCTCAAGATAATAACAGCATCCTGCTCAACCAGACATTCGTGTTGACATTCAACCAGGCGATGGACGAGAAGAGCGTGGCGGCCGCGCTAACCTTGCGCAATCGGGAGACCCAGGTTGATTTTCCCGTCAAGCTGTCCTGGCAAGACGGAGATACCACCCTCGTCATTGATCCGGTTGGCCGGTACAGCGTTGCCAGTTTCTACGACCTGACCATCGATAATACTGCCAAGGCCCAGGACGGGGGGATCCTGCAGGAAAGTTACCAGCAGCAGTTATCCACCCTCCCACTTCCCAGGATTGAGGCGGTTTCCCCACAATCCGGGAAACAATCCAGCTTTTCAAATGCCATGTACATTGATTTTGCCTCCCCGATGAACTTAAACAGTTTCAAGGGCCGGGTGGTGATCTCACCCCAACCCAAGCAGCCCGTGGAGCTGAATTATGACGACTACCAGGATAGATTGTATGTCTACGGCCTGGAACCCTCCACAAAATATGTGGTGCGCCTGCTGCCCGGGATGGCCGACATCTACGGCTATACCATCAATAGCGCATATTCCTTCAGTTTCGAGACCGCCGGTTTGGACCCTTCTGCCAACCTGCTGGTTCCGTACTACCCGCTCGTCTACCGGGCCAAGGGTGAGAAACCAGTCTTCTTCGAATACACCAACCTGACGTCCGCGAAAATCTCTCTTTACAGCCTGTCTTATCAGGAATTCGCCAGCCTGCTGCAAGACAGCTCCCAGCTGACCAGTCTGGCCAATTCCAATAACAAACCCCTGGGGGAATGGACGCCTGTGCTGACCGCAGCCAGGGATTCAGTTGGCCGCATCCGCTTGGACCTCGAAGCGAACGGCCCGCTCAGCCCGGGGTATTACTTCATCGGCATGACTGCCGAGCCGGTTTCCCGGTCCAGCCAGTACAATCAAGGCGCCATCTTTATCGTCGCTCCAGCCAACCTGACCCTGAAAGTCAGCCAGAGCGAGGCCCTGGCATGGCTGGTCGACCAGGAGACCGGACAGCCTGTCCCGAATGTGCCAGTGGTCTTTTATAATGACAAGATGGCCGTGGTCGGGCAGGCGCAGACCGATGCGGATGGCCTGGCTTATGTTCAGAATGTGGCCAGCGTTAATTACGCACGCAGCGATGACCCCGCTCACCTGGCGATGGCCGCCCTGGACTGGGGTTCGGGGGTGAGCGAAGGCCAGTTCGGCATCTGGACGGATTTCTACAGCCCGGTCTCAAGCAATTTCGCGTATGTCTACACCGATCGGGCGCTCTACCGCCCCGGTCAGACCGTTTTCTACAAAGGCATCGTACGCTCCAACGATGACCTGCATTACCGCCTGCCCGGTCTGAAGAATGTGGATGTCACCATCGATAACGACCAGGGCAAACTCTACGAGGGCAGTGCCGTCCTGACGGCGGATGGCAGCTTCTCCGGAAATTTCGAAGTTGGCGCAGATGCCCAGGTGGGCAACTACGACATCACCGTGCGCCAGTTCGCCGGTGACGATAACAGCCTGGGCAATGTGCCCTTCCGGGTGGCGGATTATGTCAAACCCGAATTCCAGGTGACTACCAATGTTACACCGGCCACGGCGGTGGTCGGGGACCCGGTCAAATTCAGCCTGCAGGCGGCTTATTATTCAGGCGGTAACGTGGGCAACGCGCAGGTAGCCTGGTTCATGCAGACGACCCCGGTGGATTACAATCCACCGGATCAATACAACCAGTACAGTTTCAGCGATTACGATTATTCGAATTACTATGCATACGATAGCGGGCCGTCCAACAATTCGGTCATCCAGAACGGCAGCGGTTACACGGATGCGAACGGGGATTTCGAACTGGCCCAAACCGCCAGTCTGAACAATGCCAACACCAACCAGCAGACCACGTTCAGTGTCAACGTGACGGACGTGGGCGGAAACCTGGTGGGAGATCAAACCAGCCTGATCGTGTATGGCAGCGCCCTCCATCCGGGCATTCGCACGGACAACTACGTCGGGACCCAGGGGCAAGCCCAGACATTCCACATCGTCGTACTGGATCTGAACGGCCAGCCGGTGTCCAAACAAGCCGTCAGTGTGCAGATCGTCAACCAGCAATGGTTCAGTGTGGTCAAGCAGGACGAAAACGGCGTTTCCCAATGGGTGACTTCGGTCAAGAACATTCCAGTCAATACGGTCTCCGCAGTGACGGACGGCGGCGGCCTGGCCCAGGTACCCTTCACACCCGCGCAGGGTGGGGAATACAAAGCCATCGTGACCGTCATGGACAGCCAGGGACGCAAGAGTAAGGCGTCTACCTACCTGTGGGTCTCCAGCGTAGGCTATATTGCCTGGCAACAAACCAATGATCGCAGCTTCCAGTTGATCGCCGACAAGAAAACCTACAACCCCGGCGACACGGCCCGTATCCTGATTGCCCAGCCCTTCCAGGGCGTAGTGTATGCCCTGCTCACGTTGGAGCGCGGCCATATTTATGAGAAAAAGGTCATTAAGCTGGACAGCAACAGCACCGTCTATGACTTGCCCATTACGGCGGACATGGCACCCATCATGTATCTCACGGTCACCGTGGTCAAAGGGGCGGACGGGCAGCATCCATCCGATTTCAAGGTTGGCATGGCCAGCCTCAACGTCAATCCCAGCCAGCAGAGCCTGAATGTCACAATTCTGAGTGATAAATCCACCGCCCAGCCGGGCGAGGATGTGACTTATACCGTGGTGACGAAAGACCTGTCCGGCCAGCCCGTCCAGGCAGACGTTTCGCTGGCGCTAATTGATAAGGCTGCCCTGGCCCTGGCACCCTCCAACTCGTTGACCCCACTGGCAGCTTTTTATCCAATCCGCTCCCTGGGAGTGGAAACGGCCAGCTCGATCGTGGTGAACGCCGAAGACTTCAACGCCAATTACCAGGAAACTTCACCGAGCGGGGAACACAGCGGAGGCGGAGGTGGCAAAGGCAACGACAACCTGGGCATCATCACAGTGCGCGAGGATTTCAAGGACACGGCGTTCTGGCAGGCGCAGGTGCTGACCGGCGTAGACGGGACTGCCCAGGTCAAGGTCACCCTGCCCGACAACCTGACCACCTGGCAGATGGATGCGCGCGCTGTCACCGATGACACGCGTGTGGGTGAGGCCACCCAGGAGATCCTCAGCACCCGCCCGCTCTCGATCGACCTGCAAACGCCGCGCTTCTTCGTGAGCGGTGACCAGGCGCAGATTGGGGCGGTCGTGCATAACAACACCGCCGGCGCCCTGACGGTCAAAGTGGCCCTGACGACCGCCGCGGGGGTCACCCTCCAGTCGGAGGCTGCCCAGACTATCCAGGTGCCGGCCCAACAGCAAGCCTACGTCACTTGGGATCTGACCGTCCAACGTGACGCTACGCGCGTCGACCTGGTCGCGCAGGCCGAGGGGGGCGGCTACAGCGATTCCACCACTCCCACGCTGGCCACGCTGCCGGGGCAGGGCCTGCCGGTGCTGGCCTACCACGTCACAGAAACGGTCGGTAGCGCGGGGGCCCTGACGACCGCTGATTCGGTAACCGAGGCGGTGCTTCTGCCTCAGTCGCTGGATTATACAAACGCCAGCCTGACGGTGGATACCTCCCCGTCGCTGGCAGCATCCGTGGTTGGCGGGTTGACCTACCTCAAGGATTATCCGTACCTATGCATGGAACAGACCGTCTCGCGCTTCCTGCCGAACCTGCTCAGCCTGCGCGCGCTGAGCCTAGCCGGAAAATCGTCCACTGACCTGCAAAAAAGCCTGGATCAAAACGTACTCCCAGCACTCCAGCGCATCAACAGCAATCAGAACGCCGATGGCGGCTGGGGGTTGTGGCCGGGTTCGACCAGCCAGCCCACCACCAGTGCGTATGTCATCGTCGGACTGGTCGAAGCCCGCAAATCCGGTTACACCGTTTCAGACAACGTGCTCACCAACGGCCTGACCTATCTCACCTCAAATTTGCCGGATACCAGCACCGGTCAGGACATCTGGCAGAACAACCAGGTGGCCTTCATGCTCTTCGCCCTGGCACAGGGCGGACAGCCAGCCGACGCCAAGACGACCGACCTGTATATGAACCGGACCGGATTGGATATTTATGGACAAGCCTTCCTGATGCAGGCCATGTACCTGTCCAATCCCCAGGATGAACGGATTCAAAATCTGCTATCCGCGATCAACTCTGCCGCAGCAAAATCTGCCGCCAGCGCCTGGTGGAACGAAAAGGGCGTGGATTACTGGAACTGGAACACCGATGAGCGTACGACTGCCATTGTGCTGAATGCATTGATCCAGGTCGATCCGAAGAATGCCCTCATCCCAAACGGCATCCGCTGGATGATGAAACAGAGCAATGCCGGCCACTGGTCTTCCACGCAGGAGACCGCCTGGTCACTGATGGCCCTGACCAACTGGTTGAGTTTCTCTGGGGAGTTCCAGACGGACTTTCCGTATGCGGTCGGTCTGAACGGGCAGTTGCTCCAATCCGGCCAGGCGAATGTGGCTAACTTGCTGGAAACAAGCACCTTGCACATCACTGCGGATAAATTGCTGACGGACGCGCTCAATTCGTTGGTCCTGACACGCGGCAGCGGCCCGGGCACGCTTTATTACGACGCCTACCTTGATTACACCCTGCCGGTGGCGTCCATAGCCCCGCTGGACCAGGGCATCATCCTGTCGCGGCAGTATTTTCGCCCAGGCGATCCCAAAACCCCGATCACGCAAGCCCAGCGCAACGACCTGGTGCAAGTGCGCCTGACGGTCGTCGTCCCTGACAGTCTGCATTATGTGGTCATCGATGACCCGCTCCCGGCCGGATTGGAGGCGATCGATGCTTCCCTGCAAACCTCCCAGCAGGTGCCCGATTCATACACGACCCAGGATTACAATTTGTATGGTTGGGGTTGGTGGTACTTCTACTACAAACAAATCTACGACACCAAAGTGGTTATGTCGGCGGATTATCTGCCAGCCGGCACGTATGTCATCACCTACATGGCGCGCGCCAGCACTGCTGGTGATTTCAACGTCCTACCGGTCACGGCCAGCGAATTCTACTTCCCGGATGTGGCCGGGAGAAGTGCTGGTAGCATGTTTGTTGTGAAGCCGTAGAAGTGATGAAGCGCAACCGAAAATTCTTCTTAATCAGTATTTTAGCAGGGCTACTCCTGTTTGGGGGCCTGTTTGCCTATGTGTTCTCCGGATTGCCGAATGTAGACTCCCTGCCCCAGCATCTGCGACAACCCAGCTTGCGAATTACCGACCGGAATGGCCGCCTGCTCTATGATGTCCTGCCCCCGGACAGCGGCGAACATTCCGTCGTCTCATTGGATCGGTTGCCGGTCTGCATGAAACAAGCTACCCTGGCCGCCGAGGATGAGAACTTTTACCAGAATTCCGGTGTGGACCTCGAGGGGATCCTGCGAGCTTTTTGGATCAACCTACGGGGTGGAGAGACGTTGGCAGGCGGCAGTACCATCACACAACAGGTGGCGCGCAGCCTGTTGCTACCGGATGAAAGCAACCAGCGCACCCTTCGGAGAAAGTTGCGTGAGGCGCTTCTGGCCTGGCAGTTGGCGCGCAAATATTCCAAAGACGATATCCTGGCTCTGTACCTCAACCAGACCTACTATGGCAGTTTTGCCTACGGAGTGGAAGCGGCCTCCCAGACCTATTTTGGCAAGCCATCCTCGGACTTGTCCCTGCCCGAATGTGCCCTGCTGGCTGGTCTTCCCCAGGCACCCAGCCTGTACAATCCTTTTTCTAATCCCGCTGGTGCCTTGAAGCGCCAGCAGGTTGTCTTGGGCCTTATGAAAAAGGATGGTTTCATCAGCCAGGAAGAATACCAGCAGGCCGAACAGTCTCCTTTGAGCTACAACCAGTCCCCTTTCCCCATCAACGCGCCTCACTTTGTCTGGATGGTCAAGGATCAGGTGGACAGCCTGTTCGAAAGTGGTCAGTTGGACCGGAACGCCAGCCTGGTGGTCCGCACCACGCTCGACCTGGATATCCAGAGGATCGGCGAGGCAGCCATCGCCCGCCAGATTGCCCGGTTCAAGAACGACCAGGGCATCGATCACCATGTGAACAACGCCGCTTTGGTGGTCCTGGATCCCCGCACGGGGGAGATCCTGGCACTGGTGGGCAGCGCCGATTATTTCGACGCCAGCATCGATGGCGCGGTTAATATGGCCATCTCTCCTCGCCAGCCGGGTTCTGCCTTCAAACCGCTCATTTACGCGGCCGCCTTCGATCCCCATTCCAGTTCCCCCTGGACAGCTGCCACCCCTATCCTGGATGTACAGACGGTATTTACCACCCATGATGGCAAGAGCTACATCCCCCAGGACTATGATACCCTTGAGCATGGGATTGTTCCGGCCAGGGTGGCGCTGGCTTCCTCGTTGAACATCCCGGCAGTCGCTACACTCAACAAGGTGGGCGTTAGCAATATGGTCAACCTGGCCCACCGTTTGGGGATTGCTTCCCTGGGCGACCCGAATGAATTCGACCTTTCGCTCGCCCTGGGAGGCGGGCAGATGACCTTGCTGGAGCTGACCACCGCATATGCAACCCTTGCCAATCGTGGTTTCTTCCCCGGGAATTACGCCATTCTGGATATTCGAGATGCGGATGGGAATTTACTCTACACTCAGAAAAAAGCCCAGCAGACGCAGGTCTTCGATGAGCGGTTGGCCTGGCTGGTCAGCGACATCCTGAGCGACGACCAGGCGCGCCAGATCGGTTTCGGTTTGAACAGCACGCTCAAACTGGATCGGCCGGTGGCGGTCAAGACCGGCACCACATCGAATTTCCACGATAACTGGACGGTCGGGTACACTCCCAGCCTGGTGGTGGGTGTGTGGGTCGGGAACAGCGACTACCAGGCCATGCAGGATGTGAACGGTTTGACTGGCGCGGCACCGATCTGGCAGGAAACCATCCGGGCGATCCTGCAAAACCGACCCGAAGAAAACTTCGTTCGCCCTCCGGATATGCTGCAATTAAATGTTTGTACTTATTCCGGCGTGTTACCAACCTCGCTGTGCGACAAGACCCACCTGGAATGGTTCATCCCCGGCACCCAGCCGACCCAGTTTGACACGGTCTACCGTCAGGTCTGGATCGACTCGGCCACCGGCCTGATGGCGAACGATTCCACACCGCTTGACCAGCGCCGCCAAGTCATTGTTCTCGACCTTCCACCCACGGCCCAGCGCTGGGCCCACTCCCAGGGAATCCGACTGCTCTCCGACCTGACCGCTGAGCCAGCTGCGCTCCAGTCCGGGGAATTGGTAATGGTCTCCCCAGAGCCGGATAGCACCTATCAGATCTCCGACAAGCTGGCTCTGTCGGACCAGCAGCTGCCCATCGAAGCTGCAGCTGGACAAGGTGTGACCAGCATCTCCCTGTGGGTGGACGACCGGCAGCTGGGCAGCTGCGCTTCGGCGCCCTACCTGCTTTGGTGGCAGCTCTCCGCAGGGACGCACCAGTTCTGGGCTCAGGGCGTTTCAGCTGATGGAGAAATGGTGAAAAGCAATTTAATCCATATCTCTGTAACGCAATGAACTGCTCTACCGCTGAAGCGGGGGTTATTAACTGCAAGCAGCAGACCCCGCAAAACATGCAAGACGGGCAACGGATCCGCCACTCAGAAACTGGCACACTCTGCCAAAAAAAAATACGATAACACCTGCCACCTTTTTGAAGAGCATGGTAAACGTGATCGGGTTGTTTATCCTACCTTATTAGCACTTCCATCTGGCTTCGGCGCGATCACTGTCCCACCTATCCAACCACAAACAAAAAAAGAACTGAAATCCCTTTTTTCAAGGAGAGGCGATTTTCAGTTCAGAACGATCTGGATAGCAAATCGGTTGACCCTGGAAACTCTTCATGTTAAACTGAACAATTGTAAAACGCTTTCATTCAAGGAGGATCAATGAAGAATCGACAAGGCTGCCTGGCTAGTTTGCTGGAGTTATTCCTGCTGGATAAGTTATTCAACTGGCTCGAGCGGAGGTTCGGCATTGGTCGCGGCTGCTCTTGCTCGGGGATCGGCTGCGGCCTCATCATTCTGGTTGTTGCGATTCTGCTAGCATGTTCCATCATCACAAGAACTAACTGGCTGCGTTTGTTTTGAGATGGGCGGAATTCGTAAACCTGCATTAATTCCGGGGCTAATCCTGTTCGCGTTCGGACTACATCCACTGGTATATCCATAACATCAAAGGCTCCCTGCAAGGCAACGCTGATGTAAAACAGCCCTTGTCTGAAGAACAGAGGGAAGAGACCATGGTGTGTCCCCGCCCTTCCGAAGCTCCAACTTCTATTCATTATGGGGTAATAGATGGGAAGTATAATTGTACAATGAATTAAGGATTGATGTGGCGCGGCAATCAGCAAGCCAGCTATGTTGTAGAGTCGGTAGCCGCCACATAATCCTTAGTTGAACTAAGCCGAGCGCAGGGATTGCAAAGCTATTTGG
>Ga0187873_1002213_pt1 | contig 15101 bp, 10 predicted proteins | sample June2016WEW_16_1_2_FD_133012 | JGI IMG/M metagenome (GOLD analysis project Ga0187873, IMG submission 133012) | Peatland microbial communities from SPRUCE experiment site at the Marcell Experimental Forest, Minnesota, USA - June2016WEW_16_100 | ecosystem: Environmental > Terrestrial > Soil >... | reverse complement strand
TGCGGGATAAAGCAGGTGGCAAGCGGAAGATTCGGCGTAACGATAAATTATCTGGCGCACGCGAAAGAATTGCAGATAAAGATAGCACAGGGAGCAAAACCGGGCGAGGGCGGGCAATTGCCGGGACATAAAGTTACCGAGGAAATCGCCCGGCTGCGTTACTCAACTGTCGGAGTTACGCTGATAAGCCCACCCCCCCACCACGATATTTACTCGATTGAAGATTTGGCACAGCTTATTTACGACCTCAAATGCAGCAACCCCGGCGTGCGGGTATCAGTAAAATTAGTCGCGGAAGTAGGCGTGGGGACAATCGCCGCAGGCGTCGCAAAGGCAAATGCCGACGAGGTGCTTATAAGCGGACACGACGGCGGAACCGGAGCAAGCCCGCTATCTTCAATAAAACACGCGGGCATCCCGTGGGAACTTGGCCTGGCGGAGACACAGCAGGTGCTTGTTATGAACCGGCTGCGCGACCGAATCAGGGTGCAGGCGGACGGGCAAATGAAAACCGGGCGAGATGTTGTCGTTGGCGCGTTACTCGGCGCGGAGCGTTTCGGCTTTGGAACCGCTGCGCTGGTAACACTTGGCTGCACGCTGCTTCGTAAATGCCACGAAGGAGCATGTCCCTTCGGTATAGCAACGCAGGACCAGGAATTGCGGAAACGCTTCAGGGGCAAGCCTGAATATATTGAACGATATATGTTTTTTGTAGCCGAAGAGGTGCGGCAGATTATGTCGCAACTGGGCTTCAGAAAATTCGAGGATATGATTGGCCGCGCGGACCGGCTGGGAACAAACAAGGCAATCGAGCACTGGAAGTCAAAGGGACTGGACTTTTCGATGATTTTCCATAAACCGGATGTCTCCGACGGCAGAGCGACCCGGCAAATTGTCAGCCAGCCGGACAAATTAGCAGACCACCTCGACTCGCAGATTATCGAAAAGGCCAAACCGGCAATCGAAAACAAAAAACATACCGTTATCGAAATGAACATCCGCAATCTTAACAGGGCGGTCGGGGCGATATTAAGCAATCGCATCGTGACCAAAAACGGCCCCGAGGGATTGCCCGATAACACACTTGAGGTGATTTTCAACGGCTCGGCGGGGCAAAGCTTCGGCGCATTCCTTGCGCCGGGGGTTACTTTTAAGCTCACGGGCGAGAGCAACGACTACTTAGGCAAAGGTCTCAGCGGCGGCAGAATTGCCGTTATTACGCCGGCAGGCGCACCGTTCGCGGCGAAAGAAAATATCATCGCGGGCAACACGCTTCTTTACGGCGCGACCAGCGGCGAGATATTTATCAACGGTATGGTGGGCGAACGATTCGCCGTGCGAAACAGCGGCGCAACCGCGGTAGTCGAGGGCGTCGGTGACCACTGCTGCGAATATATGACGGGCGGCACAGTTGTTGTGCTCGGCAGAACGGGCTGCAACTTCGCCGCGGGAATGAGCGGAGGCATTGCATACGTCCTCGACGAAACGAGCAACTTCGATACGCTTTGCAACCTCGATATGGTCGAGCTTGAAAGCGTCTGGCAAAAAGAAGACGTAAAAATACTCATAGACCTCGTCCAGAAACACTTTGACTGGACCGGCAGCGCAAGAGCGCACCAAATCCTCAGCAACTGGCAGGATATGGTCGGCAAATTCGTAAAGGTCGTCCCGTCCGATTACCGCAAAGCGCTGGAGAAGATGCGAGCGGCGGAACAGCGAGATACAGAAACAACGCCTGCTACGGAGGAGGTGTTCTATGGGTGAGATAAAAGGGTTTCTTAAATATAGACGTCAGGATACAGGTCACCGTCCGATAGAAGAACGAATTCACGATTTTAAAGAACTCGACCTGCCATTGACGCCTGAACAGCTTCAGCAGCAGGCGGCACGGTGTATGGACTGCGGCATACCGTTTTGCCACGGGGTGGGCTGTCCGCTTTACAATTACATACCTGATTTCAACGAGCTTGTTTACCAGGGCAACTGGCGCGAGGCGTGTGAGCTTCTACATTCGACAAATAATTTCCCTGAAATAACGGGCCGGGTTTGTCCCGCGCCCTGCGAGACGGCGTGCACGCTTGCGATAAGCGACCAGCCCGTTCTCATCAGGCATATCGAGTTCCAGATAGTAGAACGCGGATTCGCCGAGGGCTGGATAAAGCCGATGCCGGCGGCGAAAAAGACGGGCAAACGCGTCGGTATAATCGGCTCAGGCCCCGCTGGCTTAGCGGCGGCGCAGCAGCTCGCGCGGGCAGGACACGATGTTGTTGTTTTCGAAAAAGACCCGAAAATCGGCGGAATCCTGCGATACGGCATCCCCGATTTTAAGCTGGGCAAATCAGTAATCGACCGCCGGCTAAAACAGTTGTCGGCCGAGGGCGTGCAGTTACAGACCGACATAACCGTGGGCAAAGATATATCCGCACATTACCTGCAAAAACAATTCGACTGCATCTGCCTGACAATGGGCGCGGGCGAACCGAGGGGAATTCCGGTGCAGGGAAGCGATTACGAAAACATCGTTTACGCAATGGATTACCTGACGTCACAGAATAAGCTTTACGGAGGCGAAACAACAGACGCCAAAACAGTCAACGCAAAAGGCAAAAAAGTCGTGGTAATAGGAGGCGGAGACACGGGCAGCGACTGCGTGGGCACGGCTCGCAGACAGGGAGCAAAGCAGATTGTTCAAATAGAGATTTTGCCCAAGCCGCCAATCGACAGGCCGGATGACACCCCCTGGCCCAACTGGCCGAGAATAATGCGGACAAGCTCCTCTCACGAGGAGGGCTGCGAGCGGCTTTGGAGTGTGATGACGACCAAATTCACCGGAACAGAAACCAAAGTCAGCAAAATTCACTGCTGCAAAGTTGACTGGGTGCAACAGGACAATAACTGGAAGCTAAAGGAAATTCCCGGCACAGAGGTTATCTTAGACGCCGACATTGTGCTGCTGGCAATGGGTTTCGTTCACGTCGTTCACAATGGGCTGATTACCGAGCTTGGACTGGAGCTTGACTCACGAGGCAACGTCGCGACAAAGAACTTCCAGACGAGCCAGCCGTGGATATTCGCAGCGGGGGATACAATCAATGGCGCTTCACTTGTTGTGCGGGCAATCGACAGCGGCAGAGCCGCGGCAATAGCAATCGACAAATGGTTAATGGAAGGGTAAACCACAAAGACCCCAAGACACAAAGGTTTTAGCCACAGATTACACAGATGGCACTGACTTATTTTAGACGTTGATTCCTTCAATAAACTCAGGACAGGTAACGCAGCCATTGCATAGCAGTTGTTTCATATTTCTCTATCGACACCTCTACCGCCGAACGCTCAGGGTCAGGCGCGCGGGTATGACGTCGTTTGCATCCGTTTGTTGGACACTGTCTATTTCCAGATTTTCCACCATTTCTTGCTTGCCGAACTGTATGGCTTGGACTGAAGATTCTTGACGCCTTGTCTCTTCTCCTCGCCGATCCAACCGCAAGTCAGGAAGATATCTTCTGAAACTCTTGCCAAGCAGAAGGTGACACCGATACTTTTGTCGTATGTCTCAACCGTCAGGACCCCGTGGCCAAAGGTCTCAGAATTACCATCGTCGCATGTAGCGGAGAAATCCTTTCGGTCAGAAGCACCCACGAACCCCATCATGCCTTCGAACAGTCTTCCAGACTGCCGGTCAACTACTTTGGCATCACTTCTCGTTGCTTGGTTTGCTTCTTTGAAGAATGCATTGGCCCTTTCCGGGGATAGGACCGGGAGCGTTCTGCACAGTTCCTCCAACTCTTGAACCACGTAGTAATCCCAGTTTGGAAAATGCTTCTCGATCATCTTACGACTCTTTCATCATTCACTGTCCAACCGTCTGGGTCAGGCGTACAAGTATCGCGTCGCCTATACTCCTTGATTCGGCTTCATTATCTTCAATCGAAACCAAAACCCTTATAATGTTCGCAGGCACGATCTTTAGGATGTGCGATCCGAACTTGGTCACCAGGCGATATGGTGAAGGGACGTTTCTGTCCGGAACCGTGATTACAGATTCCTTTGTTGGGATCTCCATCCAGATAGGCGTGAGCAAACCAAGAGCAGTCACCGCATTCCCTATCTGTCTGTGATTCTGGCATGGACGAAGGCATGACAGGGGGATTAGGGTACATCGCGTAAACATGACAGGATGTCCGATAGGATCCTTCACATAGACTGCAAAGACCCGTGTCTCTACCACCAGCCATACAAACCCCTTCCGCATAGTATGGGCAGTTTGAACCGATGCCATGCTCAATTACGCGCCCGCGTTTGCTCCAACAAACATCTCCACAAAAGTAATCCCCACCGCATCGCTTCCAGCATCGCTTCATCTCTGTGACAGGTCGCACGTCTCCGCAAATTGCGCAGGGAACTTTCTCGACATCCATATGATATTGTGGATATTTGTTTACAAACTTCGTGATTTCATCAGCATAGTTTCTCCATTCGCCTCTGTCATTAAGTCTTTTCAGAAGCGGGACGGCTCGGGCGTCTCCTATTTTTACAAGCATACTGGCAGCAACCAATGCTTTGTATTCGCCCTTTTCTAATTCATAAAGTATTGCATCAACAGCATCAACGCCCGCTTCGAATAAGATATCCACAGCATAGTCCACCTTTGCTTTCCACAAACGGTAGTCGTCGCCATATACTGAGACAGGACAGTTATCGGCGCAAATGTACGCTGCCAGAGCGCGATAATCCTTGGTGCTTTTCAATTTTTCAGCCCATCTCTTTCCGATTATTGATGGAGCAAGTGGAGCTCCGCAGACTCGACATTGGTTCTCACCCCAATCATGATCTGTATCTCTTTTCTTTCCGCAGACGATGCATTTACATCCCTCCCAATAATGATTCTTATCCCTCTTCTCTCCGCAGACCTTGCATTTGCAATCGTCCCAGAAATGATGCTCGTTCCTAATCTTGCCGCACAACGTACATTTGCAATACACCCACTGGTGTTCTGTATCTGTGACTTTTCCACAACGGTTACACTTGCAAGCATTCCATGAATGAATCCCAAACGTGCATAATATGCTCATCGTGTCTCCCTTCAATTCAGGACTTCAAAAATGTTTCCACACTTCGGGCACGCCTTGCCGCCGCTTGGGTGAGCGGGCGCGTGGTTGAAGAGGCAGTCCATGCAGTAGACATGGCCTCCACCCTTGCAACGGAAGCCCCGCTGGTTTTCTAAGCTCTCCATGAGTTGCTGCTGAGTTCTCCTTTGCCCGTCCAGCCTCGCAGATGCGTCTATCATAGATCCGACCATGCTGAACCCACCCATGCGCGCCTTCGCCTCTCCTGTGGACCGGTCAACGACGAGTCCCGCCTCCTCGCACTTTGCGAAGAATTCTTCTGTCTTCAGAAGCTTCTTGCCACAACGCTGGCAACAATTCTCGTCGCTGGTTCCATCAAACAGTCTTTTGAATATTCCCATAATACGTTCTCTCCACTCGCCCGCGTCGCATGCACCTTCTGGTTCGGCTTTCTTCACAAGTCAGCCTTCATCCCCTTGAGATTATTGCGTATACGTTCGTTCTCCGGGTCAACTTGCAGAGCTTTCTCAACCCACTTGATTCCCTCGCGCAGATTTCCAAGGTTGGCGACTGCGACGCCGTGACTCAGGAGTGCCAGTGAGTTGTAGGGATTGGCCTCGATTGCCTTTTTGTACATGGATGCCGCTTGACTCATGCTCGAACCTGCGGCAGCATCCCCTTTCTGTCCATACTCGACTGATTCTTTCAATTTGTGAATCTCGCCAGCACTGAGTTTCCTGAGCAATGCGAACGTGGCTTCGTCACCGACCATCACTGGCGCGTCCTCGCCGTTCTTCTCCTTCAGGATGAATTGAAGGATCAATGGGTTCACATTGCTCACTTGGATTCTGTCTTTTTGCGACAACGCCGATAGGAAACCGGCGTCCGCCGTGTGACATTCAGTCTCCAATCTTCTGGTTTCGTTCTTCCTTGCACGTTCTTGGAACCAGCGGTTGATTGCTTTGAACATTTTCGTCATCCTTTCTCTGCCTATAGGGGGTTATCGTATCGAGTCTCGGAACTCACGGATCATATTGACTGAGCGTGCATCCATAGTGCGGTGCGCGCCATTATCGAGAAATGCCGTCATTCGGTCACGCGCCATCGTCTTCATTGACTCTTCCTTTTTGTGGTCGGACCACCAGTTGTAGGCCGCAGCCGCACGCCAGAATAGAACCGAGTCGTCTGTCGGCCAATCCGTGGTGATCGCATCAAGAATTGCCAACGCCCACTCGTTTCTGTCAACGCCTTCCTTCATGAGTTCCTTGGCCCAAGGAAGAAGGAATTCTTTCACTGCTGGGTGGATCTGCCATTCGTCGGGCGAAAAAAGGCTTCGATCCTGGGATGGCCCACGTTCCACTTTCGCCTTGAACTTCGGCAAGATTGTCTCCGCTAATGCCGACGATGGTCTTCCGCGGTTTTCCTTCGCGAGCTTGGCAAGCGCAATCGCGAGCGTGATAATCCGACTATCTGTCCCTCTTGGATGCGTGTAGTACTTCTTGCAGAAGGTATTGAACGGAATGCTTGCCATGTCTATGCCTTTGAAGGCTGCAATGAGGGTTTCATCACCAGTCTTCGACAGCGCCTTATCTATATCCGCAGGTGTGTCGCAGAGGAAAAGACGTCTGCGGACATCGTCAGGGGTTTCGCGTCGGCCCAGTAGCTTTGACAGAAATCCAGCCATATTCTCGTCATCCTTTCTTTTGCCCAACAATGCTTATATGGTTTGCATAATCCAGCAATGGTAGTCCTTCCTTTTTCCCTAAGTAGGGGTAATATACCCCTAAACTGGAAAAGGAGTCAATCTTTTTTCGCGACCGTATCCGTGTCTAATCTCAATCGCACTTCCGGCAACATTCATCGTAAGTAAAACAGTTGACCCGGCTTCGTTAAAGAACTACGCCGTGGCAAGCAAACGCTTAAGGATAATTGCTTGACAAGGAGCAATTTTTGCTGTAAAAAACTGCATCTAAAACAGCGTTTAGCGGGTAGCGTATAGCGGACAGACACAGACAACATAGTCAATATCAAAGTCCGTGAGTGTCAGCGTTATAGTCAGCATCCTTCAGTGTATAATGGAATGATACGTGCCGAAACGTAAAGACATACACAAAATACTAATCATCGGCTCAGGACCGATAGTCATAGGTCAGGCGTGCGAGTTCGATTACTCCGGCGCTCAGGCGTGCAAGGTGCTCCGGCGCGAGGGTTACAAGGTCGTCTTAGTAAACAGCAACCCGGCGACGATAATGACCGACCCTGATTTTGCCGACCGGACGTATATTGAGCCGATAACGCCGGAAATCGTTGAAAAAATAATCCAGCTTGAAAGACCCGACAGTTTGCTGCCTACACTTGGCGGGCAAACGGGGCTTAATACGGCGGTTGCGCTGGCGGAACGCGGCATTTTGAAAAAATATAACGTCAAAATGTTAGGCGCGGACCTGGCGAGTATTAAACGGGCGGAAGACAGAAACCTCTTTAAAAAGACAATTCAGGATTGCGGCCTTGATGTTCCGAAAAGCGGCTACGTCCACAACTGGCAGGAGGCGGAGGCGCTGCTCGATGATATCGGGCTGCCAGCGATTATCCGGCCATCCTTCACCTTAGGCGGTACGGGCGGCAACATCGCCTATAACAAGGAAGAATACCGCAAGTGCGTCGAATGGGGACTGAATTTCAGCCCAAGACACGAAATCCTCATCGAAGAATCCGTAATCGGATGGAAGGAATTCGAACTTGAGGTGATGAGAGACCGCAAGGATAACGTCGTCATCGTCTGCCCCATTGAAAATCTCGACCCGATGGGTATCCACACGGGCGACAGCATCACGGTCGCACCGGCGCAGACGCTGACCGACAAGGAATACCAGATAATGCGAGACGCCTCAATCAAGATTATCCGCGCAATCGGCGTCGAGACGGGCGGCTCGAATATTCAGTTCGCAGTGAATCCTGAAAACGGCAAACTTTACGTAATCGAAATGAACCCGCGTGTTTCGCGAAGCTCGGCACTTGCCTCGAAGGCAACGGGTTTCCCGATAGCGAAAATAGCGTCGCTATTGGCGGTGGGCTACACGCTGGATGAGATACCGAACGACATTACAAAAAAGACGCCGGCGTGCTTTGAGCCGACGATTGATTACTGCGTGGTGAAGTGGCCCCGCTTTACGTTCGAGAAATTCCGCGGGACCGACCCGACGCTGACGGTGCAGATGAAATCGGTGGGCGAGGCGATGGCCATTGGCAGAACCTTCAAAGAGGCCTTCGGCAAGGCCGTCCGGTCGCTGGAGATAGACCGTCATTCATTAGATAACAAATTCATCGATAAAACTATTTCGCTTCCGCAATTGAAAGAAAAGCTGCGGGTGCCCTACTGGGACAGAATCTGGTACGTGGCCGAGGCGATTCGCAGAAAAGTGAGTATCGAGGAAATCTTCAAAATCACGAAAATCGACCCGTGGTTTTTGAACAACATAAAAGATATTGTGCAGCTTGAGGCGAAGATAAAATCTGCTGGTTCCGCCAAAATGACTCCCGAACTGATACGTCAGGCAAAGGAATACGGTTTCGCCGACAAGTATATGGCTTATCTGACGAAAATGCCTGAGCGTGAATTCCGCAAACTCAGACAAGATGCCGGTATAAACCCGGTTTATAAGCGGGTCGATACCTGCGGCGCGGAATTCGAGGCGACAACGCCCTACCTGTATTCCACTTATGAAAGCGAATGCGAAGCCAACCCGACCAAAAAGCGAAAGATTATTATCCTGGGCGGCGGGCCAAATCGCATAGGCCAGGGTATCGAGTTCGATTACTGCTGTGTCCACGCGGCGTTTGCGCTGAAAGAAATCGGCGTCGAGTCGATAATGGTCAACTGCAATCCCGAAACGGTCTCTACCGACTACGACACATCGGACCGGCTGTATTTTGAGCCGTTGACGTTCGAAGATATTATGTCGATAGTCGAAAAGGAAAACCCGGATGGCGTGATTGTTCAATTTGGCGGACAGACACCTTTGAAACTGGCGGTGCCGCTTGAGCAGGCGGGTGTTAAAATCATCGGAACAAGCCCGGACAGCATCGATAAAGCGGAAGACCGCAAACGGTTCAACAAGGTTGTGGAAAAGCTAAAACTTCTTCAGCCGATGTCGGGAACGGCAATGTCTTACGACGAGACAGTCAAAATCGCCGACAAGCTGGGTTACCCGCTTTTGATTCGTCCTTCGTTTGTATTGGGCGGCCGGGCAATGGAAGTTGTTTATGACGAGCAGGCGTTGAAAAGCTGCGTCGAAAGAGCCATCGAGGTTTCGGGCGAGCATCCTGTTTTAATAGATAAATTCTTAGACGATGCCACCGAATTGGACGTCGATGCGATATGCGACGGCAAACGCGTGGTCATAGGCGGGATAATGGAGCACATCGAAGAAGCAGGCGTACATTCTGGCGACAGCGCCTGCACATTGCCTCCTGTGTCACTCAGCCAGGAAACCATCAATGAAGTGATGCGTCAGACCAAAATGCTGGCGATGGAATTGAAGGTCCTGGGCCTGATAAACATACAATACGCAATAAAAGACAATGAGATTTACGTGCTTGAAGTCAACCCGCGAGCATCGCGAACCGTGCCGTTCGTAAGCAAGGCCATCGGCGTACCCCTGGCGAAATTAGCGGCGAAAATAATGGCTGGGATGACGCTCGATGAGCTTGGGTTTACAAAAGAGGTCTGGCCGAAACATTATTCGGTCAAAGAAGCGGTATTCCCATTCCTTAAATTCCCCGGCGTTGACACCATCCTCGGCCCTGAGATGCTTTCGACGGGCGAGGTAATGGGAATAGCCGACGAGGCGGGCATCGCATATGCAAAGAGCCAGATAGCCGCGGGCAATGCCCTGCCTACCAGCGGGACGGTGCTCTTCAGCGTCAAAGACGCCGACAAACCGAGAGCCGTAGAGGCCGCACGCAAACTGCAGCAGATGGGTTTCAAAATCACCGCAACCAAAGGGACATGTATCGCGTTTATCAATAACAACGTCCCGGCGGAGTTTGTACTGAAAGTAAACGAGGGCAGACCAAACATGCTCGATTCAATCATAAACCGTAAAATTGACCTCATCGTCAACACAACAATAGGCAAACAGACGGTAAGCGATTCGTTCCTGATAAGAAGAACCGCCCTCGATAAACAGGTGCCCTACGTAACAACAATCAGGGGCGCAATAGCGGTCGCTAAGGCAATCGAGGCGCTGAAAAAAGAGCGCATCGACGTAAAGTGTATTCAGCTGTACCATAAGGCAAAAGGAAAAAGTAAAAAGGAAAAAGCATAAAGATGAAGGCGGTATTATTACTTGAAGACGGGACTGTATTTGAAGGCACATCCTTCGGCGCAAAAGGACAGAAATGCGGCGAGGTTGTCTTCAATACCAGTATGACCGGCTATCAGGAAATCACGACCGACCCGTCATATTACGAGCAGATAATTACCATGACGTATCCGCTTATCGGCAACTACGGAACCAACGCACTCGACGTAGAATCCAAAAAGGTTTACGCCGCCGGCTTTATTGTCAAAGAAAATTGCGAATACCCGAGTAACTGGAGAAACGAGCAGTCGTTAAGCGAATATCTCAAGACCAATAACGTCGTGGGACTGGCGGGTATCGACACCAGAAAACTCGTCAAACACATCCGTACACAAGGCGCGCTGCGAGGCATTATCTCTTCAACGGAACTCAAAATATCGTCTCTGATGAAAACTCTCAGCGAATATCCGGGGCTTGTAGGCAGAGACATAGTAAAAGATGTAACATCGAAGAAACCCTATAAATGGAACAAACCCGTAGTCGATGTCTTGAAGTCATCGACCGACAAACCAAAACTGAAATACAAAGTGGTCGCATACGATTTCGGTATGAAGCAGAACATACTTCGATTGCTTATCAGCCACGGCTGCGATGTCCAGGTAGTACCCGCGTTTACAACCGCAAAGGACGTTTTGGCAAGAAAGCCGGACGGCGTGTTTCTGAGCAACGGCCCCGGTGACCCGGCAGCGGTAACTTACGCAGTCGAAAGCACACGACAACTTTTAGGCAAAGTTCCAATCTTCGGAATATGCTTAGGTCATCAGATACTCGGCCTTGCGCTGGGCGGAAAAACATACAAACTTAAATTTGGGCACAGAGGCGCAAATCATCCCGTTAAAAATCTCGAAACCAAACAGGTTGAAATCACCTCACAGAACCACGGCTTTTGCGTCGATATCAACTCGTTAAAAGATAAAGGCGTTAAGCTGACACACATCAACCTGAATGACAACACCCTCGAAGGATTCCGCTGCAAACGCCTGTCGGTCTTCTGCGTGCAGTACCACCCCGAGGCCTCACCTGGCCCGCACGACTCACAATACCTTTTCCGAACATTCACCGACCTGATGTCGCAACGCAAAAAGGCAAAATCCAAATAACCCCCTGTATTCCAAACCACGAATTAGCAGGTTATTATCGGCCCATAGTGCGTTTTTTCATTCGCTAAAACGCCTTTTTCTTCTGAAATCACGCGTTTAATTTGCCGATAATTCCACCAGCAAGGCAAATGTACTATAAACAAAACGCATTAGTTATGGGACTTGCACACCTGTATTCACCGCGGAGTTCGCAGAGGCCGCGGAGAAAAAGAAAATAACCTCTGCGATTTCTGTGGTGAAGCTATGAACGGCGAGATAAGGGTTTTACAAATAGATGACGATGAAATCGACGTTCTATTAGTCAAGCGCGTTTTGGCCAAAAACACCAAGTCCACCAAATTCGTCGTGGAATCCGCCTCCTGCTTGGCCGATGGGCTGAATCTGCTTAAAACCAAACAATACGACGTTTTGCTTCTGGACCTGGGGCTCCCGGACAGCAACGGCATAGAAACAGTCAAAAGTGCCAGCAAAACCAACGCCAATATCCCTATTGTCGTGCTCACCGGGCTTGAGAACGAAGAAACAGGGCTTGAGGCAATAAAAAACGGCGCCTCAGATTATCTCGTCAAAGGCCCGGCGATGGAAACCTCGCTAGTGAGAACCGCTCTCTACGCAATCGAACGTAAAAAGGTCGCAGAAAAACTTTACGAATCACAGCAAATGCTTCAGCTTGTGACGAACAGCATTCCACAAGCGATTTTCTGGAAAGACCGCAACCTGGCTTATCTGGGTTGTAACGCGGTCTTCGCAAAACACGCTGGGCTGGCCTCACCACAGGATGTTGTGGGCAAAACCAATGCCGATATGCCCTGGCGAAAAGAGGACACGGAATTTTACAACAAATGCGACAGAGAGGTAATAGAGAACAACACTGGCAAATACCATATCTCGGAACCTCAGCTTCAGGCCGACGGCAAACAGGCGTGGCTTGACGCCAACAAGGTTCCACTTCACGATTCGGAAGGAAACGTCGTTGGAGTGCTTGGAATCTACGAGGATGTAACAGAGCGCAGGCAGGCCGAACGCGCGCTGCAAATCGCCGAAGAGAGATATCGAACCATATTCGAGAACTCCGCTGTAGCGATTATGATGGCGGATGACCAGGAACGGCTCATTTCCTGGAACAAGTTCACAGAGCAACTGCTCGGAATGACCAAAGACGACCTGTATCTCAAGCCTGTCCGGTCGCTTTATCCGGAGGACGCATGGGATAAAATCAGAACGCACGAGATAAGACAAAAAGGAATACAGCATCATCTTGAGACACAGATGCTCAAAAAGAACGGAGAGGTAATCGAAGTTGACGTATCACTGAGCGTTTTGAAAGACCCTGACGGCCATATAACCGGCTCCATCGGCGTTATCCGTGATATCACCGAACGCAAAGAAGCAGACAGAAAAATCAAAGAGGCGATGGACCTGAAATCGCAGTTTATTTCGACCGTGTCTCATGAGCTGCGGACGCCGCTGACCATAATAAAAGAAGATATCGCCCTGATTATGGATGGGGCAGCAGGACGAATCAAAAGCAAACAGCGAGAGATATTAGAGATTGCCCAGCGTAATATAGACCGCCTCGCCCGGCTCATCAACGACGTCCTGGACTTCCAGAAACTCCAGTCCGGCAGGGCTAAATTCAATATGCAGGACAATAATATCAACAGCGTTATCGAAAATGTTTACAACACGATGGGAGGCGCCGTAAAGAAGAAAGGTATTGAGCTGCGGCTGGCAGTCGATAACAACCTGCCCAAGGTGATTTTCGACAGCGACAAGATGATTCAGGTGCTCACCAACCTGGTAAGCAACGCAATGAAATTTACCGATAAAGGCAGTATTGCCATCGCAAGTCGCAGGATTGAAAACTCTATTCGCGTTTCAGTCATCGACACCGGCTGCGGAATGAAACAGGAAGACATCCCCAAGCTGTTCCAGCAATTTCAACAACTCGGCAGCGGCAATCGCAAAACGGGAGGAACTGGTCTGGGCCTGGCTATATCAAAAGATATCGTCGAAAAGCACGGCGGGAGGATTTGGGTGGAATCAGAATTCGGCAAAGGAACAACTATGCATTTCCTACTGCCTATCAAAGCATCCGCTTGTGAATCCGAACCCGCTCAGCAACTGCAGCAGACACAAAACTAAAAATTGTGATTTTAAAATAGCCATTATACACCGCTAAGCTCTTTTTTGCCCGCAAGTGCGTTGGCAATCTTCTCTTTGAGTTCAGTAAAATCAAACGGCTTGGCAATGTAATCAACAACGCCGAAAGATGAAGCGGTGGCAATATCGTCCATTTCGCAGGCGGCAGTCACCATAATAACCGGTATGTTTTTCAACTGAGGGTCCTTATTCAAATGCTCAAGCGTTTCGTGGCCGTTCATAATGGGCATGTTTGTATCAAGCAGAATAAGGTCCGGCTTCTCACTTGCCGCTTTCTCCAGCACTTCCTGACCGTTGACGGCTACTGCCGTCTGGTAGTTGCTCCATTCAAGGTGCTGCTGGATTGTAGCTACATAATCCGGCTCATCATCCACGATAAGTATCTTCGGTTTACCCGATTTTTTGCCCGATTTAAATAACCCAAACATTGCTATTTCTCCTTTTCATCCCTTAGGGATTTATGGTTCCCACCATTTACTTAATCCATTTCCTATATTTTATCGACCCAAAACGTTATCAGGATTAGCAAAAGTTATGCAGCCAATTCCGATATACTACCCGGCTATCACAAATTTGGCTCAGCAGGCAGCGATAATACAGGCCTGTTTTTTATCTCGTTAAATCTTTTCATTGCCTCCGCCGGCACTGGTTCATTTTCATTAATATGCGGCGATAAAAGCACAAGCAACTCAGTGTTCTGGACCACCTTGTGGTTATTCGAAAATATAAAACCAATGAGCGGCAAATCGCCAAGCAAAGGCACCTGATCCTTTGTAATTTGCGTATTCTGGCTTCTCAATCCGCCCATCACGACCACCTGGCCGTCATCCATAAGCAATGTCGTAGTGGCCTCGCGTTTATCTATAACCGGAACCCCTCCGATTGATGTTCCTGTGGTCACGCTTTGACTCGGACTGACTATCAATAAAATTTTGCCTTCATCAGTTACGGTCGCCTTGACCTCCATAGTAACACCGACGTCTTTAAATTCCGTCGAGGTTATCGCGTTGGTGCCGCCGCCGCCGGAGCTTGATTGCGTAATTTCCTGATAAGGTATTTCCTCAACGGTCTTGATGCTGGCTTTTTGGCCGCTGACGACCATCACGCGAGGACTGGCGAGGATGTCCACATTTGTCTTTTCCTGCAGCAAATGAAGAACATTGCGAATGTTGTCGGTGACAAGTGCCACCTCGCTGCCCAGCCCGATACCCTGATAGGCAGTAGCAGAATCGATATTGGTAGCCGTCGGCGGCACAATACCAAAACGGTTCGGATAAACCATATCCTGGCGATAACTTAAGCCCTTGTTACCGGTGCTCAAAAAATCCCAGTCAACACCGATTTGGGTATCGTTTTGAAGCTGAACGTCAATAATAACAACCTCAATCATTATCTGCTTTGGCGTC
>Ga0187873_1002212_pt1 | contig 15107 bp, 15 predicted proteins | sample June2016WEW_16_1_2_FD_133012 | JGI IMG/M metagenome (GOLD analysis project Ga0187873, IMG submission 133012) | Peatland microbial communities from SPRUCE experiment site at the Marcell Experimental Forest, Minnesota, USA - June2016WEW_16_100 | ecosystem: Environmental > Terrestrial > Soil >... | reverse complement strand
TTCAAGGTGTTGAGGGCGAACGAGCCACGAGCAATGAAAAATAATTCCTGAAATCCCACGCACAGCAGGGGAACCAACCCGCCCCAGAAAGCTACCACTAGCCAGCGGCGGGTCCGTCGGCGGGCGAGCGAATGACCGAAAAGAGTGCTGTCAGCGGAGATCATGAAATTGTTTCCTCCTGTGCGGACGCTTGGGGTGGCTGTTTCCCATACACCTGATGGCTCAACGGCGGCAAGGGACGTTTGGAGAAGATTGCCTCCACCGGCAGTCCAAAATACTCACCTAGCGACAGGGCTAGCTTGAGGCTGGGGCTGTACTCGCCGCGCTCCAGAAAGCCGATGGTTTGGTAGTTCACGCCCATGGCGTCGGCCAGTTGCTGGCGGCTGATCCCTCGCTCAGCGCGCAGCACGGCGATGCGGTTGTAAAGGCCGCTCTCCCCGGGTGCTTTTTGGTCAGGTGTGTTCATTTTCCAAAATTAATTGTTATGTAATTCAAATATTTTGTCAAGTGGTAAAATATTTTTCGCCGCCTTGCATGTAATTACCCTCCGCTGGCGCACAATCAAAGCATGATAAAGGACCAGAGGTGCGCTGCTTTCTATTCCCTGTTCCCTGCTTTTCGGCACCCCCCTATACCCCCTGGGGTATAAATTTCCCAAAAATCCTTGCAGATAATTTTTAAGTTCTTTGAAATCAACGCCTGTGGAAAATTTTCAGCCCCAAAATCTCCCGCATGGTGAGATTTGGCCTCTGAAAATCACCGGAAAAACCCGTTTTTTGCCGGAAAAATCCGGTGTTTTACCAAATTTTGCCTTTGCGATTATTTCGTGCCTTATTTGCCCAGCGCGAAAGCCCGCGCCGACTCCAGTAGCTCGGCAACCGACTCCTTCGAGCACGACTCGGCGTAGATGCGCATCAGCGGCTCGGTTCCGCTGGCGCGCAGCAGCAGCCAGGTCTCGGCGGCATTGGGCTTGGTCTTCGCTTCCGGGTTGTCGAGATAGAACTTGACGCCGTCCATGGTGTTCTGGCTCAGGATGGGCATTCCGGCAAAAACCGGATTGCCGACTTCAAGCGCCTTCGCCCTCGCAATCGCGCCGTTCTTGATCTCTTCTGGGATGTGCAGGTCGATGCGGCCGTACTGGTGCTCGCCGTACTCGGCTTGCAGGTCAGCGACCAGTTTGCCCAGGGGCTTGCCTTCCACGGCCATTACGTTGGCCAGCAACAGCGCGTTCAGCAGGCCGTCGCGCTCCGGCAAATGGCGCTGGAAGCCGATGCCGCCCGACTCCTCGCCGCCCATTACGATCTCCCGCTCCAGCATGTAGTCGCAGACGAACTTGAAGCCGACGCCGTGTTCGATCAGTTCGCGTCCATGCTTCTTGCAGATGCGGTCCAACATCTTGGTGGTGTTGACGGCGCGGGTCACGGCGCCGGGCCAGTCGTTGTGGTACTTGAGCACCCAACTGAGCAGCACGCAGTAGATCTTGTGCGGATCGACAAACTCGCCGTGCTCGTTGGTGGCGCCGATGCGATCGGCGTCGCCATCCGTGCACAGGCCCGCGTCGCATCCGTTGGCTACCACCGCTTCGCCCAGCGCGCGAATGTGCGGTTCGATGGGCTCCGGATGGATGCCGCCAAAGAGCGGATCGGCGTTGCCGTGAATCTGCACATGCTTGACGCCGATGCGGGTGAAGATATCGGAGATGAGGGTTCCGCCCGCGCCGTACATCGAGTCGACGGCAAACTTCATGCCGGATTTTGCCAGCTTGTCGAGGCTGGTAAAGTTCTCGATGGATTTGAGGTACGTCGGCAGAAAATCGGCCTCTTGAATCGGCGCGGGCTGCGCAACGCGCGGAACGGGCTTGCCCAGGTAGGACTCAATCTCGGCCATGATGGAGGGTTTGCCGGAGCCGCCGTACCACGCTTTGTACTTCACGCCGTTCCACTCCGCAGGATTGTGCGAACTGGTAATCATGATGCCGCCCGCCGCGCCACGCTCGCGCACACCGAAGCTGAGCGCCGGAGTGGGCGTCACGGCGTTGGCCAGCATCACCGGGATGCCGGTTGCAGCCGCCACCTCAGCGCAGGCCCGCGCAAATGCCTTTGACCCAAAGCGGGTGTCGTAGCCGATGCACAGGCCCTTCTTCGGGTCTTCCTTGGCATGGATGTAGGCGGCAATGGCCTCGGCGGCTATGCGCACGTTGGCAAAGGTAAAGTCGTCGGCGATGATGGCCCGCCAGCCGTCGGTGCCGAACTTGATTGGAGGTTGAGGCATGGTTAGATTCTTGCTCCCTGAAGACTAAGGATACTGTAGGTGGGATATCCAGAATCAGAGCTAGTTATCCTGACCGCGACAGTTTCAGATCAACTCTATCCGCCCGTTAAGCCCCAGCTCCTTGACGATCTTGCCCACATCCTGCGAGTGGTCACGGCGGGCAATCAGCAGCGCATCCTCGGTGTCCACAATGACCAGGTCCTCAACGCCTACCAGAGCCACAAATTTGTGCGGACTGTAGATGTAGTTGTTGACAGCGTCCAGAGCCATGTGGCCGTTGGTATCGGTCACGTTGCCATCGCCGTCTCCGCGCAGGCGCGTTTCCAGTTGGTACTCGTACAGCGAGTCCCAGGAGCCCAGGTCGTTCCAGCTAAAATCCGCCCGGATGCAGTAGAGGTGGGAGATGTGTTCGCCCTTGGCCGAGCGTGGCTCCAGCACGGCGTAGTCCACGCTGATGTTCTCGCACTTGGGATAGACCGTGCGGAAGACTTCGTCAAACTGGGGCGTGCCGTAAGCGGCAGCGATGGTCTCCAGAAGAGGAGCGGTCTCCGGCAGGTGCTCGCGCACGGCGTTGGCCAGCGTCCGCGACGACCACAGAAACATGCCCGAGTTCCAGAAGTAGTTGCCCGCGTTCACGAACTCTTCGGCGCGGTTCTGATTGGGCTTCTCAATGAAGCGGCGCACGTGGAGGGCGGAGTCGTCGCGCGTATAGTCGGTGGTCTCAATGTAGCCGTAGCCGGTTTCGGCGCGAGTCGGCTCAATGCCCAGCACCACGATGTTGTCTCCGGCGGAGGCTACGGCTATGCCCTTTTGCAGCGTCTTCAGGAAGCGTGGCTCGTCGGCGATCACGTGGTCGGAGGGAAATACCCCCAGCACCGCGTCGGGGTTCTGCCGTTCGATAAGGAAGGCGGCCAGTCCGCAGGCCGGGGCGGTGTTGCGGGCCACAGGCTCCCGGACGATCTGCCCGGCGGGAATGCCCTTCAACTGGCTGGCGATCTCCTGGGCCAAGTACTCGTTGGTGATGACCCAGGTCTTGTCCAGGCCGGCCAGCGGCTTGAGCCGTTCGACCGTTTGCTGGATCATGGAGCGCTCGCCGTCCAGGGCAAGAACCTGCTTGGCGTGGGCGCGGCGGGAGCGGGGCCAGAAGCGCGTTCCGCTGCCTCCGGCAAGAATCACGGGACGAAAATCCATGGGCTTCGGCATCGAAACCACATCCTACCTGACAAACGATACCTTTGCACAGAGTGGAATGATATATTTTGCAAAAAGTTGTTTCTTCTGCTGAAAAAGGGAGAAATTCGGCAAATAACTAGCCAGCGCCTCTCCAGGCGAAATAGGTCGCATCGCCCCGCTCTGCCTACGCCAGCCTGGCCAAAAACTCTCCCATGCGCCGCGTTCCCTCGTCGATGTTCTGCCGGGTCACCGGATAGGAGAGTCGAATATGCTCCGCGGTGCCGAATGCTTCGCCGGGGACAGTGACCACATGGGCCTCGTGAAGCAGCCGAGTGGCCAGCTCCGTAGTGGTCTTGACGCAGCCCTTGCCCAGGAAGGCCGAGATGTTGGGGTAGACGTAGAACGCGCCCTCAGGCCTGGTGCAAGTGATGCCGGGAATTTCTGCCAGTTTGGCCAGCATGTAATCCCGCAGGCTGATGAACTCGGCGCGGAATTCGCTGACGCACTCCTGCGAGCTGGTCAGCGCAGCGACAGCGGCCTTTTGCACAAAGCTGGTGGCATTCGAGGTAGATTGCGATTGGAGTTTGCTGAGATTGGCTGTGACTGCCTTGGATGCCAGTGCGTACCCGGCTCGCCAGCCGGTCATGGCATAGGTTTTGGAGAGCGAGCCGAGCACCACGATGTGCTCTTTAGCCCAGGTAAACGAGCCGCCACTGACCGGTTTGCCGGCGTAGTTCAGGTAGACGTAGCACTCGTCCAGCAGCAGAAAAATATTGCGTTCGTGAGCCAGGCGGACGATGCGCTCCAGATCTTCGGCGGAGACGACCGAGCCGGCCGGGTTCGAGGGCGAGTTGAGGATGATGGCTTTGGTCTTCGGCGTGATCGCCTTTTCGATAGCGTTCGCCGTGATTCGGAAGTTCTCCGCTTCCTGTGTCTTGAGGAAAACCACCTTGCCGCCGGCGTACTGGATGATGTCCGCGAAGCTGACCCAATAAGGAACGGGCAGGATGGCCTCGTCGCCATGATCGACCAGGATTTGCACGGCGTTGAACAGTGCCTGCTTGCCGCCGGTGGTGAAGATGGCCTCATCCAGCCCGTAGTCGGAGCCGAAGTCGGCGGCATGGCGCTCGACGATAGCCTTGCGCAGCTCGGGAATGCCCTGCACCACAGTGTAGCGGGTGAAGTTGGCGTCGATGGCGGCAATGGCCGCGTCCTTGATGTGCCGCGGTGTGGGAAAATGCGGCTCGCCGGCGCCAAAATCCACCAGGTCGATGCCTTGGGCGCGCAGCTTGGCGGCCTCAGCGGCCACGGCCATGGTTGCGGAGACCTCGATCCGGCCTATGCGGCCGGCAAAGACTTGGGGAGAAGTGGAGTTTGTCATAGCTATTTCTATCTTTACAGATTTTTGAGCTGGAGCAAAATTTGCGGCGGAAAATATGGTGCATGGGCCGCCTCAAATATAGTCGAGCTATTGCGCCATTGGGACGTCTGTCTGGATAGAAGGGGCTTATGGCGTCGTTTGAGGGAGGAAGCTTGGTTTTGTTTTCCACGGAGATCGCGCAGACGGAGATTGACGTCACGGCTCTCGTGGAGACGTACTCCCGGCTCCTCTTCCGCGTCGTTCACTCGGTTCTGCGGAACCAGGCAGAGGCCGAGGATGTGGTGCAGGATGTGTTTGTTCGAGTAATCGAGCGCCGCCGGTCTCTTCAGACAATCCGCGATATGCGGGTATGGCTGGTTCGGGTTGCATGGAATCTGGCTCTGGACCGAAGACGTCGCATCCGGCCCATGCAAATGGATGAAAGCTTCGCGGAGAATCTGGCGGCGAACACGGCGCCCGCCGACGAAAGGCTGGCGGAGGCGCAGCGCATGAAGGCGGTTCTGCGCGAGATGGAGAGATTGCCCAGGGCGGAGCGCCACATACTGCTGCTTTCCGTCGTTGAAGAGCTGGGCATGGCGGAGATGGCGAAGGTTGTGGGTAGAAGCGAGTCTGCGGTTCGAGCATTGCTTTTCCGCGCGCGGACGCGGCTGCGCGAACGGCTCGAAGCACGAGGAGGCGAGCGATGATCAATTCCGAGGAAACAATCGGCAATGTGTTTGCGGGCTTACGAGACGCAGAAGCCTCTCCAGGGCTGGAGCGCCGCATACTAGCAGCGATTGAGGAACGTACATCGCAGCAACCGGTTGCAACTCCACGATGGGTGTGGAGTGTTGCTTTGGCGTGCATGATCGCCGCCTGCTTGTTCCTTGCAATCACGGTGCTCCATCGGCACTTTAATCCATTGACGCAGGCGCGGCACTCCGCCGTTTCCGCGGACACTTTGTCAGCGAACGGGCCGGAAAAAGACGCGCAGGTAGCATCTCTTCTGCCGCATGAGCCCATCGCACCAATCAAAACCGTTGCACCAGAGCGTAAGGCACCGCTAATCAACACCGAAGATGCAGTGCTTCTCCGCGAGATGCACGCTCCGAGTCACCCTGCGCCGGAAGCGCCTCTAACCGATGAGGAAAAGTTGCTGCTCCGCGTGGTTCGTCTCGGAGATCCGCAGGTTACGGCAATGTTGGACCATGAGGTTCGAGCCCGGCAGGAGGCGGAGCAAGAGGCGGAGTTCCAACAGTTTGTCGAGCAATCCGGCAAGGAAGATCACAAATCAGATCAAATCACCGAGTGAAAAGGGAGGAAGATGATGAAACGGATAATCGGATTCATGGGAATCGCATTGGTGCTGAGCTGCTGCGGAGCAAGAGTCTTTGCGCAGGCGGATACAACCACGCCAAAGGCAAGCGAAACGAAGATCGAGACAGCGCCGACCACCTACCGGCTGACCTACACGCTTACGGAGATGGACGGTAATAAGCATCTTGGCACACAGCATTTTGCCTTGACTGTTACTCCAGGCAAAGATGGACGGATCAGGCTCGGCAGCAAGGTCCCCGTAGCTACGGAATCTTCCAATCCGGCAAGTCTAGCGCCAACGCAAGTCCAATATCTGGATGTGGGGCTTAACATCTCGGCGCGCATACGAGAAATCGCAGCAAGCGTGTCGCTCGATTCGAATGTGGAACAATCCAGCGTCTCTGAGGAACAGTCCTCTGTCGGCAGAAACGACCCGGTGATTCGGCAGGCGCGTCTGGACAATACCGCGTTGCTGACTCCGGGCAAGCCCGTGATGCTGGGATCGCTGGATGTGCCGGGAAGCACGCGGCATCTGGATGTCGAGGTTGTTCTTGAGGTGGTTCGATAACTTTTCGGCCGTCTTTCATGAGCCGTTTGTGGAAACCCAGTCCTCATTTCGAGGTCTGGCGTTTCCGCGTTAGCTCGCGCCCATGCGCCCGTGCAGGCGTTTGAGTACGTTGGGCGGCACCAGGCCATCGACGTCGCCGCCGAAGCTGAAGACCTCCTTCAGCATCCGCGAGCTGACAAACGAGTAGCGCCCGGCGGGTTGCAGAAAAACTGTCTCGATCTCCGGGGCGATGCGCCGGTTCATCAACGCCATCTGGAACTCGTACTCGTAGTCGCTGATGGCGCGGATGCCGCGCAGCACAGCCGAGACTCCCTGCTTGCGCGCGAACTCCACCATCAGCCCGTCGAAGGTGGCCACCGACACGTTTTTCATCGCGACGGTTGATTCCTTCAGCATCTCCACCCGTTCTTCGACAGTGAACAGGGGGTCTTTTCCAGGATTGTTAAGAACGGCGACGATGAGGTGGTCAAACAACCTGGCCCCGCGTTCGATCAGATCGAGGTGGCCGTTGGTCGGCGGGTCGAAGGTTCCGGGATAGAGGGCGTTTACGCTCATGGAGACTGCTCCCAGAAGATTCTAGCAGTGGAGGGCGCAGGCAGGTTGCGCCGTAGACTCTTGAGGCCTTAGGATTGGCACTGCCAGAACGAACTCGTCTCTCCGCAGGAGTTTTCTACATGCCGACCAAGACCATCATCGAGCCTTTTCGCATCAAGAGCGTTGAACCCATCCGCTGGACTACCCGCGAGGAGCGGGAAGGGCTGCTGGGCGCCGCGCATTACAACCTGTTTCTGCTCCATGCCGACGATGTGCTGATTGACCTGCTTACCGACTCCGGCACCGGCGCCATGTCCACGCACCAATGGGCGGCGGTGATGGAGGGCGACGAGAGCTATGCCGGAAGCCGCAGCTTCGATCACTTCAAGGACTCCGTGCAGAACATTGTCGGCTACACCCACGTCATCCCCACGCACCAGGGACGGGCCGCGGAACGCATTCTCTTCAAGGTGATGTGCAAGCCGGGAGACGTGGTGCCGAACAACACGCACTTCGACACCACCCGCGCCAATGTTGAGGCCGTCGGGGCCGAGGCGGTTGACCTGCTGCTGCCCGAGGCACGGCACCCTGAGAAGAACCTCCCATTCAAGGGCAACATGGACGTGGCTGCGCTGGAGGCGCTGATTGCCCGCGTGGGGCGCGGCCGCATCCCGCTGGTCATGCTGACTGTGACCAACAACTCCGGCGGCGGACAGCCGGTCTCCATGGAAAATGTGCGGGCTGTCGCCGCGATTTGCCACAAGCATGAGATCCCGCTGTACTTCGACGCTTGCCGCTTTGCCGAGAACGCCTATTTCATCAAGCTGCGCGAGCCGGGCTACGCCGGCAAGACGCCCAAGCAAATTGCTCAGGAAATGTTCGCGCTGGGCGACGGCTGCACCATGAGCGCCAAGAAAGACGGCATGGCCAATATCGGCGGATTTCTCTGCACCAACGATGACATCCTGGCCCGCCAGGAGAAGGATCTGCTGATTCTGACCGAGGGCTATCCCACTTACGGCGGGCTTGCCGGGCGCGACCTGGAGGCGGTCGCCGTGGGCATTCAGGAGTCGCTGCAGGAGGATTACCTGCGCTACCGGATCGCCTCCACGGCCTACCTGGGAAACCACGTTGCTGAGCACGGCGTGCCCATTGTGCAGCCGCCCGGAGGCCATGCCATCTATCTCGACGCCAAGGCCTTTCTGCCGCACATTCCGGCACATCAGTTTCCCGGCGTGGCGCTGGCCGCCGAGCTGTATCTGGAGGGCGGCATCCGCTCGGTGGAGATCGGCAGCCTGATGTTCGGCGCGGCGGCGCAGATGGAGCTAGTGCGGCTGGCCATTCCACGGCGTGTCTACACACAGAGCCACATCGATTACGTGGTGGAGATTATCTTGCAGGTCTTCGCCCGCCGCGAAAAGATCAAAGGAATGCGGCTGACCTACGAAGCGCCTTTCCTGCGCCACTTTACCGCGCATTTGGAGCCGGTGGGGTGAGACTGCGATCACCGCTTCAGCAAATCGATGGGCTGGGTAAAGTCCGTAACGCGGATATGCTTGGCCAGCGCCGGGTGCTGGCTCCGGAGAGCCAAAAACATCTCCCAAGCCATGCGCCGGTAGCTGAAGTGGCCAGCGGGGCCGGAGCGCAGTTCAATGATGTATTGAGCTTCGGCGAAATCCATTTTAAAGAGGCTCCGGACGCGCGTGGCCAGCGGCAACAGATAGAGCGCCGATTGCGTGGCCTCGTGAGCCGGGCTGGCCGCGATGTGTAAGCTGGCGGCGTGGGCGGCTTCGATGGCGGAGTGGTAATCGGCCAGGATGCCGGCCTCGGCAAGAATGTTCACCTCTGGGCCAAGATCGCCTGAGGCCGGGGTCTCGTAGCCGTGCTGGGTAGTAAACGGTTGGATCATCTGCGTGCAGCGGCGATGGCGGTGCATATCGCGGAAGCCGCCGATGTCCATGAGAATGTCGAACCGCAGAGCCGCTCCGGCGTGGAAAGCGCGCAGCGCCTCATCGTGTTTGCCGCGATGGCGTAACCCTAGCTCAACAATCTCCGCCATGCGGGCCTCGGGCAGCTCGGTGACCATGTCACGAATCTGCCGGTAGGGGTGGTGGCTAGCCGAGTAAAGCAGCGTCGCCGCCAGCTCAACTTCAAGGCTCTCGGTGTATTCGACCAGATCAACCACTGCGTGGGGCAGCGACCCTGCAGGTGGCAGATCATTCAAAAGCTCGGCGGCGGCTTGAGCCAGCTCGGCGCGGGTCTGGATCTGGTAGTCGCTGGGCTGGGCGTACTTGACCAGGGTAGGAGCGCTGCGGACCTCGCGGCTAAGCAGGTTCTCGGCTTCGGCGGCTAATGTGGGATCGGTTGCCTTCAGCTTTTCCACTAGCGCGGCGCTGGCCTGGGCGTTTACGTTCCAGGCGGGGCCGGTGGCGGCTTCGCGCAGCTTGAGTCCCAGATCGCGCACCTCTGCAGAAGGGTGAGAGAGCAGCCGCGAGACCTGGGTTTCCAGCGTCCGCGCATTCACAATCTGGCCCAGCGAGGTGTTAGTGGCCAGGGGAAGCAGGTAGCGAGCCACGTCGAAGGCACGGGCTTTCAGGGTTCGCTCGTAAGCCTCGTGTTTGGTTTCCTTCGGACAGGCGACATGCCGGCGCAGGGCATTAAAAACCGCATCATTAACACACCTGTAGACGCCAAACAGGCCTTTGATCGTCTCGGAATATAGCTGCGCCGACACGGAATCCTCGCCGAAATCCGGAAAATACCAGCCGGATTCGAGGAAGTTCTGATATCTTGTTGATCGCTCCTGACCGTCCCACCGCTGCTCGTCAACCAGCACGATGGCAGCCAGCAAACTGAGCCTTTCCACAGCCATGGCGACGTGGGCCAAGTCGGCGATGGAGCGGTGGCCATACTGAAAATAAAAAGTATTGAGAAACTGCTCGGCACGCTGCGAGCTGATTTCGGCCAGCGACTCGCGCATGGACAGTGCGGAGCGGGAGTACCTGGCCATGGCGTAGGCCAGCACCTCGGGGTCGGCGCCATGGATGGCGAAGACTTCCGTCTGGTTGCGGGCGCCGGGGGGCATGAAAGATTCACTGGACATTTTGAAGGCTCGCGAACAGAATACGTCATGGGGGCGGATTGAGATTTGCGCTCGCTCTACCGCTCCAGACTTTCTTTCTTCCATACAACGCGAGTACGACAGAGCAGGATAAGGAGTAACCGGGCCATGCGGGAGTATCCGATAAGCACATCGAACGAACCGCATCCCTTGCCTTCAAGCCATTGGTTGATCTCCCAGCGATGGAATAATCTACTCTTCGCGCACTGGCCGGTTCCGGCCTCGTCGCTTGCGTTGCTGATGCCCGAGGGCCTGCAGGTTGACACCTTCCAGGGCACCGCGTGGCTGGGAATCATGCCCTTCTGGATGGACCGCATCAAGGTTCGCGGCCTGCCGCCAATTCCCGGGGCACGCAGCTTCCCCGATCTGAGTTTGCGCACCTACGTCCGTGAAGAGCGTACCGGAACACAAGGAGTAGTCTGTCTTTCTTTGGATGCCAGTAACCTGCTGGCGGTAGCGGCGGGGCGCGCTTTCTATCGACTGCCCTACCATTGGGCCGAGATGCATCTGGAGCAGCGCACGGAGCGGGAGTTTGCATTTTATAGCCGCAGGCGGTTTGCCGGCCGGCAGGTGATTTTCAAGGCGCTCTACCGCGGGTTAGGCCCGTCGCGGAAGTTGGCGGAGAGCCGCCCCGGCACGCTGGAGAACTTCCTGATCGAGCGTTATTGCCTGTTCTCGACCAACCGGGATGGGCAGCCTATCCGGGCCAACCTGCACCACTCCTCATGGCCGCTCGAAGAAGCTGAGGCGGAAATTGAGCAGAACACTCTGGCCGAAGTGATTGGATTGCGGCTGCCGGAGCAGGAGCCTGTGTTGCACTACGCGCGCCAGTTGGCGGTTTATGTGTGGCCCGCGGAGTCAGTGCGGTCGGCGCTGGTGGCGCGCCCCGTGACGGTGGCGGCTACGCCGTCGGGGTAAAAAGCCAGCCTCCAGCCCTCATCTTTTAGCTTTTCACTTTGATTAATTGGCTGTTGGCTGGAAGCTACACGCTGAAAGCTGTTCGAAGATCCTTCTTTGCTCCCACATATAATGAAAAGAACAAAAGGGCGCGGAATTGTGCGCGCGGAGGTCAAAAAATATGGCAGATTTGCAGGGAAGAATTGCGCTGGTAACCGGCGCTGCGCAAGGAATTGGGCGGGCCTGTTCGCTGGAGCTGGCGCGGGCCGGAGCCACATTGGCACTGGCGGACATCAACGAGGAAAAGCTAGCCCAGGTTGCGGCGGAGATTCAGGCGCTGGGCGGCACGGCGGCGGCCTTTCGGCTGGATGTATCCAGCCAGGAGTCGATCGAGGCCGGGGCCAAAGCGGTGCTGGAACGCTTCGGCAAGGTCGAAATCCTGGTCAACAACGCCGGCATCACCCGCGACAATCTGATGATGAGCATGAAGCGGGCGGAGTGGGACCTCGTCCTGGCCATCAACCTGACCGGGCCGTTTCTGCTCACCCAGGCCCTGCTGCGGCCGATGATCAAGAACCGCTGGGGACGGATCATCAACATGGCTAGCGTAGTGGGCCGCGCCGGCCAGGCCGGCCAGGTAAACTACGCAGCTTCCAAGGCCGGACTCATAGGCCTGACGAAATCGCTGGCGCGCGAGGTGGCCTCACGGGGAATTACCGTGAATGCAGTGGCGCCGGGATACATTGAGACGCCCATGACCGCCGTGCTGGACGAGAAGGTGAGCGCGGCGATGCTGGCCAATATTCCCCTTGGCCGTCGCGGAACGGACTTCGATATTGCCCAAGTAGTTAAGTTCCTCGCCTCGGATGCGGCCTCTTACATTACCGGCCACGTGCTGGACGTAAACGGTGGAATGTTCATGGGATGATCAGCGCTGCAATCGGCAGCCTGATGAAACTTGCAATTATTATTAATGGATACGCGAATCCCAGGTCTCGTATTTGAAGTCTGGGATTCCCGCCTGATTATTAGGGCTGCGGCGCGGGCGCGGCGTTGCGCGGAACAGTTGGCGTTCCTCCCGGCGGCATGCCCATCACAACGACCGACGTGGCGACGAAGACTCCATCTCTCACGGCACCCTCAACGCGCACCAGATCGCCCACCTGAACATCGGCCAGGGTGATGGGTTCGCGGCGCTTGCGGAAGGTGGTGTTCTCGTCGGCTACAAAGGTGTGGGCTGCGTTGTCCATCATGCCAAAAAGCGTGACCTTGGTTTCGTTGATAGCCGTCACTCTTCCCTGCAGCCAGGTCTTGCCGTAGTTTGCCAGCCTCTCGCGAATCTCCCTGGCGCGCTCCGGGTCGAGCTGCGCAATCACCACAGCTCCCACGGATTTAGCCGCCGCATCCACTTCCCCCATCACGCCCACCGCGTCGCCTATCTTGATGTCGCTTGGTTTGAGCGTCTGTGGTGGATTGCCTCCGCCCTCACGGCCCTCGCCAGGTCCACGATGCTGGACCGCCTGCTTGATAATGCGGGTGTTGACGCTGAAATGAACCGTATAGATATCGCCCATGTCGGTCTTGATGGTGTAGTGATCGGCCACGGTTTCAGTCACGGTTCCGGTAATGCCCGCCCCGCCGCCCATGCCGAAGCCCCCTCCGCCGCCCCATCCTCCGCGTCCTCCGCGCTGGCCGTGGCCCTGACCTCCACCGGAACCTGGTCCCTGAGCTGTATTCTGAGCCGCGAGTGCATCCTGTGTAAAGACCGCCAAAGAGAGCACGAGACAGAAGACAACTGCGGACATCAAGCGGATTTTCATGGCAACTCCTGAGGTCAATTCGACCACTCTATCAACATAGACGTTGGAATCATGGCCGGGGACTACTGATTACGGTCGCCGCGCGCTGGCAACGCGGGGAATGCCTCGCAGGTCGGGGACAAACTCGATCTGTTCAAAGCCGGACGCTGCCAGCAGTTCGGTGATTGCGCGCGACTGGCCGCAGCCGATTTCGAGCGCCACAAAGCCGCCGGGAGTGAGCGCGCCAAAGGCGGCTGGGATGAGGTTGCGGTAGATTTCGAGCCCGTCGTCTCCGGCAAACAGCGCCAGCGCGGGCTCGTATTCGCGCACCTCGACGGAGAGCGTGGCTCGGTCTCTGTCCGGAACATAGGGCGGGTTGGAGACGACGATCTCGAAGCGCTCCCCGGTAACCGGCGCAAGCAGGTCGCCCTCGAGAAACCGAATATTGCCGATAGCGTTACGCGCAGCGTTCTCGCGCGCAACAGCCAGGGCACGCGAAGAAATCTCAGTTGCCGTGATCTGCGCGTGTGGCAGTTTGTTGGCCAACGCGACGGCAATCGCTCCCGAGCCGGTGCCAACATCCGCGATGCGAGGCCTATCGAAGTAATCGGCCAGTGAGAGAACCTTTTCTACCAGGTGTTCGGTCTCGGGTCGCGGAATCAGCACGTCCGGGGTGACGTGAAACGGCAACCCATAAAACTCCGTCTCGCCCGTGATGTATTGAATCGGTTCCCCCTTGCGCCGGTGCTCGAGCAATTCGATGTAGCGAGCTGCCTTGTCTTCGACAACTTGATCGTCGGAATGCGCCAGAAGCCAGGCTCGATTTTTATCGAGCGCGTGAAGGAGCAACACTTCAGCGTCCAGACGCGCGCGCTCAGGATGTAGACCATCCTTCAGCGTGAGCTCCCCAAGATCAAGATGATGGCGCGGTGAAGCCATGGGATGCTTCAGGCTCCCTGGCTGCCGCCGGCCTTCAACTGCTCGGCCTGGTAGTGGGTAATCAGCGCATCGACGATGGGTTGCAGGCGGCCCTCCATCACCTGATCGAGTTGGTGCAGCGTCAGCCCGATGCGATGGTCGGTGAGACGGTTCTGCGGAAAGTTGTACGTGCGAATCTTTTCGCTGCGGTCGCCGGTGCCCACCTGCTGCTTGCGCTCCGCGGCCAGCTCCGCATTCTGCCGGGCCATCTCGATCTCATAGAGCCGCGAGCGCAGTACGCGCATTCCCTTCTCGCGGTTCTTAATCTGCGACTTTTCGTCCTGGCAACTCACCACCGTGTTCGTCGGAATGTGTGTGATGCGCACGGCGGAGTATGTGGTGTTCACCGACTGGCCGCCGGGACCCGACGAGCAGAAGGTGTCGATGCGCAGGTCCTTGGCCTCGATCTTCACGTCCACCTCCTCGGCCTCGGGCAACACAGCCACGGTCACAGCCGAGGTGTGCACGCGTCCCTGTGTCTCGGTCTCCGGGACACGCTGCACGCGATGCACGCCGCTCTCCCACTTCATCTGCGAGTAAACGCGATCGCCCTCGATAATGGCAATCACTTCCTTGTAGCCGCCCACGCCGGACTCGGAGATCGACATCACTTCGACCTTCCATCGATGCTGCTCGGCAAAACGCGTGTACATGCGGAAAACCTCGGCGGCAAAGAGAGAGGCCTCGTCGCCACCCGTTCCGGCGCGAATTTCGAGAATGATATTCTTCTCGTCGTTGGGATCCTTGGGCAGCAACAGCATCTTGATCTCTTCTTCCAGGACCGGCTCGCGCGGCACAAGCTGCGCGATCTCCTCCTCGGCCATCTCCTTCATCTCCGGGTCGGCCAGCATAGCGCGCGCTTGGGCTAGCCCTAAACGCACCAGCTTCAATTCGCGGAATTTCATCACCGGAGTTTCCAGGTCGCTGAGCGCCTTGCCCGCCTTCTGATATTTTTCACGGTCGTTAACAATCTCGGGCCGCGAAAGCTGAGCGGAGAGCTCTTCGTAACGTTGCTCCATCTGTTCCAAACGGTCAATCATGACATATCCTTACTGGCCCGCAAATGGGCGTGCTTCTAATTGTTTTTAG